>Ga0316193_10002314_pt1 | contig 13355 bp, 10 predicted proteins | sample MerIslsedime2_MG_FD_207735 | JGI IMG/M metagenome (GOLD analysis project Ga0316193, IMG submission 207735) | Coastal sediment microbial communities from Maine, United States - Merrow Island sediment 2 | ecosystem: Environmental > Aquatic > Marine > Coastal > Sediment | place: USA: Maine...
TGACCAAGGTGGCCAGCGTTGCGGAGGAGGTTAAGGATCCCGACCGGAATCTGCCGCTCGGGATGATTCTCTCGCTCGTCACCGCGACCGTGATCTACGTGCTCGGAGTGCTGGTGATGGTGGCGGTGCTGGAGCCCGAGTCGCTGGCCGTCGATCTGACCCCCGTGGCGTCCGCCGCCGAGGTCGTGATGCACTGGCTGCCCGGCCGCACGGAGCTCTGGCTGGTGGTGATCGCGGCGTTCGCCGCCTTCGCTTCGACTGCCAACGCGGGGATCATGTCCGCCTCGCGATTCCTCCTCGCCATGGGCCGTGACCGGCTGATTCCCCAGAGTTTCTCCCGCATCGGGCGCTTCAGCACCCCGACCTGGGGGGTGCTGCTCACTTCGGTTATGACGATCGCCGCGGTGCTGTTGCTCGACGTCGCGGCGCTGGCGAAGCTGGCCAGCACCTTCATGCTGCTGCTGTTCGCGCTCGTGAACCTGGCGGTGATCGTAATGCGGGAGAGCGAAATCGAGGCCTACGATCCAGGCTTCCGCTCTCCGCTGTACCCGTGGACCCAGATCGCGGGATTCCTGATCCCCGTGTGGCTGATTCTCGAGATGGGCTGGCTGGCGCTGGCGTTTACGGCTGCGGTGATCGGCGTCTCCACGCTGTGGTACTTCCTGTACGCCCACCATCGCCTGGTTCGCGAGGGTGCGATCTACCACGTGTTCGCGAGGCTCGGTCGCCAGAAGTTCGAGGGACTGGACCGCGAGCTGCGGGAGATTCTCAAGGAGAAGGGGCTGCGCCACGCGGAACCGTTTGATGAGCTGGTCGCGCACGCGGTCGTCGAGGACATTGCAGCGCCGATCACGTTCGGCGAACTCACGGCCCGGGCATCCAACCGCCTCGGCGGCGTCCTGGGCGTGAAGCCCGACGAGCTGGAACAGAGGTTCCTGGCGGGTACGAAGATCGGGATGACACCCGTCTCACGGGGCACGGCCCTGCCTCACCTCCGTCTCGCGGGGCTGGAGAAGGCGCAATTGCTGATGGCTCGCTGTGCACCCGGCGTCGAAATGGCGGGAAGCGGCGTGTCCGACGAGGCGATCGAGGCCGCCACTCCGATCCAGGTCGTCGTCTATCTGGTCAGTCCCGAGGGGAATCCGGGCGAACATCTTCGCACGTTGGCCCGAATTGCCTCGCGCGTGGACGACGACAGGTTCCTGGACGAGTGGCTCGCGGCGCGGGATGAGCAGGACTTGAAAGAGGCGCTGGTACACGACGACCGGCTCTGTTCTCTGACGATCCGCGATACGGGCCCGACGGCGCCCATGATCGGAACCGCCTTGCGCGAGGCACCGCTGCACGACGGCACGCTCGTGGCGCTGGTCAGCCGCCGTGCGGGGGTGCTCGTGCCTACGGGAAGCACGGTCCTCGAGGAAGGGGATCGGCTGACGATCCTCGGCGGGCCCGCGGCGCTGGAGCGGATCCGCGACAGGTTTGGAGCCGAGTGACGAACCTTCGACGACCCCGGGCGTGTATATTGTGTTGGTCGTCGGACGGAAGGAGTCGTGATTGAATAGAAGTATGAGCAGGATCGGCCTTGCCGCCGCGGTGTTTTCCACACTGGCGATGGTACCGCAGCAGGCGTCTTCGCAGGTACCTGATCCATTCGACGTGCGCAATTCAGGTTTCGCCCCCGCGAGCCAGCCATTCGACACGAGGTCCGTTCTTACGACCGCTTCCACGGGGTGGGTCGCCCCCCACGGGATGTCGGCGAGTTTCGTGGGCTGTCCGCGGTCGAGCCCGTACATGTTCGGCTCGAATCCCGGGATGTTTCGCTACGGGTGGTACATGAGCCCGTTCGACGTACGGTATTCCAGAGCCTGGTTCTCCCCTGCCTATTCCTGGTACGCCGGCTGGGGAAGCAGGCCCGGCTTCGGATACGGATCCTACTGGCGGGGAGCCGGCCCGGGGGCCTGGGGTCCGTGGTCCGGCTCGTCCGGCATGTGCGGCCCCGGCAGCCCGAGCAGTGCATTCTTCTTCGGTGCCGGCGGCTACGGCTATGGCGGCTACCCGAACTTCGGCGGCGGCTACGGCTATGGCGGCTACCGGGGCTTCGGCAGCGGCTTCGGCTATGGCGGCTACCCGGGCTTCAGCGGCTTCGGCGGCTTGGGCGGCTTCGGTGATTCCTACGGCGGATACAGCGGCTACCGGGGCTTCAGCGGCCTGAGCGGTGACTCCTCGGCTTATCCTGGCGGCTCGGGCTTCGACTCTTCCGAATGGGGGCACATCCCGGAGTCGTTACGTAACATGAAGGGGTTCCGGGTCATCGAATCCCGCCCGACCACCGTCGGGGCAGATCTCCGACGCTCCGATCCGAGTCGTCTCGATCGGTGGTTCGAGGAGTTCGGACCGGAAGGCGAGAGAGTGCGGGCCAGCACGCCCACGACCCGAGATCCGGTCGCAGACGCGCGAGCCCGCGGACAGGCGACAGAACGGACGTCGCGCGAGTCGATCTCCGACAAGATCGCCCGGGCCCGGAGCACCGAGCGGGCCGGCAGCGCCGGCCCCCGCTCGGCGCCTGACAGGACGAAGGCAGCGGAGCCCGGCCGCAGCATACCTTCAGCCAGGTCCCCGGCGCGTTCGGCGCCGTCCCGCACCGCGGCACCGAGCAGCAAGCCGGCACGCGCTACTCCGCGGAGTTCCTCCAGGCCCTCTGCCTCCAGCTCGGCCCGGAGCGCTCCGCGAAGCTCGCCCAGGCCCGCTCCGAAGAGCTCTTCGAAGAAGTCTTCAAGGAGTTCGGGAAAGACCCCTCAGTAAGTCGGTCCCACCTCCCGGGGGTTCCGCCCTCACTGAATTCGCGTATGCTGGAATCCAGGCTTTCTCTGTCAAAAGGGGTCCGGCCATGACGTTATCGCGTGCGTTCGTTGTGTTCAGTGGGGCAATGCTCGCCGTGCTCAGCGCAGCACCGGCGCAGGTGACCGCCCAGGAGTCGGGAATTGCCGGAGCGTCGGAGGTTTCCGTCGGACCCTCGAATCCAGGGACGCCGGGACAGGAGGTTGTCCCGGTGACCATTCCCGCCACCCGGAACTACGGCACGGGCGGGAGAACCGGATCGCGGAGCATGTTCTCCTGCGACGTCGAAGGTTCCTTCTTCCGCCCCAATCGCCTGTTCCTCAGCGCCACGGATAGTCGCCGTTTACTGCCCTGCATTCTGCGGGAGACCCGGTACCGCCAGGACGGAGACCACGGCGGAGGTGGCGGGAGGCCCAATCCGGGCGACCCGACGAGCGCAGCGTATCCCGACACGCGATTCGATCTCGCCGATGTCCTGGACGACTACCGGGTCAGCGGTAGCAGACGAGCGGTCTCGAATCCACCTTCGAGCGGTGGACTCGCCACGCAGCCCGTAAATCGTCAGCCGCTCGAGCCGCAGCCCGAGGAGCCCGAAGCAGGTAAGAAGGCCGCCGCGTACGCGGCCAGCAGGGCAGCAACCGAACGGAAGACGATTCCGGACGCGTTGGAGCCGATGGAAGCGAATTCCCCGCGGGGCAGGGATTTGCGGGTGACCCGCCTGCCGGTTCGAACGGTGCCCGTCGTGACGAAGCAGATCATGGAGGAGCGCATCTACGAAGGGGAGATGCGACGAGCGGAGCGCTCGGGCAGCCGATCCGATCGGGGCGTATCCGAACGATCCGAGCGGCCTCCGACCCCGAGGTCGTCTGTCCAGCGGGCCGCCCGGAGCCGTCCGGCCGCGGCTGCCCGACCCCAGAGCTCTGGAGCCGCTCGGAGCTCGTCGCCTTCCGCGGCGTCGCCCAAGTCCTCTTCCAAGAGCAGTCGCAGGGGATCATCGCAGGCCAACCCGCAACGCTGAATCTCAGCCGGTCAATTCGAGCCACACAGGCCCCCCGGGATCCGCCGGGGGGCTTTTTGCGTTCCCTGTGTGAGGGTCCGGTGAATCGGACCGCGGATTTCACCGGACACGCGGCCGCCCGGGTCGCTGCAGCGAACGATGCATTGCACGACGTCGCCGGTCCGGTACATGATCCGCCGACGATTCAACCGCGGACGACCTGACCGAGAGGGCGATCCGCGTAACTCCCCGAAGCGGAACAGCGTGTAGCACATGGAAGGCTACGGTGCGTCGATCGCCACGAGTTCGAAGCTCGCGGCGGATGCCGGTGCGACGATGATCGAGGAAGGGGGCAACGCAGCGGACGCCGCGGTTGCCGCCGCGCTCGTATCCGCCGTCACCGAACCGGGGGTGGTGGATCTCGGGTCCGGCGCCTACGCGACGATCTGGCCCGACGGAGAGTCCGCGGTAACGCTCGACGGCGGGGTCGAGATGCCGGGCCGCGGACTCGAACCCGAACGGTTCGGCCGCGGACTGCGCGAGGCAGTGCTGGAATATGCCGGCGGCGTCCGGACCTTCGTGGGTCACGGGTCTATCGGCACGCCGGGTGCGCTGGCGGCGCTCGCCATGCTGTCGCGTCTTCATGGCCGACTTCCGTGGGCCGACCTGGTGGAGCCGGCATACCAGCATGCCCGCAACGGCTTCGCGTTGTCCTACGCCTCGCACGCCTACATGTCCTTCGCCCACGAGTCGGTATTCGGCTGGGATGAGTCCAGCCGGGCCGTGCTGCACCACGACGACGGAAGCCTCGTCGGTCCGGGCGAGACGGTCCGCGTGCCGGGTCTCGCGGCCAGCCTGCGACGCATCGCCGATCACGGGGCTGAGGACTTCTACACCGGCGAGATCGGACGAATGATCACGACCGAGATCGACGCGAATGAAGGAATCCTCGGACCGGCCGACATGGCGGAGTACGAGGTCCTCGAACGGAAACCACTGACCGTCGAGCTGGACGGCTGGCAGATAGCCACGAACCCGCCTCCGGCGGTCGGCGGAGCGGTGCTGGCCGCGATGCTGCTGCTCCTGGGTGACCGACCGACCGGCCCGTGGACGGAGGACGACCTGGCCCTCATGGTCCGAGCCCAGCAGGCGGCGATCGGCTTCCGCGCCGGCACCCTGGACGTGACACTGGACCCGGTCGGTGAGGTGCGCAGGCTGCTGGAGCAGGTGGTCTCCGGCCCGCTGCGCCGTTTCGTCACGTCACCTTCCACCACGCATACCTCGACTGTGGATTCGGATGGCCTCGCGGTGTCGGTTACGCTGTCGTCCGGGTACGGCTCCGGCGTGATTCCGCCGGGGACAGGCCTGTGGCTCAACAACTGCCTCGGCGAGCTGGAGCTGAATCGCCGGGGGATCCACGCCTGGCCGGTGGGTCGCCGGATCCCCTCCAACATGGCCCCCACGGTGGCGAGAAGGGCCGACGGGGCGCTGCTGGCGATCGGCTCACCTGGTGCGGATCGGATCACGACCGCGATCCTGCAGACCCTGGTAGGCCACCTGCGGGTCGGCCTTTCGCTGGCCGAGGCGATCGAGCGCCCGCGCATCCACGTGGCGATCGAGGACAAGGGTCCGGTGGTGTTGTACGAGGCCGGTCTGCCGGTCGGAAAGGTCACGCTCCCGCGACGGCAGATGCCGGCCGGATCGATGATGTTCGGGGGAGTCGGGGTGGCCCGCTGGAGTCCGGATGCCGGGTTCGAAGCGGCGGCGGATCCGAGGCGGGCCGGGGGCACGGCGATCGCCCACCGGGCGTGAGGCGACCGGCGGGACGTCAGCGACGATCCCGCCGGTCACCCGGAGAAAGAAACGCGGTCGATTCAGCCGCGCTCAGTCGTCCTCGCCGTCCATGTCGTCGTCCTCGTACACGTGCAGCGAGTTCTGGATGTTCTCCTCGACCACGCTCTCGTTCGGCTGACCCGTCGAGGCCGTGGCCGGATCGATCAGGGTCTCGCCGTCAGCGGCGTAGAACCAGACCGACACGTCGACCTGCAGCGTGACGTTCGCCACGGCGCCCTCGCCCACCACGAGCGGCGGCACGAGGTCCATCTCCTGCTCCTGGCTCATGTTCGACTCAAACGTGAACGGCTGCGCTCCGCCGCCCTGTCCATCGTCGAACGTGCCCGTAACGCGGATGCTGATTCCGTCGAACTCGGGGTGGTCCAGCAGGAACTGGTCATCGCCCGGGTCGTCCTCGGGCGTGTGGATCTCGAATTCCACCTCGTCGTAGGTGCCCGCCGGCACCCCCGGGATCTCGAACGCCTGTGCCACGCCGCTCCCATCGAGCGGCAGGTCGAGCAGCACCGGGTCGGTCTCGAACTCCTCGCACGAGTCTTCCTCGCCCTCGAGGTGGTCGTCGCAGTCCTCGGACTCCTCCATCTCGAGCTCGATCTCCTTCAGGACCAGCTCGACGGTCTCGATGTCGAGGGTCCGGACGCCGTCCGTCACCGGCACCATGGCGAACATCGCGCCGCCCGTCACGCTGGCCACCGCGCCGGCAGGGGCCGGTACGGCCACGGAGAGGGACACGGTCGCACCGTCACCCGTCGGGCTGGTGCTGTCTTCACAGGCGGCCACCACGCTCAGCAGGAGAGCGGGCAGCGCCCACAGCAGTTTCGATCGAATCATCCTGATCCTCCCGTCATTTCTTCGCTGGTTGGCCCGGCATTCCAAACTCCGGGCACCGATTCGCCGGGGGTTTTCGCAAGCGCCGTTCCGAGGTGCCGGGAAGACCCGTAAGTCATAAGGCCGGATCTGGATACGCACGGTATACGCAGTCCGGGCTACGTTGTTCTGCTCCCGGAATCAGGCACAAGTTGCGGTATACGGGAAAATCTCCGGCAGGTCGGGTCCGTTCAGACGGTGCGGTCCCGGCGATCGCGCATCCCGCTCCGCTCGCGGGCCACACGCTCGGCGAGGAAGATCTTCATCAGGCTCTGGTACGGCACGTCCCGCTCATTCGCCAGCACCTTGAGGTCCTCCAGGAGCGCCTTCGGGAGACGGAGAGAGATGGACTGGGTCGAGGGCTTCAGCGCAGGGAAGGAGCCCGTGACCGACCGCTCCCAGTCGAAGTAGTCGACAACGTCGTGCTCGGCCCAGAAATCCCGTTCTTCGTCCTCGGTCGGGAACCGTTGGGCACGCTCTCTGATCACAGGATCCTCCTCGTGGGGCTCGTACAGTCCACGTTCGCGGCGACTCATCGGACGGGCCGAGATCACTCGAATCAGCCGCTCCCGGATCGTGAACACGACCGTGAGTCGCCGACCGGCTGTGGTGCGCCCGAGGGCAGCGTAGCGTGGCTCGCTACGCGAGTGTCGAGAAGCCGGAGCGATGAGCAGCGGACGCTGAAAGAACACCTGTTCGGCTTCCGCGGCCGAGACCCGGTGGCGCTCCCAGTTCTTGTCCACGTTTCCGGCGTCCCATTCGAAGCCGACACAGGCGGCGAGCTCATCCGGATAGTCAGTCATGTCATGAGTATATGTTTGCAATATACATATAACAACCTGTCCACGGTTCGCGCGTTGGCATGAATTCGCTGTCGGAGTGTTGGGTGTGGACGCAAGAGGCTATCAACGGCGCCCTCGGCGCAGTCCCCCCTTCAGACTCCGAAAACCAACGGCAGCAGCAGTCGGGATGCAACGGTGATCAGCACCGTGAACAGCAGGTTGATCCACACTCCGGCGCGCACCATGTCGGTGATCTGGATCGCGCCGCTGCCGTACACGATCGCGTTCGGCGGGGTGGCCACCGGCAGCATGAACGCACCGCTCGCCGCGAGGGCGGCCGGCACGGCGAGGATCAGCGGGTCCTGACCCATCACCAGCGCCAGGGCGCCGAGCACGGGCAGAAAGGTCGCCGCCGTGGCGGTGTTGCTGGTCAGCTCGGTGAGCAGGATGACGAAGGCGACGACCGTCGCGACGAGCAACAGCAGCGGCCAGTGGGAGATCGACTCCATCTGGCCGCCCAGCCAGTCGCCCAGCCCGGTACTTCCGATCGCCGCGGCGAGGCTGAGTCCGCCCCCGAACAGCACCAGCACGCCCCACGGGGTGGCCTCGGCCTGGCGCCAGGTGAGGAGCCGCCGCCCGCCCGGCTCGCCCGCCGGGACGAGGAACAGGACGATCGCGGCCCCGATCGCGATTCCCGCGTCGCTCAGCCCCGGAATCCAGCTCTGCAGCAGGGGGCGGGTCATCCAGGCGAGCGCCGTGAGCACGAACACGATCGCCACGCGCTTCTCGGCCGGGCGCAGCGGGCCGAGCCCGTCCCGCCGCTCGTCGAGCAGCGACTGTCCGCCCGGGATCTCGGCGAACGGGACGGGAAATACAAGCCGGGTGAGGATGAACCAGGCGAGCGGCAGTCCCACGAGCACGAGCGGGACGCCGAGCAGCATCCACTGCGCGAATCCGATCGACACTCCGTAGGTCTCGAGCATGAAGCCGGCGAGAAAGGCGTTGGGCGGCGTTCCGATCAGCGTCGCCATGCCGCCGATGCTGCAGGCGTAGGCGATACTCAGCATCAGCGCGGTGCCGAATCGACGCCGGTCCGGGTCATCGCGGTCGCCGGGCAGCAGCTCGATCAGCGACATGCCGATCGGCAGCATCATCAGGGCGGTCGCAGTGTTGCTGACCCACATGCTGAGAAAGGCCGAGGCGGCCATGATCCCGGCGATTACCGAGCCGGGCCGTGTGCCGAACAGCCGGACGGTATCCAGCGCGATGCGGCGGGGCAGCCCCACGCCCTGCATCGCCTGGGCGATCAGGAAGCCGCCGAGGAACAGGTAGATCAGCGGGTTGGCGAACGGCGTCGCCGCCTGCTGGATCGAGCCGATTCCGAGCACGGGGAACAGCGCCAGCGGCAGCAGCGCGGTGGCGGGGATGGGGATCGCCTCGGTGACCCACCAGGTCGCCATCAGCACCCCGACCGCCGCGGTGCGCCAGGCGGCGTCGGACAGGCCGGCGGGCGCGGGAAGCAGTAGCAGCAGCCCGAACGCAGCCGCGCCGAGTGGCAGCCCCACCGCCGTTCGCGACTTCACCTCAGCCTCCGCCCCCCAGCTCCGGCCAGCGGAAGCAGCGGGTCACGTGGTCGTTCACCATCCCCGCCGCCTGCATGTAGGCGTAGCAGATCGTCGGGCCCACGAACTTGAAGCCCTCGGCCTTCAAGGCCTTGCTCATCGCCTCGGCTTCCGGAGTCTTCGCCGGGATGTCGGTGAGCTCGCTCCAGGCGTTGTGGATCGTGCCGCCGCCGGTGAACTGCCAGATCCACCTGTCGAATCCGCCCTCCCGCTGCTGCAGGTCGAGGAACGCCCGGGCGTTGCCGATCGTCGCGTCCACCTTGGCGCGGTTCCGGATGATCCCGGCGTCGGCCAGCAGGCGCGCCCGCTCGGCTTCGCCGTAACGCACGATCTTCTGCGGGTCGAATCCGTCGAACGCGCGGCGGAAGTTCTCGCGCTTGTTGAGCACCGTGCGCCAGCTCAATCCAGCCTGGAATCCGTCGAGCACGATGAACTCGAAGTGGCGCCGGTCGTCATGCAGCGGGACGCCCCATTCGTCGTCGTGGTAGGTCATCATCAGCGGATCGTCGCCCAGCCAGGCACAGCGTTCCATCGGCATCCTCCGGTGCGGGAGCTCGGCCCGGGCTTACGTTCGCGCGGCCACTCAAACACGCCCTCATCGAGAATAGCCACACCTGCGCACCCTCGACACCGTGCCGCGGCGGGGTTATGCATCCCCGCCATGAGCAACCGCTCTTCGCGCGGCCCACGCGATTCCTCCCGTTCCCCGGACCCGGCAAGCGCACGTCCGCCCCCGGTCCAGGAAGTCTCCCCCGTCCGGGGAGCCGGACTCGGTACGTTCGGAGGAGTGTTCACGCCGTCGATCCTGACGATCCTCGGCGTGATCATGTACCTGCGATTCGGCTGGGTCGTGGGAAACGTCGGGCTCCCGGCGACGCTGCTGATCGTCACGATTTCGACCTCGATCACCCTCCTCACGGCACTCTCGATCTCGGCCATCGCCACGGACCAGCGGGTGCGGGTGGGCGGCGCCTACTACATGGTCAGCCGGTCGCTGGGAATCGAGACGGGCGGTGCGGTCGGGATCCCGCTGTTCTTCGCGCAGGCGCTGTCGGTGGCGCTCTACACGGTGGGTTTCGCGGAAGCCGTTTCCGCCGCCTTCCCGGTTCTGCCGGCCCGACCGGTGGGACTGGTCACCACGGTCCTGGTGGGTCTGCTCGCCCTCAGGTCGGCCCGGGTGGCGATCCGGGCGCAGTACTTCATCATGGCGGCGATCGGAGTGTCTTTGCTGTCGTTCGCCTTCGGACACTCGGTCGGTCCGCCGGACACACTCGCGGTGCCGCTCAGCGCGGTCCCGAAGCAGGAATTCTGGGTCGTATTCGCCGTGTTCTTCCCGGCCGTTACGGGGATCATGGCCGGGGTGAACATGTCCGGCGATCTCCGGCATCCCGGCCACTCGATCCCGCGCGGCACACTGGCAGCGATCGCGGTCGGCTATGCGATCTACATGGTGCTGCCGGTGTTCCTCGCGGCGCGGGCCGACTCGGAGAGCCTGATCCGGGATCCGCTGATCATGCAGCGCATGGCGCTATGGGGCCCCGCGATCCTGATCGGCGTATGGGGAGCCACCCTGTCGAGCGCCGTGGGCTCGATTCTCGGCGCGCCGCGGGTGCTCCAGGCCCTGGCCCGGGATGGCGTGTTGCCCCAGCCGCTGCGCTGGCTGGGACGCGGAAGCGGACCCGAGGACACGCCGAACGTCGGCACCCTGGTGACCATGGGGATCGCGTTGATCGCGGTGGCATTCGGCAGCCTGAACCTGATCGCCCCGATCCTCACGATGTTCTTCCTCACCACCTACGGCGTGCTGAACATTTCCGCCGCGCTGGAGCGCGCGCTGGGGAGCCCCTCGTTCCGCCCGCGGTTCAAGGTGCCCTGGTACTGGTCCGCCATCGGGGCGGTCGGCTGCCTGGCGGTGATGTTCCTGATCAACGCCGCGGCGACCGTGGTGGCGATGATCATCGTGGGGTGGATCTACTTGTGGCTCGAGCGGCGCGAGGTGCAGGCCGCGTGGGGCGACGTGCGCCGGGGTCTGTGGATGGCGCTCACGCGGGCCGGCCTGTTCCGGCTGCGCGGGGCGGACGATGCCAAGAACTGGCGCCCCCATCTGCTCGTGCTCTCCGGCGCCCCGACCCGCCGCTGGTACATGGTGGCGTTCGCCGACTGGCTGTCGCACCGGCGGGCCCTGGTGACGATCGCCAGCGTGCTCACCGACGAGTCGGTGACTCTGGACCGACAGCGTGCGATGGAGTCGATGATCGGCGACTACCTGGCCCGGCGGGGCGTGCAGGCGCTGATCCGGCTGGTGCGCGCTCCGGACCCGTTCGAGGGAGCCCAGCGGCTGGTGGAGGCGTACGGGCTGGGGGAGATGGTGCCGAACACGATCCTGCTGGGCGACAGCGAAGTGGCGGAGCACCGCGAGGCGTACTGCCGCATGCTCGAGCGCTTCCACGAGGGCCAGCGCAACGTGGTGATCCTGCACTACAACAACGGGCTCGGGTTCGGGGATCGGCAGGTGATCGACGTGTGGTGGGGCGGCCTGAAGCGGAACGGCGGACTGATGCTCACCCTCGCCTACCTGCTGCAGACGAGCATTCCCTGGCGTGGCGCCCGGATCCGCGTGAAAATGGTCCGGCCGACCGAAGAGGCCGCCCGGGCCGCACGCCCCAACCTCGAGGCGGTCGCGCGCGGCCTGCGCAGCGGGGCCGAGGTCGAGGTGCTGGTGAACGATACCGGCCGGCCGTTCGTGGAGATCATGAAGGAGTCATCCGCAGACGCCGACATGATCTTCCTGGGCATGCGGCAGCCGGGGGAGGACTACGTGGCGTACTACGAGCGCCTGCGGCACGCGGCGGAGGGAATGCCGACCACGGCGTTCGTGCTCGCCTCGGAGGACCTGCCGTTCGGGGAGATCGTGCTCAAGTCGCAGGAGTCGGAGCGGGATTGAGCGGAGCGCCGGACGCGGTGGCGCGCCCGGCGACAGCTATGTATTCGGCCTACCAGCCGCCGATCGGGACCGAGGTTCCGACGTGGATACCGCCCCAGCCGACCGGAATCGTGGTGCCGACGCTCATGTAGCCGTTGCCGCCACAGGCCGCCAGGAACGCCGCCAGTCCGATGGCGAGCCACACCGCGCGACCGTTCGAGATCCTCTTCTTCATCTCAGTTCCTCCTGCATCGCGGGCATTCATCAGTCGCCCTCCCACTGCCTGAGCGTCACGCCGGCCCCGTACGGGTCCGAGATGATCGCGACCATGCCGTCTGATATGTCCCACCTGGGCTCGAGCGCGACCTCGCCGCCCAGCTGCCGGGCCTTCGCCACCGCCGCCTTGATGTCGATCACCCGGACCGTGGGAAGCCACTGGGGCTCGATGTCGGCCTGCGGAATCTGGATCCCGCCCGCCCGCTTCTCGCCGCCGCTGGTGAACAGCAGATAGTCGCCCTGCTTCCGGGTCAGCACCTCGGAGTCGAGTCCGAGCGCGTCGCGGTAGAACAGGGCGGCGAGACCGAAGTCGTTGCTCCACAGCTCGTTCCACAGGAAGTCGTTGTGCGGCGGAGCGGTGCCGTCCGGCCGGTCACCGGACGTGGAGCGAATGATGCCGAACGGGGCTCCCTCCGGATCCTCGCCGAACGCGATGCGGCCGCGCCGCGGCAGGTCCTCGGGCTCGAGGGTGAGGGTTCCGCCGTTCGCCTCGATGCGCGCCGCCGCCGCATCCACGTCCGCGACGGAGAAATACTGCACCCACTCGGCCGGCCCGGTGAGCCGCTTCTCGGGCTTCAGGAGCCCGGCGATCGGCCGCGGCCCGATCATGGCGATCGCGTAGTCGTAGCCGTTGGAGGCGATCGTCTGGAAGCTCCAGCCGAACAGCTCGCCGTAGAACTGCTTCGACCCCTCGATGTCCGAGGTGTACAGGTCGTGCCACACCACCTTGCCAGGGATCACCTCGCCGGTGGGGGTCGGATTGATTGCCGGGACTTCGAGCGACTTCGTACAGGCGCCCGCACCGCCAATCGCGGCCACCGCCACGAGACCGGCGAGGGCCCAGCGGATCCCGCCGGGCGATGACCGGCGCGCTCCACGATCATGAGTTCGATCGTTCATGTCAGCATCTGCTCGCTTGTTGAGGGCACGAATCGGTATCCGGAAAGCATACATATGCGGCGTTCCCGTCGCCATAAGACCAGGGTCACGGGCCGTACCCGTTGTCGAACGGGGCGGTGTCACCCGACCAGCCGCGAAACGCATGGATTCGCATATCGCCGACGCTGCGTGTGCCCCGCATCCGCTCCACCCGCCCGAAATCCTCGTGCGAGGCGAACACGGGCGCGATGCGCTCGGCCACGAGCCGCTCGCTCCCACCGTCCGGCGCCACGAACAGCAGGCAATCACCGGTCCGGGCC
>Ga0316193_10002315_pt1 | contig 13352 bp, 10 predicted proteins | sample MerIslsedime2_MG_FD_207735 | JGI IMG/M metagenome (GOLD analysis project Ga0316193, IMG submission 207735) | Coastal sediment microbial communities from Maine, United States - Merrow Island sediment 2 | ecosystem: Environmental > Aquatic > Marine > Coastal > Sediment | place: USA: Maine...
CCGCGCGACCGACATCGCCTGGAACGTCCGCAACAACGTCACCACCGCAGCGGAGGTCGTCGAACGGCACCTCGCCGAGATCGAGCGACGCGAAGACGACATTCACGCGTTCAACCTCGTGCTCGCTGACGAAGCGCGGGCGCGAGCGACGGCGATCGACGAGGCCGTCGCCGTCGGTCGTGATCCAGGCCCACTCGCCGGTGTGCCGATCGCACTCAAGGACAACATGTGCACCCGCGGCATCCCGACGACGTGCTCGTCGAAGATCCTCGAGGGTTGGAAGCCCCCGTACGATGCCACGATCGTCACCAAACTGCAGGATGCCGGCGCGGTCGTCATCGGCAAGACGAACCTCGACGAGTTCGCCATGGGGTCGAGCACGGAGAACTCGGCGTTCGGCCCGACGAGGAATCCCCACGACACGTCCCGCGTGCCCGGCGGATCGAGTGGTGGATCCGCGGCGGCAGTCGCCGCGGGCTTCGCCGCAGTGAGTCTCGGCTCGGACACGGGTGGGTCGATTCGCCAGCCAGCCGCGCTGTGCGGTGTCGTCGGAGTGAAGCCCACCTATGGTGCAGTCAGCCGATACGGACTCGTTGCATTCGCGTCGAGCCTCGATCAGATCGGTCCGTTCGCCCATGACGTTGCCGATGCTGCGCTGGTCCTCGAATCGATCTCCGGCTACGACCAGATGGATACGACATCGATCCAGCAGGGCCCGCTGGAACTCACTCGTCACCTGGATTTCGGCGTGGCCGGCTTGAGAGTCGGGCGGATCACCGACCTCCCCGAAGGTGCGAGCGCCGACGTGGTTGCCCGCCTGGACGAGGCATTCGATGCCCTCCGCGATGCCGGCGCCGAGATCGTCGACGTCGAGGTTCCGGCATTCGGCTACGGGCTCACGGCGTATTACCTGATCGCTCCGGCCGAGGCCTCGAGCAACCTCGCTCGCTACGACGGGGTTCGTTTCGGACACCGTGTGGAAGCCCCCGACACCAATGCGATGTACATCGCGACCCGCACCGACGGATTCGGCGCGGAGGTCAAACGTCGCATCATGCTCGGTACGTACGCGCTGTCCGCGGGCTACTACGACGCCTACTACGGCCGCGCACTCAAGGTGCGCCGCCGGATCGCCGCCGACTTCGCTGCCGCCTACGAACGAGCCGATGTACTGCTCACGCCGGCCTCACCGACGGTCGCGTTCCATCTGGGCGACAAGACCTCGGATCCGATGTCGATGTACCTCTGCGACACCTACACGATCCCGTCGAACCTCACCGGTGACCCCGGTATGAGCGTGCCGTTCGGTACCGGCGGTGACGGGCTGCCCGTCGGCGTGCAGGTACTCGCACCGGCCCTCCAGGAGGCAACCATGTTCCGGACCGCGGCCGAACTCGAACGGAGGGCGCCGCGGTGACTGAGCCTGCGACTGACGTGACGAACGAATCCGCTTGGACGTTCCGGGGCTACGAGATGGTGGTGGGCCTCGAGGTCCACGTCGAACTCGCGACTCGCACCAAGCTGTTCTCGGCGTCGCCGAACCGCTTCGGTGACGAGCCGAACACGAACATCGACCCGGTGACGCTGGGCCTGCCTGGCGCCCTGCCGGTGCTCAACCGGCAGGCGGTCGAGCTGGCAATGCGTCTCGGCCTCGCGCTCAACTGCACGGTGCAGCGCTCGACCTTCGCCCGCAAGAACTACTTCTATCCCGACATGCCCAAGGCGTACCAGATCAGCCAGTACGACGAGCCGATCTGCATCGATGGTTGGCTCGATCTTCCCGGTGGGTTCCGGGTCGGCATCGAACGCGCCCACTTGGAGGAGGACACGGGCAAGTCGACCCACGTCGGCGGCACCGGTGGCCGCATCCATGGCAGCGACTTCTCGCTGATCGATTTCAACCGCGCCGGCGTGCCGCTCGTCGAGATCGTCAGCCGTCCTGACATTCGCACGCCGGAGCAGGCCAAGGCATACGTGACCGAGTTGCGGGCGATCCTCGTCGCTGTCGGAGCCTCCGATGCGAAGATGGAGGAAGGCTCCATGCGGGTCGACGCGAACGTCAGCGTGCGGCTGCCGGGCGCCGAGCTCGGCACGCGTTGCGAGATCAAGAACGTCAACTCGGTCCGATCGGTCGGCCGGGCGATCGAGTACGAGGCGCAACGCCAAGTCGGCCTGCTCGAAGCGGGTGAGTCGATCCGCCAGCAGACCCGTCACTGGAACGAGAACGACGGCCGCACCCACACGTTGCGCAGCAAGGAAGACGCCGACGACTACCGGTACTTCCAGGAGCCCGACCTCGTCGTGGTCGATCCCGACCCCGAATGGATCGAGCGGGTGCGGTACTCGCTGCCGGTGCTGCCCGCTGCACGTCGGATCCGCCTCGCAGAAGCGACCGGACAACCGGCCGACTCAGAAGCCGTGCTGGTCGTGACCGATCGTGATCAGGACGGCTATGTGCTCGCCGTGGCCGCAGCAGGGGGCGACGCCGGTCGGGCCCTCGTCCATGTCAAAGAGGCCTTCGCGGAGCAGGGCGAGCGTCCAGCGGTGCCCGCCGCTGATGTCGCGGGGCTCACCCGCCTGGAGGTCGACGGCCAGCTGACTGCCACCCAGGCCAAGCAGGTCCTGGCCGAGATCGTGGCCAAGCATGGTGGCGACGCAGCAGCGATCGCGGCAGCGAAGGGCTTCGAGGCGATGGACTCCTCCGAGCTCGTGTCGATGGTCGACGATGCGATCGCCGCCCAGCCCGACGCATGGGCGAAGTTCTGCGCGGGGGAGGGCAAGGCGATGGGAGCGCTCGTCGGCGCGGTGATGAAGGCGTCGAAGGGGCAGGCCGACGGCAAGGCCGTCACCGCGTTGCTCAACCAGCGGCGCGACGCCTCGGCCTGAGCGCTCGGCAGCGGCACGCGGTGCCGAGGTCGCGGATCGTGTCGTCGTTGTGGATCGCGACGCCGTCGAGGTCGTTGCGTCGCACGACCCGGTCGCCGCGGTGCGGTCGGTGCCCGGCCGACCCCGATTCGTCGCTCCATCGGCTGAATCGCGACACTGCCGCATGGACTTCGAGATTCCCGCCGACATCCAGGACACGCTCGATCAGCTCGATGCCTTCATCGACGCGGAGATCAAGCCGCTGGAGCAGCAGGACGACAACATCCGCTTTTTCGACCACCGGCGAGAGTGGGCGCGAACCGACTTCGACAACGACGGTGTGCCGCGCTCCGACTGGGAGGAACTGCTCCGGGAGATGCGGCGCCGTGCCGATGCCGGGGGCTGGCTGCGGTTGGCGCTGCCGAGGGAGTTCGGGGGACAGGATGCCAGCAATCTGAAGATGGCGATCATCCGGGAGCACCTTGCGCACAAGGGGCTCGGCCTGCACAACGACCTTCAGAACGAGTCGTCGATCGTCGGGAACTTCCCGACCGTCTTGATGATGCGGGACTTCGGCACCGAGCAACAGAGGACCGACTGGATGCCCGGGTTCCTCGACGGCACCCGTCGACTCGCGTTCGGACTCACCGAGCCCAACCACGGCAGCGATGCGACCTACATGGAGACCACTGCGGTCCGTGACGGCGACGAGTGGGTGATCAACGGGATGAAGCGGTGGAACTCCGGGCTCCACCATGCGACCCATGACATCATCTTCGCCCGCACGTCGGGCGATCCCGGCAGCCCGAAAGGGATCAGCGCGTTCCTGGTGCCGACCGACGCTCCCGGGTTCCAGGTCGAGTTCTTCTGGTGGACATTCAACATGCCGACCGACCACGCCGAGGTCAGCCTGACCGATGTCCGCGTCGGCGCCGACGCGTTGTTCGGCGAACCGGACCGCGGGCTGGAGTTGGCCCAACACTTCGTGCACGAGAACCGGATCCGTCAGGCGGCGTCGTCGCTCGGCGCAGCGCAGTACTGCATCGACGAGGCCGTCGCCTATGCGAACAGCCGGACCACCTGGGGCAAGAAGCTGTCGGTCAACCAGGGCATCCAGTTCCCGTTGGTCGAGCTGCACACCGAGGCGGCGATGCTGCGTCAGCTCGTGCGATACACGGCGTCGATGCTCGATATGAAGCACCACATGGAGGTCACGCACCTGGTGGCGATGTGCAACTACCGCGCCAACCGGCTGGCCTGTGACGCTGCCGATCGGGCGATGCAGACCTGCGGTGGCGTCGGCTACTCGCGGCACATGCCCTTCGAGCACATCTACCGCCATCACCGTCGCTACCGCATCACGGAGGGCTCCGAGGAGATCCAGATGCGCAAGGTCGGCCAACACCTCTTCGGCTTCGGCCGCACCTAGTTCTCGGTTGTCGCCGCGGGCCGGTCGGAGCCGTTGGGGTTCGTGTCCTCGTGAGCGGCGATGTCGTCGTCGATCTGCTGCTGCAATGACGGGGCTGCCAGCCCGATCACGTCGCCCTGGGTCGGTAACGGATCGTTGCGACACAGGAACGCCATGCGTCCCTCGTCGACACGAACGAGCGGGATGAACAACTGATGTTCGACGGCATCGTCGATCAGCGCTCCGCTCCGAGCGCCACGGACCCGCCACCCTTGACGGGATCGCTCGTCGAGGGTGGCGTAGCTCAGCCCGTCGATGCCGACGACTCGGCCCAGGAACTCCTCGGGCACCGACGAGTCCCCGTTCCGGCGTTTCGTCGGGGTCAACTGGAACACTTCGCGACGCCCGAACACGCGGGCGAACCGAGCCGTCGCGAGGGCGTTCACCTCGTCATTGGACGTGAAGGCCAGGAGTCGCCCGATGCCGCGCAGGTCGAGGTCATGGTTCGCCTCTTCGGCGAGCACGCTCATCCGTCGCGCGGGGAGGCCCGTTGCGATCGCCCTGGTCACGTTGTACGGGTCGGTGTCGACCAGCAATGTCTTGATGTTGCGACGGTCGAGTTCGGAACCGAGCCCGCGCGCGACGGCGTGGGCTCCGGCGATCAGCACCCCGTTTGCCTGCGCTTCGGCAAGGCCGAGCCACCGGGCTGCGGGACCGGCGACGAACCCGTACACGACGATGGTCCCGATGATCACGAGGAACACGATCGGAACGATCTTCGTCGCGTCCGGGACATTCTCTTCCTCGAGGCGGATCGCGAAGATCGCCGACACGGCGGCTGCAACGATGCCACGGGGGGCCATCGTCATCAGGAACACCCGCTCGCGCCAGCTGAGTGAGGTTCGAACCGACGACACGAGCACCGACAGCGGTCGTGCGACGAGGACCAGCACGGCAAGGAAGGCGAGCGATGGAAGCAAGACGTCCTGGAGCGCGTCGGCTTCGATGCGGGCAGCCAAGAGGATGAAAAGCACCGAGATCAACAGCGTCCGCAGGCTCTCGTTGAACTCGAGGACTTGGCGGATCGTCGAACTCTCGCGTCTGGCCAGATACATGCCGAGCACGGTCACTGCAAGGAGCCCGGCTTCTTCCTGGACCTCGTTTGCCGCGACGAACGAGGCCACGACGAACGCGAACGTCACCGGGATGATCAACTGATCGGGGATCAGGAAGCGGCGAAGCGCCGTATCGAGCACGAACGCCGCGGCCAGGCCGAACCCAGCGCCCGCCACGATCGTGAGCAGCACCACCCCGATCAGCTTCGAAATTGCTTCATCGGGTGCATCGGTGACCACGATCTCGAATGCCACCAGCGCCCCGGTCGCTCCGATCGGGTCGATCAGGACGCCTTCGGCGCGAAGGATCGGTCCGGTCGTACCGGTCGGGCGGACGAATCGCAGCAACGGGCCGATGACCGTCGGGCCGGTGACCACCAGGACCGCGCCGAGCAGGAGCGACGCCTCGTTCGAGATCTCGAAGATCTCGCGCGCGCCGAACCACGCGACCAGGAACGTCACGATCGCGCCGACGCTGATCAGGCGCCGGACGACCGTTCCTGTGTTGCGCAACTCCCGAGGTGGTAGGTCGAGTCCGCCCTCGAACAGGATGACCGCAACCGCCAGCGACACCAGCGGGAACAGGGTGCCACCGAGCAGATCATCCGGATCGATGATGCCGGTGACCGGGCCGAGCACGAGCCCGGCGAGCAGCAGGGCGATGATCGAGGGGATCTGCAGCCGCCACGCCAGCCATTGGGCCGCCATGCCGGCACCGAGGATCAGTGCCAGCGTCGGACCGATCGCGGACTCGCCTGCCGCAAGGATGATCGCCGTCATGAGGCGGAGCGGTCGACAGGGGCCATCCGAGGCGAGCGTAGTAGCCCCGGAGGCGCTCGGGTACCGTCACCGACGTGGGAGCACGCATCGAACGAATCACATTCCGAGGCAGCCAGGATGACGAATTGGCGGCTCGGCTCGACCTTCCGGCAGGCCCGCCGCGAGCGTTTGCCCTCTTCGCGCACTGCTTCACCTGCGGCAAGGACATCCACGCTGCATCACGGATCGCGAATGCGCTGACCGACGTCGGCTTCGGCGTTCTGCGGTTCGACTTCACCGGGCTCGGGATGAGCGATGGTGAGTTCGCCAACACCAATTTCACCTCCAACACCGACGATCTCTCGGCGGCCGCGGACTGGCTCCGGAGCAACCACCGGGCGCCCCAGGTGCTGATCGGACATTCGCTCGGTGGATCCGCCGTGCTTGCCGTCGGCGGTGAGATCCCCGAGGTACGGGCGGTCGCGACGATCGGAGCGCCGGCCAGCCCGGAGCACGTCACCGGGGTCCTCTCGGGATCACTCGACGAGATCGCCGCTTCGGGCGTGGCCGAGGTCCAGCTCGCCGGACGCACGTTCACCATCCGTCAGCAGTTCGTCGACGACCTCCGCAACCACGTCGTGACCGACCGAGTCGCAACGATGAAGCGCGCATTGCTGGTACTCCATTCGCCGATCGACAACACCGTCGGGATCGAGAACGCTGCGGAGATCTTCCTCGCCGCTCGTCACCCGAAGAACTTCGTCTCGCTCGACGGCGCCGACCACCTCCTCTCCACGTACTCCGATGCCGCGTTCGCCGCGTCGATGATCGGTGCGTTCGCGAATCGATACATCGTCGACGAGAGCGGCGCACTCGAGGCGCCGCGAGCAACGGCCCCGGTGGTGGTTGCAGAGACGAGCCAGGGAGCATTCCTCAACCACGTGGTGGTTGGCCGACACCGTTTGTTGGCCGACGAGCCCGAGTCCATCGGCGGGTACGACGCCGGCCCGTCACCGTACGACTTCCTCGGTGCCGCACTGGGTGCGTGTACCTCGATGACGTTGCGGATGTATGCCGATCGAAAGCAACTCCCTCTCGATCGCGTCGCTGTCGACGTCACCCATGGGAAGGTCCATGCCGACGACTGCGTCGAGTGCGCCGAGAACGAGTTGCTCACCGACCGCAAGGGCATGATCGATCGATTCGAGCGGATCATCCGTCTCGACGGAGACGACCTGACCGATGCTGACCGTGCGAAGTTGCTGACGATCGCCGACAAGTGTCCGGTGCATCGGACACTCGAGTCGGCCAGCTCGATCGTGACCCGACTGGCCGGTGACGCGTGAGCCGCTTGGATGAACTCGTCGACGAACTCCGTCGGGCCTGGGAGTTCACCGATGAACTCTGGCACGACCTGACCGACGACGAGGTGACGTGGCGTTCGAGCCCCGAATCGAGCGCGATCGGCTGGCACCTGGGGCATCAGGCCGCGGTTGCTCACTTCATGGTTCGCAACCTGCTCGCCGCCGAGCCGAGCCCCGATCCAGCCCTCGACGCCATGATGGACAGCGCGACACCGGAAGTGGCTCGCGGTGATCTTCCCGACCGTGATCGATTGTCTCGCTATCGGGCCGCCGTCGCCGATCGGGTCATCGTGCGGATCGACGCGATCCGCTCTGGCGAGGTCGGTGCGCCCCGCCAGCTCACTGCGGTGGGGACGTCGCTCGTGACGGCGCTCGTGAATCACGAGTACCAGCACGACCAGTGGATCGGCGAGCTTCGCTCCCGCGATCTGGGAAAGCCGCTGCCGACGTCACCCAGGTCGTCCAACCTCGTCACTCTCGACGGATACACCGCCCTGCGGTGACGGTCGGTGCTTGACCCCGACTGTGACGTGGTGGCGTCGGGCGAGTGCGGCGTTGAACTCGCAACTCATCAACGTCGCGATCGCCAGGAACCCGAGCCAGGTGACGAGGCCCAACACGAGGGCGAACTGACCGTAGGTCTTGCCGGCGTTGGCGGTGATCTCCCGCACGATGATCGTTCCGAAGTGTTGCAACAGCGTGTACGCGAGGCCGGCGGCCACGGCGCCGGGCCACACATCTCCCCACGTCGGCGACGCTGAAGTCAAGTACCGGAACATTGCTCCGACCATGGAGATGTTGATCGCGATCGTGGCGGCCAGGAGCAGGAGCTTGCTGCCGCCGGGAAGGTCGGCGGCATTGACGATCGCAGTGATGGCGATGGTGCCGATCTGCGCAGCGCCGATGAAGACGATGCCGAGCAGGGCCTTGCCGCGTTCGGCCGGCAGAGCAGCCCGATCGTCGACGTGGACCTCCCAGACGTCGTCCTGCGCCACCTGCAGGGCGACGAACGCCTTTGTCGCCGACCACAGTGCGGTGAGCAGTCCGATCACGAGCGCCCAGACGTTGCCGGTCAGCGACGCCGGATCCTCGGCGAGGGTTTCGCCGAGGACGGGGATGTCGGACAGTGCTCCGTCGATGATCCGCTGCTGCAGCTCGGGGTCGCCTTCGAGCACGAAACCGAGGAGTGTCGTCGCGGCGAGCATCAACGGGAAGATCGAGAGGAATCCGAAGAACGAGAGCACCGAGGCGTTGCGGCCCGAGATGTGGCGGCGCCATCCATCCAAGGTTTCGACCCCGACGTTGATCGCCAGGTGACGTTCCCGGAGACCCATCACCTTGTTGCTCGTCGTCCAGGGCATCAGTGATCGTCCTTTCGACCGGCATCGCCGGCGTCGGTCGTGTTGTCCATGCTGCCCGTTCCGCTGAGATCCCACTCGATCGGGGTCCGACCCGCCGCGACCAGCGCCTCGTTCGTCCGGCTGAAGGGCCGTGAGCCGAAAAAGCCATTCCGGGCCGAGAGCGGGGAGGGATGCGCCGATTCGATGATCGTGTGTCGATCGGTGTCGATCAGTTCGCGCTTGCGGCGCGCCGAGTTCCCCCAGAGGATGAACACCACCGGCTCCGGTGAGCTGCCGACGACCTCGATCACCCGGTCGGTGAACGTCTCCCACCCGCGTTTCTGGTGCGAGCCGGCTTCTCCGGCCCGGACCGTGAGGGTGGTGTTGAGCAACAGGACGCCGCTCCGGGCCCATGACTCGAGATTGCCGTGGTCCGGAATCGGGTGGCCGAGGTCGTCGTGGAGTTCCTGGTGGATGTTGGCGAGCGACGGTGGCACACGAATGCCTCGCCGGACCGAGAAGCAGAGCCCGTGGGCTTGGTTCGGGCCGTGGTAGGGGTCTTGTCCCAGGATCACGACCCGGGTGTCGGAGTGCGGTGTGAGGTGCAGCGCGGCGTACACGTCGTCCGCCGGCGGGTAGACCGTGCGGGTTCGACGCTCGGTCGCGACGAACTCCTGCAGGGTGGTCCAGTACGGCTGGGTGAACTGATCGCGCAGCAGCGGGTTCCAGTCGGTCGTGGGCATCGGTGCACTTGCCTAGCATGAAGGTGATGTTCGATCATCTCGAACGAGCGCAGCTCGCCACCCTTCCCACCCCGCTCGAAGCTGGGCCAACCCTCGATGGCGGCGTTCGGACGTGGGTGAAACGTGACGATCTGACAGGTCTCGGCGGGGGAGGCAACAAGGCGCGCAAGCTCGAATTCCTGTGCGGTGATGCGCTGGCGAACGGCGCCCAAGCGCTCGTGACCGTCGGCGCCGCGCAGTCGAACCACTGTCGGATGACCGCCGCGGCCGGCGCCCGTCTCGGGCTCGAAGTACACCTCGTGCTCTCCGGCGATCGCCCGGAAGTGGCGACCGGCAACCAGCTGCTGTCGGTGCTCTTCGGTGCGCAACTGCATTTCACCGGTGCAGAGGAGAGCCACTGGGGCGAACTCGAGTTGGCACGGGAATCCCTCACCGATCAGCTCGACGAGGAGGGGCTGCGCCCGTACGCGATTCCGATCGGTGGCAGCACCGCCGTGGGTGCGCTCGGCTACGCCGTCGCGTTCATCGAGCTCCTCGACCAGTTCGACGAGCTCGAGATCTCGCCGAGTCACATCGTCTTCACGTCATCGAGCGGCGGAACCCATGCGGGCCTACTCGCCGGCCGGGCAGCGGCGGCCCATGCCGGCCGGAGCGTGCCCGAGGTCGTCGCCATCGGTGTGGCCAAGGGTGTCAACATCGGTCGTCCTGACGTGGCCGCGCTCGCCAACGAGACACTCGGCCTGATGGGGTCGACGGCGATCGTGGCTCACGAAGACGTCGAGATCGATCCGCGATGGATCGGCGAGGACTACGCCGTGCCGACCGAAGCCGGAGATGCAGCGATCCGCTGGGCCGCCGAGCGCGGTGGATGGCTGATGGACCGGACCTACTCGGGCAAGGGATGCTCGGGCCTCCTCGGCCTGGCTGCCGAGGGACGTTTCACCCGTCCCGACGCGTCCGGGACGCACCCGAGCGGCGGCGTCGTGTTCATCCACACCGGCGGCTGGCCAGCGCTGTTCGCTGCCGACGGGGTTCCCCCGGCCGTTCTGGTCTGAGTCCACCCCCGTCGTGTCCGTGCGCGTTGGGTAGCGTGATCCGCCATGAGCGATCAGATCCTCGACGTCGACCTCCTGGCGTTCGAAGACACCACCGGTCCGCGACGTCGCGCCGCCGTCGACGGCGTGCGCCGCAGCCTCGCAACCGGATTCGTGTACACGAATCACGACCTCTCCGAGGACCTCCTCGACAGCACGTACGGGATGCTGCGCCGGTTCTTCGGGCTCGCTCCCGAGGAGAAGCAGCGGTACGTCGCGCCGGGCGCCAACGGTCAGATGGGTTACACCGGACTGCTCGTCGAGACTGCAGCGTCGAGCGACAAACCGGACTGGAAGGAGATGCTGAACTGGTCCGCGCCGATCGCCGCCGGCCACCCGCTGAAACGCAAGTTCGGCACCGCCTACCCCGACCAGGTACTTCCCGAAGCCGTCGTGCCAGGGATCACCCAGGTGCTCGATCGGTTTCACGAGTCGATCGCGGACCTGCAACGCCGCTTCCTGCGGGTGATCGCGGAAGGGATTGGCTGTCACGAGACGTTCTTCGACGACATGGTCAAGGATGGGCCCACCTTGACACGGGCGATCCGGTATCCCGCCATGTCCGAACTCGGCGACGGCGGCCATGTCTGGGCGGCGGAGCACGGCGACATCAACTTGATCACGGCGTTGCCCCGCGCCACCGCACCGGGTCTCCAGGTGAAGGTCGATGACGCGTGGGTCGACGCCACGCCTCCCGACGATGCCGTGATCATCAACACCGGGATCATGCTCGAGCGATTGACCAACGGTGTGATCCCGATCGGCTGGCATCGGGTGGTTGCTGCTCCCGGAATCGAAAGCGAGCGCTACAGCGTCGTGCAGTTCTGCCACCCGCGGCCCTGGACCGTGCTCGCACCCGTTCCGTCGTGTTGCACCGACGAGCATCCTCAGCGGTTCTCGGCAATCAGCGCCGAGGACGCGTTGGACGAAGTGCTCTACGAGATCAACCTCGTCGAAGGGGCGCGCCGGGTCGGCTGATCGTCCCCGGTCGTGTCGAATCGTCGGCGCGGAATCGTCGTCGCAGGGATGTCAAGGTCGCAGCAACGGCGGTGAGTTGCGGTCGCCCTCGCTCATGGCGAGGTCGATCCAGATGCTCGTGCGCAGGTCGATCGGCTCGAGCCAGTCGTCCGGCAGGTCGCCGACGCCGCCGGCGCCAGGGCCTCGGGCCTCTGTGGGGGCGTAGTCGCAGCTCTCGCTCGGGTAGATCATCGCGGCCCACCCGCTGGCCTTGACCTGGCCGGTTTCGGTGATCACCCACTCGGAGTCGATGAGTCGGTCGTTGTCGGTCGTCTCGATGACGACCGGTGTCAGGTCGGTCCCGTTCGATGGGCCCGACCATGGACCGGTGCCAACCGAGCAGACCTGCCGGAACAGCGCATCGATGACAGGTCCGTAGGCGTCCACCGGCACCTCGTCGAGATCGCGGATCGTGAGTCGTATGTGTGGCGCAATCGCATCGGCCTCGATGACCACGGTGCTGTCGGTCGGGACGTCGGCTCGGATGCCGAGAGGGAGCGGGCTGGAGTCGCCCATGAATCCGAGCACCTGCCCGGCGCGGACGCTGGTGCCGACACGCGCCAACGAGGAGAGGCGCAGATGGGGCGGTGCCGCACCGTCATTGGTGCCTGGGTTGTCGTCGTTGAACCCTTCGATGCGGTAGCTGCGACCGACCGTGTCGGTGACGGTGACCGAGATCGTCTCGCCGGGGAGGTCGACGACGTCGGTGACCACTCCGTCGACCACGGACAGCACCGGCTGCAACTTGACCCCGAACACGATCCCGGGTGCCTCTTCGGCGCACAGCCCAGCCGCCTCGATCTCCTCGGGCGTTGCCTCGGAGCCGGCGTTCTGGGCGACGTCGCCCGCATCCCCGCAATCGGGGGCGGCAATGCGGGTGGGGCCGAGCACCGGGAAGGAGATGGTGGCGTTACGTTCGATCGCGGGGACGGCCGGGTCGATCGGTTCGGCGTCGGGGAGTTCGGGTGGCAACCCGAGCCGCGAGAGGGCGGCGGCGAGCGTCAGCGTCTGCGGGATGGGCTGGCCGGACAGGAACGCCCACACGCCGAGCCACCGTTGCTGGTACTCGCGCACCGTCAGGACGTTGCCCGCCGATGGTACGGGCACCACGTCCATCAATGCGAGGTCGCGGGCGGCCCGCGGGTAATACCACATCACCGGGATCATCGACACGTCGTTGTTCCACTGTGCGAGGAACCGGTTGACGTCGAGTGCCGCTCGTTCGTCCTGGATCTCGGGCGGCGCGAGGTACGCGTGGGCGTATCCGCCGTGGCCGTTCCACGTCGACGCAATGAACTGGTACGCCCCCGATGCATTGCCCCGGTTCGGGGGCGCCCCGTAGTTCCCGCGGGACTCGAGGTAGCGGATCGTGGCCAGGATGTTCGCGATCTGACTGGGGAACACCGTCACGTTCTGTGCGGCCGGCGCGGGAGGAATCGTGGTCGGCGCCGGCGCCGGCACCGTCGTCGCAGGCGTGGTCTCGGCAGGCAGTGTGGTCGGTGGGGCCGGCGCGGGCGCCGATGGTGCCGCCACGGTCGTGGGCGCCGTCGTCGGAATGTTCGGGGGGACCGTCGTGGGTGCCGTGGGCGTGGTGGTCGGTGTTGTCGTCGTCGTGGGCGCCGTCGTCGTGGTGGCCTCGGGGAGTTC
>Ga0316193_10002319_pt1 | contig 13345 bp, 13 predicted proteins | sample MerIslsedime2_MG_FD_207735 | JGI IMG/M metagenome (GOLD analysis project Ga0316193, IMG submission 207735) | Coastal sediment microbial communities from Maine, United States - Merrow Island sediment 2 | ecosystem: Environmental > Aquatic > Marine > Coastal > Sediment | place: USA: Maine...
CTACGGCGCCACCGCCTTCGGGTGGGCGATGGCCGACGAGACCGGGTTCGCCAAGGTGCTGGTCGACGACGAGAGCGGGCTGATCATCGGGGCCCACATCCTCGGACCGCAGGCGTCGTCGATCATCCAGCCGCTGGTCCAGGCCATGCAGTTCGACCAGCCGGCCGAGGAGGTGGCGCGCCAGGTGTTCTACATCCACCCGGCGTTGACCGAGGTCGTGGAGAACGCGCTGCTCGGCGCGCTCGACTGATCGGTACGGTCGGCTCGATGGAGGTCACCCCGCTCACATCCGCCGAGGTCGACCATGCCCGAGCCCTGAGCCCAGGGTGTTTGCCCGGCGGCGTGATCCACCTCAACCATGCCGGCTCGTCGTTGATGCCACAGGTGGTGCTCGATGCCCAGATCGGTCATCTCGAGGCCGAGGCGCGGCTCGGCGGGTACGAGGCGGCCGCAGCAGTCGCCGGTCGGGGGGCGGCGGTGTACGACTCGATCGCTGCGCTGATCGGCGCCGATCGCTCCGAGATCGCACGGACCGAGCACGCGACCGCCGCGTGGAACGCCGCCTTCTGGTCCGTGCCGATGGCACCGGGGCAGCACCTCGTGGTGCACGATCACGAATACGGCGCCAACATCGTTGCGTTCCTCGTGGCCGCCGAGCGGCGCGGGGTGGTCATCGATCGCGTGCCCAGTGACGCCGACGGTCAGGTCGACGTCGCGGCCGTCGCAAACCGGCTCGAGCGCCACGACGTGGCGCTCGTGTCGCTCACGCACGTACCCACCAACGGGGGGCTCGTCAATCCGGCCTCCGAGGTCGGGGCGCTCACCCGAGCTGCGGGGGTGCCGTTCCTCCTCGATGCGTGTCAATCGATCGGGCAACGACGGGTCGACGTCGACGAGATCGGCTGCGATCTGATGTCGGCCACCGGCCGCAAGTATCTGCGTGGCCCACGGGGGACCGGCTTCCTCTATGTCCGCCGTTCGATGCTCGAGCGGCTCGTGCCGTCGGAGCCCGATCACCACGGTGCCGACCTCGTGGCGGGGGACCGATTCGAGTGGGCCGACGGGGCCCGGCGGTTCGAGTACTGGGAGCACAACGTGGCGGGGTGGCTCGGCCTCGGTGCTGCGGTGGACCATGCGCTCGACCGGGGCATCGATCGGATCGAGGTCACCGTGGCGAAGCAGGCGGAACTGTTGCGGTCGATGCTGACCGACATCGGTCTCACCGTTCACGACGAGGGCGTCGAACGCTGTGGCATCGTCACGGCAGCAACCGACGCGAGCACGTCCGAGGCCCTCCGCGTCCGTTTGGCTCAGCACCGGATCAACTGCACGACCACGTCGCCCGGCTCCTCACGGTGGGACGTCGAACGCCGGTCGCTGCCGGAACTGCTCCGGTTGTCGGTGCACTACACGACGACCGACGAGGAACTCGCCGCTGCCGTCGAGGTGCTGGGTCGCTGACGCGCGGTCGAACCCGGGGGTTTACGCTGCCGCCATGGGTGTTCCGACGAAGAACTGGGCCGGCAACCAACGTTGCGTCCCCACGCAGGTCCATCAACCGCGTTTCACCGACGACGTCGCCGCGATCGTGAAGACGGCGGCTGCGGCAGGCGAACGGGTCAAGGTGATCGGCGGTGCCCACTCCTTCACCGACACCGCGATGACCGATGGGCACCTGCTGTCGCTCGACCTGATGAACCAGATCCTGTCGGTGAACGGCACCGATGTCACCGTGCAGGCCGGGATCCGTCTGCGCGACCTCAACGACCAGTTGTTCGAGCGTGGGCTGGCCATGCCGAACCTCGGCGACATCAACGTCCAGTCGATCGCCGGCGCCACGTCGACCGCCACGCACGGCACCGGGCTGGCCTACGGCAACCTGGCGACCACGATCGTGGGCCTCGAGATCGTCACCGGCGACGGCACGATCCTGCGCGCTGACGAACAGCACGAGGCCGAACTCCTGCGGGTTGCCCGTGTCGGCCTCGGAGCGCTCGGCATCGTGACCGAGGTGACGCTGCGATGCGTCCCGGCGTTCAACCTCAGAGCGGTCGAGACCATCGAGCCGCTCGCCGACGTGATCGCCGACTTCGGTGGCGTGATGCGTTCGACCGACCACGTCGAGTTCTACTGGATGCCCGGTGCGCGCCGCTGCCAGGTGAAGCGCAACACGCGCACCGACGATCCTGCCCGTCCTCAACCGAAGCTCGCCTACGTCCGCGACAAGTGGATCGGTGAGAACCTGGCCTTCGGCGCGGTGTGCCGCGTGGGTCGTCGGTTCCCGTCGCTCGCTCCGAAGGTCGCCAAACTGATCACCTCCGGGGCTGCGGAACGCGACCTCGTCGATCGAAGCGACCGCATCTTCTGCAGCCCACGTCACGTGCACTTCCTCGAGATGGAGTACGGCGTCCCCTTCGATGCGATTCCGGACGCGATCGGCCGGATCGGTCGTCTGGTGGCGTCGCTGCCGTTCCCGCCGCTGTTTCCGATCGAGGTCCGCGCGTCGGCGGCCGACGACATCCCCCTGTCGACCGCGAATGGGCGGGAGTCGGGCTGGATCGCCGTGCACCAGTACGTCGGTGCCCCGTACGAGGCCTATTTCCAGGGCGTCGAACAGATCATGAACGACTACAACGGTCGGCCGCACTGGGGCAAGATGCACTATCAGAGTTCGCTGACGCTGGCGCATCGGTATCCGGAGTGGGACACGTTCGCGGCCTGGCGGGCGAAGCTCGATCCTGCCGGCACGTTCCGCAACGCCTACGTCGACCGGGTCCTCGGCCAGCCCTGATGACGGCACGGGTCAGACCCCTGGTGTGATCAGGGGCAGGGGCCCGTGTCGACGGGGGAGGACGAACGGGGAGCATCGAGGAGGTCGGGCGACAACGTGACGGCCCACGCTCGGTCGACGCGGTCGAGGCTGCGGGCCCACACGACGCCACTCACGCCGTCGGGGAAGTGCACCATCGTGCCCGAGTCGCCCGGTTCGATCGACGCATCGATCTCGAATCCGGGTCGCTCGACACGGCCTGTGCCGTAGAGGTCGGTCGTGCGGACCGTGACGGTCCGGGTGACCACGGCGTCGAGGAGGTCGAGTTCGGTTTCGTCGCGGACGATCGCCACGAGACCGACGTCGCCGGCGCTCGGCGCATCGGAGCGGACCGGCGCAACCACGCCGACGGGGTCGCTCGTCATCAGCAGCGCGAGGTCCTGGTCCGGATCGAAGCCGACGACGTCGGCACGGGTGAGCTCACCGCCGCGATCGACGATCTCGACCTGGTCCGCTCCGGCGACGACGTGAGCAGCCGTGGCCACCAGCCGGTCGTCGATGACGGTGCCGAGGCCGAGTCTGGTGCGTGGCCCACAGCCGTCGGCGCGGACCTGCACGGTGCTGTCGAGCGCGGATTCGCGATCGACGGCGGCGCCGGCTGACGCTGTCGATGGGGCGCTCACCGTGCTGCCCGGGGCGGCTGGGGCGGGCGTGGCCGGGTCGGTGCAGCCCGCGACCACGAGGAGCGACATCGAGACGGCCAGTCGACGAAGGATCACGAGAGGTCGGTGAACTCCCGGCTCATCCAGATCGAGTCGTCCTCGACGAATCCGTGCCGCGCGTACAGCCGTCGGGCGCGGACGTTGTGGGCCTCGGTCTCCAGGAAGATGCGGGCGAGACCGAGGCGCCGGCCCTCCTCCACCAGGTGGTCGATCAGCTCGCCGCCGACGCCGGTTCCCTGCTCGGAGACGAAGACCTCGTCGAGCACCCCCTCGAGGCCGCCTGCCTCGATCGACCAGCCCCAGGTGAGCACGGCATATCCCGCTGGGCGATCGACGATCCAGACGATGCCCCGGGCGTCGTCTGCGAGCAGTCCGTCGAACGCGGTGCGGGCGCGTCGCTCGTGGAACGGATGCCGGTCGACCTCACAGAAGTCTCGATGCAACCGCACCAGGTCGTCGAGGTCGTCGAGGTCGGCGCGTCGGATCGCCGGGGAGGTCGTGTCGGTGGGGCGGTTCACCGCTCACACCGATGTGCGTTCGGAGATCTCGCGAGCGACCGCGCCGTAGCGCTCGAATCGCTCAGGGCTGTCGAACGCGGGGTTGTAGAACACCAACCGGTCGACGATGGCGGCGTACTTGGTGATCAGCGCGTCGGCGAGGCCGGACCACGACGCCTCGGTGCAGAAGACCGCGAGGTGGTCGTCGGTGATCTCGGCGGCCATTGTCGCGACGTCACCGGCCTTCTGGGCGGCGCGTATCCGAGCGGTGGTGCCCTCGAATCCGGCCTCGTCCCAGATGAAGGCGTAGTTCGGGGTCGATCCGTAGAACGACAGCGAGAGCCGTGCAGCGTCTCGACTCGCAGCGATCTCAGCGTCGGTGTCGCCGACGATCGTGGTGACCGGCACGATGACGCTGATGTCCTCCACCGTACGACCGGCGGCGAGCGCACCGGCGGCGAGGTTGGGCAGCACGTGCCGGTCGAGGTAGCCGGGCTCACCGATCGGGTGGACGTGCACCCCGTCGGCGACCTCGCCGGCCATGCGCAGCATCCACGGGTTCACCGCCGCGATGTCGACCTTGGGATCGTCGACGTCGATCGGACCGGGACTCCACTGTCGGTTGAGGAAGTCGAGTTCGTAGAACTCCCCGTGATGATCGAGCGGTTCTCCACGGAACCCTGCGAAGCAGGCCTTGACGGCGCACACGTAGTCGCGCAGGCGGGGCCCGGGCCGGTCGAAGTCGACGCCGTAGCGCCGCACGACGTGGGTGCGGACCTGGGTGCCGAGCCCCAGTCGGAACCTGCCGCTCGTGAGTTCCTGGAGTTCCCAGGCGACCTGCGCGGTGATCATCGGGCTGCGAGGGAAGGCGACGGCCACACCGGTCGACATTTCCAACCGGGGTGCGGCGATCGCTGCTGCGGTCACGGCGGGGTAGGCGGTCCGACCGCCCTCGGTGAAGAGCATGCCGTCGAAGCCGGCGACCGCCGCTGACGTCGCACTCGCGGCCATCTCGCGGAGCGGCTTCGGGAAGGTCATCACGTCGACGCGCATGCCAGCGACCGTAATCTCGTCGTCGATGCATCGGTTGCACGATCTGCTCGCAGATGTTGCGAACCATCGGTATCCGCCGATCGACGGCCTCGTCGAGGTGTTGGCGCCGATGCACGGCGATCACCATGGCGTGGTCGAGTTCACCGGGCATTCGGTGGTGTTGACCGACCTGGATCCCGGCGAACTGATCGCCCGCGGCGCCGACGGGTTCGGTGGAGCGTCGCACCCGGACGTGCTGCGCTGGCTCGCCGGCGACGGCGGGTGGATCGGTACCCACGACGCGGTGTTGGTGGCCCGCGGGACCGGTGGTGGTGGTGCGCTGGTCGAGACCGACGCGCACGATGCGCATCCTCGTGTGCGGCGATCGCGTGAGCACCGTCGGGAGGTACGCGTCCTGGCCGACGAGACGGGTCTCGTCACCATCGGCCGGGGCCTGGTCGGCAGGACCGAGCTGTCGGTCGAACGGTTCGCCGACATCGACGGCCGCGGCTCGGGGCGGCGCCTGATCGTCGACGGGCTCGCCAGCGTCGAGGTCGGCGAACTCGTCTGGGCCCAGGTCGCACCCGGCAATGCCGCCTCGTTGAGGGCGTTCCTGAGCTGCGGTTTCGTGCCGGTGGGGGCCGAGACGCTCCTGCGGCGGGCCGGAACTGTCATCGTGGATGCATCGTCGTGACACAGAACTGGAACATCTCTGGGGACCGGGTTGACATCTGAGCGCGCTAGACCCTTGTCGGTCTTCGAACCCGGGCAGTTGGGCCGGGGCTCAGCGACTTCGCACGAGGCGGCATGAACCACGACATCATCATTCGCAACGGCCTGGTCGTCGACGGAACGGGGGCGCCTGCTCGCCGCGCCGATGTCGGCATCCGTGGCGATCTGATCACCGAGATCACCGAGCTCGACGATGGTGGGATCGAGACGACCGGCAAGCGGGAGATCGACGCCGAGGGCCGCCTCGTCACGCCCGGCTTCGTCGACATCCACACCCATCTCGATGCACAGCTGGCGTGGGATCCGATCGGTACGTCGAGCTGCTGGCACGGTGTGACCAGCCAGGTGATGGGCAACTGCGGTGTCACGTTCGCCCCGTGCAGGCCCGAGGATCGGGCGACGCTCGCCGAGATGATGGAGAGCGTCGAGGACATCCCTCGCGATGCGATCCTCGAGTCGCTCGAGTGGGACTGGGAGACGTACGGCGAGTACTACGACTCGATCGATCGGCTCCCGAAGGGACCGAACACCGGCGGCCTGGTCGGCCACAGCGCCCTGCGCACCTACGTGATGGGTGAGCGCGGCCTCGACGAGGCGCCGGCGACCGGCGACGACATCGGGCATATGGTGCGCCTCGTCGACGAGGCGATGCGCGCCGGCGCACTCGGCGTGTCGACGAGCCGCACGCTGATGCACAAGGTGCCCGACGGGCGTCCGATCCCGGGCACCTACGCTGCAGCCGACGAGCTGCTTGCGTTCGCCGAGGTGCTGCACGAGCACGGCGCAGGCATCTTCGAAGGGGCGATGCGGCTCGGTGAGCGCGACAACGATGCGCTCGACAGCACGCGCAGCGAGGTCGCGTTGATGGGCGAGATCAGCCGGCGCAGTGGTCGTCCGGTCAGCTTCGGGCTCACCCAGAGTTCGCGACGCCCGGATCTCTACGAGCGGGTGATCGACTTCGTCAAGGACGAGAACGAGTCCGGGGCGAACGTCCGACCACAGACCACGGCGCGCGGCGTCGGCATCCTGTTCGGGCTCGAGACCCGGACGCCGTTCGACCGGGCGCCCTCGTGGAAGGAGCTGCGCAGCGCTCCCAACGGGCGCAAGCTGCAGATGGTTCGCGACGCATCGTTCCGCCAGACGTTGATCAACGAGGCCGATGTGCACGGCACCCCGATCGACCTCGACGGGCTCTTCGTCCTCCCGGCCGGCGACGCCCGCTACGAGTGCGACCCGGCGAACTCGCTGTCGGCGATCGCGGTCGAGCGTGGGGTCAGCCCGGCGGCGGCGTTCATCGAGTTGATCCTGGAGTCCGACGGTGCGCTCGTGGCGAACATGCCGTTCCTCAACCAGGATCTCCAAGCGGTCGAGACGATGCTCGATGATCCGCTCGTCACACTGGGCCTGGCCGACGCCGGTGCTCACGTGGGCCAGATCATGGACGCCAGCCAACCGACGTTCTTCCTCACCTATTGGATCCGCGAGCGCGAGCGGTGGAGCATCGAGGAGGCGATCCGTCGGCTCACGACCGACACCGCGCAGCTCTTCGGCATCCGCAACCGTGGGCGTCTCGTCGTGGGCGCCTTCGCCGACGTGAACGTGATCGACTTCGAGGGCCTCCGGCTCCCGCAACCCGAGTACGTGCACGACCTTCCGAACGGGGCGGGACGGTACATCCAGGGCTCGTCCGGCTACGACTACACGCTGGTGAACGGGTACGTGTTCATGGAGCACGGCGAGCACACGGGCGCACTCGCGGGTCGGATGCTCCGGTCGAACTGAGCGGTTCGACGCTCGCTACGGTCGCGGGGTCGGCGGCACCCTGGCCGGCGGCGACGACGAGGAGACGATCATGACGGCAGCGGCGATACCGGCACTCGAACGCGAAGTCGGGTACGCACAGGAGTTGTTCGCGACGTTGACCGCCGAGGAGTGGGCGTCGGCGTCGGGGTGCGAGGGCTGGCGCGTCCAGGACGTCGCGCAACACATGGCCGCGGTGTTCCAGCAGATTGCCGATGCCTCGTCGATCGACGTCGGCGACTCGGGCAGAGCAGAGCCGTCCAACGAGGTGCCGGTCCAGGCCCGCAAGGACTGGACCGTCGCGCAGGTGCTGGACGCCTACGCGGAGTGGGCGCCCAAGGGAGTGGCCGCGTTGGCCGCGCTGCAGGAACCACCGATGGCCGACATGGTCGTGCCGATCTCCGATCTCGGCACGCATCCGCTCAACCTGCTCGGCAACGCCATCGTGTTCGACCACTACTGCCATCTCCGCCACGACCTGCCGGGCATCGATCGAGCGGCGGCGCTGCCCACCGACGACGACACCTTGGCGGTCACGCTGGAATGGATGCTCGCCGGTCTGCCCCAGATGTGCGCAGCGGCGCTGGCCGAGGCCCCGGACCGGTCGGTGAACCTCGTGTTCGACGGGCCGGCGGGGGGCGGATGGCTGGTGGCGCCGGGCGCCGGCGGCTGGACGGTCACCGAGGAGTCCGATCCCGCTGCCCCGACGATCCACACCACGGTGCACGACTTCGTGTCGTGGGGGACCAAGCGCTCCGACTGGCGCGACTCGGCGACGGGCGACATCGACGACGCCGACGCGGCGACCGTCCTCGACGCGATCAACATCATCTGACACCTTGGACCCCTCCCGTCGGTGCCTGGCCCCGAATCCGGGCCCCGAATCCGGGCCCTGAGGTCAGAGGCGGCGGCGGAGCTCGACGTAGACCTCGACGCCGGCGAGGGCGGTCAGTTCGTCGGCCATCGAGTCGACGACGCGCTCGCTGCCGCAGTAGGCCTCGGCGCCCTCGGAGCGTTCGGTACAGCACCACGCCATCGTGCGGGCGTGGTCGCCCCAGTCGCTGCGGGTCCATCGGCGAACGGTCGCCGACTCGCGGGTGGCGTCGACCTCCTGCCAGTCGACGCGCAGTGGGAGTTGCCAGCACACCGAGGGCTTCCACTCGGTCGGTGACTCGTCGGCGTCGAGGGCGGCGATGTGGAGCGCACACCCGTCACCGCCGGGGAATCCGGGCCGGTTGAGGAAGATGCAGGCGCCGTCGACCACCCGGGTGTGGGTGCGCGCCTCGTCGCCGAAGATGCCGTTGGCGCCGGACGCTGGATCGGGATCGCCGTGCGCGACCGCGTGGTGCTGGAAGATCTCCGGTGGGAGCATCGCGGCGTAGGCATCGACGTTCATCGCCTCGGCCTCGCCCGCGGGTCCGTCACCGAAGTGGGCGCCGAGCGAACAACATCCCTGGTTGAGCTCCTCGGTCGGCTGGTCGAGGATGCCCTTGCAGCCGGAACCGAACAGGCAGGTCCAGTTCGATTCGAGGAATGATCGCTCGAAGCGCCACACGGTGTCGTCGTCGACGATCTCGATGAAGCCGTCGTCGACGATCTCGATGGGGTCGTCCTCGGAGGAGGCGTTCACAGCTGCGTGAACCCCACCTGCCGTCCGGTGGGACCCAGGTCGATCGAGTCGTCGTCCGCGCCGCTCGCCGCGTCGGCCAGGACGAGCCGACGGTCGAGTTCCATGACCACCAGCGCGCCGTCCGGGCTGAGCCCGACGAATTCACCGTCGGTTCGGACCGTCGAGACTGCGTCCGAGGAGGCGATCTGGAAACCGTCGTCGACGGCAGAGGCGAGCGTGCAGCCGTCCGCGCTCGACGACAGCGGCGCGGTGACGTCGACCTCGTTGAGGATCGAGCCGTCGGCGATGTCGACGATCGCGACTCGTCCGCCTCCGTCGACCCCCGATCCGTCCGAGAGCACCACGCACGTCGAACCGGCGACCTCGTCGGTGCCGGGCGTCGGTTGGAGTCCCGGGTAGGTGCCGACGACGGCACCCTCGGCGTCGACGATCGCCGACCCATCGGCCCCGGAGACGATCAGCCGATCACCGCCGGTCGTGACGACGCCGAAACGGACGGCGCCGATGTCGAGCCGGCCGGTCGACTCGGTGTCACCGGAGTCGGTCGACATCGAGACGAGTTCACCGTCGACGGTGACCAACTGGATCGTCCCGTCGCCGATCAGGGCCGCTCGCACCGACGGTGACGAACCCGACGAGATCGGCTCGCGGTCGTGGTCGAACACGTCGACCTTGGCATCGGTGCCCACGTTCTGGGCGGTGACGACGACCTCGTCGTTGATCGCGAGGGCGAGTCCGGGGAAGTACGAGGGTTCGTCGCGATCGAACGACAGCAGCACGCTCTGGAAGTTTCCCGAGTCGGTCACGAGGACATCGCGCCCCGAGGGCACACCCAGGGCACTGGCCCATTCATAGCGGGTGCCGGCGATCGGTGCGGCGTCGTCGGTGTCGATCACGTCGCCACTCGGACCGTGAACCATGAGACCTCGAGCCCCCGGCGGTGCAGCGATCAACGTGAGCGCACTGCCGGTCGGGAGCGAGATCGCCGCTGCGTCGAGGGCGACCGTGGTCGACGTCTCGCCGGGCAGGTCGACGATGGCGACCTCGGACTCCGACACGACGAGCGCACTCGCATCGACGATCCCGACGTCGACGACCGATCGCGTTCCGGTGTCGACGCGGCCGACTTCCTCGCCCGACTCGTTGTCGATCGTGACTCGTCCGGTCCGTTCGTCGACGATCACCACCCGGTTCCAGTCGGCCGTCACCGCACCCGATGCCGTCTCGTTCGACGTGCTCGTGACGAGCGAACCGACCACGAGCGCCGCGGTGGCGAACACGGCGACGACGCCGCCGATCACCACGAGGCGCCGGACCCAGAACTTCGGCTCCCGGTTGCTCGCGGGTGTCTGTCGACCGTCGTCGTGGGTGGAGGTTCTGGTGGAGACGTCGGTCGAGGTGTCGAACGTGCGGTCCGCCTCGTCGTCGAACGGAGTCGGTGGCGACGGCATCGGAGTGGATCGTAGGCGCACTAGCGTCGTGTCGCATGGAGTTCTCGTGCCCCCGATGCCAGGCCGCCGTGGTCGACGACTTCTACGGACCGTGCGAGACGTGTCGGACCCAACTCCGAGCCGCCTACCGGTCCGAGGGTCGCGTGGTCGAGGTCGCCGAGTACGAACCGAAGATGAACGTCACGCCCAACGCCGTGGCCCTCAAGGACGACTGACGCCCAGCCGCCCACCCACTGCTCCCGTTCCGTTTGCGCGGCAGTTTCGGTGGGACGGACCACCCGGATGGTGACGCAAACGGGACACTTCGGGGTCGATCAGTCGGTGGAGGTGGGCAGCCCGCCGCCGGGGCGGAACTCGGACTGCGTTGCTTGCTTCGCCGCAGCGGCCTGAGCGGCCTGCTCCATCGTGGTCTGGAGCGCGGCCGCGGCGCGTTCGTTCGCGAGGATCTTGCTGACCACCGCCTTGCCGGCGCCCGCCATGAGCTCGGCCTGGTGACGGTTGAGGTACTCCTGTGATTCGCGCAACCCGGCGGTGTAGCCGTTGAGCTCCGGGATCACGTAGCGGGCGAGGAGGTCCCACGACCGCAGCGTGGCCTCGCGGTTCGCCCAGTCGTGCGCGAACCCGAGCACCACACCGAATCCTCCGGTGATCTCCTGGAGGTGACGGATGGCAGCCACGAGATCGTCGGGGGTGCCGATCACGGCGGCTCCGGCCCCGGATGCGCCACCTCCGGTGGTCTGCTCGAGGAGGTCCCACTTGTCGTCGACGTGCGTGGCGTTGGGTCGGCCCAAGGTCCACACGTTGTACTCGTTGTGCCAGCGGTGGAGTCCGTCGACGGCCTCGTTGCGGGCCTGTTCCCGGCTCTCGGCGAGGTGGAAGGCCATCATGACCCGCCAGTTCCTCCGGTCGACCGTCTGGCCGTGCTCGGCCGCCGCTTCCTCGGCGAAGCTCCACTGCATCGGCAGTGCCTGGATGCCCTCGGTGGAGTTCGAGGCGATCGACAGCACGCCCATCCCGTACTTGCCCGCCAGGGTCATCCCCGACGGCGAGATCGACGAGGCGGTGACCATCGGCAGGTCCTCCTGCAACGGGAGGAGTTGCAGTCGGGCATCGTTGAGCGTGAACCAGTCGCACTCGTGGCTGAACCTGTCCTCGCCGCGCAGCAGTCGGGTGATGACCGAGAGCGCTTCGTCCTGGCGGTCGCGCTGCACCATCGGATCGATCCCGAGCGTGCGGGCATCCGATGGGAGCGCCCCGGGTCCCGACCCGAACATCGCCCGCCCGCGGCTCATGTGGTCGAGCTGCACGATGCGTTGGGCGACGTTGAACGGATGGTGGTAGGGCAGGCTGGTGACGCCGGTGCCGAGCATGATGTCGTGGGTCCGCTGGGCGGCGCCCGCCAGGAACATCTCCGGTGAGGCGATCATCTCCCAGCCGGACGAGTGGTGCTCGCCGCACCAGAACTCGTCGAAGCCGAGCCGGTCGAGATGGGCCGCGAAGTCGAGGTCGCGCTGGAACTGCAGCGTTGGGTGCTCGCCGGTGGGATGGTGTGGGGCGAGGAACGTTCCGAAGCGGAGGCGTCGCATCTGGTCGAGCGTAGGGATCTCCGAAATGCGGCCTCCCACCGGACCCTGCGCCTGCCAGGATGCACGATCGTGGCCACGGTGACTCTCCGCCCAGCGACCGTCGACGACGTCGCGATGATCTCGGCGGTGACCGACGCGCAGGACACGGCGTGGTGGGGCTCGCCCGATGGTGACATCGACGACACCCGCCACGAACTCGACCAGGTGGTGAGCCAGATGGGTTCGCTCGAGATCGGATCCCGCTTGGCGATCATCGATGGCGCCGTGGTCGGGTTCGCGCTTCTGAGCGGTCACGGCCAGACGTCGACAGCGATCGACCCGTCGGCACCGCTTGCTCACGAGGCTCGCGCCGCCCTGTTCCGATGGCTCGTCGAGGCCGGCGCGGGCGAGATCGAGGCACCCGCTCAGGACCTCGATCGGTTGGCGGCCATCGCGACGGTCGGGCTCGTGCCGCGACGGTCGAGCTTCGAACTCGAGCGCCCGGGTGACGTCGCCGATCTCGAACCGGCCGTGTGGTCCGACGGGATCGCTCCGGTCCCGTTCAAGAAGGGCGTCGACGACGAGGAGGTCCACGAGATGATCTACTCGGTGTGGCTCGACGTCGACGGCCACACGCTGCGGCCGCTCGCCGAGTGGCGGGAACGGCTGCTCGGCGGGCCGTGGTTCGAGCAGGACCTCGTGGTGCTCGCCCGACGCGACAACGGAGCAGGCCCCGTCGCCGGGGTGGCGCTCGGACGCCGGTTCGGGACCGAGGTCGGTTGGATCTCGCAGCTCGCAGTCGGCCGACCGGACCGTGGCCTCGGGTTGGGCAGGGCGCTCCTCGTCGAGGCGAGCCACCGCCTGGGGCGCATCGGCGTGGGTGTGATCGGCCTGGGCGTCGAAGCCGAGAACGAACGTGCGCTCGGCCTGTACCGCAGTGTTGGCTTCGAGGTGGCGAGAGAGTGGATGCACTGCGAGCCCGGGTGACCGGTATCGTGGTCGGGTTCCGTTCGCGGGATCCCCAAGAGGGGACGTAGCTCAGTTGGCTAGAGCACCTGCTTTGCAAGCAGGGGGTCGTGGGTTCGATTCCCATCGTCTCCACCAGGTCCGACCTTTGGGCCATGGCACTCAGAAGAGCAACTCGAG
>Ga0316193_10002322_pt1 | contig 13336 bp, 8 predicted proteins | sample MerIslsedime2_MG_FD_207735 | JGI IMG/M metagenome (GOLD analysis project Ga0316193, IMG submission 207735) | Coastal sediment microbial communities from Maine, United States - Merrow Island sediment 2 | ecosystem: Environmental > Aquatic > Marine > Coastal > Sediment | place: USA: Maine...
CAGTATCTGCCCTGGACCGCAACCCACCTGCTCGGTACCGACAATCTGGGCCGGGACATGCTGAGCCGCCTGATCTACGGGGCCCGCAACACGGTGGGTATTGCCTTCATCACCACCGGGCTCGCCTTTGCTCTGGGTTCGGTGTTTGGACTTTTGGCCGCTACCGTGGGCGGATGGCTGGATCAATTGCTGAGCCGCATCGTCGATATCCTGATGGCCATTCCGTCGCTGATTTTTGCCCTGCTGCTGCTCACCATTGTCGGGACCTCGGTGGTCAATATGATTCTGGTGATCGCCTTGATCGACTCCACCCGGGTCTACCGCCTCGCCCGGGCGGTGGCGATGAACATCGTGGTGATGGACTATGTCGAAGCCGCCCGGCTGAGGGGCGAAGGCCTGTGGCGTCTGATCGTGCGCGAAATTCTGCCCAACGCTTCGGCACCGTTGATCGCCGAGTTCGGGCTGCGCTTCTGTTTCGTGTTTCTGATGATCTCGGCGCTGTCCTTTCTGGGGCTGGGCATCCAGCCGCCCACCGCCGACTGGGGTTCGATGGTGCGTGACAACGCCACCCTCATCACCTTCGGTGACATCACGCCGTTGCTGCCGGCCGGGGCCATCGCGTTGCTCACCGTGGGTGTGAACTTCGTGGTCGACTGGATGCTGCATCGCGCCAGCGGACTGAAGGAGTAAAGGCATGGGCGAAACCGACAATCCGGTTCTACTCAGTATTCGTGATCTGCGTATCGAGGGACGATCCGACGAAACCTGGAGCGAAATCGTAAAGGGGATCGATCTGACCTTGCGCCGGGGCGAGGTGCTCGGGCTGATCGGCGAATCCGGGGCCGGAAAATCCACCATCGGCCTGGCCGCCATGGGTTATGCCCGTGACGGGTGTCGGATCAGCGGCGGCACCATCGATTTCGATGGCATCGACCTGCGCACTGCACCCATGGCCGAACGCCGGGCCCTGCGCGGCAAGCGCATCGCCTATGTTGCCCAGTCCGCCGCCGCCAGTTTCAATCCGGCTCACCGGCTGATCGACCAGTATTCCGAGGGGCCGGTGCAGCACGGCGTCATGAGCCGTGCCCAGGCTGAGGGCGATGCCAAAGAGCTCTACCGGCGGATGCAGTTGCCCACACCGGACGAAATCGGTTTTCGCTATCCGCACCAGGTTTCCGGCGGACAGTTGCAGCGCGCCATGACCGCCATGGCCATGGCCTGCCGGCCCGATCTGATCATTTTTGACGAACCCACAACGGCCTTGGACGTGACCACCCAGATCGAGGTGCTCGCGTCCATTCGCGATATCGTCGATCAGTTCGGCACCGCGGCCATCTACATCACCCACGACCTTGCCGTGGTGGCGCAGATGGCCGACAGCATCAAGGTGCTGTTGCACGGCGAGGAAGTGGAGGAAGCCGACACCCGGACCATGTTGAGCGACCCGCAGGAGGCGTACACCAAATCCCTGTGGGCCGTACGCAGCCTTGAGCGACCGGAGCAGCCGGCCGCGGGGCCCGACGAAACACCGGTTGTCTCGGTTCGAAACGTGACCGCGGCCTACGGCACCGTTCCGGTCCTCAAGGACGTGAGCTTCGATATCCACAGTCGTCGCACCGTGGCGGTGGTGGGTGAGTCGGGCAGCGGAAAATCCACCGTCGCCCGGGTGATCACCGGCCTGCTGCCGCCGCTCTCCGGCACCATCATGTTCGAGGGAAAGGAACTGCCCAAGGACTACCGCAACCGTTCCAAGGATCAGTTGCGGCAGGCGCAAATGATCTATCAGATGGCCGATACCGCGCTCAATCCCAAGCACAAGATCCGGGAGATCATTGGCCGATCGGTTCAGTTCTACCTGGGGCTCCAGGGCCGCCAACTTACCGAGCGCATACGCGAGTTGCTGGACCTGATCGAACTCGAGCCCGATGAGTTCATCGATCGACTGCCATCCGAATTGTCCGGTGGCCAGAAACAGCGCATCGGCATCGCCCGGGCACTGGCCGCTGAACCCAGATTCATTATCTGCGATGAGGTGACGTCGGCCCTGGACCAGCTTGTGGCTGAGGGCATACTGAGGCTGCTCAATCGCCTCCAGACCGAGTTCAATCTGGCCTACATGTTCATCACCCATGATCTGGCCACGGTGCGCGCCATCGCGGACGAAGTCGTGGTCATGAAAGAGGGTGTGGTGGTTGAACAGGGCGGCAAAACCGAGATGTTCAGTCCGCCTCATGATCCCTACACTGAGTTGCTCCTGTCCTCGGTGCCGGAAATGGATCCTGACTGGCTGGACCGGTTGCTGGCTGAGCGTGCAGCCGGTGGTGCCGGCGCCGGAGTGAAATCCGCGGATAGTTGAGCGGGTCGTGATGGTCGCTCGAACACGAATTCAGAATGGCTTAAGCCCGTGGCCGCTGGATTTGCTGATTGGATCCTACCGCGTCATGTCGGGAGCCTGGATGTATGGTTGCGTCGGCGACGCCCGGCGCACATGGGTTGATCAATCATTCCCTGGTGTTCACGAACCGGAGTTGTTGACACATGTTTTCCATCACACCGTCCGCACGCCTGCGGCGTTCACCGTTTTTCGCCTCGACCGTCTCTGAAGGTGTGACCAGCTTCACGGTGTACAACCAGATGCTGATGCCCACCGGCTATGGGCACCCGGAGGCCGAGTATTGGCGCATCATAAACGACGTATCCCTATGGGACGTTGCCGTCGAGCGGCAGGTTGAGCTGAAAGGACCCGATGCCGGAACGCTGGCGCAGATTCTGTCACCTCGGGACCTGACCCGCTGTGTGGAAGGTCAGGGTAAGTATGTGGCGCTGTGCAATCACATGGGCACCTTGATCAACGACCCGATTCTGCTGAAGCTGGCCGATGACCGTTACTGGTTGTCCATCGCGGATTCCAACATTCTGTTCTTTGCCCGGGCCATTTCGGCGGAACGTCGCCTCAATGTTGAGGTGACCGAACCGGATGTGTCGCCCCTGGCGGTGCAAGGTCCGAAAGCCGAGGATGTGGTGGCCTCGATTTTCGGCGAATGGATACGGGCCTTGAAGTACTTCTGGTTCAAGGAAACGGAGGTTGAGGGCATTCCGGTGGCGGTCGCCCGATCCGGGTGGTCAAAGCAGGGCGGCTTCGAGATCTACCTGATGGACGGTTCCAAGGGCGCCGCTTTGTGGAATCTGGTACGCGAGGCGGGCAAGCCCTGGGGGATCGGGCCGGGCAACCCCAACGGCTGCGAGCGGATCGAGAGTGGTCTGTTGTCCTGGGGTGGGGATACCGACGACCGGACCAACCCATTCGAGGTGCGCATGGGGCGCTACGTGGATCTGGATGTGCCGGACGACGTGGTTGGTATCCAGGCCCTGCGCCGCATCAAGGCATCCGGACCTCAGCGCCATCAACTGGGGGTGGCGCTGGACGGAGCAGAGCCCTTGGAAGGGCCCGCCGGCTGGGCCGAAATTCATAAGGACAGTCGCCCGATTGGCCATATGACCAACGGTGTCTGGTCGTACAGGCTGTCGCAGAACATCGGCTTCGCACTGGTCTCGGTGGCGGCCGCGCCCGGCGACCGGGTCGAAGTCGTTCGGGACGGGCAACCGGTGCCTGGCACCCTGCAATCACTGCCTTTTATCTGATACGCTGCCGCGCACCTCGAAGGACCGCGCCCTGCGACCCTGGTGAGGATGTATGGGCGTGATGCAGCCATCCAGCTGTCGGCGGCCCGAGTGGGGTTCGACCCCGCTCTGGGATCGCCCGTTGAACTTCCGTTGTTAAGATGCGCCGTGTTTCTCCACCGTATCGTGCCGGCGCCTCGATGAACGCCCGCCGGCATCCCAAGTGTGGGTCCCTCGGAAAGGGCGACCCGTAGGGCTGATCACCGGTACTATTGTCAACTCTGCTTTGGCTTTTGGATACGCCCATGTCCCGTGTCGCGAAGTTCCTGCGTGCTGGCCTGATCTCCATTGTGGGCATCGTCGTTCTCGCCTTTGTGGTGCTGTTGCTCATCCCGAACGACACCTACCGGCGCTGGTTGGAGGAGTCGGTGTCCTCGGCAACCGGTAGGCAGTTGACGGTGGCTGGGGATTTCGACGCCAAGGACAGCCTGTTCAAGGTACATGCCACTGATGTTCGCTTCGCCAATCCGGACTGGGCCAGTGATGCCTCAATGGTCACCGTAGGGCGGTTCGACGCCACTATGCGCTTTTTGCCCCTGCTACTCGGCAGGATCGAGGTCGCCCTGGACCTGGATGCCCTGAACGTTGCCCTTGAGACCCGCGCCGACGGCGAGGGCAACTGGCAGATCGGTGAGGACTCCGCGCCGCCCGACGCCCCGGTGTCCGGTCCCCCGGGGGTGCCCAATTGGTTGCTGGCATCCCGGCTGCTCATCAGCAATGGGACAATCAGCTATACCGATGGCGCAACCGGTAATGCCCGCTCCTTCGCACTGGATCAGTTGGACGTGGGTGAACAGGACCAGCGTCTGGCTCTGCTGCTAAAGGGCCAATACCTGGAACAGCCCATAACTCTCGAGGGCGACCTGGGCGACTTTGAGAGCCTGGCCTCGGGCGCACCCGCTGATCTAAAACTGGACGGTGGCGTGGGCGATATCAAACTGTCCGTCAACGGCAGCGTGGCGCAATTGTTCGCTGCGGCTGGTCCGACGCTGGATCTGGCGCTTGGACTCAAAGCCCCCTCAACCCGGAACATCGAACCGTTTGTTGATGGTTCAATACCGGACGTTGGCGCAGTGGGGTTCACCGGACGGCTGGCTGGCGAAGACGGCGCATTGGCGGCCCCGGATTTAAAACTGACCCTGGACGGCCCGGATCTCAATGCCGGTATCGACGGCGCGATCGGGAATCTCCTGACCTTGAACGACATGGCGTTTGCGGCCCAGGTATCGAGCGATACCGTACCGGCGCTGGTTGAAGCGATTGGCATTACTTTGCCTGGCACCGCGCCCCAGTCGTTTGAGTTGTCCGGGAAGGTACTCGGTGATTTGAACGCCCTTGCGCTACAGGACTTAAGCGCAACGCTGGACGATGAGCAGGTCAACATCAAACTGACCGGGAAGGCAGAGGATCTCATTACCCAAAAGGGCGTGAATGCCCAGGTGAATATGACCGCGCCGTCCCTGGCCGCGCTTTCCAAGTTTGCGGGGCGAGATCTGCCAGAGACCGGTGCCGTCGAAGCAGGCGCTCAAGTGAACTCAGACCAGCAGTCCTACGCGATGTCGGACATCCTTGTGCGCATCGCGGGCGATGACCTCAATGGTGAACTGACCGGCACCGTGGATGACCTTGTTGCCCTCAGCGGTGTGAACCTCAAACTCGACGCTCTGCTCGGATCTCTGGCCCGTTTTTCCGATGTGGCGGGCACGCCAATGCCGGAGACGCAGCCGCTCGAAGTTCACGCCACCATGCTCGCCGCCGACGGCCCGGACGGGCCGGCCACGGTGTCCGCTCAACTTGAGAGCGATTGGCTGCAAGGCAAAGTGGACGGCACGCTTGCGTCCATACAGCAGGCTGAGGACGTTCACGCCGTGTTGGATCTGGAACTGAAATCGGTGGCGGTTCTGTCCGGTCTGGCGGGGCGTGAACTCCCGCCCATGGGGCCGGTAAAGGCGTCGGCCAAGCTGGACTCCCAGGGCACCAGCTATGCCCTGACCGATCTCGATATGGGTATCGACGACCAGGGTCTGAAGGCGCGGGTGACCGGTTCCATCCAGGATCTGCTCGCCGTGTCGGGTGTGGATCTGGGTCTCGAAGCCCGGCTTGAGTCTCTCTCGACCTACTCGGATCTCGTGGGCCAGTCCCTGCCCGAAACCAAACCGCTGGCCATCACCGCGAAGGCGGTGGCCGATGCCGGCGCGCAGGGGCCGGCGCAGATCAGCGCAACCCTGACCGGGGACTGGTTGAACGGAAGGCTCGATACGACGGTTGCTGATCTGCGAACCGCCCAGGGTGTAGCCGGAACAGTGAGCCTTGAACTCAGTTCCCTGGCAGATTTGTCCAGCGCAGCCGGGCGGGATCTTCCCGCCATGGGACCGATCAAGGCGTCGGCCGAACTGGCCCCGAACGGTGACGTGCTTACCGTCCAGAAGCTGGCGATCGATGTCGAGGATGAGAATCTGCGGGCCAGCATTCAAGGCTCCATCGATGACCTGCTGGCACTTACGGGCATCAAGCTGGATGTGAACGGCTCAGTCGACTCGGTGTCCGCTCTGTCCGCTCTGGCAGGCACCGAGCTGCCGCAGACGCCGCCACTCAAACTGGCGGCCAATGTGACCGCCAACAAAGGGCTGCAGGGCCCGGTAGGGATCGATGCCAAAGTCGATTCCAATCAATTGGTGCTGACAGCCCAGGGCGGCCTCACCGACCTGGCGGCGAGCAGCTACAAGTTCGATCTGGCCCTGGATGCGCCGTCTCTGGCCAGGGTGGGCGAGTTCACCGGTTCAACGCTGCCGGACGTGCAACCCGTTAAGGTGACTTTAACGGTGGGGTCGTCAGGGGCCGAGATCGATCTGGCGTCTCTCAATGCCTTGATCGGTACCAGCGATCTCACGGGTGATGCAAAACTGACCCTGCCGCAACAGGAGACGCGGGGCGATCTGCAAGGGATATTCAAGAGCCGCTCGCTCAAGCTCCACACATTCATTGCGGAGGTGAAAAAGCTTGAGCCACCGGACGGGGCCCAAACGGCGAGCGATGATGGGCGTGTGTTTTCCGATACACCCCTGCCCCTGGATATGCTCCAGGGCATGGATGCCTTCGTGGAATTGAACACCGGGCAGGTCGAGTTTCGGGACATCGTCGGCGAAAACGGGCGTACAACCGCCGACCTGCAAGAAGGTAAGCTCAAACTCGTCAGCCGCATGCAGGTGGGTGACCGGCCGGTCAGTCTGGATTTCGAACTCGACTCCAAACGCCAACCCGCACCGGTCACGGTCAAGCTGAAGGCGGATGTGGTTCCATTGTCACGACTGCTGGCCCAGGATGCCATTCTCCAGGGCGGCGAGTTGCTGTACGACCTGGACGTAGCCGGTGCCGGCAACTCAGTACGACAGATCATGGGCGGCCTGAATGGCAACTTCGCGGTGGCCGTGCGCGATACCCGTCTCGCGAGCGGCGCATTCGAAGCCCTCGGAAAGGACATCCTCAGCCAGGTCAATCCGATGTCCGCTGACAGGGGCTACTCCGCGATCGAATGCGCGGCTGTTGCCTTGGACATCAAGGACGGTCTCGCAACCACACCCCGCGGCATCATTATTCAGGAGGACGCCGTCACCTGGGTGGGGCACGGGAACGTCAATCTGAAAACCGAGCAGATCAGTTTGACCGCTGAGTCCAAACCGCGAGCGGGCATCGGTGTCGGTGCTGGAATGGTGGCCTCACTGGTACAGATCAGCGGCACCTTGTCTGACCCCGTGGTCACTCCGAATCCGGTAGGGGTGGCGAAGAAAGGCATCGAGGCCGCACTGGCGTTTTCCACCGGTGGTATGTCCCTGCTGGCCACCGGGCTTTTAAACAGGATGGATGTGCAGGGCGATGTGTGTGCGCAGATCGCACGCGCCATCATTGACGGGCAGGGGATCGATGATGCGGCCCCGGCTGCTGCGGAACAAGCAGGTGCCGGTGGCGGCAGCGCGTCGCAGCAGTAGCCCGCGGAGCGCATTTACGGTCCACTGCCTGCTGCAATTTCCGATCGGGCTGGCCAACGGCCGGGTGGCGTCCTACACTCAGCACCGATTCTTTGAATGCCACCTGGAGATGGACCTGTGAGCGACTTGATTGTCATCGGTTTCGACGACGAGAACACGGCTTTTGAAATGCGGTCGGAACTGGCCAAGTTGCAGAAGGAGTACCTCATCGACATGGATGATGTGGTCGTGGTCACCAAAAGCGCAGAAGGCAAGGTCAAGCTGCATCAAGCCGTCAACCTGACTGCCGCCGGCGCGGTGGGCGGTGGCTTCTGGGGCACTTTGATCGGCATGATTTTCCTCAACCCACTGTTGGGTGCTGCAGTGGGTGCCGGAGCGGGCGCTATTTCCGGGGCGCTGACCGACATCGGCATCAGCAACGATTTCATGAAAAAGCTGGGCGAAACCCTCAAGGACGACAGTTCCGCTTTGTTCGTGTTGGTCAAGAAAGCCACGCCCGACAAGGTTCTGGCCCACATGGAGCAGTTTCGTGGCAAGGGTACGATCTTGCAGACTTCGCTGACCAAGGACGAAGAGAGCCATTTGCGTGAAGCGCTGTCCACGGCCATTGAGCAGCAGAGTTCCTGAGCCGGGTTCAGTGCAGACGCGATCGTCTTCTGCAAACGGCGTTTTCGATTGGCTAATGAGTCGAAGCGTGAGAAGCAATCCTGCATTTCCACGCTTGCTGTTGCCCGCTCTGGCCGCCTGCCTCTTGGCCGCTTGTAGCACCACCCTGCCGACCCTGCCGCCGCTGTCCGACAGCGGCATTGAGCACCCCGGCAAGATTGTCTGGCACGATCTGGTCACCCCCGATCCCAGCCGGGCCAAGGCCTTTTACGGTGCCCTTCTGGGGTGGACCTTTGAACAGTTGTCGGACGGCTACTGGTTGGCTCGAAACGACGGCATTGCCGTCGCTGGAATTGCCGCGTTGAACTCAAGCCAGGGCTTGGCCCACTGGTTGGCGCACATGTCGGTGCCCGACGTGGATGCCGCCACCGATCTGGCCAGGTCCGAGGGTGGTGAGATCCTGCTCAAACCCTTCGAATTGCCGGGACGGGGTCGGGTTGCCGTGATCCGTGACCCCCAGGGCGCCGCATTTGCGTTGCTGCGAACCCGGGGTGGTGATCCGGTTGACGGCGAACCTCTGCTCAACGGATGGCTCTGGAATGAGATCTGGACCCGTGCGCCTGACCAGGGTGTGCCCTTTTACCGGACTCTGACGGGCCTGCGATCCGATCGACGCCAGGTCGATGGAATCGACTACCGGTACCTCGCAGAGGGTGAGTCCCCCCGTTTCGGATTGATCGACAAACCCGGTCCGGAGCTGGCCAATTCCTGGGTCAGCTATATACGGGTCGATGACGCCAGGGTCGCGGCCGCAACCGTTCCCGCCCTGGGCGGGAAAGTGCTGTTGGGCCCCCGCCCCGCCCTGCGCGACAGCACGGTCGCGGTCATCACCGACCCCAATGGCGCAGGCTTGGTATTACAGGAATGGAACCCATGAGACGACTGTCCCTAGATCCCCGGCAGCTGTTGCTTCGCATTGTCCTGGCGGTCAGCCTGCTATTGTCCCTGGCATCATGTTCACCCTATGGGAGCTTGAGCATCGGAACCTCGTTCAACCTGGGGGGAGGGATGTACGTCACCCCCAGCATCGGCGTGGGTGGATTCCTCTGACCTGATTTGCGCCAAGGCGGGCCCGTTTTGGTTGAGTGCAGTTCCGTCGAACCCGCACTCAACCGCAGGCACTGAGCACAGGGTAAACCGACGTGTGCTCAAGGGGCTGGTTTCAACGCAAGATGATCCATGTTCGCCCCGCTGGCCCCCGTCGTTTGAGCGCGCACGGTATGGCTGCCCGCTCCTAGGTTCGCCCGTACGTTGATCTCGCCCCAGCTCGTCCAGCGGCCGGTGGCTGGAAATGGGAGGCTTGATTTGAGCGTGGAACCGTCCAGCAGGATTTTCAGCGGACGATTCCCCGCCTCCAGCGCGTATCGAAACACCAGATCGTAGGTCCCGGCAGCGGGCGAGTTGATTGTCCACTGGACAAAGCCTTCCCCTACGTAGTCCACATAGCCGGTTCCGGTGTACCCGCTGTGGGCCTTGGTGACCCGAAAAGCGGCGCTGCGTTTTGCCGATTCCGCCTCAAACCGTGTCTGTCCAGTCGGCGGTGGCGGTGGCGGTGGCGACGGCGGCGGCGGCGGCGCGATCCCGTCGGTATCCAGCCTCAGATGATCCATGTTGGCGCCACTGACGCCCGTGGTCTGAGCGCGAATGGTGTGAGTGCCGGCACCCAGGTCCGCGCGGGTTTGCACCTCGCCCCACTTATCCCATGACCCGGTGGCGGGAAACGCCAGTGACGCGGTCGTGGTCTTGCCGTCTACCAGAATTCTGAGCGGGCGATTGCCGGACCCCAGGGCGTAGCGGAACGCAAGGGCGTAGCTTCCGGCGCTGGCCACATTTACAGACCATTGCACGTAGCCTTCGCCCACATAATCCACGTAGCCGCTGCCGGTATATCCAGGATGGCCCTTTAGCACGCGGAAGCCGCTGCTGCGGGTGGCCTGTTCGCCTTCATACAATGCCTGATTTGAAGGGGGCGGCGTCGGGGGCGGCGTGGTCCCGTCAGTATCCAGCCTCAGATGATCCATGTTGGCGCCACTGGCGCCTGTGGTCTGAGCGCGAATGGTGTGAGTGCCGGCACCCAAGTCCGCGCGGGTTTGCACCTCGCCCCACGTATCCCATGACCCGGTGGCGGGAAACGCCAGCGACGCGGTCGTGGTCTTGCCGTCTACCAGAATTCTGAGCGGGCGATTGCCGGACCCCAGGGCGTAGCGGAACGCAAGGGCGTAGCTTCCGGCGCTGGCCACATTTACCGACCATTGCACGTAGCCTTCGCCCACGTAATCCACGTAGCCGCTGCCGGTATATCCAGGATGGCCCTTTAGCACGCGGAAGCCGCTGCTGCGGGTGGCCTGTTCGCCTTCATACAATGCCTGATTCGAAGGCGGCGGCGGGGGTGGCGGTGAGCTTCCGTTACCCGTGGCCACGCCGTTCCCGGCGTCGTCGAACTGGATGGCGATGCCGTTGCTGAGTTCGATCACATCGCCGCCGCGACCGCGCAACCCACTTGTGTGCACCCAGGTGTCGCCCCGCACGGTGGCACTGCCTTTGCCGGCGTCAAAGAGCGAGAACAGGGCCTGCATGGCCAGGGCGTCATAGCTTAGCTGCGGATGGTTGCCGGCGGTCGCCAGGGATCGGGTTTTGCCGTCGGTCAGGGCAACGGCCCACATGGCGACATCATCGATTGTGCCTGAAAAGAAATTCGCGTTACCGGTATTGTCCGCCCCAATGCGCATGTTGGCCCATGGCAGGGTTTGCACCAAGGCGCTTGCGTTGCTTGACGCAGCCGAGAAATCGTTGCCGTCGACATAGAACAACATGTCGGCACAGCGGTTGTCGTGATCGTCGGTGAGCACCACCGCCACATGATGCCACTTGCCGTTGTTGACCTTGGGTGCGCCCGCCGCGGCGCAGGTCGTGCTGCCCGAAATGTTGACTTGCAGGGCACCGTTCAGCAGTTGGAAGTTGAAACGGCCGTTGATTTTGCTTTTGTCTGCTCCGTAGCTGAACACCGTCTGGTTGCCACCACCCTCGGTTTTGACCCAGGCGGACACGGTGCGTTGCTCTCCTTCGGTCACATTGCCGCGGCCGGATTCGACAAACGCCTTGCTGCCGCTCAATCGCGCGCCGTCCCCAAACTTACCGGTCGGTGTTGTCACCAGGCCGGTGATTTTGCCTTCATACCAGTCATTGCCTATGGATCCGGTGTTGCTGAAGTTTCCCGCCTCGGTGGTTGCGTCGAATCCAAAGTGAACAGCGGGTGCTGTTTGATTGACAAAGGTGAGCATCCCGCTGCCACTGTACTTGGCGGCCGCGCCTCTCAGGTCGATGCTGAGACGGCCAGCCCGGACACTGGAGGACGCCGAAGACGGTTCAGAGGTCCGAGGGTCGTTGGGCTGCCAGTGCAGGCTGTTGCCGTTCTCCTGCAGCGTGATTCTCCTGAGTTCAACATCGATCTGTTCCGGACTCACGGTAAAGACCGCGTAGTTACTTTGGGTGGGCTCGTTTGCATACGCCCCGCGAGGGGGGTCGCCATGGACGATTTGCACGGTGTCGCCAGCGTTGTCCCGGGTGGCTGTCACCGCATGGACCTCACCACTCAGATACAGCCGCACCTTCCCGCCACGACGATGGTCGTGCCGGCGCAGCAGTTGCCATAGACCGGAGTCCTCGCGATCCACCAGCATGGTTCCGCTGGTTCTTTGCATCCGCACCGGGTTCAGAATCGGGACGTGGCCCTGCACGATGACATGGTCGATGGATCCATCTCTGTCGGCCGCTTTCAAGAGATTGGTCAGCCAATTCAGATGCGCCCCGATGACCTCAGGGCTAACGGTTCGGTAGCGGGGGTGGATGATCTGCGTCGGACTCGACTGGCGGAATACATCCACCGTCACGAACAGGACGTTTTTGTGCTGAACCGCATAGGAACCGTATTCATGAGGTGTTCCCACGGGGCGGGCATCGGCTCCGTTGATCTTGCTGGGCAGCCCGAGAACGCTGACCATGTTGCGATGGAATGCGCGCTTCATGACGCTGACCCGGTTCGATTTCTCCGAGCCCGGCGGCCAGTCGTCGTCGCCTATCTCATGGTCTCCGATGGCGCCCAGGACGGTGCCGAAGCCGTGCTCTCGAAACAACCACTTGTACCATCCGTAGTAGATATCGGCGCCTTTATCGATGCTGGTGGTTCGGTTGCGGGCCTTGGGATCGAACATATCCAGCATAGCGTCCTCAAACCAGCGGCCGTTCACCAGATCACCGGCCACCAGAAACAGCTCGGGATCATAGGCGGACATTTCCCCTACGATTTGATCGAACACCTGCCGCATCTGGGGCGAGACGCCGTTCAACCCTTTGGAGACGCCTGAGTCCCAACCGTCTGCCTCGGACACGCCGGCGGTGGACCCAGACAGGTCCGCAATGTCGGCATTGAACCAGTCGGGCGAACTAACGAAAGTCCAGGCGGTGGTGTTGGTCTGGGCATTTGATTGAATAGGCGAGCCGAGCACGCCAAGCAAAGCGATGCAGAATATGGCGCGCCCCATACCCATCGCCGAGCAGCCTTTTTGCGAGTGCAGCATGTCACTTGCTCCAGCAATCCGGGATGACCTGGCAGTGGCAACCTGGATTGGAGGCAATGCCACCCGTGCGGTCGTGTGATTACCATTTAGCTCTTATGGTGATCACCCTAGCGCCGAAACCGGTGTCGCCATTTGATCTGAGACAGATTTCCAGCCGATTGGCGCAGACTCACCGGAACCTTTTGATACGCTGACCGCGGCTCGGAGCCCCGTTTATCCCGCGGCCACGAACCGGTGGTTTCGCGGACCATAGGGCCATAGGCGCCGGCTGCCATGTCGCCCCCGCGGCGAAGACTCATGGCCAAGACAGACGGGTGAGGCGAAATGGGTTGACGCATACGACGGTTTGAATCAAGTTTTCTGGCCAACCGAGAAAAATTGGAAGCCACATGATTGGGCGATGCGTCGAACCCGACCCGGTGGCGC
>Ga0316193_10002323_pt1 | contig 13336 bp, 8 predicted proteins | sample MerIslsedime2_MG_FD_207735 | JGI IMG/M metagenome (GOLD analysis project Ga0316193, IMG submission 207735) | Coastal sediment microbial communities from Maine, United States - Merrow Island sediment 2 | ecosystem: Environmental > Aquatic > Marine > Coastal > Sediment | place: USA: Maine...
TCCTAGCGGACCCTTTCTATCAATAGTTCCTGAGGATATCGCTTTTCATGGCCTTGGATATAAAAAAGTGAGTAGGGCGATTCCTAAAATGGTAAATACGATCAGGAAAATTAATCCGGATATAATCATCTCGACGCTAGATCACCTTAATTTGGCCCTATTACTTGTTAAACCGTTTTTGCCTAACAACACACTTCTTTTTCTACGAGAGTGCAATCTTACATCGAGCAATCTTGAAATTGGATTTAAAAACGTTGCCTTTCGTATGTTAAAAAAAAGGCTGCTTAAGTTTGCCGACAGGATCATATGTCCGGCTAATGCAATCAAGAATGATCTTCAGATAAATTTTGGGATCAGTCCTGATAAAATGATAACAATTTATAATCCTGTTCAGGTTGAAGAGATTAGATCCAATATACAGCCGCATCATCCAGGCAAACCTATTTCAGTCTATAACATCGTTGCAGCCGGGACATTAGAATATAGAAAAGGTTTTGATTTACTCATAGACGTGATGTCAAAAATTGTTGAAGAGAACCATAAGGTCCATTTAACCCTACTTGGTGATGGCCCGGAGAAAGAAAATCTTAGAAAACAGATTCACTTACTGGGTCTTTCTGACCATGTAAGTCTTGCGGGTTATCAGAAAAATCCATTTATATACTTCTCAAAAGCCGATCTTTTTGTGCTCTCTTCACGTTATGAGGGCCTGCCAAATGCCATGCTCGAATCCTTGGCTTGCGGTACACCGGTTGTTGCCTTTAACTGCCCAGGGGGCATTGATGAAATAATCGTCAACGAATCACAAGGCGCTTTAGTTCCTGAAAATGATGTACAAGCATTATCAAAGGCGATTGAAAAGCAGATGAGATCTTATAAACATACAAAGGGTTCTCTTTTGCCGGAAAAGTTTGATGTAAAGGTTGTTATCCCAGCTTATGAGAAGTTGGCTCTCTCTGACTGAAGCCCTGTCCAGACCGAAATCGAACGATCAACATCCTAATCGTTACCGTCCTTCCGAGGCGGATACGCCGTTGTTTTTTCATGCAGACATCATGTCGTTTTGTAAATGTTTTCCCTTATTTTTATCAACCCGTACTACGATGGTAATTATTCCATCGTTACATTGCGTTAGCAGCGGGATGAGTCAAGAGAACTGAGATCATGTGCGGTATCGTCGGTTTTAGATCCAGAGATAATTTTCCAATTTTACAAGAAACGCTGCCTGAAGCCTGCAAACGTCTTGCCCATCGCGGACCGGATGACTCCGGTCTTTTTATTGATGAGTCCGCCGGGGTGGGTTTGGCACACCGGAGACTGTCGATTATCGACCTTTCCAGTGCCGGACATCAACCCATGAGAAGCGATGACGGCAAGGTGCTCATATCCTACAACGGTGAAATTTACAATTTCAAAGAAATTGGTAAAACACTTGAAACATTGGGCCACACGTTTAACAGCACCACCGACACCGAGGTTGTCCTGAAGGCCTATCTCCAGTGGGGAATGGATTGTTTGGAAAAATTTATCGGGATGTTTGCGTTTGTCATTTGGGACGGACGCAATCAGGTCCTTTTTCTAGCAAGGGATCGTCTGGGTATTAAACCGCTTTATTACCATTTCAGTGAAAATCACAATACCCTGCTTTTTGCCTCTGAGCTAAAGGCACTGATGGCCTTCGGCGGATTTTCCAAAGTGGTAGAGCCTGATTCCATCCCGCTGTTTCTGCATTACCAATATATCCCCGCGCCGGGTACAATTTTTAAAAACACGTATAAACTGCTTCCGGGGCATTTTCTGATATATAATGGTGATGATGTCAAAACAGAAGAATATTGGCGGTTACCCGATCCATCCGCAAGTGAAACCGGTTCCGGGCTTAATGAGGAGGAATATCTCCAACGGCTGGATGATTTACTTACGAGCGCCGTATCCGATCGGCTGATCAGCGATGTTCCTTTGGGAGCCCTGTTGAGCGGAGGGATTGACTCATCAGTGGTCGTTGCCCTGATGCAAAAGGTCAGCTCAACACCGTCGAGGACATTCAGCATAGGCTTTAAAGAGCAAGGTTATAATGAGGCGCCCTGGGCTGCCAAGGTCGCCCAACATCTGAATACGGAACACACCGAGTTATATGTCAGCGTCAAAGACGCCCTTGATGTCATTCTCCATCTGCCCGACTTTTACGATGAACCATTTGCCGATGCCTCAGCGATACCAACTTACCTGGTGAGCCACCTGACACGCCAACAAGTGACTGTGGCGCTGTCCGGAGACGGGGGAGATGAACAGTTTTGCGGATATGTCCGGTATTGGACCACGAAATCGATGGCAGCGGGATTTCATCGCCTTCCCTTACCGCTAAAAAAGGCCATGGCAAAAATTTTAGGGTTCATTCCACCACCCTGGGTCGAAAATTGTTATCTACCGTTACATAATTTTTTGCCCCAACGGTTGCGAATGGCAAATTTTCCGGATAAATGGCAAAAATTATTAAAGCTGATGGAACAGACCCGGATTTCTGAATTGTACCGAATGACCATATGTCTCTGGTCTGAAAACGAGGTTTATAGTATCACAGGGCGAGTGCTTCCGCGCAGCAGGTTTGAGGAAGTATTCGGGGAAACGGCCGACTGGCCGCTGCTATCGCGCCTTATGAAAGTCGACCAGAAAACATATCTGCCCGACGGCATGCTGACAAAGGTGGATAGAGCCAGTATGGCAAACAGTCTCGAAATTCGGGTACCCTTGCTGGATCATCGTGTGGTTGAATTTTCGGCCGGCTTGCCGGAGCATTTTAAATACCGCAACGGGACCGGCAAATACCTTCTAAAAAAACTGCTGGCAAGATATTTACCTGTAAGGTTATTTGAACGCCCCAAAATGGGATTCGGTGTTCCGATTGACCATTGGCTGCGGTATGAGCTAAAAGACTTACTTTTGGATTATCTCTCTGCCGAACGGTTAAAAAAAGAAGGGCTATTTAACAGCAAATTCGTAGAAAAAAAAATAAAAGAACACCTTTGCGGACAGGTAAATCACCAGTATCGCTTGTGGCCTCTGCTGATGTGGGAACTATGGCGGGAACGGTGGCTATAGTATACTAATAGCTCTTTACATGCTGAATAAAGTAGCTATACAAAAGATGCCGGTTTAACATGGAATTTTTTAGCCAATTTGCGAATATGGTTAAGGTGTAACGGCCGTTTACCGTTGAGAATTTCCGATACCGCAGATTTTCCGCCTATAATTCCAACTAAGTCTTTTTGCTTTAGGTTGTTCTGGTCCATTAAAAATTTTAAGTTTTTTATACCGTCGGCATTTTTTACCGGATAACGGTTTTCCTCGAAATGCTCGATTAAAATCGCAAGCGCCTCAGCATATTCCGCCAGTGGGCCTTTGTTTATGTCAAATACGGCTTCCATTGAGCTTAAAGCTTTTTGATAGTCTTTATCATTTTTAATAGGTTTCATCGGGTAAAGATTGTCTAAATCATTTTTTTTTAAGGCCGGCATTTTTCATCCTCCTTTAAATTCAACTTTTCATATTGCTTCTGCGGTAGGATATACTTTCCATTGCGAAATTCAAGAAAAAACGAAATCGCAATGATCTTGTTTGATGGCTACTAGTTCGGATTAGGTTCTCATAGAACATGAATAGACCTATCAGAATCCTACGTCTAATTGCACGGTTAAACATTGGCGGACCGGCTATTCAGGCGATTACCTTGAGCAGTGAACTACCCAGGGATCAATATCAAACGTTGCTCGTTTGCGGCCGCTTGAGTCCCGGCGAAGGGGATATGACCTACCTCGCCCTTGACAAGGGGGTCCATCGTTTTAATATCAAAGAGCTCGGTCGCAATATATCTTTGTTGGACGATTTGAAATCGCTCTTTATTATACGAAAAATTATTAAACGTTTTAAACCCGACATTCTTCACACCCATACGGCCAAGGCCGGAACCCTTGGAAGACTGGCGGTCTTGAGCTTGAGGGCTTCTATACTAACATCAAAAAAGATTAAAGTGTTTCATACCTTCCATGGCCACACCTTCCACAGTTACTTCAATGCACTGAAGACCTTAATTTTTATTCAGGTCGAAAGATTTCTTGCGCGGTTTACCGATAGGATTATTGTGGTCAGCAAACAGCAAAAAAGTGATATTTGCGGCACCTTTAGAATTGCAGATGAAAAGAAGGTGCAGATCATACGATTGGGGTTTGATCTTTCAGCATATGGAAAAATTGCAACGAACCGGAGAACATGTCTGTCTGATGGCGGTACTTGCATAAACTCAGAACCATTCCGGGTTGGTATTGTTGGGCGACTAGCCGCTGTTAAAAATCATTTTTTGCTGTTTGAAGCCATAAGTTATTTGAGAGCGTGGGCCAAATTTGATCGTTTCCGATTTATAATTGTCGGTGATGGTGAGCTTAAAACCGAACTGGTTGCAAAAGCAAGCAAATTAAACGTGTCAGAGGCCATCACATTCTGTGGATGGCGAAAGAACATGGCTGCTGTCTATACGCAACTGGATGCGGTTGTCCTTACCTCAAAAAATGAAGGGACACCGGTGGCCATCATCGAGGCGATGGCTGCTTCAAGACCGGTGGTGGCAACAGCGGTAGGGGGGGTTCCGGATTTGATCGGCAGCGTTATGGGCAAAAAACGGAATGGATTCCAGATTGGAGAGAGAGGTCTGATGTTGCCTTCGGAAAATGCCGAAGCGCTTGCCGGGGCGCTATTGTTTGTGATGGAAAATCGAAATGAATTGAAGCCAACGATCCGGCGAGCAAAGGCGTTCGCATTGGCCAACTACTCCCAGCAAAGACTGCTAAACGACATAAAAACATTATATGAAACCTAAACTGATCGGTTCCAGGTTCAGGGTTCACGGTTCAAAGGTTACAACTGTTTGAAACTGATTATTATATTGATCAAGATCCGAGATACCCGACTTCACCCATTGGGTGAAAAGGCGTTAATAACACATAAAGGCTGAATCCCTTTGATAGGATCAGGTTGGGAGTTTTTCAACCCGGAACTTTGAATCCTGAACCGCTCAACCTTGTTGAAACCGACCATCTTTAGGACTTATTATTTCAATTTCATTCCTGATTTCTTATAAGCGCCACCTGGCCTCGAGTGTCCAGTCTGATCGTAAGAAGAAACTTAATGTAGAGTTTCATATATGGGATTAGCAAAAAAATGAACGCCCAACATCGAACGTCCAACGTCGAATGATGTATTCTGTCAATTTAAAAATAAGACAGAGTAAGCCTTCTCCACCGAAGTGGCTACAAGAGCCGGCAGCGAATCTGCACCTCGAACTTCGATTCTGCTGAGCTCGTCGCAGGCTGCGGTTCGCTGGTAATAAAATTGATAAAGCATAGCGTCATCAATATTCGACGTTCGATGTTGGACGTTCGATGTTCGACGTTCAAGGCTTTTGGCCCGCCTGGAGGAGTCACTGCTCCGGTTTAGCGTAATCTCATACGAAGTTTCATGTAAGATGTATGTCTAATAAAGTCAAGTTATTAGCTGCCGAAGAAGCTCAGGCGGCTTAATTTAGTTTCATATAAGCACCGCCGCTGGCCGCGAGCGTCCAGTCTGATCAAAAAAGAAACGTAAAAAAGCGAAGATTAAAATACGGCAAAAATAAGGAATGGATTCTCATCTTTAAAAGAAAATTGGACAGGATCAACAGGATCACCGGGATAAAACGGCCTTCGGCCGAAAGGGCTCCTCGCCGAAGGCGAAAAAATCCCGTCAATCCTGTAAATCCTGTCTAAAAAAATAAAATCGAATCCATTCCTCTGAAGTTTCATATAAGGAGCTGGCATGAGAGTATTAATTACAGGCGGCGCCGGTTTTATCGGATCTCATCTGACTGAAGCCTACCTTGAAAGAGGAGATGAGGTATACATCATTGACAATCTTTCAACCGGATCAATGGAAAACCTTGATTTTCTAAAAAAAGATGATCGTTTCCGGGATCGATTATTTGTTCATGTCGATACCATCCTCAACCATGACACCATGCTGGAGCTAATCGGTATTTGTGATACTGTCTTCCACTTGGCCGCTGCGGTGGGCGTCAAGTATATCCTGGACTATCCTCTGGAATCGATTAAAACCAATATCCAGGGCACTGAAAAGGTTCTCGAACTTTGTGCAAAGTTTAGAAAAAAGGTTCTGATCGCCTCATCGTCGGAAGTTTATGGCAAACACACCCATGCGCCCCTGGTCGAAACCGATAATATTATTTATGGACCTTCCAGCAAATTCAGATGGAGCTATGCAGCCTCGAAGCTCATGGATGAATTTACCGCGCTGGCCTATTATAGAACCGGCGGACTGAAGGTTACCATTGCCCGATTGTTTAATACGATCGGCATCCGGCAAACCGGTACGTATGGTATGGTCGTCCCCAGATTCATTGCCCAAGCCCTGAAGGATGACCCCTTAACGGTCTATGGGGATGGTTTGCAAACCCGGACGTTTACCGGCGTAAAGGATGTTGTCCGGGTGTTTATGGCGCTCGTGGAAAATGATGAATCTTTTGGACAAGTGTTTAATATCGGCGGCATCGAGGAAATATCCATGCTAGATCTGGCCAAGAAAATAATCGAACTGACGGGATCTAAATCAGAAATTGTTTTAATTCCCTACGAAGAGGCCTATCAGGCGGATTTTGAGGATATGATGCGCAGAGTCCCGAGCGTTGAAAAAGTCGCCCACCTGATTGGTTTCAAGCCGCATGTCAATCTGGATGATATTCTTTCGGAAATTGTGACGTTCATGAGATAAAAAATCCACCCTCAGCGTCCTTTGCGTCTCTGCCTGTCCATTGAGATCTCTGTTGCACTTATTTCATCGGGGCGGTGAACTATTAAATGCAATTTTTAATACCCATATCAGCATTTCTATTATCTCTTGCTGCCACACCGGTGGTTCGTGAAATTGCGAAGAGAAAAGGCTGGGTTGCCTATCCCTCAAAGCAAAGGTGGCATAAACAACCCACTGCTCTGCTGGGAGGTGTTGCCATCTACCTTGGCATCGCTACCGCGCTTTTTTTCATGGCAGACTTTTCCACTATTTTGCCTCACTTTTTCAGAACTTCAGATTCGGTGAATCTACCCTCTTTGGGCGCGGTAATCTGGCTGGGTATGACCTTCTTATTTTTTTTGGGGCTGCTGGATGATTTCTTACATATAAAGCCCCATACCAAGTTGGTCGGGCAGATCCTGGTTGCGCTGCTAGTTGCCTTTTTGGGATTTCGGCTTCACTGGTTCGAATCATTGACATTGGACACCATGGTTACCATTGCCTGGATCGTAGGGATCACCAATGCCTTTAACCTGCTGGATAATATAGACGGGCTCTGTGCGGGGATAGGTTTAATTGCCGTCGTGTTTATGACCATCTTGTTTTGGGTGTCAACACCGGAGGCTGCATTCATTGCCATGTCTGTCGGCGGGGCTTTGGCCGCATTTTTAATTTATAATTTCAATCCCGCCACAATTTTTATGGGAGATTGCGGCAGCCTTGTAATCGGCTTTTCCCTGGCGGTGCTAGGCCTTTATTTTTCAGAAACCCAGGGCGGCAGTGCTTTATCTAACTTTGCCGTGCCGATAATTTTACTTCTGGTGCCGATTTTTGATACTACCCTGGTTACATTGATCCGGTTGTTAAGCGGTCGCAAAGCCTCCGTCGGCGGCAAAGATCATACCTCCCACCGTCTGGTTTTGATGGGATTCAGTGAGAAGAATGCCGTCCTGTTTTTATACACCGTCGCCACCATTGCCGGGATTTCCGCCCTGTTTGTAAGCAGCAGCGATACTTTGACATCGCCGGTAGTTATTATCCCGATTGCCCTGGCAATAATTTTGATGGGGATTTATCTATCCCAGTTACGTGTATACCCTGAAAAAGAATTTTCACTTTTGCGGGACCGTTCGTATACACCAATTTTAATTGAATTGACCTATAAGCGTCAGCTTATACAAGTCATTCTGGATTTGTGCTTGATTGCCTTTTCCTATTATCTCGCGTATCGCCTTCGTTTCTCCTCTGCTCACTTTTCCATTTATTTTAAAGTGTTTTTGCATTCCCTACCCACCGTGATTGCCTGCAAATTTGTGGCGTTTTTTGCAATGGGCACTTACAAGGGGATCTGGGGATCCATGGGTTCCAGTGATATTTTTGTCTTGATTAAGGCGTCTACCTTGGCCACCCTGCTGTCGGTTGTCGCTGTTACCTATATCTACCGCTTCACCGATTTTTCCAAGGGAATCTTTCTCATCGACTGGCTGCTTACCAGTGCTTTTCTTGTGGGAACACGAGGGTCTTTTCGGATTTTTCTTGATACGATCAAACGCAAAACCCTGGGTGGCGAAAAAGCGCTTATTTACGGGGCCGGGCGTGGCGGTGAGCTGTTATTGCGTGAGCTATTGAACAATAAAAACCTGAAGATGCAACCAGTAGGCTTTATTGATGATGATAGCTTAAAAATCGGCAAACGTCTCCAGGGCTTTCCGATTTTGGGTGCTTTCAAGGATCTCGATGCGCTGTTGAAAAAATACGGCATCGGCAGCTTGCTGATCTCCTTTAACCATAAGGACCCGGGGCAATTGCTAATGTTGAAAAGGTTCTGTAAACTGAATAACCTGCATTTGAAGCAATTCTCGATAAATGTCGCCGACATAGATCTTGAGATCTGAGCAGCTGCAACTTATGAAGGCAATATAGATGCGTCTTCTGTTTGTCATTACTGAACTTGATGAGGGCGGCGCTGAACAGGTCTTTGAACGGGTCGTCCGAGCAGCCGGAAAGAAACATGACGTCGGCGTGGTTTGTCTGCTGCATAAAGACGGAAGCGTCGGTCATCGCATCCAGAAAAATGGGATGCCGGTCGAAGAGCTCGGCATCACCGATTGGTATACCCTCTATCGGGCCCGAAAGCTTAGGCGCATCATCGCATCCTTCCAGCCCGACCTAATACACTCCTGGCTGTTTCACGCCAACGTCATTACACGTACGATGGCACCACGAGGAATCCCTGTGATTTCTTCCCTGCGCGTAGCGGAACCCCGAAGATCACACCTGTGGCTGGAACGTCTGACCCGAAAAAGGTGTCGCCGGTTTCTTTGTGTTTCCCAGGCAGTAGCGGACCTGGCAGTATCCAGGATAGGCGTGTCGACCCATCAATGTCTGGTTATTGAAAATGGCGTTGATTCGAAGCAATTTATAGGTGCGCGCCGGCATCGGAAACTTCAAAAGAAAGTAAAGGGGCTAACTGTTGCACGAATTGTCCATCAGAAAGGAATCGACATTTTACTTCGTGGGTTGGCGATGCTGCCCGACACATTGGACTGGGAATGGCATTTCATCGGCGATATTCCAGAAATTGACTACGCCCGTAAGTTGAAACAGTTTGCCCTAAATGCCGGGATAGAAAAAAGAATTGTCTGGCATGGTGGAGTTGATTCAGCCGGTCTTTTACAATTTTATCATGATGCAGATATGTTTGCGCTCCCATCGCGATGGGAGGGGCAGGCCAATGTTCTGCTGGAATCAGCGGCTGCCGCCCTCCCGGCGATTACCACTGAGCATGCCGGCTTCACAAAAGACTGTCCGTTTATCATCGTATCTCCGCATATACCGTCACAATGGGCGCATTCGATCACTGAGCTTTGTGCTTCTGAAGAAAAATATGAGATCATAGCAGACAGGGCCGTCGCATGGGCGGAGTCCAGAAGCTGGGCACCACTCCTTGCCAAGTATCTTCATCTTTACACGCAATTTGACAACTCTGGGTGGCAATGAGCCCTTCAAACTGCTAAACTGAGATTAAAAAGGTGTCACGAAAATATTCTATGAATAGCGGCAGCTGGCTGAACGTTTAACAAATCTTAATGATTCTGCAAAGGCGGGGGGCATAGAGCACCCTGCCTTTTTTATTCTGGCGAACCAATGCAATTGCGACGTTTCATACTTTTGGCTGTCTTCTGGCTGGCTGCCATGGGTGCGATGGTCATTATGGCTCCCGTTGGCAAACACGCTGTTTTATTTTCAGTCATGTTTTGCCTCGGCCATGTCCTGATGGTTCTGATGGTGTGGTGGTTTCCAGCGGGACTGGACTCCAAAACGGCATTGGCAGGTATTTTTGCATTGGGAATTGCAGCCAGACTGATTTTTTTGCCGTACCCGGTGGGAAACGACGTGTTTCGTTATGTCTGGGAAGGCTATGTTCAAAATCTCGGCTTTAACCCATATAATTTCTCACCCCTCCATCCGGCTTTAGCGGAGGTTGCCCGGGGTGACCTTTACGTTATCTGGCAGCAAATCAATCATCCGGAAATCTCCGCTGCATATCCCCCGGTCACACTGCTGGTTTTCAGGATTATAGCCTGGCTTAATCCGGACCCTTTTTATTTTAAAGCCGTCATGATCGGGTTCGATATCGGTGTGATGATCGTTTTAATGCTGATGATCCAGCAACGTCGGGTGTTGCCGTCCAGGCTGCTTTTTTATGCCGCCAATCCGCTGGTTCTCTTGTATATCAGCGGGGAAGGGCACCTGGATATAATTCAAGTGTTTTTTCTGTGTCTGGCCTTGTATCTGATCCTTCGCCAAAAGTCTCCTGCCATCGGTTTTTTGATGCTGGGTCTTGCAATATTGTCGAAATATTTTGCCGTGGTTGCCCTGCCTTTTTTAGTGAACGGGGAAAACCGGACGAAAAGCCTTGCCGTTTTGATACCTTTGACACTTTATATTCCTTACCTGGATGCCGGTGCCGGCATCTTTCAATCCCTGACTGAATTTGGAACTAATTTTCATTACAATGATTCCATGACGGCATTGATTAGATACGTATTCGGCGGTCAGTATGTATTCGTTTCCATTTGGTCGTTGGCGATCTGCCTTGTCTGGCTGTATTTGTTTGTCCATGATCAGCTGCGCAGTGTATATCTGGCTATGGGATGTCTGCTCGTTTTTCTTCCGACCCTTCATCCCTGGTATATGATATTAATTGCACCGTTTCTAGTTTTTTTCCCCTCGCGGGCCTGGTTGTATTTGCAAACCGCGGTTGTCGTTACCTTCTTTGTCAGTGCCGTTGAATTTAACACCGGCGTGTTTCAAGAGATATCCTGGCTGAAACTGATTGAATACCTTCCCTTTTATGGGCTTCTGTTAGTTGGGCTTTTCAGGGGCGGATTTCTTTTGCGGGACAAGTCCTACCCGACGCCGACGTGTATTTCCGCTGTCATCCCAACTCTGAATGAGTCGGAAAGCCTGGTGCGATGCCTTGAATCCCTTAAAAATCGCACAGCTTTGAATGAGGTCATCGTGGCCGACGGCGGTTCCATCGACGGAACTCGGAAAATTGCTGCAAAACTGGGCGCTCGGGTGGTGGAAAGTCCGAAGGGCAGGGGGCTTCAAATCAAAAAAGGGGTTGAATCCGCAACCTGTGACGTGGTCATCATTCTGCACGCGGACTGTGTGGCCCAAAAAGGTGTGTTTAAAAGGATTCTCGCAAAGCTCGAGTCCAATCCCTACATTGTTGGGGGTGCGGTTGGGATGCAATTTGAAAAAAACACTCCCAAAACCATGGTGATTGCTTTCTTGAACAATTTGCGAACGTTTTTAACCGGAATTTCCTTCGGCGATCAGGCCCAATTTTTTAGAACCGACCCCCTCGCCGCCGCAGGCGGAATTCCGTCGATGATGCTGATGGAGGATGTTGAATTGTCATTGCGGTTAAAAGAAGTCGGCAGGCTCGTTTTTCTTCGAAAGGGGATTGTGGCATCCGGAAGACGTTGGTCAGGCAGTGGCTTTAAAGGCAATTTGATGACGGTTTTTCATCTTTTCCCACGTTACCTGATTGAGCGAAGGTTTTTTCGGCGCAACACCTTAAAACGGAATTATTACGACATTTACTATTCCGACCGGAAGGGCCTAAAGCGGAATTGAAGATTGACGATTGACGATTGAAGGATTGTGGATGTCGCTTCGCTCCGTCAGTTAAATCTCTATCAAAGTTTAGTTTCCTTCATCTTACCGCGAGGGTTTGTTGATGTTTTTTTATAATAGATCCGCTGGCAGCGGACCTTAGATATTCATTCTTCAATCGACAATATTCAATCACTTGATCACCAAACGGCCTGATAGCGTTTTGGGCCCAGGTTCCACTTGCGACCGTATACATGAATACGATGGGTCTCTCCGTTTTGGTCGTAAACTTTGCCCCCATCGTGTACCCAGGCTAAAATACCTCCTCTCAGGTTATACACCGGAATCCCTTTTTTCTGAAGCTTTTGGGCAAATTTTCCGCTGCGGTAACTGATGGTACAGTAAGCAATTTTAACAGCGTCTTTGTATTTTGCGGAATCATTTATAAATTCTTTTTCGGTAATAGCACCGGGCAGCATGGAAACCTGTTGTTCGCGGGGTTCCCGGATATCGATAAACACTGCATTCCCTTCGGCCATAAGGGTCATTGCCTTCTGAGCCGATATATCACGCACCTCGGGAAATTGTTTTTTATACCCATTGTACATGTCTGTGACTTTTTGACGTTTATCCCGATCACTCAGATCATCCGAGGACAGGCTCAGTTGACCCATGAGGGTTATGAACGCAAATGCCGACGCTGCGGTGATTAGCCCCAATATCGTTCGGCGGTATGCCATTTTAGATTTTTTTTTTATGGTTGATTCCATTTTTCAGACGCCGATTTTTTGCCGAAATGCGTTAATGGTCGTTTGGTAATCGCGGCTGCCGAAAATTGCGGAACCTGCCACAAAGACATCCACACCGGCAGCAGCAATATCGGTAATCGTTTCCTCGTTGACCCCTCCGTCAATTTCGATCAGAGTCTTTAGATTTTTTTGCTGGATCAATTGACGCAGCGCTCTTACCTTCTCAAGGCTGTTTTTGATGAAAGCCTGACCGCCGAATCCTGGGTTGACACTCATGATAAGCACGTAATCGACATGATCAATAATCCATTCCAGCGTCTGAACCGGCGTCGAGGGATTCAGGACAACACCCGGTCGAGCGCCGCACTCGCGAATTAGCTGCACCGACCGGTTCAGGTGTATGCTGGCTTCGGCCTGCACGGATATCAAGGAGGCCCCCGCCTCGGCGAATGCCGGTATGTAATCGTTCGGGTTTTCGATCATTAAATGCACATCGATCGGCAGCGAGGTTACCCGCCGGACCGATTCCACAATCATTGGTCCGAAGGTAATGTTGGGTACAAAATGGCCGTCCATGATATCCGCATGGATCCAATCGGCGCCGGCCGACTCAACTGCCTTGATCTCTT
>Ga0316193_10002324_pt1 | contig 13334 bp, 15 predicted proteins | sample MerIslsedime2_MG_FD_207735 | JGI IMG/M metagenome (GOLD analysis project Ga0316193, IMG submission 207735) | Coastal sediment microbial communities from Maine, United States - Merrow Island sediment 2 | ecosystem: Environmental > Aquatic > Marine > Coastal > Sediment | place: USA: Maine...
AGAATTTTCTGTTAACCGCAGCTGTTAAAGTTAAACGGGCAGTAGCGCAGCCTGGTAGCGCACTTCGTTCGGGACGAAGGGGTCGGAGGTTCAAATCCTCTCTGCCCGACCATTTAACAAGCAGCTGTAACCAGACAGGATCGTCGTGAACGCCCCCATATATTTTTCAACCTTTTCAATATATGGCCACATCATGTGTCAGCGGGATTCTGCACGCCAATGAGCGACATATCTCACGGCAAGGATCGTCGCGATCCCCGGCGCTTCGACCGCAGGAAATCAACCAACGTTTCCACCCATCTGGAACTGCTCTCGAAAATGAGCGGCCATCTCGCCGTTACGCTTAATATCGAAGAAACCATTCAGAAAGCACTCGATCTGATCGTGCAGTTCGTCAAGGCAGAAGGCGGTGCACTGTTTTTGCTGGACGAAAATAATAACACGCTGGTGTGCAAGGCCAGTGTCGGTCCGGTCGACATTCGTGGCATCATCCTGAAGACAGGCGAAGGCATCGTCGGCCAGTGTGTTGCAGAAAACAGCAGCCGTATAGTCAGGGATGTACAGCAGGACCCGGACTTTGATCACTCCGTAGACGAATCCACCGGCTTCCAGACGCGTTCGATTCTGTGCGCACCCATGGCCGGACACTTTGAAAAAATTGGCGCCATAGAGCTGGTCAATAAATCCGATGCCAGCGGTTTGTTTTCGGATACTGACCTGTTAATGCTGCAGACGCTGGCATCGGCAGCCGCACTCGCCATCAGTAACGCGCACATGGCCGAAGACCTGGTTATACAGGAACGCGTCAGCCGCGAGCTGGAACTGGCTACCGAGATGCAGCGCAGCCTGTTACCCGCCAGCCGCCCGGCCCCGTTCCCGGTTTGCGGCATCAACCTGCCCGCCTATGAAATGTCCGGGGATTTTTACGATTTTTTTGAAATCGGTGACGGCCGCATCTATTTCAGCCTTGGCGATGTGTCCGGCAAGGGCATGGATGCCGCCTTGTTGATGTCCAAGACCGCCAGCCTGTTTCGCTGCCTCGGCAAGACACTGCACCAACCTGATGAGTTGCTGGCAACCATTAACAGGGAACTGTGCGAAACGGCCATCCATGGCATGTTTGTCACCATGGCCTGCGGTCTGTTTGACCCGGCGACCGGTGAAGTACAACTGGCCAATGCCGGCCACGAACCACTGCTACTGCATGCCCGCGACGGTTGCTTCACTGCAATACCTGCCAGCGCACCACCCCTGGGCATCCTGCCGCTGGCGGCCGGGGAGGATGGCATCCGCAAGGATTGCCTCAACCTCGACGGCGGCACGCTGTATATCTTCACGGACGGGGTCACCGAGGGTGACCTCGCGAACGGCAATCAGCTGGGAGTTGACGGTTTTACAGACATTATCCGGGAATCCACCGGACTGCCGGCAGCTGATCGCCTCGCCGCCGTTGTCTCACGACTGGTGAACACCGGACGGACACGGCATGACGATATCACCCTGCTGGCCATTGATGCCTCAATTCCTTGTTTAAAGGAAGATATAACGCATAATAGGCAGCCCATGGTCATCCGTCACACATTCCCGGCGCGCGCCAGCGAATTACAGGCGGCACGGGAATTCGTCAACAAGGCCTGCGCTGACTGTGGCTGCTCGAAATCCATGGCTACCGATATCGTAATCGCGGTTGGTGAAGCCATCCAGAACGTGGTCCGACATGCCTACAAGGATATTGAAGATGGCGAGGCAACATTGGAAATAGTCTGTAAAGACGGCATAATCGAGTTCCAGCTACAGGACTCGGCACCTACGGTAGATCCGGAGAAGCTAAAACCGGAATGGCCTGAAGAACCCGGACCTGGCGGTTTGGGCATCTGCATCATCCACGACATCATGGATGAAGTCGAACACCTGCCGGCACCCTCCGGTCAGGGAAACCTGTTACGCATGGTTAAATTCATCGAGAGTAATAGCAATGAAACATGAGATTTCACAAAAACAAGATGCCTCAGTCGTCGCCTTCAGTGGCGAGATTGATCTGGAAAGCTCACCGGCCGCACGGGAAGTCCTGCTGAAGTGTTTTGAGTCAACCAGCAATGTCATTGTCGACCTTTCGGAAGTGAGTTACATCGACAGCTCCGGCGTAGCCTCACTGGTCGAGGCGCTGCAAGCCGCAAAGAAAAACGGCAGCCGCTTTTCCCTTGCTGCGGCCAGCGAACCAACCCGGCGGGTACTGGAACTCGCACGGCTTGACAAGGTGTTCACCATGTACGATTCGGTTGATGACGGACTGACCGCGTAACTGCGACAGGCCGCGTGACAAACAAGCGCAGCAGCGCCCTGAAATCACACCACGTACAACGCGGAAATCATGCTTAAATTGATCGCCAGGCTCGGAGAAAATTTTCTGTATTTGCTGGAAACAATCGGCAGAATGGGGATGTTCTTCGGCGCATCCTTTGTCAGCATTTTCAGTCCGCCATACGCCATCTATCCGATTGTCAGGCAAATTTATTTCTTCGGAGCCCGCTCGGTAATCGTAATCCTGATTGTCGGCCTGTTTACCGGCATGGTACTTGGCTTGCAGGGCTACCATAATCTGAAGCAATTCGGTTCAGAGGAATTGCTCGGTTCGGCTGTTGCACTCAGCCTGATCCAGGAACTCGGACCGGTACTCACGGCACTTATGGTGATTGGCCGCGCCGGCTCCGCCATCTGTGCAGAGATCGGTATCATGCGTCATTCCGAGCAGATCGATGCCCTCGAGTGCATGGCCATCGATCCGCTTAAATTCCTGGTTGCACCCAAGTTTGTTGCGGCCCTGATATCCCTGCCGGTACTGGCATTTATTTTTAATATTGTCGGCATCTTTGGCGGCTATCTTGCCGGCGTCGTGCTACTGGGCGTATCCGAAGGCTCCTATTTTCAGGGCATGTACAACAGCGTGGAGTGGGCAGATATCCGCCTGTGCCTGGTCAAGTCCCTGATATTCGGTGTTCTCATCGTATGGATCACCTCTTTCAAGGGATACTACCTGCACCTTAGCCGGACCGGCGTGTTCGGTGCCGAGGGTGTCAGCCGGGTAACCACTGATGCAGTGGTTCTTGCCTCGGTCAGCATCCTTGTGTGGGACTACCTGATCGGCTCATTGATACTTTCGTAAACACAGTTACGGCATATACAAAGCAGCAAACGGAGCAAGCCATGAAAAAAACAAACCTTGAAATCATCGTCGGAGCATTCCTGCTGGCGGGTTTTATCTGCTTCTCCTGGCTGGCTGTCAAGATGGGCGACATCAATCCTTTCCAGAACGAGACATACCCGGTGACGGCCCGCTTTACCTCGATCAGCGGGCTCAAGGAAGGTTCCACCATTGAACTGGCGGGCGTCGTGGTTGGCAAGGTAAGCCAGATCGAACTGGATCCCGGCGAATATGAAGCCGTGGTGCACCTTAATATTGATAAAACCATCGAGCTGACGGATGACAGCATTGCTTCAATCCGTACCTCGGGAATCATCGGAGACAAGTTCATCAAGCTGACACCGGGCGGCTCGGATATCATACTGGAGGCCGGCGATGTAATTGATGAAACAGAATCTGCCATCAGTCTTGAAGAACTGGTCAGTAAATACATATTTGAGAGCGAGTAGATAACTCCACGGAAAACATCATGAAGAAATTACTTGCCCCGCTGCTTGCCCTCTGCCTGCCAATCACTGCAGTCTGCGCAAGTACGCCTGCTTTCACAGGCAGTGTTCATCACGAGAATAGTAACAGCACCTTCATCGTGGCTGCAGCAGACAGCGACACAAGCGTTGAAACAACACCTGCAGCGCCTGACGACTTTACTGATTATGAACTGCTTTTTCTTGATGAAGATGACGAATCTCTCGATGTCTACGACCCGCTGGAACCGATCAATCGCGGCATCTTCTGGTTTAACGACAAGCTCTATTTTTACCTGTTAAAACCGGTTGCCAAGGGCTACCGCTGGGTTATGCCCGAACCACTGATGCTCGGTATAGGCAACTTCTTTTCAAACCTGGCCAGCCCGATGCGTATTATCAATGCCGGGCTGCAGGGCAAGTTTGCCGATGCCGGTAACGAGCTAACCCGCTTTGGAGTCAACACCACCATCGGTATCGGTGGTTTATTTGATACTGCCAGGGATCACTTCAATCTCAAAAAGAAAGAGGAAGACACCGGCCAGACACTCGGCTACTACGGCATTGGCCCGGGCCCCTATCTGGTATTGCCGTTCTTTGGTCCCTCCAGTTTCAGGGATGGGGCTGGACTGCTGGCAGACTCCCGCATGGACCTGACCTATTACCTGTGGGAAAACACTGAATACTGGGCAGCCATTGTGCTGAAGACAGTCAACACCATTGCCCTCGACAAGGACACCTACGAAGGTATAAAAAGGGACGCACTCGACCCTTACCTGTTTGTACGGGATGCCTGGACCCAGTACCGACAAAACCTGGTAGAAAACTAGCCCTGGTAACTGCTGAAAATTATTCAATACGAGGTAATATTATGTTGAAACGACTCTTCCTGATACTGACTGCCGGCACGTTGCTGGCGACGGCAAGTCTTGTCGCAGCTGGCGCTTCCCCCACAGACTCTATCCGCACTTCTGTAGACGGCGTGCTGGCGCTGCTGCAAAACAAGGAGATGGACGATGCAACCCGTCGCGAAAAGATAGGCGAGGTTATCAGCGAGCGCTTTGACTTCCGTGCCATGTCGCAGAGGACGCTTGCCACCAACTGGAAAAGCGCCTCTGAAGAACAGAGGAAAGAGTTTGTACAGTTGTTCTCTACGCTGATAGAGAACACCTACATCGGTCGCGTGGAAGCCTACACAAACGAAAAGGTCGATTTTCCGGGAGAGAAGGTCAAGGGCAAAAAAGCTGTCGTCGAGACACTCATTCTCACCGCCAACGCTGACATTCCGGTGGACTACAAGGTATATATGAAGAATGACAAATGGTGGGTCTATGACGTGGTTATCGAGGGCATCAGCCTGATCAGCAACTACCGCAGCTCCTACCAGGAAATAGTCAAAAAAGAAGGCGTTGACGGACTCATCGAGAAAATGAAGGCCAAGATCAAGGAACTCGAAAACCAGCCCGCCGCCTGATCGCGGACTACAGCAGCAGACCGGTGCAGTCGTTTATACGCGTGACTGCTGCCGGGCAGCTGTCAGCCGTGCCAGATATTCTTCCGCGTTGACCGTTTCATCCCTGGGTCGACGGTTCAACATATCCTGAATCACTTCGTTATCACTATTTTTTACTTCATCCACCGTGCCCGTCATCAACACGCTGCCATGCCCGAGCACGGTTATCCTGTCGGCAATCTTGAAAGCGCTCTCCAGCTCGTGGGTCACCACCACGATAGTAACCTTCATCGCCCCTTTCAGTCGCAGGATCAACTCATCAAGCTCTGCTGACACCACCGGATCCAGTCCTGCAGAAGGCTCGTCAAAAAACAGCATGGCGGGATCCATCACAATGGAACGCGCCAGTGCAGCGCGCTTCAGCATACCGCCGGACAATTCTGACGGCATAAGGTCCTCGAAGCCGGCCAGGTTCACAACTTCCAGCTTCATGCGGGACATGATATGGATTGTGCTGTCATCGAGGCTGGTGTGTTGCCGTAGTGGCAACTCGATGTTATCCGCGACTGACATTGACCCCAGCAATGCACCACCCTGAAAGGCAACGCCCATCTTGCGCCGGAGAGCATACAACTCGCGCTTGCTGATTCTGGTGATGTCCTGTCCAAGGATATGAATACTGCCGGAACTGGGTTTGTTAAGGCCCAGCAAGTTACGCATCAGCGTAGTTTTACCCGAACCACTACCACCCATGATGACCATGATCTCGCCGGTGCGAATACCCAGGTTAATCCCGTCCAGGATAACGCGATCACCATAATGCGCCACCAGGTTTTCTACCTCGATAATATTTTCAGCTGTGGCTGAGCTCATAGCATTTTACTCTGGATGGTAATAGCAGAAGATGACATCATTTTGTACCTGAAGACCGGTTATTACACAAGCAAGATACGGCAGCAGAATTATGCCGTTTCTGTGGCATTGCCGGAAGCGCTGCCGGTCGCTTCCTGTGCCTTGGCCTCGTCCCAATACTGGTCCAGCGTATCAAGATCTGTTTCCTTCACTGTCTTGCCTGCCGCTTTACTGAGTTGCTCGACCATACGAAAACGGCGTGAGAATTTGTGGTTGGCCTGGCGCAACGCCGCTTCCGGGTCTGTACCGGTGTGTCGCACCAGATTAACCGCAGCAAACAACAGGTCGCCCGCCTCGTCCATCAATGCTTCGGCGTCCGCATTACGGCGTATCTCTTCGCGCAACTCTTGCAGTTCTTCTTCCACCTTGTCTGACACGCCGTGAATACTCGGCCAGTCAAAGCCTACACGGGATGCTTTCTTTTGCAGCTTGTCGGCGCGCGTAAGCGCAGGCAACGCCAGTGGCACACCCTCAAGGGCACTGCCATACTCACCTTTCTCCCGTTGTTTGTGCGCTTCCCAGGCCGCTGTCTGCGCCTCTGCCGAGTCGATACGCTCTCCGGCAAAGACATGCGGGTGCCGCCGCGTCATCTTTTCACAAATCCCGCTGATCACCGCGCTGAAATCAAACCAGCCCGCCTGTTCTGCCATGTGTGCGTGAAAAACAACCTGAAATAACAAATCACCGAGCTCTTCCCTGAGTGCCTGCTGATCACCCTGCTCAATGGCGTCAACGACCTCATAGGCCTCTTCGAGGGTATAGGGTGCAATGGAATGAAAATCTTGCTGCAGGTCCCAGGGGCAGCCAGATCCCGGGGTACGTAACCGTGCCATGATTTCCAGCAGGGTCTCAATGGTTGCCGGCGCAGAACCATCAATGCTCATAACAGGGTTCTCCAGTAACACAGGCAGGTCATATAGCAATAAAAATCTGGCGGCGAGCACCCCTGCTCGCCGGTCGACAATTCGGGAAATTCACTAACTAGTGGACACCACCGCTCATTGCGCTGATAACCTCATCCTCGCACTGAATACGCTCTGCTATACATTCGGCCAGATTGGAAAGATCCATCGCCAAAAATTCAATACTGTTATCGAGCGACATACCCTCGTACTTGTCGTTAAAACGCAGTATCTGGTCAGTAGTTTCGACGATCTTCGGATAAAGCCCATCGGCGACACTCAGCACTGAAGCCCTGCGCTCCCGGTTGTCAGCAAGGTAACGGTACAACTGAAAATGAGCACTGGCGGTATAGTCGATCAATGTTTCACAAAAGGATCGCAAGGCCTTTTCCATCGACGGCTCCGGGGTAAACGGTTGCCGACCGGCAAGATCGGTCAAAAGTGACAACGTCGCGGTTCGAGATGACACAAGCGCGTCCAGTTTTTCTTTTGATTTCTGGCGGCGATCCACGCCACCCGGAATTTCTGATCCCATCTTCTGCTCCTGACTGATAAATTTCACAACTGCTGCGAATCTGAAACTGATTTAATCCATTAAGACGGGCCTATTGTAGCAAACATCGGCTAAATGTCCTCTTGTGTCGCCCATGGCTATTAAGCAAGCCAATGTTATTGCATCATTTTTTAATATCGGCGTCAGCAGACGCTGAATTACACCACGACCAGCACCCCTCGCGGAACAGGTACAGGTCATTCAGCATACCCACATCAGGGTAGGTTTAGCGCATGCTACTGTTTTAGTTATATTATTCCTGAATTTAGCCAGGATTTCAGTTCTTATAATTCTTGACTAAAAGAGTCAACTATTATTATAGTACAACTACAGCGCCAATCTGGAATCATTACAGATTCCTGGCAAACGCAAGTGCTAATGAGATACCCGTCTGCACAAGCGCTATACTGTAGGCAGTGAACTATTTACCGAGGTTAACATGAAGTTATCTACAAAAGGTCGTCATGCCGTAACGGCAATGATTGAACTGGCACTACGGCACAAGGCAGGGCCGGTAACACTGGCGGATATTTCTGCACAGCAGTCCATTTCAATCTCTTACCTGGAACAACTGTTCGCACGCTTGCGCCAGCACGGTCTGGTAACAGGGATGCGCGGCCCCGGTGGCGGTTATTGCCTGGCCCGCCCGGCAGCAGAAATCACCATAGCCAGTATTCTTGCCACGGTTGACGATGTCAGCCGACGCGAAGACTTACCGCACACACAGGGTGAAGCCCCGGCAGGCGCACAGATGTGGCTGCACCTGAGCAATCGGATATATGACTACCTCAACAGCATTACGCTGGAAGAGGTTGTAACATCTGCTAGCAGTGACACCCAGACCCCGATGTTTGATTCGGGATTCAGTCAAACTGCGGCATAACGTTTTAAAGCACAGCAACCCCCGATCGGAGGATTAGGAAAATGGCTTATAGCGACAAGGTACTGGACCACTACGAAAACCCGCGTAATGTTGGTTCCTTTGACAAGGAAGACAAGCAGGTGGGTACCGGAATGGTCGGCGCGCCCGCCTGTGGTGATGTCATGCGATTGCAGATAAAGGTGGGCGATGACGGCATCATCAAGGATGCTAAATTCAAAACCTACGGTTGCGGTTCGGCAATTGCTTCAAGTTCCCTGTTAACCGAGTGGGTTAAGGGCAAGTCACTTGACCAGGCAAGGCAGATCAAGAACACCGAAATTGCAGAAGAACTGGCATTGCCACCCGTGAAGATACACTGCTCGGTTCTGGCGGAAGATGCCATCAAGGCTGCAATCGCCGACTACCAGGGTCATTCTGCAACGCTGGAGCAGGCAGCAGAAGCCTGATTCAGTGAACTTTCCAGCATAAGAAACGGGGCCATCTGGCCCCGTTTTTCTATGCCTCACCGCCACCAAAATCGAAGCCCAGCACCTCATCAGGTTCCTGCAGGAAATTGCCCTGTATATACTGCACACCACTTTGCCAAAGCAGTTTCAGACAGGCTGCACTTTCGACATAACCGGCAATAACTTCAGCATTGTGCTCCACTGATTGCTGCACCACGGCCAACAACTGTAATTGTCGCCCGGGATCCGACTCAAGGTTACGAATCATATCCCCGCCCAGTTTTACATACGCCGCTGGTATATGTTCGTACAGGCGTACAACATCTATATCCCCGTCACAATGCTCGATCGAAACACCACAACCCAGGCCTGCAACCTGCCGTGAAAACGCCGATGCCTGACGAATACCCGCATTTATACTGGCAGCACTCAGCTGGAATACCAGTTGTTGACCAGCGACAGAATTTCGGTCCAGACTGTCTTTCAGAAAAGCCGTAAAACCTGCGTCTGCAAGAGTACCCGGGGAAATCTTTACAAAAAAGCAGGCACTGTTTCCCCGCTGCCTGAGTGTTTGTACTGACTGCTCAACAACCCAGCGATCTATCTTCTCCATCAAGCCATGATCGTCTGCCAGGGACACGAAGCGTGACGGCGAAACGGCCCCCTTGTTACCGTCCTGGAGTCGCAGTAGAACCTCGTATTTTTCATCGGCGCTGCCACGTAACGAGGCAATCGGTTGATAAACCAGACTGAAACGTCTGTTTTCAACGGCATCTTCCAGCACAGATAACAGCTGCTTTTCTTCCAGATCTTTTTTGTGACTGCCGAGCGCCTCCAGCACCCGCACGTTGACATTATGACCAATATCGAGATGCGCCTCATCACAAGCCTTCTGAGCCAGAAAATACAGCGGCATGGCGTTGTCAATCGAATGCTGTGTCATGGCAACACCGACGTTACAACCGATGGTGAGTGAATGATTATCTACATCAAAAATACGCGAACACAGGGAGTCCTCCAGAAAGCCGGCCAACTGCCAAATTTCATCATCACTCCTGCCGGCAAGCAGACAACCAAAGGAATAATCACCCGTGCGCGCCAGGCAATCAGCCTGGTCCACCAGCACAACAAGCTGACTCGCAAGCATCTTCATCAACTGGTTAATTGATTGTGGCGTTAGTTGCGGGTGCTGCCTGTGAATATTCTCGGTCTCCAGTATCAACAGGGCCGCCACCTGCTGCGATTCTTCAGACACGACAACACGGCGTTCCAGGTGTTGCAGAAAAACCGGCATACTATTCAACCCGGTAATAACATCACAACCTTGCAGATGATTGATGTAATTCCTGCGGACCCGTGCCGAGCCTGCCAACAGATCAATCCTGTTGACCAATTCGGCAGCATCGATCAATCCCGTGCAGACCGCCTCACTGGCATGGTCTGTTCTAACGTCGGAAATATCGGCCTGATCGGTTACCAGATAAATAATTGGCAGATCAGCATAGTCAGACAGTTGATGAAACATTTTTCCCAGCTGGTCGCCGCGACAACAAGACAGCTTCTGTTCAATGATTAACAGATCCGGCGCCTGATTTATAACCGTCAATAATGCCTGGGGTACCTTATCAACCTGCCTTACCTGCACACCCTGCTGTTCGAGCTCAGCAGCCTCTTCCAGCAATAATGCCTGTGATTCACCGATCAATAGCACCCGGTAAGCATGTGTCGCTGCCAGCAACGCCGGTTCAAGATGTAACAGGAGTGTTGCAGGAGTTACCGGTTTTAGCAGAAAACAATCCCCGCCTGCACGAACGGCCTGCAACCTTACTTCCTGATCAGCACGATCAGACAGGAAAATCAGCCCGGGAGAACTGCTCAGTCCTGCCATCAACTGGCCCACGGCTTCAATGCAGGTGATCTCGGAATCAGCCAGAGACAGGTCAACCACCAGGGCAGCAACTCGCTCGTTTTCCGCCATCTTCCCGAACAGGGCAAGACTGGAAGCCTGCTTGACTGACAAGCCGGCCTGCTCCAGTCCGCGGCACTGTTCGTCAGCAATCGGGCCATCACCCAGAAACACAACGGTCTGTTTACCTCTCTCCATCGACTCCAGCTTGTCCATAACCGTTATCCCGCCGCCCATTAACATCAGTATAATCAAATTTTGACAACCGGCGATATAGCTGCTGTCAATCAGCACCGGCGTCTGACGGAAATACGGCCCGGGTCAACAGCACACGGACTCTCACAGCAACACTGCAGGGCTACAGGAATTACAAGCATGCAAAAGACAATAACCCGACTTTACCCTTTACCGGGAGAACAGTGCGCTCTGGAAGGAGCGTATCTGCAGCACAGACTACATACCCGGGGGCGCACAGGACATCCTTTTGTGTACAGTAATTTCATTACTTCACTGGATGGACGCATCGCAATTGCAAGCAGTGACAGAGACACGCATACGGTGCCTTCTGCCATGGGGAATCCGCGCGACTGGCGCCTCTACCAGGAGCTGGCCGGGCAGGCTGACCTGCTAATCACCAGCGGCCGCTTCTACCGGCAAAGCATGCTGGGAGAAGCGCAGGACATACTGCCGCTTGATACCAGCCATCAATTTGCAGATATACACGAGTGGCGCAGCAAACAGGAACTGCCTGCACAACCTGACATCGCGATTATCAGTGCCAGCCTGGATATCCCGCTGGAAACACTGGAACCTTACCGCTCTCGAAAAATACTGGTGATCACCGGCCCGCAGGCAGATCACGACAAGATCATCACTCTGCAGAAAAATGGCATCGACGTCATCCTTGCCGGCTATAGCAAACGGGTTGATGGCAACCTTATGCTGCCCGAGCTTGCTGCACGTGGATACCGAAGTATTTACGCCATTGCAGGTCCGGCTGTTTTTTATACCCTGCTAAAAGCACAGCTTGTTGATCGGCTTTATCTCACCATCGCCCAGCAATTGCTGGGTGGCAATGTCTTTGACACACTGACCAGCGGCCCGTTACTTACACCGCCCCGGGGTATGCAACTGGTGCAGTTGTATCATGACAGTCATGCACCGGCAGATGCCGGTCAGTTGCTCGGCTGCTTTGAACCCGGATTTTAACCGGCAACTGCCTGTAGCAAGCAATCAGCTTTCCTGCTCAAGGCAGGCCCTGACTTTCCGGCGTATGGTGGCCACTGGCACCACCCCTCCCTGGTTAATACCCTCGCATCGACGCGCCTCGCTGATCCAGGCCCTGGCATTACCTGCCAGTTCGGGCCAAAACGGATAGGTCAGGCACTGTAGCGGACGCACCGGATAGACGCGACAGTGCCCCCCGGCGTCCAGGAAAATACAGCGGTCACCCTTGCCGGATGCAAGCACCAGGTCCCCGTCATCCAGCCGCTGCAGATAGCGCCTGCGGAACCAGGCATGGCTCAATTGCAGATAATCACGGATCTTTTCTGCCTCTGATGCCGTTAGAAATACATGGTAATCTCCCCCTGTCATACAACACTTACCACACTGCGTGCAGGAAAAACGTAGCGGATATTTTTCAAAAAACGGTTGCACATGTGTCTCCCTGGAAAGGTGGCACTATTATAATGGTTCAAGTCATCTACACGGGGATATTCCTTTGACAAACTCCAGCAAGTTAATTTACCAGGGCCGGATACTGAAACTGGTTATTGACAGCCTGACTCTGCCCAACGGCAAAGCCGTGGAACTTGAAATACTGCAACATCCCGGGGGCGCGGCCATTGTTGCGCTGGATGAAAGGAACCGGATATGCCTGCTGCGTCAGTACCGACATGCAGCGGGCGGCTGGATATGGGAATTACCCGCCGGAAAACTGGAACCGGGAGAAGCCCCGCAAACGACGGCCGCACGTGAACTCACTGAAGAGGCAGGATTACATGCTGGCCACTGGAGCTCGCTGGGAAAGTTTTTTGTCAGCCCGGGATTCTGCGATGAAATTATTTATCTTTATATTGCTCGAGACCTTACAGTGGTACCGGCACAACCGGAGGAGGATGAACTGTTCGAAACACACTGGCTACCGTTTGAGCAGGCACTGGAACAGGTTCATGACGGCACCATTGTTGATGCCAAGACAATGCTTGGCCTGACACTGGCTGCGAAACATATCCCGGTATAAGCAACCGGCCGGTTTATATTCACCCTGGTTGCCTTGCCCGCACACATGCATCAAAAAACCGGTGCAACAACAGGATTCTGCTGTCAACAACCGACATGAAAGAAAAGATACCCCTCACGGTTCACAGCGACATCTTCAAATTCACTCCCGTGCGTGGCTTTTAGCATTGTCTTTAAGTACTATTCAGGACAACCTGCTTATCCACTCAAGACTCAAATGATCTATTGCAGCAACTGTGGCACCCGGGTGATCGAAAAGATCCCTGAAGGCGATAACCGTCAACGTTATGTTTGCGACGCTTGCGAAACTATCCATTATCAGAACCCGAAAATTGTTGCCGGCTGTTTACCTGTCCGGGATGACCGCTT
>Ga0316193_10002325_pt1 | contig 13332 bp, 12 predicted proteins | sample MerIslsedime2_MG_FD_207735 | JGI IMG/M metagenome (GOLD analysis project Ga0316193, IMG submission 207735) | Coastal sediment microbial communities from Maine, United States - Merrow Island sediment 2 | ecosystem: Environmental > Aquatic > Marine > Coastal > Sediment | place: USA: Maine...
TCAGAACCCGCGCCCGGTTCGCTGAACAGCTGCGTCCACGTCACTGCACCGGTCAGCGTCGGCCGGAGGACCCGGTGGCGGAGGTCATCGGACCCATGGGTCATGATCGTCGGCGCCGCGAGAGACATCCCAGCGCCGAGCGGCGCACCGACTGCACCGGCGGCTCGGATCTCGTCGGCGACCAGCTTGTCGGCCGCTGCCGGCAGCCCCCGCCCGAACCACTCGACCGGCCACGAGGGAACCGCCCAGCCCGACGCAACCAACCGTTCGCGCCAGGTCACGAGGGGGAGTTCGTCGTCCCAGTTCTCCGCCAACCATGACCGGACCGCCTGGATGATCGCGTCGGAGTCGATCGAGTTCGCCATCAGTGAACGACGGTATCCACGCCGCGGCTCCGGGTCGTGAGCGGACGAATCAGAGCGTTACGTTCGATCGATGCTCAGCACCGAGATCGAGATCGAATCGGCTGACGGCACGATCGGCACCTCTGTCGTGCGCCCCGACGGAGATGGGCCGTTTCCGGTCGTCCTGTTCCTGATGGATGCACCCGGCAAGCGGCCGTTGCTGCATCAGATGGCGGAGCGGATCGCATCGAACGGGTACTACGTGATGCTGCCGAACCTGTACTACCGGACCACACCGGCGTTCGAGCTCGACTTCGGGAGCAAGGACTCGTTCAACCGGATGGTGGAGCTGATGGGTGCGGTCGGCAATCGGATGATCGGGCGTGACGCAGGGGTGCTGCTGGCCCACGCCGCCGCCGACCCGGCCGCAGACGCCGACTCCGTCGGATGCGTCGGGTACTGCATGAGCGGCCCATTCGCCGTCTGGGTCGCAGCCGAGTATCCAGCGCAGGTGCGTGCGGCCGCGAGCTTCTACGGCGTCCGCCTCCACGTCGACAGCGCCGACTCACCCCACGCGCGACTGGGTGAGGTCGCCGGTGAGCTGTATGTGGGTGCGGCCGAACACGACGACTACGTCCCGCTCGACATGATCGATCGCTTCGAGGCGGCGATGCAGGCGGCAAACGTTCGAGGACGAGTCGAGCGCTACTGGGGCACCCATCACGGGTTCGCCTTCGACGACCGTCCGGCGTACGACCGAGCTGCCGACGACCGGCACTGGACCGCCCTGCTGGATCTCTTCGATCGGAACCTGCACCGATGACCGAGCAGTACGTCGAGGTCGATGTCGCCGACGACAACGTGGCCACGATCCGGCTCTGCCGCCCACCGAACAACTTCTTCTCCGTCGCGATGATCGATGCGCTCGTCGACGCGCTCGAGACGGTGGATTCCGATCGGCGCGTTCGTGCAGTCGTCCTCGCTGCGGTCGGGAAGCACTTCTGCGCGGGCGCCGACTTCTCCGCGCCGGGCGGTGCCGGCTCGACGCGAGAGCTGTACAGCGCAGCGGTCCGGCTGTTTCGAACGCAGACCCCCGTCGTTGCAGCGATCCAGGGTGCCGCGATCGGCGGTGGCCTCGGCGTGGCACTCGCGGCCGACTTCCGCGTCGGCGCACCCGAAGCGAGATTCAGTGCGAACTTCGCCCGGCTCGGGTTCCACCACGGATTCGGTCTCAGTGTCACACTGCCGGCTGTCGTCGGCGGGCAACACGCCGCCGACCTGCTGTACACCGGCCGTCGAATCGCCGGTTCGGAGGCGGCGCAGATCGGGCTCGTCGATCGGCTCGTGGCACTCGACGAACTCGACGGGGCTGCACACGGGTTCGCCGCGGAGATCGCCGGATCTGCTCCGCTCGCCGTGCGCTCGATCCGGGCGACCCTGCGTGGCGACCTCGCGGATCGCGTGGCCGCAGCGACCGATCACGAGATGGCCGAGCAGGAACGCCTCCGTCGGACGGCCGACTTCAGAGAGGGAACACGCGCCATGGCTGAACGTCGCCAACCGAAGTTCACGGGGGTGGAGTGATGTCTCCGGTCGGTGGGGTCGTCGTGCCTGCGGACTCGATGGGACCGTCCGAACTCGTCGACCACGTGCAGCGTCTCGAAGCGCTCGGCTACGACTCGGTCTGGATCCCCGACATGTTCGGCCGCGAGATCTACGTGACCTGTGGTCACCTGCTCGCCAACACGACGAGGATTCGCGTCGCGTCGGGAATCGCGCACATCTACGGGCGCGATGCGATCGCATCGGCCCAGGCCGCACGAACACTGGCGGAGCTCTCCGGTGGTCGGTTCATCCACGGCGTGGGGATCTCCCATCCGCCCGCCGCCGAGCTGCGGGGCCTCGCCTGGGAGAAGCCGATCCCCAAGATGCGCGAGTACCTCACCGCCATGAAGTCGGCGATGCGCGGCGGTCTGCTCCACACGCCTTCCGACCCTCCTCCAGTTCCCGTCTACGTCGCGGCCCACGGCCCACACATGTTGCGGGTCGCCGCCGACCTCGCCGATGGGGCCAACACCTACATGCAGCCGCCGGAACACACCCGCGCTGCGCGCGAGGTATTGGGGCCCGACAAGGACCTCAGCGTGGTGCTGCCCTGTGTGCTCAGCACCGATCCGGTCGCCGCCCGCGCCGCAGCTCGCCGCGCCGTGTCGATCTATCTGCAGCTGCCCGCCTATCAACGCCAGTGGGCGGCCAACGGGTTCGGCGAGGCGGACTGGGCCGGCCGGGGGAGCGACCGCCTCGTCGATGCGTTCGTCGCGTGGGGTGATGCCGGCGCGATCCGGCAACGGGTCGCAGCTCACATCGACGCCGGCGCTGATCAGGTGCTGCTCGGCGCCAACAATCCGGATCGCTCGAACCCGGGCCCGGCCTGGGACCTGCTCGAAGCCCTCGCCCCCGCCTGATCCGACCGCTGTGAGCGGTGTGCGCTGATGGGCCACGCATCGCTCACCGGGTTCGCCGACAACTCCGGTGGTGTGAGCGGTGTGCGCTGATGGGCCACGCATCGCTCACCGGGTTCGCCGACAACTGCGGTGGTGTGAGCGGTGGGGCCTCAGGTCTGGGACGTGACGCGGTGGTTGGCGATGATCGGGCCGCCGACCCAACCGCACAGCTGCGGATCGCACTCGCGGAGTTCGCCCGAGATCCAGTGGCCATCGGTGCCGAAGATCCCCTCCTTGCCGTCGAGCGACACCTTGATGTTGCCGTTGCCGTCCTGCTCATGCAGGGCGCCGGTGAAGGGGTGGACGATCCCCCTCATGACCGTGTCCCCACACTGACGGGAGTGTCGGTGGTGTCACTGACCCACTCGCCGAGCAGCTTGTGGATCCAGCGGATCTTGGACTCCTGGTAGTTCGAGAACGTCGCCCCGGGCTTCTGGGTGGTCTCGAGGCCCTTCTGCACCTTGGCCATGTTGAACACGTCCTGTTCGAACACCTTGGCCAACATGCCCAGCTCGGGGGCATCGGTCCACGGGTTGTCGACACCCAGTTTGTGCTCCTTCGCGGGAGGCGGTCGCTCCCCGGTGAACGGCGACAGGAAGAACACCTCCATGATCGACGAGCGGTGGTCGTCGCCGTTGGGGCGGAACCGGTAGGTGATGCGATTGAACGCTCCCCAGGGGTGCATGTTCGGGAACACCGTGTAGTCGATCGAATCCATCATCTCGGAGTCGCTCATCTGGTCGACCATGTCGCCGGCGAGTGGGCGCCAGCGCTCTCGCGACATCCCGGCGAGCACCGCACGTGCGGTCTGGCCTTCGGCCAAGGTGAGCGGTGCCTCCTGATCGACACGCACGTCGAGCATTCCGCGCAGCATCTCCTGCTCGGAGACGTCGGTGTCGAGCAGCGGGCTGGGCGAGCCGCCCGCTGTGATGACCCGGGAGCAGTGGTCCCACACGTCGACCTGACTGTTGATGTCTGACAGGTAGGTGAGGATCTGCGGGTGCGTCGCGTTGACGTGATACGCCTCGCAGAACGCCTCCTGCGCGATCTTCCAGTTTGCGTTGATGATCCGAGAGACGTGTGCCTCGACGTACCGGTTGCCGAGGTCCCACACCTCGAACTGCTCGATGATCTCGCCGAGGTGATCCTCGAGGGGCGCGGCCCCGGGGTCGGGGTTGATGAACACGAACCCGGCCCAGGTGCCGACCTTGCACTCCGGCAGCATGAACTCGTCGGGCCGTTGGTCGATGTGGGGGAAGTCCCAGGCGGCCGGAACGTCGGCGAGGTTGCCGGCGAGATCCCAGGCGAACCCGTGGAACGCGCACCGGATCTCCGAGCAGTGACCGTCGTACTCCTTGAGTTGGCGTCCCCGGTGCAGGCAGGCGTTCGGATATGACTTGATCGAGCCGTCAGCCTGGCGGACGACGAGGTACGACTTCTCGGCGATGTCGTAGACGATGTAGTCACCTGCCTCGGGGATGTGATCCTCGCGGCACGCGAACTGCCAGACCCGGGACCAGAGCTGGTCGACCTCCCGGCGGTGCCATTCCCGAGAGGTGTACCGCTCGATCGGGACGTCCTCGCTGCCGATGTAGCGCGGCGACTCGAGTCGGAGCACGTCAGGCACCGGGTGGGTGTCGGCATCGAGGAGGTCCTGGTAGGTGGCCCCCGGCGATCGAGCACCGGTGTCGAGGTCGGATCGTTCGGTCGCAGTCATCGGCCCATTATTGACCGCGCGGTGAGTTCCGGCGCTACCCGGACCGTCACCCGTCGTCGTGAGCGCCCAGGAGGCGGTCGAGTTCCGCCAGCGCGGACCGTTGGTCGCCGACGCGGATCGTGGTCCAACCCAACGCCTTCGGCTCGGTCAGATTCTGTTCGAAGTCGTCGAGGTAGACGATCGCGGCGTGATCGACGCCGAGCCGGTCCCGTGTCGTCTCGTAGATCGCCCGCTCGGGCTTGCGGCTCCCGACCGCGAAGGACTCGATGACGACGTCGAATGCGTCGAGGTCGATGTCGCGCTCCATCGTCGGCCGGAATTCGGCGAAGGTGTTCGTGAGCAGTCCCGTTCGGTAGCCCTCGGCGCGCAGTACATCGATTCGGTGCAGCATCTCGTCGACGACCGTGTAGCCGCCCGGCGCCAGCAGTCGCTCCATCTCGTCGCCGCGCAGTCTGACCCCAGCGGCATCGGCGAACGGTCTGAGCAGCTCCTGGATCTCGGCGACGGGGATCTCGCCTCGCTCGGCCAGATGCCATGGGTGGGTGGCGCCACTCGCTCGTGGACCGAGAAGCAACTCGTGCATCACCGCCGGGTCGACATCGTGCGATGCCGCCAGGTTTCCGATCTGGTTCGAGATCGAGGTGATCAGCACTCCTCCGAAGTCGAATACGACCGCCTCGATCTCGCTGCGGTTCCGCGAGCCCTGGGCTCGCGGAACCATGGGGTCGGGCACGGTCAATCGAACGACGCGGTCGGCTTCAACTCCGCGTTGTAGACCGCGGCGGTTGCGTCGATTCGGTGTTTGCGACTCACCGCACTGGTCAGTCCACCCGCATTGAGCATCGTTCGCATGTCCAAGTAGTTCTGGTGCTCGAAGTGCGCGGCGAGCGCCGCTTCTGATTCCCACAGCTCGTACACCTGGATCAGGTCGTCCTGGCAGGGATCGGCGGCAAAGCAGTACGCGAGGCATCCGGGTTCGTCGTCGCGGGTCGCCTGTTGGATCGGCGCCGACCGTTCGATCAGGGTCTGACGGGTCGACGGATCGGCAACGGTGATCGCTGCTTCGACGGCAATGAGACTCATGGTGCTCCTCGCTGGGGTTCGTGGCCGGTTCGTCTGTGCCGGCGCTTCCTCGCCAGTATGGCCACCTCGGGTGCTCACGAGCCGGGTCGGAACTGGAGGGACGAGATGCACGCAGCGTTGATCACCGGGAAGGGCATGGTGGAACTCAGGGAGTTCCCCGACCCGGAGCCGGCTGCCCACGGAGTGGTCGTCGATGTCGCATTCTGCGGCATCTGCGGAACCGACGTCCACGCCTACCAGTCCGGGCGCCCCTACAACCCGGCGATCTGCGGCCACGAGTGGTCCGGCACGGTGTCGGCCGTCGGTGCCGAGGTGACGTCATTGACCGAGGGAGACCGGGTCGTCGTCGCGGTGGCCCCGTCATGTGGCAGGTGCACAGCTTGTCATCGCGGGCAGACCGATCGCTGCGAGGTGACGTTCCTCTCCGCCCTCGGACGGGATCCGCTGGCACCGCCGCACGGTGGCTTCGCACCGCGAATCGCGGTCGCGGCAGCCAGGGTCGTCAAGGCCGACCCGGCGTTGACCGACGAGCAAGCGGCACAGGTGGAGCCGACCACGGTCGCGTTCCACGCGGTCCGGACGAGTGCGCTCCGGCTGGGCGACATCGCCGTGATCCAGGGCGCGGGCCCGATCGGCCTCGGCACGATGCAGTGGGTCCGAGCCGGCGGCGCCGGCCAGGTGATCGTCGTCGAGCCGAACGAGCAGCGTCGTGCGCTCGCGATCGAGCTCGGCGCTCACCTCGCAGTGGCCCCCGGGGAAGAGGCCGACCAGGCGATCCGTGAACGTACGCACGGCCTCGGCGCCGACATCGTCTACGAATGCGTCGGGCGTCCCTTCGCCGTGCAGGCTGCGGTCGACCTCGCACGGCGAGGCGGTGCGATGTGTCTGATCGGCCTCGCCGACAGCGACGCAGCGATCTCGCCAGGGGTGTGGTTGATCAAGGAGATCTCGGTCACCTCGTCGCTCGCCTATGTCCACGAGGAGTTCGAAATGGCGATGGGGATGATGGCCGACGGGCGCGTCAGCGTCGATGCACTCCACACAGGCACCATCGATCTGAACGGTTTCGAGGCGGCACTCGCCGATCTCGCAAGTGGCACCAGCGAGCACACCAAGGTGCTCGTCGATCCGAATCGGGGGCAATGATGTTCGATTTCAGTGGCAAGACCGTGCTCATCACCGGGGCATCGATGGGGCTGGGGGAGGGGTTCGCTCACGGCTTTGCCGACGCGGGTGCTGATCTCGTGCTGACCGCCCGCTCGGCCGACCTCCTGGAGGGAGTTGCCGAGGTGTGTCGTGCCAAGGGAGCGCGTGTCACCGTGGCACCGGGTGACGTGTCGATCGAGGCAGACGTCGCCCGCGTGGTCGCCGAGGGTGTTGAAGCTCACGGCCGGATCGACGCGCTGATCAACAATGCCGGCGTCTCCGACATGCGCGGGGTGGCGCCCGAGGCGTTCGACATGGAGACCTGGAACTGGATCATGTCGATCGACCTCAACGGCGCGTTCATGTACCTCCGCGACGTCGGACGTCACATGTTGGAATCGGGCGGCGGCTCGATCGTCAACATCTGCTCGATCATGGGCCACGGCGCCAACGAACTGAACGTGATCGCCTACACCGCTGCGAAGGGTGCCCTGCGGAACCTCACCTTGCAGTTGGGGTGCGAATGGGCGGACCGCGGGGTGCGGGTCAACTCGGTCTCGCCCGGCTTCATCGTCACCGAGATGGTACGGCCCGCCCTCGAAGGGATGGGGATGGACAAGTGGATCGCGTCGCGCACCCCGATGCGGCGGATCGGCGAACTGGACGAGATCGTGGCGCCGGTGATGTTCCTCGCGTCCGACGCTGCGAGCTATGTGACCGGCCACGACCTGAACGTCGACGGAGGGACGAACGCCGCGAACGGCTACTACCAGATCCCGCCGATCCACCAGGCGTGGAACGCCGACACCGCACCGCGGATCGGGCGCGGCTACGAAGGGATCCAGCCGCGCCCCGACTGGTACGAGGCGATGGCGGCCGGCATTCCCGGCATCCACTTCGACCCGGAGGGGTGAGCCGGTGGATCGGCCCCGGCCATCGCTGCGACGACTCGGGGCGCTCCGGTCCTTGAACTATTCGGCCGATCGGTTAGTTTCTCCGCAGCGAGCCGGAACCGGCTCCTCCGTCCACCCAGGGGGGGTGCACGGTCACATGAGAAAATGGGGGAATATCTGATGACATCGCGATCATCGAAGCGGACACGTGTCCTGCTCGGAGTGGTCACCAGCCTTGCGCTCGTTGTTGCTGCCTGCGGCAGTGACGACGACAGCGGAAGCGACTCGGGAACCGAAGACTCGGCAGCGCCGGAAGCAACCGACGGGGCCGAGACCACCGACGACATGACCGAGACCACCGACGACATGACCGAGACCACCGACGACATGACCGAGACCACCGACGACATGACCGACGGCGACCTGCCGTCGGGTGAGGCGACCGGTGAGCCGATCAAGATCGGCGTGCAGAACCTCGAGGGTGACCCCAACGGGTCGTTCCCCGAGTTCTCGGTCGCCATCCAGGCTGCAGCCGACTACGTGAACACCGAACTGAACGGCCTCGGCGGACGTCCGATCGAGATCGTGCTCTGCAAGTCGGTCGTTTCGCCCGACGACTCGCAGCGGTGCGCCAACGAGCTCTCTGCCGATGGCGTGGAGATGGCGATCTCGACGATCAACTTTTTCGGCAACCAGATGTCGATCTACCAGGGCAGCGACATCCCGGTCATCGTGGTGACGCCGGTGACGATCGCCGACTTCACCTCCGAGGGTGTCTACTCCATCGGTGCTGGCGGCGGCTGTCTCGGGGTCCACACCGGCCTCGTCCAGTTCGCCACCGGCGAGCTCCAGGAGCTCGAGGGCATCGACGTCAACAAAGTCGGGGTCCCGTGGGCTGACACGCCTCCGGGCGTCGTGTGCTACAACGACCTCGAGGCCAAGCCGCTGGACGTCATCAACGGCACCGAGCCGGGCGACTCCGAGCGGGCGGGCACCAATCCGGAACTCACGTACCTCGGTGTGCCGGTTGCTCCGGCAGCACCGGACGTGACGCCACAGGCCACCGAGATCCTGGACTTCGAACCCGATGCCATCATCTACTCGGCGCAGGGCGCAGACTGTTGGAACTTCGTCGATGCGCTCGGGCGCCTCGGCTGGAGCCAGGAGGAGACACCGCTCGTCCTGTCGGGTTCCTGCACCGACTTCACCGCAATGGAAGCTGCCGGCGATCTCGCCGACGGCATCTACCTGACCGGCTCGGTCGGCAGCGTCCTCTCGCCGCTCGACACCCTGGAAGGTGTCGACCTCGAGAACGCGACGATCTACCAGGAGAAGAGCGCCGAGTACGGCGTGAGCGAGGACGACATCTTCAAGGGATTCGCGACGCAGGGTTTCGCGGCGATCATGAACCTCTGGGAGGCCTCGCTCGAGATCGACGGTGACGTCACCGGCCAGGGCATCGCCGGTGCGATCGCCGCGACCGACGGCTCCAAGCCCACGTTCGGTGGCCCGCCGCTGAACTGTCAGGGTGCGCCCGAGCCGTACATCGCGGTGTGCAGCTCGGAGATCGCCATGACGCAGTGGGACGCCGCGACCCAGGCGATCGATCTGGTCATCCCCTCGTTCAGTGGTCTCGACCTCGTGGCCGGCACCGCACTTCGCCCAGGGAGCTGAACTCCATCAACTGAACACCTCGGGTCGGGGTCGCTGCTGCGGCCCCGACCCGGTTGTCATGTTCTTCTCGTCAGACGCGATCTTGGGGGCTGCGCTTGAACGACATCATCTTCACTCTCCTGATCGGCCTCGGTCTCGGATCGCTCTATGCGATGCTCGGCGCCGGGCTCGTCGTGTCCTACAAGGGCTCCGGGGTCATCAACTTCGCCTACGGCGCCATGGCCATGTACGGCATGTTCACCTTCGACACCGCGTGGAACCGTGGCCAGTTCTACTTCCCGTGGGTCGACTTCCTTCCGACCAAGACACTCAACCTCCCCGTCGAGATCACGCTGTCCGACAGTGGCACCTGGCCGATGACTGCATCGCTCGTCCTCGCGCTCCTGGTGGCAGTGGGACTTGGGCTCGGGGCTCACTTCCTGGTTTTCCGCCCATTGCGGCATGCCGCGCCGCTCGGCAAGGTCGTCGCCTCCCTCGGTCTCGCCCTCTATCTGCAGGGCGTCGCTCTCATCAACTTCGGCAATTCCTTCCCCCAACCCCGCAGTGTCGTTCCCGACGAACCAGTGCAGAACTTCCTCGGTCTCGGGAAGGTCTTCCCCCGCAACACGATCTACGTGTTCGGCTTTGCGGTGCTGGTCGGCCTGATCCTGTGGGCGGGCTACCGCTACACCCGGTTCGGCCTCGCGACTCGCGCCGCTGCCGGCAACGAGAAGGGCGCACTGCTCCTCGGATACTCGCCGCAGCGGCTTGCCGCGATCAACTGGGTGATCGCCTCGGTGATGGCCACTCTTGCGGTCATCGTCGTTGGGCCGATCGGCGGGACGATCACGCCCGTCGGTTTGACCGCGCTGATCGTGCCGGCGCTTGCCGCGGCGCTGATCGGTGGGCTCAAATCGATCCCGATCGCCGTCGCCGGCGGCATGGCGCTGGGCTCGTTCCAGACGCTGCTCGACGTCCGCAAGACCGACTGGTTCACCGGCAACCTCGAGTGGTTGCAGACCGGGATCCGGAACTTCTTGCCGCTGATCGTCATCATCGTGGTGCTGTACGCGCGTGGGAAGTCGCTCCCCATCCGCGGTGCCGTCGAAGAGCGTCGCCTCCCGGTCGCCCCGGAACCCAAACGGGTCTTCGAACACGCGGTGGTCTGGGTGACCGTGCTCACCTTGCTGGCCTTCGTGTTCGAAAACAGCGGTGGGCGGACGCGGTTCGCCAATTCGATCCAGACCGGCCTCGTCATCTCGATCGTCATGCTCTCGATCGTGCTGCTCACCGGCTATACGGGCCAGATCTCGCTGGCGCAGATGTCGTTCGCCGGGATCGCAGCGTTCGTCATGGCTCGCATGATGGCCGACGGCATTGGGCGAGGTTCCAACCTCGTTCCAGTCGAAGGTCCGGGACTACCGTGGCCGATCTCCGGGGCAATCGGTATCGCGGCGGCGGTGGTCATCGGCTTGGTCGTCGGGCTGCCCGCGGTCCGAATACGCGGCGTGCAGCTCGCCGTCGTCACGATCGCAGCTGCGGTGGCGCTCCAAGGCCTCTACTTCGAGAACGAGGTGATCACCCAGCTCCGAGCGGGTGTGCCGGCGTACGTGAAGGACCCGACCATCTTCGGGATCGACATCGGGGCGCGGAGTGCCCGAGAACAGAACGAGAATCCGGCATTCGTGCTGTTCGGTGCGATCGTTCTTGCACTATGTGCCATCGCCGTGGCGAACATGCGCCAAGCCGGCGTCGGCCGCCGGTTCCTCGCCGTCCGCGCCAACGAGCGAGCGGCCGCGGCAGCGGGCATCAACGTGTCACGTACCAAGCTGCTCGCATTCGCGCTGAGCGCGGCCATCGCCGGCATCGGCGGGCTCATGCTCGGTTTCAAGCAGGTCGAGGTGTCGTCGGCGAACTTCGCGTACGGCGCAAGCCTCTCGGTGCTGGCGTTCGCCTACCTTGCGGGAATCTCGTCGATCAGCGGTGCGATCGTCGCCGGCATGTTGCTGTCCGCTCTGGTGCCGACCACGTCGAACTACTTCTTCGCCGGCACGAACATCGACAACTACATCGGCCTGCTCAGCGGCCTCGGCATCATCGTGACTGCCATCGTGCACCCCGAAGGTGTGGCACCATTCTTCGGTGGAGCGGTCAGACATCTCGGAGATTGGCTGGTGAGCGCGATCCCCGGCGCGGAGACGCTCCGTTCGGAGTACCGCGGGCCAAAGGAGATCGTCGTCAAGATCGGCCTGGCAGCGCTGGTCGTCGGATTCGCGTTGTGGCTGTACAACGCGAAGTTCGTCGAGTCCGTCGAGCTGTGGCTGTTCATCAGCCTGGTCTTGCTGTTCCTCGTCGTGCTCGCCTTCGCGAAGGCCATCGGTCCGATCAGCCCCACCTTCCGCGACGCCGGCCACCGCTGGGCCGACGCCGGCCGTCGATTCGGACCGACGGCGCTCGTCGGCTACGTCATCGGCTGGATCATCTGGCCGCTGCGGGTCGACACCTACTCCAAGTTCTGGATGCCGATCCTCGGCGCGCTGCTCGCGTTGATGATTCGATCCGTCGTGTTGCAGATCCTCGAAGGTCGGCGCTCCGACGCGAACCAACAACCACCGACCGTTGAGGGATCCCTCACCGACTCCCTGACCCCCGCAGAGGTGAACTGAAGATGGCACTACTCGAAGCGCGTGGGCTGACCGTGACCTACGGCGGCCTCCATGCGAACGATGAAGTCGACCTGGACTGTGAGGCCGGAAAGCTGGTCGGTCTGATCGGCCCGAACGGTGCCGGGAAGACGACGTTCATCGACGCGATCACGGGTTTCACGCCACTCTCGGCGGGGATCGTCACGTTCGACGGAGTCGATCTCGTGGGCAAGCGTCCCGACGCTCGAGCTCAGCTCGGTCTCGTGCGGACCTTCCAGTCCTTGGAGCTGTTCGAGGATCTCACGGTCCGCGACAACCTGATGGTTGCCGCCGAACAGCCACGCTGGTACTCGTTCCTCGCCGACATCTTCTGGCCCGGACGCGGCCGGAGTGCATACACCGAACAGGTCGACATCGCGCTCGAGGCGATGCAGCTGACCGACCTTGCGGACAAGCATCCGAGCGATCTCAGCCATGGCCAACGCAAGTTGATCGGTGTCGCCCGAGCACTTGCGGCGAAGCCGAAGCTCGTCCTGCTCGACGAACCGGCAGCTGGCCTCGACACTCAGGAGAGCATGAAACTCGGCAGGCACTTGCGAGGGTTCCTCGACACCGGCGTGAGCCTGTTCCTGATCGATCACGACATGGGCCTCGTGCTCAACGTGTGCGACTACATCTACGTGCTCGACTTCGGCAAGGTGATCGCTCACGGGACGCCCGCGGAGGTCCGCGCCGACCCCGCCGTCATCAGTGCCTATCTCGGCGAGTCGGCTGGTGAAGCACAGGCGTCACATGGGGCCACGGTCGGCCAGCACAGCGATGTTGGTACCGCTATCTCGGAGGTGGAGTCATGAGTGAGCTGCTGATCGACGTGCAAGGGCTGCACGCCGGCTACGACGGCATTCCGGTCTTGCGCGACATCGACCTGACGGTCGGCCCCGGTGAGGTCGTTGCGCTGCTGGGACCCAACGGAGCCGGCAAGACGACCACGCTGCTGACGATCTCCGGACTCCTCGCACCACTCGGTGGATCGGTCGAGGTGCTCGGCGAACCCGTCGACGGCCACAAGGCGTACATGGTGGCTCGCCGCGGCCTCGCGCATGTCCCTGAGGACCGTTCGTTGTTCTTCGATCTGACCGTCGACGAGAACATCCGCCTCGGCCTGACGGGCAATCGGCAGTCACGCAGAGATGCCCACGCCCGGGCGATGGACCTGCTCCCTGCGCTCAAGCCGCTCGGTAAGCGTCAGGCGGGGTTGCTCTCGGGGGGCGAGCAGCAGATGCTGGCCGTTGCCCGTGCGTTGGTCTCCGAACCACGGTGCCTGCTCGTCGACGAGATGAGCCTCGG
>Ga0316193_10002326_pt1 | contig 13329 bp, 9 predicted proteins | sample MerIslsedime2_MG_FD_207735 | JGI IMG/M metagenome (GOLD analysis project Ga0316193, IMG submission 207735) | Coastal sediment microbial communities from Maine, United States - Merrow Island sediment 2 | ecosystem: Environmental > Aquatic > Marine > Coastal > Sediment | place: USA: Maine...
ACCCTGGAAGCTGCGAAATCGGGCAAACGGGTGCTGTTGGCCAACAAGGAAGCACTGGTCATGTCGGGCTCACTGTTCATGCAACAGGTTCAGGCCGGTGGTGCGGAGCTGTTACCTGTGGACAGTGAACACAACGCCATTTTTCAATGCATGCCGCAGGGTTTTTTGGCCGGCTCAGGTCAACCGGAAGGTGTCGTAAAAATATTATTGACCGCTTCCGGCGGGCCGTTTCGAACCACTGCACTCGATCAACTGTCTGAGATCACCCCGGAGCAGGCATGTCGCCACCCGAACTGGGATATGGGTCGTAAGATTTCCGTGGATTCTGCCACCATGATGAACAAGGGGCTGGAGGTGATCGAAGCCTGCTGGCTGTTTTCTGTTCCCGAATCGATGCTGCAGGTGCTGATTCATCCACAGAGTGTCATTCACTCAATGGTGCAGTATCGGGACGGCTCGGTACTGGCCCAGTTGGGTAATCCCGATATGCGTACTCCAATTGCACACAGTCTGGCCTGGCCGGATCGAATTGATGCAGGAGTCGATGTCCTGGATATGCTCAAGACGGCCAGGCTCGATTTTGAACCACCGGACCTGCAGCGTTTTCCCTGTTTACGCCTGGCCCAGGAGGCCTGGCGGGCCGGAGGAACGGCGTCTGCTGTGCTGAATGCGGCTAACGAAGTGGCTGTGCATGCTTTTCTGGAGGGTCAGATTAACTTTACCTCGATACCCGAAGTTATTGAATCCACCCTGGCTGAAGTTACGCTACGGGAGGCGGACTCATTTGAAGCCATTCTGGAGGAAGATGCCCTGGCACGCGCCTGCGCCAATGAGATGATCGCTGAAAGGCAGCGCAAGCGGGCGAATGTATGAGTGGTTTCGGGGGTTCACTGCTGGCTTTCATTGTTGCCATCAGCCTGTTGGTGGCAGTGCATGAGTTTGGTCATTTCTGGGTTGCCAGGAAACTCGGCATCAGGGTGCTGAGGTTTTCCATTGGCTTTGGAAAACCACTCTGGCGACGTCGTTTTGGAGCTGATCAGACCGAGTTCGTCATCGCAGCGTTGCCACTGGGCGGTTATGTGAAGATGCTGGACGAGCGCGAGGCTCCGGTCGCCCCCGCTGAAGTGTCCCGATCGTTTAACCGGCAAGCGCTATGGGTGCGCTCTGCGGTGATTCTTGCCGGTCCGTTGTTCAATTTCGTTTTCGCGATGGCAGCTTACTGGCTGATGTTTGTCAGTGGCGTACCGGGCCTGCGTCCGATTGTCGGTGAAATCGCACCACAGTCGGTTGCGGAACAGGCAGGATTCCAGGAAAAAGACGAGTTCTTGAGTGTTGCCGGCAAGGCGACGCCGACCTGGGATGCAGCAACACTGGAACTGCTGGACGCAGCCTTGTCAGGCGAACGGATCGAGATCTCCGTGCACAGCCCGGATGACACTCAGCGGCTACTGATTATCGACTTCTCCGGCGTGCCGAATGCCCTCGACAAAGGCGGTTTACTTGGTAATCTGGGGCTTTCCGTATGGCGCCCAAGGCTACCGCCGGTTATCGATCGTCTGGTAGCCAATGCACCGGCGGAGCAAGCGGGTTTGCAGCCGGGCGACCGCATCGTGTCAGTCGATACACAAGCCATCGAAACCTGGTCCGAATGGGTGGATTATGTCCGTGCACACCCCGAACAGTCATCACAGATCAGGGTGTTGCGGGGCACAGATGAACTAGACGTGACCCTGGTTCCGAAGGCCGTGGAAGAAAATGGCGAGACAATCGGACAAATAGGCGCCTATGTTCGTCAACCTGAAGGCGTACAGGATAATATGCGTACCGAAGTGCGGTACGGCATCGTCGAGTCGGCAGCTAAATCAGTGCAGAAAACCTGGGAAATGAGCGCGCTCACGGTGCGTACCCTGTGGGGGATGCTGTCGGGCAGGGCTTCTGTTGAAAATATCAGCGGACCTATCAGTATTGCGCAGTATGCCGGCTATTCTGCTCGAATCGGGCTGGCCAGTTTTCTGAAATTCCTGGCTATTGTCAGCATCAGCCTGGGGGTGCTGAATCTGTTGCCTGTCCCTGTTCTGGATGGCGGTCATCTGCTGTATAACGCTATTGAGTGGGTACAGGGCAAGCCACTGTCTGATTCGGCACAACAATTCGGTCAGCAATTAGGGATACTGTTGTTGCTGGCTTTGATGACGATTGCCTTTTATAACGATTTGTCGCGTCTGTTCGGAGCCTGAGTTTTCGGGATTGTTGATGCATCGCATTCTGCAAATAATAATTCTTGCGTTATCTTTTCCAGTCTACGGGTTCGAGGCCTTCGAGGTCAGTGATATTCGCGTCGAAGGATTGCAACGCATCTCACCTGGCACGGTATTCAACTTTCTACCGGTGCAGGTAGGCGGCAATTTCACGGAGCACGATTCCGAGCTCACCATTCGCTCACTGTACAAGTCGGGATATTTCAGGGATATCAGACTGGAACGGGATGGGAACGTGCTGGTCTTCATCGTGCAGGAGCGCCCGGCGATTGCCAGCATCAAGGTACAGGGTAATGACGATATAGAGACGGAACCCTTGCTGGAGTCATTAAAGGATATCGGTCTGGCCGAAGGTAACGTGTTTGATCGTTCACTGCTGGAAAAAGTCGAGCTGGAGCTGGAGCGCCAGTACTACAGCCGTGGTAAGTATGGCGTCAAGATCGAAACAACGGTTACACCGTTGGAACGCAACAGGGTTGGTATCCTGATCGATGTCTCTGAAGGCTCGGTCGCCAAGATCAAGCAGATCAGTATTGTCGGTAACCGTGTCTTCGATGATAAAAAACTGTTGAAACGGTTATCGCAACGTACACCGAACTGGTTGTCTTTTTATACCAAGGATGACCAGTACTCCAAGCAGGAACTGGCCGCGGATCTTGAAACCTTGCGTTCCTATTATCAGGATCGCGGCTACATCAAGTTTAATACCGATTCTACGCAGGTTTCCATTACCCCGGATAAAAAGGACATTTACATCACAATCAATATTACCGAAGGTGAACAATACCGGGTCCGTGAGGTCAAACTTTCGGGGCAGTTGCCTGTGCCGGCAGAGGAGCTGTACCCGGATTTCCGGATTAATGCGGGTGATGTGTTTTCACGTAAACGGGTCACAGATACTGTCACGCGTATATCGGACAGCCTGGGCAACGCAGGCTATGCTTTCGCCAACGTCAATACGGTTCCCGATGTCAATGAAGAGAAACGCGAAGTCGATCTGACATTTTTTGTCGATCCGGGTAAGCGCGTTTATGTACGCCGTATCAATTTTGCCGGTAATACCAAAACGCGCGATGAGGTGTTGCGCCAGGAAATGCGGCAAATGGAGGGTGGATGGTTCTCGGCCGAGAAGGTTGAACGCTCGCGCACCCGTCTCCAGCGCCTTGGCTACTTTGAAGGTGTCAATGTCGAGACACCGGCGGTGCCGGGCTCGACCGATCAAGTAGACGTCGATTACTCGGTGACAGAGCAGGCGTCGGGCAGCATTTCCCTCGGCATCGGCTTTTCCCAGACCTCCGGCGTTATTCTCAACGGCAGTATTACTCAGGATAATTTCATGGGTTCCGGGCGCAGGGTCAGCTTGTCTGCCAACAACAGTAATGTCACCAGGGTCTTCAGCGTTTCTTATACCAATCCCTTCTACACTGTCGATGGTGTAAGCCGCGGGTTCGGCGCTTTTTATCGTGACACGGACGCTGATGAAGCCAACATCGCCGACTATTCCACCGATACCTATGGCCTCAATGTCACCTACGGCTTTCCGATCAGTGAGTACAATTCATTCCGTTTCACCATCGAGGCCGACAGTCTGAAACTCAAGACTTCTGAATTCTCTTCCACTGAAATCACGCAATTTATCGATGACCACGGTGACAGTTTCAAAAGCCTGGGACTGGCGACGAGTTTGTCGCACGATACCCGTAACCGGCGCATCTTTCCCAGCTCGGGTGGTGTACGACGAATCAGTTTAGATACCAAGATTCCGGGTTCCCAGCTTGAATTTTACAAAGTGGATCTGCGTATACAACAATATATTCCCCTGACCAAACTGTTTGTTTTTCATACCAAAGCGGATATCGGATACGGCGATGGCTATGGCGATTTTGACAACCTGCCGTTTTTCGAGAACTATTTTGCCGGTGGTGTGCGCTCGGTGCGCGGTTTTGAAGATAATTCGTTAGGGCCGCGGGACTCGGACAACGATCCTCTCGGTGGCAGCTTCAGAACGGTGGCCAATGCGGAAATCATGTTTCCGCCACCATTCCTGACAGACAGTAACAGCGTAAGGTTGAGTACTTTTTTTGATATCGGTAATGTGTTCCCTGGTGTGGAGGACTTCGAGAGCAATGACCTGCGTATGTCGGTAGGTATCGGGGCGACCTGGTTGTCTCCGGTGGGGCCGCTGGCAGTCAGTTTTGCCAAACCGCTCAATGACAAGTCAGGTGATGATGTCCAGGAGTTTCAGTTCAGTCTGGGGGCCGGGTTCTAAAAACATGCCAGGTTCCCTTTGTTATTTTAATTAGGAGAAGAGTCTTGAAAACAATTAACAGTATACTTTTTGGTTTGGCTGCACTTGGTGTCGCAGCAGTACCGGTACAAGCAGATACCAAAGTTGGCGTGGTCAATACGGTTCAGCTGATGGAAGAGGCGCCACAGGCAAAAGATGCGCAAAGCAAAATCGAAACAGAATTTGCACCTCGTGAAAAGGAGCTGGTGGCGTTGCAGAAAAGTATTCGCAAACTCGAAGACCGCCTTTCCCGCGATGGTGCGGTTATGAGTGAAAAGGAGAACAGCAAGCTGGAGCGTGAAATCCTCTCCCAGCGCCGTGAACTGAAGCGCACTCAGGACGAGTTTCGCGATGACCTGAATATCCGTAAAAACGAAGTATTAACGACCTTGCAGCGACAGATGTATGAAGCTACCGTGAGCCTGGCCAAGGAAAAGAATTATGACGTCATCCTCGGGCAGGGTGTGGTGTATTCGAGTAAAAACGTAGATATCACCGATATGGTGCTGGTTAAGCTGAAGGCCGAGTTCAAATCGGGCGGCGGCAAGTAGTATCTACGCATAGAAATGACACTGACACTCTCGCAACTGGCTCGGCAATTGAATGTTGAGCTGAGGGGCGACGGCGATGTCAGGGTGTCAATGGTGGCAAGCCTGCAGAGGGCCGGGCCCGGTGCACTGAGTTTTCTGGCAAACCCGAAATACCGGCGCTATCTGAAAAACACCCGTGCTTCGGCAGTCGTGCTGTCGGGCCAGGACGCCCAGGATTCTCCCGTAGCGGTTCTGGTCAGTGACAATCCCTACGCCTGCTACGCTCGGGCGGCGCGTCTTCTGTATCCGCAGGATAAACCGCGATCCGGCATCCATCCGGGGGCCATCGTCGATGCAGCCGCTCAGATCGATCCCAGTGCCTGGATAGACGCGAATACCGTTATTGCAGAGGGCGCGAAGATCGGACCGTCTGTTCAAATCGGGCCTGGCTGTATTATCGGTGCAAAGGTGGAGATCGGCGAGGGCAGTCAGCTGGTGGCCCGGGTCACTATTCTGGCTGAAGCTCATATTGGCAGAGGCGCCATACTGCACCCGGGTGTCGTGATAGGCAGCGATGGTTTTGGCTTGGCAGAGGTGGGAGGTCGCTGGGAAAAAGTGCCTCAACTGGGTAGCGTACGTATTGGTAACGATGTTGAAATCGGCGCCAACACCACGATTGACCGAGGTGCCATCGAGAACACCATTATCGAGGAGGGTGTGAAGATCGATAACCAGGTACAGGTCGCCCACAATGTGTTTATCGGCGCGCAAACTGCCATTGCGGCTTGTGTTGGTATATCCGGCAGCGCGCGAATCGGCAGGCACTGTACACTGGCCGGGGGCGTCGGCGTTGTCGGGCACCTGGCAATCGCCGACCATGTCCATATCACCGGGATGTCGATGGTGACCCGGTCAATCTCCGAGCCGGGCACCTATTCAGCCGGAATGCCACTGATGGAGAATCGGCAGTGGCGTCGCAACGCGGTCAGAGTGAAGCAGCTGGATTGCCTGACACGACGTATAAGCAGCCTGGAAAAATCCAGATAAAATAAAAAGCTACCCTAAAAACAAAGTATCAGGTTTAATATCAGGCTATGGACGTTCTCGAAATTCAGAATTGCTTGCCGCACCGTTATCCGTTTCTGCTGGTCGATCGGGTGGTGGAATTCCATGAAGGCCAGTCGCTGGTGGGTATTAAAAATGTCACTGTCAACGAACCGTTTTTTCAGGGCCATTTCCCTGACAAGCCAGTCATGCCGGGTGTGTTGATCCTGGAGGCACTGGCGCAGGCAACCGGCTTGCTCGCCTTTAGAACGGGAAATCGCGGTGCAGAACGCGATACCCTCTATTACCTGGTCGGTATCGACAAAGCGCGTTTCAAACAACCGGTTGAGCCCGGCGATCAATTGCGCCTGTCCGTTGAGCTGATCAAAACCAGGCGCGGCATCTGGGTGTTTGCCACCGAGGCGACAGTGGATGGTAAAACGGCAGCCACGGCAGAGATCATGTGTACCGAACGAAAGATCGACAGCTGATCAGGAATGTCTGGCAGCCCGCATTTCTCACCAGATCGACACGATCTCGCTTGATCTTTGTTCCCACAAGGAATTTTCTTCCAGTCGCTCCCGGCATGGCCCAGGCCAGCCTCTCGACCGGTTCCCGGTCTCACCTTCTCCTGCCTCCCGCGACACTTGTACTTCCCTGTACATCGTCGGAAATACACATGGGTATTCCACTCAGTCAGAAAATCCCTTGTGAAAACAAATCTGCTGCGCGATATTCGCGCCGACTGGTGAGAAATGCGGGCTAGTGGTTCGCTGATTCATCCGACAGCTGTGGTTGATCCGGCAGCCCGGATCGCCGCTGACGTCATTATCGGCCCCTACAGCGTTATTGGTTCCGAAGTCGAAATAGACAGCAACTCCTGGATCGGCTCACATGTGGTGTTGAGCGGTACCATCCGTATGGGTTCCAATAACAGGGTTTTCCCGTTTGCTTCACTGGGTAGCGATCCACAGGACAAGAAATACCAGGGTGAGACCACCCGCCTGGAAATCGGCTGTAATAATACGATTCGTGAATACGTCACTATAAACCGCGGTACGGTTCAGGATGCGGGTGTCACGCGCCTGGGTGACGATAACTGGATCATGGCCTGCGTGCACATCGCGCATGACTGCCGGATCGGCAGCCATGCTGTGCTGGCGAATAACACAACCCTGGCGGGACACGTTCACATTGGCGATTATGCGACATTGGGTGGAGCAAGCCTGATCCACCAGTATTGCCGTATCGGCGAACATGCTTTTACGGCCTACGGGGCACGCATCAATAAGGATGTTCCGCCGTTTGTCATGGTCTGTGAAGGTAGAGCCAGGCCACGCGGGCTCAATGTGGAGGGGCTTAAACGGCGAGGCTTTGCCGAACACCGAATTCGCATCTTAAAGGAAGCATACCGTATCCTGTATCGATCTAAACAGTCCCTGGATCAGGCGATCGTGCAATTGAAGCAGATCGAATCGGAGAGTGATGACGTGCTTCGCTTGCGCAGATTCGTAGAAGCCTGCGAACGAAGCATTGTGCGCTGACGGGGTGACTGATGCGTTACGCATAGGCCTGGTTGTCGGCGAGTTGTCCGGTGATCGGCTCGGTGCAGCACTGATTTACGCGATTCGCAAGCGTCATCCACAGGCGCAGTTCGAGGGTGTTGCCGGTCCGCGCATGCGTGAAGCCGGTTGCCAGGTTCTGGCCCATTCGGAGCGCCTGGCTGTCATGGGACTGGTCGAGGTGTTGGGGCATTTACCCGGCCTTTTACGCCTGCGCAGAAAAATATCCCGCCATTTCCGTCGCAAGCCGCCCGATGTCTTTGTCGGCATCGACGCGCCTGATTTCAACCTGTCGCTGGAAAAGTCGCTCAAGCGGGCCGGTATACCGACGGTTCACTGGGTTTGTCCATCAGTCTGGGCATGGCGCCAATACCGGCTTGGCAAGATCCGTCACAGTGTCGACCTGATGCTGACACTGTTCCCGTTTGAAGCGCAGTTTCTTGAACAACACGGGGTGTGCGCGCAGTTTGTGGGCCACCCGCTGGCCGATGAGATTACAGCGAATCATTCGCCTCAACGGGTGCGGGAGAGGCTTGGCTTGGAAAAAAACAGGCCATGTATCGCGCTGCTCCCGGGCAGTCGGGCAACTGAAGTCAAACGCCTGTTGCCACTATTCCTGGAAGCCGCGCATCTGTGCCGACAGCTGATAGCGGAGGTACAGTTTGTGCTGCCGGCGGCGCCAGGTTTGCTGGCCGTGTGCAAGGCGTGGCTGGACTCGGTGCGGCATGATGAACTGGCAGTGACGCTGCTCGAAGGTCAGGCACGCGACGCGATGACTGCAGCGGATGCCGTGTTGCTGGCGTCGGGTACTGCGGCGCTGGAATGCATGCTGCTCGAGCGGCCGATGGTGGTGGCGTATCGCCTGAATCCTCTCAGTTACCAGCTGGTCAGCCACCTGCTGCGTGTACCGTATGTCTCATTACCCAATCATCTGCTGGGAATGATGCAGGTGCCGGAGTATCTGCAGGCTGATGCGACGCCGGAGAAGCTGGCCGGGGCGTTGCTGGAGTTGCTTCAGCATCGGCAAAAAGCGGCGCAACAGATCGAACCGTTCGCGCGGCTGCATCGGCAGTTACGGCAGAATGCGGCACAGCGGGCCGCACAGCATATTATCGAAAAGGGGATACATTGAGCGAGCAAAGCGGTTTTGAATTCCAGCACACGGGGCAATGTCTGGCGGGCGTTGACGAGGTGGGACGCGGACCCCTGGCCGGGCCGGTGGTTGCCGCCGCCGTCATTCTTGATCCGGACAGACCGGTTGAAGGCCTGAAGGATTCCAAAAAACTCAGTGAACGGCGCCGGGAATACCTGGCCGAACTGATCCGGGAACGGGCGCTGGCCTGGTCACTGGGGCGTGCAGAGGTGCATGAGATTGATCGCATCAACATTCTCCAGGCCAGCCTGCTGGCCATGCAGCGCGCTGTTGCCGCCCTGTCACTGGCGCCCGAGCTGGTGCTGGTGGACGGCAATCGCTGCCCGCGGCTCGACTACCCCTCACGAGCGGTGGTCAGGGGTGACGCCCTGGTGCCTGCGATCAGCGCTGCCTCGATCATTGCAAAAGTCAGTCGTGACCGTGAAATGGTCGAACTGGACAGTCGCTACCCCGGCTATGGTCTGGCAAAGCATAAAGGCTATCCCAGCAAGGTCCATCTGGCCGCCCTGCAAACCCTGGGTGTGACAGCGGTTCACCGGCGTTCCTATGCCCCGGTTCGGCGTCTGCTGGAAGAGACACGTTGATCCATTTCTGGAACTTCCTGAAAACACTGCCGATTGCCCACGAACTGTCCGAGCGGCATCGGCCGTACGCTGATGACAACGCGTTTCAGGCGCATGCTGGCAGTATCGAAGCCTACCTCGACGCGTACCGGCACCGGGTCGAAGCGGCCAGAACCGATCTCGATGAAAAACGGGCTGCCTGGATTATCGAGGGTAACAGCCCGTTTGCCTTTAAACCGGAGAGCAATGACAGACCGCGGCGCGGCATCCTGATGGTACACGGGCTGTCAGATTCCCCCTTCATGATGCGTGATCTGGGCCGCTTCTTTCAGCAACAGGGTTTTTATGTGCTGGCCATGCAGTTACCGGGGCACGGTACCCGGCCCGGTGATCTGCTCGAGGTTCGCTGGCAGGACTGGGCTGTGGCCCATCAACGGCTGCTGGAACTGCTGGCAGCCGAAGTCGACGAGGTGTATCTGCTGGGTTTTTCCGCCGGTGCGACACTCAACCTCTACCAGTCGCTGCGTAACAACACCATTAAGGGCCTGTTCATGTTCGCCCCTGCGCTGCGCATCTCGGCCATGGCGAGGCTGGCCGGTCCGTTGTCGTATTTTGGTAAGTGGTGGCAACGCTTTTCGTGGTTTGAGCTGCAACCGGACAGCGATTGTTTCAAATACGAATCGCTGACTAACCGGGCTATCCACGAAGTGTACGAAATGATAAAGGTGGTCAGGCGCCTGGCTACACGGGTTGAACGCCGCCTGCCGGTATTTGTTGCCGCCAGCGAAAACGACGTGGCGGTCGACAGCAGGGCGACACTCGACTGGTTCTCCCGGCAGCGGGGACTGCCCAAACGCATGCTGTATTACAGTACCGGCCATCCCGGGGTACCGGAAAAGGTCACGCTGGTCCCAGCGCATCTGCCCGATCAGAACATAAAAAGTTTCTCGCATATGGCGTTGATGCAGTCACCGTCAAATCCACATTACGGGGAACAGGGTGAGCACTGTTTCTGCACCCATTACTACCATCTGGACCCTGCCAGGTATCGGCGCTGCAAAGCGCGGCAGGAGGATTGTCTGGGCGAGATGTTCGATGAGTCAGCGGACTGCGAAGTGATTCGCCGCCTGACCTATAACCCGCTGTTCGAGGAGTTGCTGGCCGAGATCAGGGTATTTCTTGACGAGGTACAATAGGCCACAAAGGTTACTGAGTCGGGCGTAAGGCAGCCGACACAAGCTTTCGGGACCGTCGGCCGCATGGACGCGGCCGTCGAGCGTACAGGGATGTATTAACAGCGTGTCCCGAAAGCTTGTGTCGGCTGACTTTTGTACTCGCCGGTAACAGGTTTTTTCTTCTCGATTCCGGTGTCTTTGGCAGGCATCCAGGAGATAAATTCTGCTCAAGTCTCAGCAGCCCTGCGCGCCGTTTTGTCAAGCCTTGAAACGCTGCCTGCAAAGCTGGACACTTCGCTTATGAGTCCCGGGTTCGTCCATCTTCATCTGCATACCGAATATTCGCTGGTAGACGGCGTTGTACGTATCAAGCCCCTGGTAAAAGCGGTTGCCGAAGCCGGCATGCCAGCCGTCGCTGTCACTGACCAGAGCAATATGTTCGCCATGGTCAAGTTCTACCGGGCGGCGATGGCAGCAGGCATCAAACCCATTATCGGTGTCGACATGTGGGTGCGGAATCCCGAGCAGCTGACCAAGCCCTGGCGCCTGGTACTGTTGTGTAAAAACCGCCTGGGCTACCGGAATCTTACCGAACTGGTTTCGCGCACTTACCTGGAAGGTCAGCACCAGTCGATACCCATGCTCAGCCTGGATTGGCTGGAGGGGGCGAGTGACGGACTGATCGCCTTGTCGGGCGGTCGCCAGGGTGATATCGGCGAGGCGCTGCTGGCTGGAAACCGGCCACTGGCCGAACAACGCCTGCAATCCTGGCTGCGCCTGTTTCCGTCACATTTTTATCTGGAAGTCCAGCGCAGCGGTCGTGAGGGTGAGCAGGACTACCTGCATGCGGCGGTCGATTTGGCTGCTGAACACGATGTGCCGGTGGTTGCCACTAACGACGTACATTTTATCAAGTCGGAGGAGTTCGAAGCCCACGAGGCGCGCGTCTGCATTCACGACGGACGCACGCTGGACGATCCGCGCCGACCCAGGCGCCATTCCGAACAGCAATATCTGCGATCACCCGAAGACATGCAGGCGCTGTTCGCCGATCTGCCCGAAGCACTGGAAAACAGCGTAGAGATCGCCCGGCGCTGTAACCTGGAATTGACCTTCGGTGAAAACTACCTGCCTGATTTCCCGGTCCCGACAGGGATGAGCATGGATGAGTTTTTCCGCCAGCAGGCGAGGGCGGGGCTGGAAGAACGTCTGCTGGCACTGTTTGACCCACAGGCTGACGATTTTGCGGAAATCCGCAAGCCCTATGACGAACGCCTGAACACCGAACTGGATGTCATCATCTCCATGGGATTTCCGGGTTACTTCCTGATCGTCTCCGACTTTATCCAGTGGGCCAAGCAAAACGGGGTGCCGGTCGGTCCCGGGCGCGGTTCGGGCGCGGGTTCGCTGGTGGCTTATGCCCTGATCATCACCGACCTAGATCCACTGCGCTACGAACTGTTGTTCGAACGCTTTCTGAACCCCGAACGTGTCTCCATGCCGGACTTCGACGTCGACTTCTGCATGGAAGGCCGTGACCGGGTCATCGATTACGTTGCCGAGCACTACGGGCGCGAAAAAGTTTCGCAGATCATCACCTATGGATCTATGGCGGCCAAGGCGGTAGTACGCGACGTCGGGCGGGTGCTGGGCCACCCCTACGGCTTCGTTGACCGAATCGCCAAACTGATTCCTTTTGAAATCGGCATAACACTGGACAAGGCGCTGGAGCAGGAGGAAGCCTTACGCGAGCTGTATGAAGAGGATGAAGACGTCCGGGCTCTGCTGGATATGGCGCAATCGCTGGAAGGTCTGGCGAGAAACGCCGGTAAGCACGCCGGCGGCGTGGTCATCTCGCCAAGCAAACTCACCGACTTTACGCCGGTCTATTGTGAGCAGGGTGGTGTCAACATCGTCAGCCAGTTCGACAAGGATGATGTGGAAGCCGTCGGCCTGGTGAAATTCGACTTCCTCGGACTGCGTACCCTGACCATTATCGACTGGGCGCTGCAGACGGTGAACAAGCAACGCGCCGAACAGGGCGAGGCTGCGCTGGACATCAGTACCATCGCCCTGGACGACGAGGCGGCTTTTGATCTGTTGAAAGCCTACCAGACCACCGCCGTGTTCCAGCTCGAATCGCGCGGCATGAAGGATCTCATCAAGCGCCTGCAGCCCGATAACTTCGAAGATATCGTGGCGCTGGTGGCGCTGTTCCGGCCCGGTCCCTTGCAGTCGGGCATGGTGGATGACTTCATTAACCGCAAACACGGCCGTGCCAAGGTCGAGTATCCGCATCCAGACCTCGAACCGATCCTCCAGCCTACCTACGGAGTCATTCTCTACCAGGAACAGGTGATGCAGATTTCCCAGGTGCTGGCCGGTTATACCCTGGGCGGCGCCGACCTGTTACGCCGCGCCATGGGCAAGAAAAAACCGGAAGAGATGGCCAAGCAGCGGGTCATTTTCACCGAAGGCGCGTTAAAGCGCGGCGTCGAGGAAAAGACGGCGACCTATATTTTCGATCTGATGGAGAAATTTGCGGGCTACGGTTTTAACAAGTCGCATTCCGCCGCTTATGCGCTGGTGTCCTATCAGACCGCCTGGTTGAAGGCGCATTATCCGGCACCCTTTATGGCCGCGGTGTTATCGGCTGATATGGACAACACCGACAAGGTCGTGACCCTGATTGACGAGTGCCGCCATATGCAGCTTGAAGTGGTGGCGCCGGATATCAACCGTTCGGGTTTTGCCTTC
>Ga0316193_10002327_pt1 | contig 13329 bp, 9 predicted proteins | sample MerIslsedime2_MG_FD_207735 | JGI IMG/M metagenome (GOLD analysis project Ga0316193, IMG submission 207735) | Coastal sediment microbial communities from Maine, United States - Merrow Island sediment 2 | ecosystem: Environmental > Aquatic > Marine > Coastal > Sediment | place: USA: Maine...
CGCCGCACACCCAGCCCGACGCTCGCCAGCCGTTCCAGCAGGCCTCTGCGCTTCGTCTGCGCGGCCTGGGCGACCTGTTGTAGCTTTTCTGGCCGGGCCGCCGCCATTTGCTCGCGCGCAATTGGTGGGAATTCTTCACGGGTCGGCATATGCGGGCGCCGAACCGGTGCCGGTTCAGCCATGACGGGCCGCGCTGGAGCAGGAGCCGGTTCGGCGTCCGCAGCTTCCTGCAGTTCCGCAGCGACTTGCGCGGCTTCATCTACCTCGTCCTCGACCTGACGCGAGGCAACCACCGGGGCCGGAGGTGCTGTTCTGGCGGCAGGTTGCAGAGCGGCATAGCCGTAGCCTGTGTGTTCTTCATCTTCATCTGCATCAGAGTCTTCGCTGCCTTGCAGGAATTCTTCCGCCAGACCCGTTGCAACAACAGAAACCCGCATCGTGCCTTCAAGTTTCTCATCGAAGGTTGCGCCCAGGATAATGTTGGCTTCAGGATCGACTTCCTCGCGAATACGCGTTGCAGCTTCATCAACTTCATACAGGGTAAGGTCAGGGCCACCGGAGATGGAGATCAGCAATCCACGCGCACCGCGCATTGACACGTCATCGAGCAGTGGATTGGAAATGGCGGCCTCAGCCGCTTCAATGGCGCGCTTCTCGCCGGACGCTTCACCGGTCCCCATCATGGCCTTGCCCATTTCGGACATGATGGCACGAACGTCTGCGAAGTCGAGATTGATCAGTCCGTCCCGGGTCATCAGCTCGGTGATGGAGGCAACACCTGAATACAGCACCTCGTCCGCCATGGCGAAGGCGGCTGCAAACGTCGTCTTCTCATTGGCAACGCGGAACAGGTTCTGGTTCGGTATGACAATAAGCGTATCAACGTGCTGGGTGAGTTGTTCGATGCCGCGATCCGCAGTCAGCATGCGGCGCTGACCTTCAAAGTGGAAAGGCTTGGTGACAACACCGACTGTCAGGATGCCCTGCTCCTTGGCGGCGCGCGCGATAACCGGTGCAGCGCCCGTGCCGGTTCCACCGCCCATGCCGGCAGTAATGAATACCATGTGGGCACCGGCCAGATGATCCAGGATTTCCGGCAATGCCTCTTCGGCTGCACCTGCGCCAATCTGCGGTTGCGACCCGGCACCGAGACCTTGCGTCAATTCAGTGCCCATCTGGATGCGCCGGCTTGCAGAGCTTTGCAGGATTGCCTGTGCGTCCGTGTTGGCAACAACGAACTCAACCCCTTCAAGGTTGGACTCGATCATGTTGTTGACCGCATTGCCTCCTGCGCCACCAACGCCAAACACGGTAATGCGCGGCTTGAGTTCTGTAGAATCAGGCACAGTTAATTTGATAGGCATGATGTTGAATCCGGTTGATTTCCCCTGGGAGTGCCATTTTGGTTTCCAAATTCCTAACAAATGGTTAACGCGTCCTTACTTGAATGCAGAAAATTGCAATAAATCGACGCACCGCGTTCACACAGGTTAACAGGTCCAGGCAGTGCCATGACGCCATTATGGCGGAGAATGCCTGTGATATCCGGGCACCTATGCCCGGTGTTCCACCGTAGAACCACTTAATTAGCGGCAGTGCTGCACTTGATCAAACAGCGCTAAGCTGCAAATCTAAAAAGGAAAATTTGCATCGGGAAACCTGCGTGACGAACCTGGACTGCAAAGATGATGCACGCATCACACGGATATCCCGGAGCCATTCGATAATCCCTGACCGCAAACCGGTAAATTGCCCATGACCGACGAAACCGCACACCAGAGACTTGCAGCCTCATTTGACCGGGAATGGTTACACAAACCGCCCGTACCGATTCAGGCCTCGCCATTCTTCACATGGCCGCCGAACCCGGGCCGCATGGTGCGCTGGGTGGCAAGCCGCTGGTTCAGCCTCGCCGAGAACAGCATCCTGGTAGCCATTGCGTTGATTTCCTGGTTCTGGTTTCAACCGTCGCTTGAAGAAGCTCGAACGCTTGCACCGGGATGGATTGCGCAAATGTACCTGCGCAACCTTGTGCTGATGCTGATCGTGGCAGGCGGACTGCATCTGTACTTTCATGCCTGGAAGAAACAGGGGACCGAACTGAAATTCGATCCGCGCGAGCTGAGAAAATCAGCCCGCAGCTTCACCTTCAACAACCAGGTGCTGGACAACATGGCGTGGTCGCTGGGCAGCGGGGTCGCCTTCTGGACGGCGTATGAAGTTCTCATGTTCTGGGCCATGGCCAACGGCTACGCCCCGGTTCTGGGCTGGAACGACAGCCCGGTCTGGTTCATTGCGGCTTTCGCGCTGACGCCGGTGTGGATTTCATTTCACTTCTACTGGATACATCGTGCCCTGCACTGGCCGCCACTGTACCGACTGGCCCATGCCCTGCACCATCGCAACACCAATGTAGGCCCCTGGTCAGGCCTGTCCATGCACCCGGCCGAGCACCTTCTGTTTTTCTCATCCGTGCTGCTGCATTTCATTGTGCCGGTGCATCCCGTCCACATACTGTTTCACATGCAGCACCAGTCATTGACTGCCGCCACCTCGCACACCGGCTTTGAAGGATTGCTGGTCGCCAACAGAAACCGGCTGGCGCTCGGCACATTCCACCACCAGATGCATCATCGCTATTTCGAGTGCAATTACGGCAATCTCGAGGTGCCGTGGGACAAGTGGTTCGGGTCGTTCCATGACGGCACGATTGCAGCCCACCAACGCATGAAACAGCGCTTGCGCGAACACGTCGGAAAACGGACCTGACCCGCGCAAGGTTTAACCTGGCAAGATCGAACTGTGGCGTCGTTCTTGACAGCCCCTGCCTTCACCAACGCCTTGGTAGTTTTCGTAAAAACGGATGCAACACCACGAATAAAGCACCCTGAAACAATAGCTTACAGCGCAATCTTGATTCAACTTACCCGCAGCGGCACAAGTCTGGAGCAAAATTCATACACATGATGGATGAAATCCATGTAACATTCTGAAATAAATAGTTTTATCAGGTAGAAAGGAGCTTTAGAAGCTTTCCTTGAGCCATTGGCCGACACGCCTGAAATAGCTGCTGTCATGACCCGCGCCCGCAATCAGCATACCCAGGTTTGTTGCCTGTTCATCCGGCATCAGACCATAGCGCAGCAGGCCTGTGGCCACACAGAAGCCGGGGGTAGACAGGGCGTCCGGCAAGCCGGCAAAGCTCGATGGCCTGGCCACGCGCACCTGGCGGCCAAGAATTTCTCCCGCAAGTTGCTCAACACCGTTCAACTGGCTGCCGCCACCGGTCAGCACGACCCGACGCACGAAGTTCCGCGCCGCGGGCACTTCGTCCAGCTTGTCGCGAATGATCTCCAGAATCTCTTCCATGCGAGGCCGGACCACGCCGCAAATCATCGAACGCGGTACGCGCTGCACGGCATCGCTGCCGGTTTCGCCAAGGATCGGGCAGGTAATCAACTCACGCTCGTCAAGCTGGGCGGGAACGGTCGAGCCCCACAGCGTCTTGACCCGCTCTGCATGTGCGATAGTTGTGTTCAGACCACGTGCGATATCGGTGGTGACATGGTGAGAGCCGACCGGAATCATTCCCGCATGCGCCAGCATGCCCTCGTTGAATACCGCAAACGATGTCGTCCCGCCGCCAAGCTCAATCACCGCGACGCCCAGTTCCCTTTCATCCGCCAGCAGAACCGAGCGCGCTGCGGCATAAGGCGCAACGACAAATCCAACCGCGTCCAGGTGGCAGCGCTCCAGCAGCAGGCCGAGATTTGCGATCGTGTTCGGATCTGCCAGGACGACATTCAGCTCGGCTGTCAGTGTCGTTCCATGCATGCCTGCCGGCTCGCGCACACCGCGCGCATCATCAAGACGGTACTGCACCACCGATGCATGCAGGACAACACGACCACCTGCATCCAGCCTGGACATGGCATTGACCGCAGCGCGGCGCTTGGCAGCCTCGTCGACAGGCAGTCGGCCAAGCACAGCCTGGCCGCTGACATGCGCACTGAGCGTACGTCCGCCCGACATATTCACGTAGACCTCTGAAATGGTGCGCCCGGCCATGCGCTCTGCCTGCTCGATTGCCGTGCGCAGCGCGCGTTCTGCATCATCCAGATCAGCAATGGCACCACCATGCACGCCTTCCGAGCGGCAATGCCCGGCCCCGATGACCTTTATCTGCGGCATCGTTTCATCGACAGCACGGCGCCTGCGGCCTTCGATGGAGCCGATCAGGCAGCAAATCTTGGTGGAGCCGATATCGAGAGCGGCAATGGTGGACGGTGTGGCTGCAAGGGCTGATCCGCCGTTCGCGGATGAAGATGGAAAAGGCACGACTTTCATGGCAACTCAAACCTGCTCAAACAACTTACAAGGCCGCGACTGCGGCCGGTCCATCCTGTTCAGCGATCACGCAACGCAAGTTTGCGATCCACTCCAGTTTTGGCACCATCAAACGGAACCATCACCGCGGAACCGGCGAGGCGAAGATCCACCTGTTCTATTCCCGATGCCAGGACACCAAACCGGGTATCCAGGTCTGCCAGGACAGCGAGGGCATGTTCCACCTGTTTTTCAGGCAATAGAGCCTGCCGCCCACCTGCGAAATACAATGACCACCGGCGGTTCCCCACCCGTGCCGCTGCCTTGATCTTCGAGTGTAGCCCGGGCCATGCTTCAAGTTGGTTAACAAGTCGCGAAACACTTTCCTGGGCACCGTCTCCGGATATCAGCATCAAGCCTGGAAACTTGCGCGCATCAAAGCTGGCAATCGCGGAGCCTTCTCGGTCAATGACGTAGTAATGACCATCACGTTGCCAGACCGCAAACGGCTCACGCTCGGTAATTTCGACTTCCAGCCGGTTGGGAGGTAAAACACGCACGCTGGCTTCCTGCACCCAGTCGAGATTGAGCAGGATTGATCGCGCAGTGTTGGCATCAAAACCGACAAGCGAACCACCTGGCTTGATACCGACGGCCTTGAGCACGCTTGCCCCGCCCATGCGTTTGAGGCCGGTGATCCGGATTTGCTCGGCAGCATAGCCGAAATACGACGACACCTGCGCCGGCACACCACGCGTTCCGCTGGACGGGTCCGACAGGTGATCACCGGCCAGCAACCCGTAACCGGTCACCAGCGTCAGCATACCAACTGCGCTCGAGCGCACCAGAATGCGGCTTATACGGCGATTGCATATACGCTCACCGGCCTGCAGCAGGCTCGACATCGCAGTCCAGGCAGGTGCCTGGCGCAACTTGCGGTATCGGCGAATGATCGACATCCCGCTCATCGGTCCAACCCCGCATCATTGATCATCCAGGTGAGCAACTGTGGGAAACTGTGACCCGCATGAACCGCCATTTCCGGCACCAGGGATGTAGGCGTCATGCCGGGCTGGGTGTTGATCTCCATGAAGATCAGCTCCCCGTCAGGGCCTTCGGAGTCATTATAGCGAAAATCCGACCGCGTTACGCCTCTGCAACCCAGTTCATTGTGCGCTGCAAGGGCATACTTCTGAACCCGGCGATAGACCGATGCAGGGATATCAGCAGGCAGGATATGCTGGGACCCGCCAGGTTTGTACTTGGCGGTGTAATCGTAAAATCCTACCTTTGACAAAATATCAGTGACAGCCAAAGCCGCATTGCCCATAACCGCACAGGTCAGTTCCCGCCCCGGTACATAACGCTCCACCATAACCTTGCTGTCAGGTTCAAATCCCTCGCCCTCAATCATGCTGGCCAGTGAGTTGGTTCCGCGATCCACAATATGAACACCGACGCTGGATCCATCCGCCACCGGCTTCACCACGTAGGGCAGCGGCAGGACGTCATGATCGATAGCCTCATACAGATAAACCACCTGGTGCTGGACAACCGGCACCTTGACCCGCGCAACGACCGACTTGCAAAGATGCTTGTCCATGGCCAGGGCTGATGCAAGCAGGCCTGAATGAGTATATGGAATTTTCATGGTTTCGAGAATTGCCTGTATATGGCCGTCCTCACCCCATTTTCCATGCAGCGCGTTGAATGCCACGTCGGGTTTCAGGTCACGCAGCTGTTCTATGATATCGGGCTTAACGTCCACCTGGGTAACCTTGAAGCCCGCCTCCTCCAGGCCTCGGGTGCAAGCCTTGCCGGAACTGAGCGACACCTCACGCTCGTTCGACCAACCCCCCATCAGCATGGCGACATGCGTAAGTTCAGGATCACGATGTTGCATGACTCAACCTTTTACTGAACATCCATTGATCGGAACCGACCAGGAAAATTGCTCCAGATCAGGATCATTGCCGGCTGGATTGACCAGACCCAGCAAACCTGATCGCTTTCAAAATATCAGGGCAACACGGGGTTCAGTTGAACCCTTGTTGCTCTAGGGGCGCGTTTCGACGCCAATGCGCTTGATCTCCCAGTGCAGGTCAATCCCGGAATTTTCCTTGACGCGGGCGCGGACAGTCTCGCCCAGTTGTTCGATCTGGGCAGCCGTTGCTCCGCCCTCATTGATCAGAAAATTGCAGTGCATCTCGGACACTCTTGCAGGCCCGATGGCAAACCCGCGCATACCGGCTGCGTCAATCAGTTTCCACGACTTTTCACCGTCGGGGTTTTTGAAAGTCGATCCCCCGGTACGCGAGCGGATCGGCTGGCTCGCCTCGCGCGCAGCGGTGATCTCATCCATATGGGCCTTGATCTCGTCTCGATCTCCCAACGCACCCTGAAACAGCGCAGACGTGAAGATCATGTCTGCAGGTGCTGTTGAGCTGCGATAGCCATAGCCCATGTCCTCGTTTGACATGATATGAAGCTTCCCCTTGCGATCAATCCCGCGCGCTTGCACCAGAATGTCCCGGGTCTCGCCGCCATGTGCCCCCGCGTTCATCCTTAGCGCGCCGCCGATTGTGCCCGGTATACCTCTCAGAAAGGTTAACAAAGTAATACCCTGTTGCAGTGCGAACCCGGCAAGCCGGATGTCTGGCACCGACGTCCCTGACCGCACACGGGTCCCGTCCTCGACCGCCATCTGGCCAAATCCGCGTCCCAGGCGAATTGCCACCCCCGGTATGCCGCCATCGCGGACAAGCAGGTTGGACCCGACCCCGATGACCTGCACCGGAATGTCTTCGTCCAGCGCGGCGAGAAAGCCGGCCAGGTCTTCTTCATCGGCCGGCGTATACAACACATCGGCAGGCCCCCCGACGCGAAACCAGGTAAACTCGGCCAGGGACTTGTCCAGCTCGATGCGACCACGCACAGCCGGCAGTCTGCGCGCCAGTTGCGCACCCGGCGTCGTCATCAACCGGCGCTCCGCTTTGACAGTTCATCAAGCTCGCCGGGCAAGGAATAAGCCCACTGGGTGATATTGCCGGCACCAAGGCATATCACCACGTCACCCGGTTTTGCCACCTCGTGGATCAACGGGGCAAGCTCGCTGTTGTGTGAAATTGTCGACACGTTCCTGTGCCCGCGCGCGCGCAGGCCGTCTGCCAGCGTCATGTGCGTAAAGCCTTCAATGGGGGCTTCTCCTGCTTCATAGACCGGTGCCAGCACCACCTGGTCAGCATCATTGAAACACGAGCTGAAATCGTCAAACAGGCTTTGCAGGCGGGTGTAGCGGTGCGGTTGCATGACCGCGATCACCCGCTTGTCTGTGACACCGCGGGCTGCTTTCAACACTGCGGTTATCTCAACCGGGTGATGACCATAATCATCATAGACATCGATACCGTTGCTGGAGCCGGTCAGGGTGAAGCGGCGCTTGACCCCGGCAAACCCTGCCAGTCCCTTGCGGATTGCCTGATCGCTCACACCCAGATTTGCAGCAACGGCAATGGCTGCCGTTGAGTTGAGCAGATTATGTTCACCCGGCATGGCAAGCGTGATGTTGTCCAGCGTGCGGCTTTCACCAGTGCGGCGATCATTGATCACCACGGAAAAATGACTCTTGCCGCCCGAATAGCTCACATCGATCAGACGATAGTCCGCCTGCGCACTCTTGCCATAGGTATACACGCGCCTGTCGGTGACCTGGGCGATCAGCGACTGCACTTCGGGATGGTCCATGCACATCACCGCAAAACCGTAAAACGGTATATTCTCGACAAAGGTGCGGTAGGCTTCCTTGGCCTTGTCGAAGGTGCCGTAGTGATCAAGGTGTTCCGGGTCTATGTTGGTGACAATGGTCACATCAGCCGGCAGCTTGACGAAGGTTCCATCTGATTCGTCGGCCTCCACCACCATCCAGTCACCCTTGCCGAGACGCGCATTGGTACCGTAGGCGTTGATGATGCCGCCATTGATGACGGTTGGATCGATACCACCTGCATCCAGCAGTGCAGATACCAGCGAAGTGGTTGTGGTTTTGCCGTGTGTACCGCCGACCGCGACACATGACTTGAACCGCATCAGCTCCGCCAGCATTTCAGCCCGCCGGACCAGCGGCAGGAACCGGGCACGCGCTTCCACAACTTCAGGATTGTCGCGCCTGACTGCGGTAGAGGTGACCACGACCTGAGCGTCGCCCAGATTGTCGGGGCGGTGACCTATATGGACGGTGACACCTGCCTTGCGCAGCCGGGCGACATTGTAATTGTCGGCCATGTCGGAACCCTGCACGGTATACCCCAAAGTCGCCATCACTTCGGCAATGCCGCTCATGCCAATTCCGCCGATACCCACGAAGTGGATAGGCCCGATATCCTGCGTCAATTTCATTCCGGTGCAATATCCTTTGACTGTGTTTCGCGCGCCAGTTGCTCAACCTGGTCTGCCAGTAATTCAGCAGCGTTTGGCCGACCATGCGCCGATGCAGCCAATGCCGTTCTGGTAAGGTCCGCCTCGTCGAAACGCAAGCGGGTAAACACGGCGGCCGTTTCCTGCGGTGTCATATCGTTCTGCGCCATGACCCAGCCGCCGCCAGCCTTCTCCATGCTTTGTGCATTGCGCAACTGGTCGTTGTCCAGAGCATGCGGCAACGGCACATAGATAGCCGGCCTGCCGATCACGCCAAGTTCGGCCACGGTGGATGCGCCGGAACGGCACATCACCAGGTTGGATCTGGCGATCAGTTCCGGCATGTCATCAAAGAAACTCTTGCATAATGCCGTCACACCTGCTGCTGCATAGGCATCGCGCACGCGATCAATATCTTCAGGCCTGCACTGCTGGGCAATTCGCAACGTTCTGAGAACGGCTTTCGGTAGCTCAGCCACCATTTTCGGCATGAAGTCGGAGAAGAACTGCGCACCCTGGCTGCCGCCAAACACCAACAGGTTGAAGGGCTCGTCGGCGCGCGGGGCACTGTAGGGTCGAGCCGCATCAATCACCATTTTACGCACCGGGTTTCCGGTCAGTCTCACGCGGGCCATTTGCCTGGTGGAAAATCCGTAAAGCGGTTCAAACGATGAAGCGATTATCTGTGCATTGCCCAACCCTGCGGCAATCCGGTTGGCACGTCCGGCCACCGCGTTCTGCTCATGCAGCATGGACGCAATGCCGGCATAGCGCGCAGCCATCATGACAGGCAACGACGGATAACCGCCGAAGCCAACCACCACTTGCGGCGTCAACTGCTTGAACTGGGCCAGGCACTGTCGGTAACCCAACACCAGTTGCGAGGCTTGTGCAGGCAGTTGCCACGGCTTGCCGAAGGTCAGCGTAGATGACGCTATCTCGTGCACGGTCCCGGCGCGAAACCGGTCCCGCCATTCCAGGCCGCGCTTGTCCGTAAACAGCTGCACGTTCCAGCCGCGAGACTCCAGTTCGGCTGCGAGCGCCTGCGCGGGAAACAGGTGACCGCCGGTTCCACCTGACGCCAGTACGATTGTCCTGCCGGATTTGGGCTTGGTTGTTTCGGACTTGTCCATATCCCTCAGACCGCCTTCACAACCGCACCGCCAGCCCGTGCATGCAACGCGTTGCTGCGCACCCGCACCCGCGAAAACGCCAGCAACAGGCCCATGGAAAACGCCATTGCGATCAGCGATGAGCCGCCATAGGAGATGAACGGCAACGTCATCCCCTTGGCCGGCAGCAGCGTCAGGTTCACGCCCAGGTTTATGACCGACTGGAAGCCATACAGGCTGACCAGTCCGGTCAATGACAACACCGCAAACGGGTCCGTAACCCGCATGGCGCGCAACAGCACCCGCAACACGATGAAGCCGACGATGAAGATCAGGATGGCACTTGCGATAAAGCCGAACTCCTCGCCAATGACAGCGGGAATAAAGTCAGTGTGCGCATCCGGCAGTATATGCTTTGCGGTTCCGCCGCCGGGCCCGGTTCCCATCAGCCCGCCATTGTTGAAGGCCTGGGTTGCCGCATCCACCTGGAACGTATCGTGCTTTTCAGGATCAAGAAACCGGTTTACCCGCGATGCGACATGCGGAAATGTCAGAAACGCGGCGACCGCGCCGCCGCCGGCCAGCCCGGCAAGTCCCAAAATCCACACCCATGAAATGCCGTGAACCAGCAGCAGTGTTGCAAACACTGCTGCAACCAGGACCAGTTGTCCAAAGTCCGGTTGCATGACCAGCAACCCGGCCATGGCCGCAAACATCGCAAAGGCAATCCACAGGCCGGGCATGTCCGGTCGCCGGATGCCTTCCGCCAGAAACCAGGCTGCAGCAACCACGAATGCAGGCTTGGCAAACTCGGAAGGCTGTACATTGATGGGTCCCAGGTCGAGCCAGCGATGGGCACCCTTGATTTCCGGACCCACGTAAATCGCCAGCAGCATGGCGGCCAGGCCTGCCACAAAAGTGACCATGCAGATGCGACGCGCCTGAACCGGCGACAACAGCGACGTCACCAACAGCACCGAGGCCGCCGGTACGAGAAACACCAGTTGGCGCTTGAAGAAATGAAAATGTTCAAGCCCGAGGCGCGCTGCAACCGGCGGGCTGGCAGCCATTGAAAACAGCACACCGGACGCCATCAGAACCAGCACGCAGCCCAACAGTACCTTGTCGACAGAGAACCACCAGTCGGCAATCAATCCGCGATCGGAACGGGAGATCAGCATGTCTCAGGCCACCTTTGCTTGCTGCTGCACACCATCCAGCGCCAGCACACAGGCGCGAAAATCATCTCCGCGCTTTTCGAAATTGGGATATTGATCAAACGAGGCGCAAGCCGGTGACAACAGCACGGCTATATCACGTGCATCACTGCGATCAGCAGCAGCATCCAGCGCGGCCTGCCGCACGGCAGCGGCCATGGACTCACACGCTACATGGGCAGCCTTGCCGTCCAGGGCATTGGCCAGCAGCGCAGCGTCCTGACCGATCAGATAGGCCTTTGCAATCCGGTGGAAGTGCGGCTCCAGCGGCGCTATGCCGCCCTGCTTGGCCTGACCGCCCGCAATCCAGTAGATGCGCTCGAAACTCGACAGGGCCTTTTCAGCCGCGTCCGCGTTGGTTGCCTTGCTGTCATTGATAAATACTACACGACCGGCAAAGCCGATCTCTTCCATGCGATGTTCCAGCCCCGGGAAACTGTTGTATCCCTGTTCGATCTGGTCGCCATCGAGGCCGAGCCGGCGCGCAACGATGTAAGCCGCGCATGCATTCTGGGCATTGTGCAACCCGCGCAGCGCCCGTGCGCGCATTAGCGATACGGATGTGCCATCGCGCATGTCGACGACCGCGGTGCCGTCCGATTTCACAGCAGCAGCAGTCTTACCTCCCACGGAAAATGACACCAGCGAGGTGTGCTTGGCAGCATTGTCGGCAATGTGCGCGCACCATTCATCATCCAGAGAAATGCCGGCAAGGTTATTCTGGTCCTGCAACGCAAACATGCGCGCCTTGACGGCGGCATAATGGTTCATGTCACCATGGCGCTCCAGGTGATCCGGCGTCAGGTTCATCAAGATGCCCACATCCGGTTTCAGCGATGGCATCAGATCAATCTGGTAGGACGACAGTTCAACCACGTAGATGCTGGTCGGCGTCGGTGCCGGCAGCAACAACACAGCCGTGCCGATATTGCCCCCCACCTGAACGTCAAGCCCGGCGGATGCCAGCACATGCCCCGTCAGCGCGGTTGTGGTGGACTTGCCGTTGGTGCCGGTAATCGCCACCAGTTTTGCACCGGTGCCCACCAGTTCACGAGCCAGAATTTCAGTGTCGCCAATGATCTCCAGCCCGCAGGCCGTGGCTTTCTTGACGCTCCAGTGCGGTTCTGGATGGGTCAGCGGCACGCCGGGAGACAGCACGAAACTGTCGAGAGTTGTAAAGTCGACACCATGCAGGTCGACCACCGGTAAGCCTTGCTCCCTGGCCTTCTCGGCGGCAGCGGGCGCATCATCCCAGGCAAGCACCTCGGCACCGCCGCGCACAAGGGCGTCAACAGTGGCGTTGCCACTGCGGCCCAGGCCGAACACGCCGACCCTTTTGCCCTTAAAACTGTGCGCTACGATAGTCATGGTGTATCAGACGGCTCCTAGCGCAATTTCAGTGTGGCAAGGCCAACCAGTGCCAGCACGACCGAGATAATCCAGAAACGGATGACAATGGTCGGCTCCTTCCAGCCCTTCTGCTCGAAGTGATGATGCAGTGGCGCCATGGCGAACACTCGTTTGCCGGTGAGTTTGAAGGATGCCACCTGCACAATCACCGATACGGTTTCAAGCACGAACAGGCCGCCAATGATGGCCAGTACAATTTCATGTTTTGCTGCCACGGCAATGGCACCCAGCGTACCGCCCAGGGACAGCGATCCTGTATCGCCCATGAAAATCATGGCAGGCGGTGCGTTGAACCACAAGAAACCCAGCCCGGCCCCGATCAGGGCACCGCACAGAACCGCCAGTTCGCCGGTGCCACGAATGTAGTGAATCTGCAGGTAATCAGCGAATTTCACATTGCCGGCGAGATACACGATCACACCGAAACTGGCAGCAGCAATCATCACCGGCACAATTGCCAGTCCATCGAGACCATCAGTCAGATTAACGGCATTGCCGGCGCCAACCACGACCACCATGCCGAACAGGATAAAAAATGCCCCCATCTGGAGCAGCGTGTCTTTCAGGAATGGTAGCGCCAGGGCATTGGACAGGTTGTCATCACCCAGTGCCGTGAACATCCATACCGCCAAACCGGCAATAACAAACTCCAGGGACAGCCTTATGCGTCCCGAAAACCCGCCAACCGTGGCACGTGTCACCTTCAGATAATCGTCATAGAAACCGATTGCACCAAAACCCAGCGTGACGAACAGCACCGACCACACATAGAGATTGTTCAGGTCGGCCCACAACAGTGTCGAGATCACAATGCCCGCCAGGATCATCAGCCCGCCCATTGTGGGGGTGCC
>Ga0316193_10002330_pt1 | contig 13319 bp, 9 predicted proteins | sample MerIslsedime2_MG_FD_207735 | JGI IMG/M metagenome (GOLD analysis project Ga0316193, IMG submission 207735) | Coastal sediment microbial communities from Maine, United States - Merrow Island sediment 2 | ecosystem: Environmental > Aquatic > Marine > Coastal > Sediment | place: USA: Maine...
TCTTCTCTCGGGTCGCCTTGTAGTCCTCGTACAGCTCCGTCCGGTAGCTGTCACCCGCGTCGAGCACGACTCCCACGTAATCGGGGCGGTACTCGTCCAGAATGCGGGCCAGGAAACGGGACAGGCCGAACGGCGCCGATGTGTTCTCGCCCTTCGACGTGGTGAGCGGCCGGCTGATCATGGCAAAGAACGCTCGATAGATGAGCGCGTGGCCATCCAGCAGGTAGAGTGTGGGGGAATCGTGTTTCGGCTCGTTCACAGTCGCGCGGCTCTTCGGGAAAGGGGGTCAAACAGAAGCGCCCCGGGTCGAGTTCGCCGGGGCGCCATGTCGAGTAGCCGTCGCTGCTCGTCGATGAAGGGGCTCTTCAGGCCTTTACGACATTAGTCGCTCTGAGGCCCTTGTCTCCCTCCAGTAGCTCAAATTCGACCTCCTGCCCTTCGGCGAGAGTCTTGTATCCGTCGGTCGTGATCGAGGAGTAGTGGACGAAGATATCCCGTCCGTCCTCGTCCTCGATGAATCCGTATCCCTTGGAGTCGTGGAACCACTTGACCCGGCCCTTGGACATGGACGTCCTCCTGGTGAGTGAAACAACTGACGGCCGCCCGTGATTGAGCACGGCCTTCGCCATGCTACCGGTCGGCCGGTGGGTCGTCAACTGGACCCGTTCCAAGTCCCCACAGACGTCGGTAGATGTGCCTGTATGCGGTGATCGTCTTCACGTAGACCCGCGTCTCTCTGAACGGAATCCGTTCCACCATGAGCTCGGCGTCGGCCGAGAATTCCGGGAAGTCACGCCACCTCGCATACCGGTGGGGGCCCGCATTGTATGAGATCAGCGCCGGCGCCAGCGACCCGGAATTTCGATCCAGCAGTTCGCGAAGATACAGTGTGCCCAGCGCGAGGTTAATCTCGGCAACCTGCAGCTGTGTGGCCTGGAACCCGGAGATCCCGCTGCGTCGGGCCAGTTCCGCGCCTGTCCTCGGGAGAACCTGCATCAGACCCACCGCACCGGCAGGTGATGCGACCTCCCGGTCGAACTGGGACTCGCGCCGGATGATCGCCGCCACGAGCGCCGGGTCCAGCCGGTGGTCATCCGCGGCGGCATGCAGGGCATCCGCGTAGATGAGCGGATACACGCCCTTCAGGAGATCGTCGGACCACGCTCCCGAGCCGGAACGGCGCACGGCGTCCGCCAGGGCCGTTCCCTGCCAGGTCCACCCGCGCTCGTTGAGCAGCAGGGCCAGGCGCAGCCGCACCGCCGACGTCTCGCCCGTCCTGTTCCGGGTGGAGAGCTCACGGATGCCTCGATTTCTCCAGCCCAGCTCCCGCAGAGCGTCCATCCGGTCGAGCAGCGCGATGTCCTCCGAACGGGCCTGCGCGAGAGGGGCCATGGCTCGCCGTGGAACCTCGTCCCAGGCGTCCAGCCCGAGCGAGGCGGCCGCCAGCACTCCATAGTAGCCGAGTGGGTCATAGCCGATGGCTTCCCGGAACAGCGCCCTGGCCGCTGCGCTGTCTCCAGCGGCTTCACGCGACCGAGCGGACCAGTAGATGGCAGCGTGATACCAGTTTCCGCCGGGCGACCGTCTGCGATACATGTCGAATTGCTGAATCGCGTCTTCCGGCCGTTCCTCGAGCAGCGCCAGCATTCCGAGCCGGAACATCGCTGTGCCGGCGTATCCCGACCTCGGGTGACGTTCCACGGTCGTCTCGTAAGCACTCGCCGCCCCGGCGAGATTCCCTCGATCGTGCTTGATGTCCCCGATCAAGAATGCCGCGTAGGCGCCGTCCGGTGCGCCCGGGATGTCGGCGACCTGCCGCCACAGGGCCATCGCCTTGTCCTGGCTGCCCTGCCGATACCAGGCACGTCCGGCCAGGAACAGCGCTTCGGAACGCAGTCGCTCCGAGTCTCCGGGCAACTGGCCTTCGGCGCCTTCGAGCCACGGCGCGAGAACCCGCCTCACGTCGGTATACCGACTGCGGGCGAACCACGCCTCGGCGAGAGCCAGCCTGGCAGCTGCACGCTCCAATTCGGGGGCCTGCTCCAGTGCCTCTTCCAGCAGCTCGACCGCCCGTGTCGAGCGACCGGCGGCCAGATCGGATTCGGCGACGAGTTGCAGAGCCGACAGAGTGGTATCGAGGGTCAGGTACGTTTCGCCGACAGAGGCGTCCGCGCGGCGCAGCTCCAGTGACTGCCGCGCCGCTCGCACGGCGGCCGCCGTGTCACCGCGCGCCAGGAGTGCGGGAACCAGCCAACGACCGGCGAGCAGGGCCGCCCCGCGGGCCGAGAGCGAGTCGGCCAGCGCGAGACCGCGGGCCGTGTCCCCCGACGCGAATGCCGCGCGGGCGACCTCGATCCGGACCGAGTCGCGGGGAATTGCCTTCACGTCGGAAAGCTCAGCGGATACCACGGATGCCCGGTCGGGATCGCCGGCCCGACCCAGTGACTGAAGAGCAGACATCCGGAACCATGGAGAGACTCCGGGAGCGGCCTCCGCGGCCTCGAGCCAGGCGTCCGCTGCTTCGGCATCTCGACCGAGACGCTGCAGGGCCCGGGCGCGCCCGACCAGTGCCTGCACGTAGGGATCGAGATCTTCTCCGACGCGCAGTCCCGGCAGCACCATGTCGAAGTGTTCGAGTGCCGCAGCGGTGGAACCACCTTCCAGCTCCGCCCGTGCCTGGAGGAGCCGGCCCTCACCACCGGCCAGGCTGTCGAGCCACGTCCGCTCGGCCAGTAGTCGTCGGACGGTACTCCACGACCGAACCCGGGCCTGGGCCCGTGCAGCCGCCAGCACCACCGGAGGTGGAGCGTCCTGTCCGGCCGCCGCCAGTTCCGCTGCGAGGATTCTGCTCGCTGCAAGCGGCCGTCCGGCCGCCAGTAGAGTCTCGGCGCGGTCGAGACCGGGCGCGACAGGTGGCAGATCCTCGGCCGGAAGGAGCGCGGGGCTCGTCCGAGGAGCCGGGCTGGCCGCGCCGGCACCAGGACTGTCCTGCGGTGCGCTCGCCGCCGCGAGGATGCTCACTGCCGACCCCGCTCCCTGGAGCGACATCAGGACCAGGAGTGCCGTCCATACACGTCTCACGAGCCCACCTCGACCGGAGGGTTCACGACCGCAGAGTCGCGTTCCTGCTTTTCAATCGTTCTCAACCGCCTCACCGCATCTGAGAGTGTCGTCCGCGATCCCTGGTCGAGCGAGTATACCCCCGAGCTACCCGAATCGTGAAAGACGAGTCGCACATGGAACGAGACAGACTCGTCGTACAGCCACTCGATCTCCGGAAACTCCCCCGGCCGCTGCGGGCGGCGCGCGATCTCCTGGTCGGGCGCTCCGAGCTGCACGAACGCTCGTCCCCGGTCCGTCTTCCAACCCGGAATTTCGGGCTCGGCAAAGCGGTCGTTCGCGATTGACATCCGGTCAAAGTAGAGACGAAGAAATTCGTTCGGAAGCGTGGCTGGATCCGGATCCGTCTCGACCCAGAACTGCTCCCACATCCGGGCCCGATCCGCCGGTGCTGCAAGCAGCCACATCTCCAGTGTGTCCCGGGAAACAGCGTATTCGAGATGCTCCGCTGCGGAGGCAAAGTCCGGAAATGCCCATTCGTCATCCAGCGTTACCAGGAGGGCCGTTTCGCGGATCGTCTCATGGTCAGGGCGCCAGACTCGCAGACTTACGACGCCGGGCGGAACGCGGCGCTGCGGAAGCGGGCCGATCGCTGTTGCCGGGCCACCTTCAGCACTCCGTAACTCGACCGTGTCTCTCCACAGCGGAACCCCTGAGTCCGCCTCGGCCAGCAGCTCTACTACCAGCTGTCCGGGCTCGCCCGATCCGTCCTCGACGACCAGCAGAAGCGGCTCCCGGCCAGCGCTCACCGTGGCGCGCGGCGCGACCAGCATCGGGGGTGGCTGCTCGAATGCCTCGCGGGACACCGCGTGAAACACCGGCTGCGGATCCGATAATCGGGTTCCGTCGGTCCCTTCCGGAGGCCACGAGACCGAGAAGACTTGCTGGACTTCGCGCCGGGATGTGAGCTCCCGGAGTGCCACCCCGACGTCGTATCGACCCGGGGGAAGGGTGACGAATTCCTGGAAGAACACGCGTTCCTCGCGACTTACCGTCTCCGGGAAGTCATCCACCCGCACGATCTCGCGCCGATTCCAGCTGACCACCGTATCCGAGTCGACCACCGCGCGCAGCCGGACCTGGTAACGGGCGGCGTACAGGTCTCCGTCCTTCGAAAACCGGAGTGCAGATGGAGACATGGAGGCCGCGAATCCAAGCCATGCCGAGTCCGCGGGACCTTGCAGGAGAATCAGACGACCGACGACCGGAAATTCGATCGTTCCGGCGAGAAACCCCCGGTCCCGGTATCCGTCGAGCGCCAGCGCGACATGCTGCACGCGAACAGTGGATGGACCCCCCGGATCGGAATTCCCGCTTCCGCACCCTGACGCAACCAGAGCAAGACACACGGACGTGCAGCCGCGCTTCCCCCAGGTCCATCCATCTGACACCATCGCGATCGCTCCGCTCCACCACGTCCCGTACCGAACTCGGGTCGCCACCTGGCGACGCATACACTATACCCGATCCGGCTGCCGCGGGCCGAATGTGAACGCACAGACCGGAAACGCGCCAGCGGGGAGCCCGTTCTCTGTGTCGGAGCTTGGCCGGACGTAACATGCGAAGCGGGGCGCCCGAAGGCGCCCCGCTCAACTGTTGCGAAATTCCCTCACCGCGATCGGCGAGGGAGAAGTGGGTCAGAAACCCGTATGATAGATGAACCGCAGCATCGTATAACGGCCGAAGTGAGGCACTCCCACGAAGCTCTGGTAGTCGTTGTCGAAGATGTTCGTCACGTCGAGTTGAACTCCGAAACCGTTGTTGCGGAACATGTACCCAACGTTCAGGTCGAACACCGTGTACGCATCGACACTGCCTGTGTACACACCCGAGGCCACCGGGAAGCCATCCACGTAGCGTCCACGTACGGCTCCGCTCAGACCTCCCTGCGGAGTGCGGTAGCCAACCATGGCAGAGCCCTTCCACTTCGGAGCGTTCAGGGCCACTTCCCGCGTCGCCGGATCGCCCTCCTCACCCGTCAGGAAGGAGTCCTTCTCCACCCACGAGATCGTTCCGCCGAATTCCCACCGGTCGTTGAAGATGTATGTGATTGAAGCATCGGCGCCGAAGTAGCTGAAGTCGCCGAGATTCCGGTAGGTGAGCAGAACCGGGGCGGCGGTGGTTCCTCCAGCCGTCGTCGGCACGATCGCGCCGAATGGGACACTGCCGATTTCCGCGGCCAGCGCCGCTGCAGTTGCCCGGGCTTCCGCCTCGGTGTCGAACACGGGGCCGACGAGGGGCAGGAACTCCTCGACCAGGAAAGCTTCGGTCTGCGCCTCGGGCAGGAAGATGTTCGGCGTGAATGGTTCGAGCGCCGAAATGAAATTGTCTACGTCCGTATAGTACACGTTCGCGCCCAGCAGGAGATTGCTGTCGAGCAGCAGTCCCTTGTACCCGATCTCGAATGTCTGCCAGATCGTTGGTACGAGCGCCGGGACGTCGGGGATCTGTCTCAGGTCCAGAATCGGGTTCTGGAACGTCTGGGAGTTGAGGTCGAGCGTGGCTCCAACCACCGGTATGTCGGTGGCGTCAGGAGCGTTGATTGCCTGGAGAAGACCTCCCGCAGCTGGATCTGCCAGTCCCACAACCGCGATCGCTTCCTGCCACACCTGTTCCGTCGTCGATGGCAGGTAATCGCGGGCTGTCCCACCGAGAAGCGGGGCGAACGGCGACATGTGCATCGGCACGCCGTTCTGATCCCGATCGAACTGGAACCCGTTCTCGGTCACACCCTGTGCTCGGCCCTCATAGAAGAACGGTCCAAAGAGCGGAATCGGCTGGGCCGAAATATCAAGGAACAGGTTGAGCGTATTCGGCGTGGAAAACGCCCGGTTATAGCTGGCCCGGATGCTTCGTTCCGGCGTCGGACTGAATACGATCGCCGCGCGGGGCGAGAACACCAGGTCCTCGAGCCGGGAATTGTCATCCAGGCGGGCGGCCGCGACGAAGTTCCACTTTTCGCTGAACCGCCCGTCGTACTGCACGTAGCCGCCGAACTCGGTCAGGTTGTCATCGTCCTCGTGCCGCCCGTTGATCGTTCCTTCGGATTTCGGATCCGTGTACAGGAAGTCCAGTCCGTACGTCAGTCCATGGTTAGGATTGAAGTCAAATCCGTGCTGCAGCTGGGCAACCGTCTGGTATGACTTGTCGATCAGCGGCCGGCCTGAACGCAGAAGGTAGCTGTTGTCGTTGTCGTTGCCGTTCCAGAACACCTGACCGAACAGCCGCTTCCAGTTGAAACGCCCCTGTAAGTACGAATAGCCCCAGTCCTGGACCTGCCCGGCACCGATGCCGGTGAGATCGACGCTGTTGATCGCCTCGGTGCGTCCACCGGACAGGATGATTGACGACTCGTCCGACGGCCGAAAGTCGGAGCGCACGTCGAAGCCCCACCGCTGGATGTCGTAGTCACGGCCCCCGGCGACATTGTCGACCCGCGTCTTCAGATCGGCCGGGTTGTCCAGATCTCCCACGAAGTTCAGGCAGAGGGGCTGGTCCACCGGGTTGTACCCGGCCGCGATACAGGCGTCTGCGGCCTGGCCCGCCTGGACTTCGACCGGATCGTTGTACACGAAGTCTGTACCGCCGAAGTAGCTGCCGGAGACCTTGATCCCGAACGTGCGTGCATCGTTCGCCCACGCGACACGCCCCTCGGCCTGTCCGGTCCACTCGGTGGTCGACTCCAGGTTGTCGGGGGCGTTTTCACCCTGGTTTCGGATACCCGGCGCGACCGACAGGGTGACCCCGGGGTCGTCGATCGGTGACTGGGTCAGGAAGTGAATGACGCCGTTTGCTGCGTTGGGACCGTACAGGGCCGAACCTGGACCGAGCACCACCTCGACCCGGTCCAGGTCAGCGTTCGTCGTCGGGTTGAAGTAGGAGATGTTGACCCGGAGTGACGGAACGCGAGAGATCCTGAAGTCGGTGAGATTCAGGGTGGCCCCGGAGAACACGTTGTTGAAGCCGCGGACCACTACGTAGCTGCTCTGCAGCCCGGTGTTGACGAAGTCCACCCCGGCCTGCTCCTTCACGTGGTCGACTGGCGTTACGGTCGGTCTCGCTTCGATCGCCTCGCGCGACACCACTTCGACAGCGGCAGGCGCATCGAGAGCCTTCTCGATGCGTTTGGATGTCGTGACGGTGATCGGGTTCAGGTTGAAACTGCGTTCAGCCAGACCTGCGCTCACGGACGTCGTCTGTCCGGACAGGACCGTGACGCCCTCCTCCTGCACGAGTTCCCAGCCGGGAAGCGTAAACTGGACAGTATAGGTCCCGGCCGGAACGCCGGTGATCCGGTAGGCGCCGCTGGTCGTCGAGAAGTCGCCGGCCACGACGCTCCCGTCGGCCCGCAGGACTTCGACCTCTACAGCAGACAGTCCGAGTCCCGTCATGTCGGTGACGGTGCCCGAGATTGCCCCTTCCTGTGCATGGCCGGCTCGTGGCAACATCAGGAGGAGAAACATCGCGGGAAGGACGAGAAGCAACGAACGAACACGCCGTCTCACCATAGGACCGCCTCACTGCTGGGTGGGAATTGGATGCGTCTCATCCACCGAGCCTCACCGGGTAGATCGACGCCACCATATGTACGCAGTCGAACGCATTTTCGCGGCCTGTTTGCTGAATTGCAAGCGGGGTGGTGCATTCACTGCGGTCACCGATCACGTGATCGGCAGTTGTGGGATGCGAAACGGGCCCGGGTTAGAATTCCCCGGGCCCATACTTCGTGGGTCGTCGGCCGTCGGACGATTCAGGCCAGATTTACGTCGGGACAGTCTCTGGTCAGACAGACCCTCGCTCGACCGCGTGTACCGCGTCGATCATCTTCTGAGCGCTTTCCTCCATGTCGATCACGATTCGGTCGACTCGTGACACGAAGTAGTTGTGCGCGATGTTGATCGGAATCGCGATCGCCAGACCGGTGGCCGTCGTGATCAGGGCCACCTTGATTCCGCCTGCCACGAGCGTCGCTTCGACCTCACCCGCGATCTCGATCGCCTGGAAGGCCTGGATCATCCCGATAACGGTCCCGAGGAAGCCGAGCAGCGGGGCGACGTTCGACAGCGTCGCGAGCCAGACCAGTCCGCGCTCGAGCTTCGAAACCTCGATCGCGCCGGCGTTCTCGATCGCCTGCGTGACCCGCGTCGTGCCTTCCTTGTACCTGCGAAGCCCGGCGCTGAGGATATTGCCCGCGGGCGACTTCGATTCCTCGCACAAGGAGAGGGCCTGGTCCAGTCGCTGCTGTGCGATCAGACCGTCCACTTCCTTGAACAGCTTCCGGTTGCTCGCAGACTTGAGCGCGAGGTCGAAGAACTTCCAGACGATGATCAGGAGGCCGATTGCGAGACATGCGCCGAGCGGCCACATCATGAAGCCGCCACTCTCCCACAGGTCGCCCAGTCTGAGCTCCTGCCCCTGCCCCAACATAGGCGACTCCTGCACGAGCCAGAGCGCCGCACCAGTCAAGCTTGCCAAAGTGTCCTCCGACGTTTTGGTATCCGAATCCGGCGTCCCGCAAAAACACGGGCTCGCAAGCTATCCGACGACTTGAGCAAGTGTCAAGGGACTCCGCCATGCGGCCGCGGGATCGACGAGAGCAGTTCGCGGGTGTACGCATGCTGCGGGTCCGCGAACAGGCTCTCGGTGGCACCCTCCTCGACGATCGCGCCCTCGAACATCACGGCCGTCCGGTCAGCGACCTGTCGCACGACTGCGAGGTCATGGGCGATGAACAGATACGTCAGACCGAGCTCCGCCTGGAGATCCGCGAGCAGGTTGAGGACCTGCGCCTGCACGGAGACGTCCAGCGCGGACACGGGCTCATCTGCTACGATCAGCTCCGGTTCGACGCTCAGCGCGCGGGCGATTCCGATGCGCTGTCGCTGACCGCCTGAGAATTCGTGCGGATACCGGGCGGAAGCGGACGCGTCGAGACCCACGAGGGTCAGAAGTTCGGCGACTCGTCCTGACGTGTCATGTTCAGGGACCAGTCTGTGATACGTCAGCGCTTCAGCCAGCATGCCTCCTACCGTGAGGCGTGGATTCAGTGAACCGTAGGGATCCTGAAATACGATCTGCGTCCGACGCCGAAACATGGACCACGTGGCTCGATCGAATGCCGCGAGGTCCCTGCCGCGATACAGGACTCGACCGGCCGACGGAGGCTCAAGGCCGAGAAGCAGGCGCCCCGTGGTGCTCTTGCCCGACCCCGATTCACCCACCAGGGCCAGCGTTTCGCCCGCGTAAATTTCGAGGTCGACGCCGCGAACGGCCTCCACCTTCGCCGGCCGCCGTAAGCCGACGCGACGTGAACGTCCGGCCGAGTACCACTTTTCGAGGCCTTCGGCACGCAGGATCGCTTCGCTCATGGAGCCTCCTCGACGAGCCAACAGGCAGCCCGAGTGGCAGGGGCCTGCATGAGCGACGGATCGTCTCGCCCGCACCGGTCCAGCGCGACCGCGCAGCGCGGGTGGAAACGGCATCCCGGCGGCCAGGCGTGAGGCGACGGCACCGATCCGGGAATCGCCTCGAGTCGATCTCTGGGCCGGTCGGGATCCGGAATCGAGCGCAGCAGGCCAACGGTATACGGGTGTGAAGGTCTCGAAAACAGACTCGCCGACATACCCTGTTCGACGATTCGACCGGCGTACATCACCGCCACCCGATCGGCCACCTGCGCGACGACTCGCAGGTCGTGGGAAATCAGCAGGAGCGCCATGTTTCGCTCGCGACGCAATTCGTCCAGGAGACCAAGAATCCGGGCCTGAATCGTGACGTCCAGCGCCGTCGTCGGTTCATCTGCGACGAGAATCTCCGGGTCACCGGCGAGCGCCATGGCAATCATCGCGCGCTGTCGCATCCCGCCTGACAGCTGATGCGGCCACGCCTGTGCCCGACTGGCAGGGTCCGGGATGCCCACTCGATCAAGCAGGGCAACGACACGTTCGTTTACCGCGCCACCCCGGAGCTCGGTGTGGCGGCGAACAGACTCTGCAACCTGCTCCCCGACTCTGAGTACAGGGTTCAGGCTGGTCATCGGTTCCTGGAATACCATCGCGATTTCGCCGCCGCGCACCTCTCGCAGTCGCATCGGCGATGCGGTGAGAAGCTCCTCGCCACACAGCCGAACGCTCGAACCGGACATAATCCGGCCCGGCGGGTCGGCGATCAGTCCGAGGATGGAGAGTGCGGTGACCGACTTCCCACACCCCGACTCGCCCACGATCCCGAGTGTCTCGCCAGCATCGACCGAGAAGCTGACGCCGTCCACCGCCGGAGCATCGACCTCGTCGGCGCGAAACCCGACTCGCAGATTCTCGACCTCGAGCAGGCGGGTGGAGTTCATTCCACGTGCCTCGGATCGAGCGCATCCCGCAGTCCATCGCCGACCAGGTTGAAGCTCATCACGGTCAGCACGATCGCGAGGCCCGGAAACGTACTGATCCACCACGCGTCGATGATCCTGTCACCGCCCGACTGGATGATGTTGCCCCACGAAGCCGTAGGGGGCTGGACCCCGAGGCCGAGGAAGCTGAGCGCCGCTTCTGCGAGGATCGCGTTCCCGATTCCAAGCGTGGCCGCCACGATGACGGGCGTGAGGACGTTGGGCAGGATGTGCCGCCCGAGCACCCGGCCCGCCCCGTATCCGAGGGCGCGGGCCGCCTGCACGTACTCCCGCTCCCGCACGCTCAACACCTGGCCTCGCACGAGGCGTGACACTCCCATCCAGCCGGTGAGACCCAGCACGACGACGATCAGTGGGATTGAGGGCTGGAAGACCGCGACCACCGTGATCAGCAGAACGAGTCGCGGGAAGCTGAGAAACAGATCCACGATGCGCATCAGGATCGCGTCGACCCAGCCGCCCGCATATCCCGCCACGGACCCGATCAACGTACCGAGCGTAATCGCGATCAGCACCGCCAGGAACCCGATGATCAGCGAGATTCTGGCACCGTACAGCACCCGGCTGAGCAGGTCCCGACCGAGCTCGTCCGTTCCCATCCAGTGCGCTGCCGACGGAGCCAGGAGCCGACCCGTCGAGAGATTCATCACGTCGGGGTCGAACGGGGCGAGAATCGGAGTAAGCAAGGTCACGACCGTAAGCGAGGCAAGCAGCGCCAGCCCCAGCACGGCCTGGTGGTGACGCCGAAATCGACGGCCCGCGAGCGCCACTGGCGACCGGCCCACCTCGGCCTCGTGCGAACCGGTGAGTTGGTCGGACCCCCGATTTCCGGCCAGCCAGGTCGCGACGAGCAGCACGACCAGTGACAGCAGGGCGAGGATGCCGTCCCACGCCGGGTGAGCGAACAGGTCCAGGATCCGTGCGCGTCGGAACCACGTCACCCCCAGCAGCGTGAGCCAGGATCCAAGGACCAGGAACCCGGACAGCCTTCCCGCCAACAGGGCCGAGACTCCGGGGAGGAAGATGTCGAGAAAGCCCGACTGCCCGCCGCGGTTCTCCGACGGCGCTTGCTTACTCATAGCGGATACGGGGGTCGACGAAAGCGTACAACAGGTCGGCGATCAGGCTGCCGACCACGACGAGCGCCCCGAACAGGAAGCTCGCCGCCATCACCAGCGGATAGTCCCGCGCCAGAATGCCGTCGTACATCAGACGGCCCATGCCGGGCCACGAGAACACGACCTCGATCACCAGCGCCCCACCGAACAGCAGCGGCAGATACAGCCCAAGCAGGCTCACGACCGGGATCAGCGCGTTGCGGAGCGCGTGCCGGAGGATCACGGTCCGTTCGGGGAGGCCCTTGGCGCGTGCCGTTCGAATGTAGTCCTGCTGGATCACTTCGAGCATTTCGCCGCGCATGTAGCGCGCAACCCCGGCCGCAGAGGCCAGTCCCAGCGCTATGGTGGGGAGCACCAGGTGCTGCGCCACGTCCGTGATCTTTCCGAGTGGGCCGAGCAGGGAGTGATCGACCGAGGTCATGCCGAAGACCGGCAGTCCCAGCCAGGACAGGCTCGTGGAGGCAACCAGGATCAACATCAGGCCGAGCCAGAATCCGGGCATCGAATAGAGGAATAGAGTCACGAACGTGAGCAGCGAGTCGGTCGGCCCGTACTGCCTGACGGCCTGCAAGGAGCCAACCGCACAGCCGACTCCGAAAATCACGAGCAGCGACGTCCCACCCAGAAGCAGAGTGTTCGGCAGTGCGTCTCCAATCACATCACGAACCGGGCGGAAATGCGTATAGCTATATCCGAAGTCCCCTGACAGGAATGCCTTCACCCATCGTACGTACTGCACATGCAGCGGCTGATCCACTCCCATGTTCACACGCATCCGGTCCAGCACTTCGGGCGGGATGCTCGGGTTGAACCAGATTGCCGTCGGATCTCCGGGGGCGAGATGCAGGATGAGGAAGATGAGCGTGACGATCCCGATCAGCAGCGGAATCGCCTGCAGTGCCCGGCGCCCGACATAGCGGATCAGCGTCGGGCCTCCGGATCGAGCCACCACTCGGTTACAGATGCCCAGGTCCCGCGCGCATCCGCAGTCACCCCGCGAAGTCCCGCGCGGCGCGCGAGAACCGTCTCCACGTTGTACAGGAAGGTGTACGGCTGAGCCTCGGCCACCAGCGTCTCGTAGCGGTGAGTCAACCGGCGGAGCGACTCGCGATTGGACACGAACTGCATCGAGTCGAGCACGGCATCCAGCTCGGGTTGGCACCAGCCCGTAAACTGCATTGGGTCGTCCACCCGGTCGCAGGCCCACAGGTCACGGTCATCCAGCGGGACATCCCTCGCCCAGCTCACGAGGAATGCATCGAAACGTCGGTCGGGGCTCGTGACCAGCGGAACGAGCGACGCCTGCTCCCGTGCCATCGGCTCCACGGCCACGCCGACATCCGCCAGGTTCGCCTGTACGATCGTCGCGACATCCATCCAGGCCTGTCGCGGGGTGAAATACAGCTCGAATCTGAGGGGAACTCCCCTGTTCTCACGCACCCCATCTCCGTCTTCATCGGTCCAGCCGTGCTGGTCGAGCAGTGCGCGGGCGGAGTCCGGTGCGTAAGGGAAGGGCTCCCAGGCGGAATCGTACGTCCAGTGCCACGGCCCGACCGGCCCGGATGATACAGATCCGTATGGACCTCGGACCACGTCGACGATCGACTCGCGATCCATGGCGAGTGTCAGGGCACGGCGAACGCTCGGATCGGTGAATGGGTCCCGCCGTGTATTCC
>Ga0316193_10002333_pt1 | contig 13316 bp, 14 predicted proteins | sample MerIslsedime2_MG_FD_207735 | JGI IMG/M metagenome (GOLD analysis project Ga0316193, IMG submission 207735) | Coastal sediment microbial communities from Maine, United States - Merrow Island sediment 2 | ecosystem: Environmental > Aquatic > Marine > Coastal > Sediment | place: USA: Maine...
TTTACGAGATCGACCCGATGCTGTGCACCGAATGCGTCGGCCACTTCGAAACCTCGCAGTGCGTTGAGGTTTGTCCGGTCGACTGTATTCCGTTTAATCCACAATACCCGGAAACACAGGATCAGTTGTTGGTGAAGTATCGCTTGCTGACCGGCGACGAATAATACTGATAGCGGCTGCCCCTGCACCCTTCCCGTGCAGCTCGTCAATACCCGCCGACTGCGCCCTCGCTGCGGTTGTCGAAGCTCGCTTCCAGGTAGCCCTTGTCGTTCAGGCGCACCGCCTTGATTCGGCCGAGGTAAGACGGACGCTGCTCGACGGTTTCGTGACCGCGTTGCTGCAGCCCTTTCACTACCTCCGGGGAAAACTTGTACTCGTCCATGTACAGCTTGTTCGGCAGGAACTGATGATGCACTCGTGGGAACTGCACAGCGCGATCGATATCCAGTCCGCTGACCAGTACGCGATAGATAGTCTGGATCACACTACTGATGATTCTGGGACCCCCGGCCGCACCCAGGGTCATTACGATGCGGCCATCCTTCTCGACCAGTGTCGGACTCATTGAACTGAGCGGCCTCTTGCCGGGTTGCACGCGGTTGCCGAAACCTTGCAGCAGGCCGTAGCCGTTGGGTTCGCCGGGGCGGGTAGTGAAGTCATCCATTTCGTTGTTCAGCGATATGCCATATTTTTCGGAAACAACGCCGGAGCCATAGGTGCCGTTCAGCGTGACGGTCAGGCTGATGGCGTTACCCTCGGCGTCGAGGATGGAAAACTGGGTGGTTTCAGTAGATTCGGCTATCGACTTATCGACCAATGGTGCTAGTTGTACCGCCTTGTTGAGGTCGATGCTTTGCGCCATCTTGTCGAGGTAGGATTGCGACAGTATTAGCTCAAAGGGGTTGCTATGGAAGTCCGGATCACCCAGCAGAGCGCGCCCCCTGAAGGAGCGGTTCAATACTTCCGCCATTAAATGCAACTCATCGATTCCGAGCAGTGCCTGGCGTTCAATATCAATTCGCTCGAACAGTTCGAACGCGGTCTTGATCACCGCACCACCGCTGCTAGGAGGGGGCATCATGTAGAGCTTATGTCCCTTGAAGCTGGTCTCCAGCGGCTTCAGCCAGCGCACCCGGTAGTTGGCCAGATCCGCCTCGGTGATGACGCCACCGTTAGCCTGTACCGTGTCCGCGATATCCTTGGCGACAGCTCCGCGATAAAAGCCTTCCGGGCCCTCGTCACGGTAGAGCAGTAGCGCACGGGCCAACGCCGGTTGCCTGAGCGTTTCGCCCGGCAGATAGGGCTGTTGTGGTGACTTATAAAAATGTCTTAAACCGGCAGGATTGAGGCGGTCTTTCTGGGATTCCGCATAACGCGATTCGGTCCCGGAAAACTCGATACCATCCTCGGCAAGTCGCAGGGCCGTCTCAAACAGGGTCGACCACTCCAGCTTGCCGTACTTTTGGTGCATCGCCCAGAGTCCTGCCGCGACGCCGGGTACACCAACGGCGGTACCTCCGTTCCAGGAAGCGTCTTTATCGCGATCAACATAGAAATCAGGTGAGGTGGCCGCCGGAGCCGCTTCCCTGAAGTCCAGCACATCGACACCTTGTCCCATGCTGAGCAGAGCGAAACCGCCGCCACCGAGCGAGGCATTCGATGGATTGGTTACCGTCAGCGCAAGTCCCACCGCCACGGCCACGTCAATCAGGTTGCCACCTCTGGCATAGGCCGCTTTACCCGCATCGACGGCGTAGACAGACGGTGCGGAAATCATGATTTTGGTACCTTCGCCCGGTACCGCCTGTGCGCTTGTCCCGAACGTCAGGGAACAGATCAGTGCGAACAGGAGGGATAGTAAGCGGATTGGCTTTTTAATTGACATGGCGCGCTCTCCTGATGAGCGGATAGTTAAACCGGGGTTTTGGATAATGCAACTGGATAGTACAACCTGGCTGAGCAGGCCCGGTTTTGATCATTGACTGATTCAGTCGGTCTCACAGTTGCGCATTGTTAATCAGCATAGCCGGGCATGTCACGATCGAGTACACGCTTCATTGCATCGAAATACAATTCGTCGCGTCGACCGCGGTGACGGTCATGCTCGTCCGGAGCCTGCACCTGATCGATCACTGGCTGTGAAATCGGCAGCAATTTCTGACCGGTGCTCATCGCGCGTATCTGCGCACGACATACTCGCTCCAGCATGTGCAGCATGCGGCTTGCCTTGGCAATCGTATCGACGGCGACCAGTACACCATGATTGCGCATAAAAACGACCTGCTTGTCGCCAATGAGGGCGGCGAGTCGCTCGCCTTCTTCAAGGGTATCGGCGGTGCCATAGTAATGGTCGTCATAGGCGATGCGACCATCGAAGAATGCTGAGGTCTGGCAGGCCGGGATCAAACGATTATCCTCGAGCATGTTGAGCGCCAGTGCCCAGTTCTGGTGCGTGTGAAACACTACGCGTCGGCCGGTAACGCGATGAATAGGGGCGTGAATGCACTGCGCCGAGAGTTCGACCACGCCGTCTCCCTCGAGCGTCTCGCCCGCTTCGTTGAACACCATCAAGTCGCTGGCACGGGCTTCAGACCAGTGCAGACCGAAAGGCAACACCAGGTAGCGATCGTCGTAGTCAGGCACGGTAACGGTGAAATGATTGTCAATGCCTTCTTCGAGTTCGTGATAAACCGCGAGCCTGAGCGATGCCGCCAGATCGATACGGGCCTGAGAGCGCGCTTCGACACTTTTGTTGATCGCATGGATGGACATCGAAGTTAACCGGTTAATCAAGACTGGGCGATAATAATCCAATTTCAGTTCGAGAGAAACCGGCATTGCAGGGATATGATTACCAATTCGAGCGTCACAGACACCCCATTGTCGCGAGGTTACTGGCGTGTGGACGCCAGGACAGAAGCCCAGAAAAAGCTGTTTGCCTCAGGTCTGGCAGAGCGGACAGTAATAACTGGAGCGTTGCCCCTGAACCAGATGGCGCACAGGTTTACCGCAGGTATGGCAGGGCCCTTTGTTGGCATAGACCTGTAAAGCGTGGCGGAAATAGCCCGGTTTGCCATCGACCTGGGTGAAATCCTGTAAGGTGGTGCCGCCTTTGGCTATGGCCGCGGTCAGCGTGGCGCGAATCGCCTCTACCAGTCTGGCAATGCGTATCTTGCTGATCTTTCCGGCAGCGCGGGTCGGGCGAATGCCGGCCAGGAAAAGAGCTTCGCTGGCGTAGATGTTACCGACGCCGACCACGATATGACTATTCATGATAAAGGTTTTGATGGCAGCACTGCGTCCGCGACAGCGACCATATAGATAGTCTGCATTGAACTCATCTGCCAGAGGCTCGGGGCCCAGTGGCTGCAACAGCCGATGCTGCAGCGGATCCTCGTCACAGTAGAGTAGTGCGCCAAAACGCCGTGGATCTCTAAACTTCAGCGACTGACCATTGCCAAGCTCAAACTCAATGTGTTCGTGGTTAGCGGCGGGTGAACCGGTCGGCAGCACGCGCATGCTGCCGGACATGCCAAGGTGCCAGATCAGGCTGCCCTGATCCAGCGTCATCAACAGGTACTTGGCACGGCGAGAGACGCCCGTAATTCGGCTACCGGCGAGGCCAGCAACCTGCGGGCTCACCGGCCAGCGCAGCCGTGATTCGCGCACTAAAACCCGCTCGATAAGCTGTCCCGAGACGTGCGGTGCTATGCCGCGACAGGTGGTTTCGACTTCGGGTAATTCTGGCATCGGCGCAGTTTAGCCCTGCCGGTTGGCGCGGGCCAGCATAATACTCGCTGCCAGCAGCGGTGGCCTGGGGCCATCGCCAACGAGCCACAGGGCTGGTCGGCCCACAAGTGATCGACAACCTGGGTTAGCTTTCACTGGCATCGGCGCTTAGCGTGATTAACTGGTCGCGATAGTCCCGGCGGAAATGATACTGCAGGCCGAGGTTCGGGTGCGCGATGACGATCTCGGGGTCCTCTGACATCAGCAGGAATTCGATCACTTCCCCATCCGCCAGCTCGATTTCGATGAGCTGACGAGGGGGGAGCTCAAGATCAAGGTTGCTGATACGAGTGGCCTGCAGATCTCGCCAGTTGTCGACCAGCCTGAGCAGGCTGGCCTGTGAGAATTCAATGGCCTGGTTCGAACGCCAAAGGTTATTTTCATCGAGACGGAGTTCCAGATCAGGCAGGCGCAGAGAGACGATTCCCTGGTGCCCGGGCAGTAAGCGGCGATCGACCAGGCCGGCGAGACCCTGATTGACGAACACCAGGTGTACGTCGGGCAGCAGGTAGAGCTTGTCTTCCAGCATGGCATAGCGGCGTTCGCCGATATTGTTGGTCGCGCCGAATAATAGCGGGATGCCGTTGAAGCGCATGCTCGCTTTCGGCTGTTGCAGCCCGAGGGCTGCCAGATCGACGTCAGCGATGTCTGAAAGTGCATCTGCTTCGATCTTGAGTATGCTCAGCAGGCGACGGACGTTGTTTTCCTGAGCCGGCCAGTTGATCGGCGACTCGATATTCCAGCCATTGCTACCTCGTTGCAGGCGTAGCTGCAAATCACCCGTCTCAATTTCGATAGTGTCTACTTCATCCGCTGTGAGTTGACTGATGGTCGGCTTCTTTTCTACTGTGTCACCCGGTTCGAAAAAGGCGCCGGCGAAGGCTAATCCGATGATCAGAGCGACGAGCAGGGCGTTGACAATCCAGCGTTTCGACAACACTAACGTTTGCGCCGTTTGAGCCAGATACGCAGGCCGCTGATCAACAGGCCCACAGGTAGCAGTAGCAGGAAGAAGACGGCGATCGCAAGTTGTTCGTTGGTCGATAATTCGAGACGGGTATCGGGCGCGGGTCGCGGGCTGATAGAGATCAACCGATCATCGTGACTCAACCAGTTTATAAGGTTGATGCCGATATCGAGATTGCTGCCATTGCCCAGATAACTGTTGGCAAGAAAATCGGCATCGCCGACGATGACGACGCGTTGCTCGAACAGCTGACCGTCAGCGTCATGCTGGCTGCGCGCCAGGCTCATGCCGATGGTTAGTGGTCCTGAAATCTCGTCATCGTTATCGCCCTTGTATATATCACCATCCATGTCACCGGTTTCGTTCCAGCTGCGGATATCGGATTGCAGAAAATTCTGCCGTTGCCAGTTCTCGTCGCCGTAGAACTCGATACCCTGGGCTTTCGGGAAAAGCGACAGGCTGCTGAGATTATTGGTTATGGGGTGGCGCGGATAGTCGCCAATGAGGACAAAGTCGATGCGCTCCAACCCCATTAACTGGGTATTCGGATCAGCAATTATGCCGGGCACGAAACCGCTCGCCAGGCTCTCCCCGAGCATTTCCAGTCCGTCCACGGCCTGCTCGGGATCGGCAAACCAGAGAAAGTTGCCACCGCCGTCGATGTACTCCTGCAGCAGGCGGATTTCACCCGGCAGCAACGCTACCTGCGGACTGGCAAGGACCAGTACGTCGGTATTGTCCGGGATGCTGCCGATCTGCGACAGGGTGAGGTCCTCGACGGTGTAGCCCTTGCTGGCAAGCTGGGTCGCGAACAGGCTGTAATCGTGATTTGCTTCACCGTACGGGTTGCGTTCGCCATGCCCTTGCAGGAACACCAGCCAGCGCTCTCCCTGGCGCAGCAGGCGCTGGATTGCATTGCTGACATTGGCTTCGCTGATCTGCGTGATCTTTTCGTTACGGCCACGATACTCAAGCAATACCTCTCCATCGTAGCGAATATCGTGTTCACGCAGCAGATCGGGGTGCAGCTCCGGGTTCAGGCTTTGCACGGAGATGTTGGGTTGCAGGTGTCGATAGCGCTCGAACAGTTTTTCCAGCGCCGGTTTGCGATCATTGATGGGTGTTATGAAAAGGGTTACTTTGATTTCGGCATCGACATTTTCAAGCAGGCGCACCGTCTCCTGCGACAGGCTGTTGCGCTGATTGCTGCTCATGTCGATCGTGACCGGATAGCGCTGGCTAAGCCAGGCGAGCAGCACCAGCACGGCGATGAATAGCAGCAGGAAAACACCGGATTGAATGCGTAGCTGCAACCGGGCTCGGGAATTCAGTTTCACAGCAGACGCTCGCGATCGAGTTGACGGATGGTGAGACCGAGGAAGCCGGTTATCAGCAGCAGGTAGTAGGCGATGTCGCTGCTGTCGAAAACACCTTCCAGCAGGGACTCGTGATGACCCAGCAGAGACAGGTAAGCCAGCAGCGACTGGCCACTGGTGACCGATTCGCTGAGCCAGTCGATAATCCACAGCATCAGCAAAATTCCAAAGCTGCCGACGGCGGCGATGGTCTGGTTCTCCGTGAGGCTGGACAGATAAAGGCCGATAGCGCTGAAGGCGCCGAGTAACAGCAGCATGCCGAGATAAATTGACAGCAGTTTGCCACTGTCGGGAGAAGTGCCGAGGTATAGCGATAAGGGCATCAGCATCAGCATGCTGACCAGCACCAGCACAAAGAGCATCAACCCTGCGAACTTACCGAGTACGATTTCGGTCATGCTCAGCGGTGCCGAAACGAGCAGCGTCAAACTGCGATTGCGTTTTTCTTCGGCAATGCTGCGCATCGTCAGCAGCGGCATCACCATCAACAGGATAATGGCCGCGACCTGCATCAGCGGGGCTACCACAATATCAGTCACACCCGGGGTATTCTGCAACGCCATCAGCTGAGGTTGCAACAGGAAGAAGTTATCCAGATTGGTCAGGAACATGTAGCCGAGAATAAACTGGATCACGGCGAGAATAACCCAGGCTAAAGGCGCCTGGAACATGGCTATAAATTCGCGTCTGCCAATAACCCAGATCATATCGCATTGTCCAGTTCGTGTTGGGTCAGTTCGATGAACAGGTCTTCTAAGGACTGTTGTTCAGGAATCAATTCGTATAGTCCCCATTGCTGTTTTACAGCGTGTGCGACCAGTGCATCGGGCGTGACGTCGGCGGCGAACACCAGCCGGTAGCGCTCGTCACCGAGGACTTCGGCCTGCTCGATGCCCGCAAGTGCTGTCAGTTCTTCGATGTTGACGGCCTTGCGCAGCGCGATTCTGCAGGATATCTCGTGCCTGTTGTTTAATGACTCGGTGGAGGCGTTGTAGATCAGTTCGCCGGCCCGAATAATTTGCACTCGATCACAGGTGGCCTGCACTTCGGAAAGAATATGGGTTGATAATATGACGCTGCGCTCACTGCCGAGCGAGCGGATTAAATCGCGAATTTCACGGATCTGGATCGGGTCAAGACCAACCGTTGGCTCATCGAGTATGACCACCGGCGGATCGTGAATAATGGCCTGGGCAATGCCAACCCGTTGTTGATAACCCTTTGACAGATTGCCGATCAGGCGGGCACCGTTGGATTCCAGTCCGCATTGTGCTTTGACCTTGCTGAGCGCCGCTTTGACTGCCGGACGTGGGATGCGATGCAGGCGTGCACAATAGCCGAGGTATTCATCGACGCTGGCATCGCGGTAAAGCGGTGGGTGTTCGGGCAGGTATCCGAGCTGGCTTTTGGCCGCGCGCGGCGAATCAATAATGTCGTAACCAGCGATTTTGACTTCACCTTCGCTGGGCGCGAGATTACCGCTGATCACCTGCATGGTGGTCGATTTGCCGGCACCGTTCGGGCCCAGAAAACCGAGTACCTCACCTGCTTTGAGGGTAAAGCTCAGCTGGTTGATGGCGCGGTGGTTCTGGTAATAACGAGACAGGTTTTCGACCTGGATGAGTGTCTCTGTCATGAGATCTCTGGGGATTCAACGGAACGCTAATGATACCCCGAGTGGAGGCGATATGGCAGCCTTACTCGCGCAAATCGAAGACATCGAACAATGGCTGAGCGGCGGGCATAAAAAAACCGGCTGGCGCCGGTTTTTTGAGAGCATAAGGAAAATTGGTTACTTGATTTTGGCTTCCTTGTACTCGACGTGCTTACGCACCACGGGATCGTATTTCTTGAACACCATCTTGTCCGGCGTATTTTTCTTGTTCTTGTCGGTGGTGTAGAAATGGCCTGTGCCAGCGGTGGATACCAGTTTGATTAAATCTCTCATGTTGCTGCTCCTAGCACTTGATGCCGCGCTTGCGCATGTCCGCGATAACCGCGTCGATGCCGTTTTTGTCGATGATGCGCATACCTTTGGTAGACAGGCGCAGCTTTACCCAGCGATTCTCGGATTCGACCCAGAATTTGTGCGAGTGCAGGTTGGGCAGAAAGCGACGACGCGTACGGTTGTTAGCGTGCGACACGTTGTTTCCGCTAACAGGTTTTTTACCTGTTACTTGGCATACCCGGGACATGGTGGAACTCCGTTAAAATGGCTGGATTACTATAAGGGCGCGAACTCTACCAGAAGGTCCGGCGCTATTCAAGCGGCTTCAGCCGCTAATCTTAACCGTTTTCGGTTATTTGAACATTGCCATTTGTGGGCCCTAACGGCTAAGATTGGTGGCATCAAATCGAACTCGAAATGGCTGACGACAGGCATTCATTTTTTCATCGCTTGAAGATAGGCTGAGTGATCGGAATTTACCACTGGAAACGTAAAATCAGGCAAACTATCAGCCTTGATGCGGAGATGGCCGATAATTTAAGCCCGACCGCGAAAAGCGACAATATCGACGATGCGCAGGGCGACGCCGATCTGTGGCCGGCGCTGGCGCCAAATATGCCAAAGCGGGAACTGTTTCCCTGTTGCGCCGGGCAGTGTAACGTGTACGTGGCGCCCCAATGATGGATAACCTGATCATAAATATTAAACCACCTGCAAAACTCAAGCATGTAAGGCGCTTGTTTGCGTGTCTGCTGGCAACGTTGGTTCCGTTGTCGATCCTGGCTGAAACCGACTGGTCGTCGCTAACCATCGATAACGATGTCTTCGTTGACAGCGACGACGGTTATACCGGCGGTTTCTACTACTCCTGGATTGATACGCCGGAGAACAACAGACCCGCGATAGGGTTGCTGGCGAAAGCTATGAGGTGGAGTCTCTCCAATCGTGATCTGACCGCTGACGAGTACAGTATCAAAACGATCGGGCAAGCCGCGGTGACGCCAGACGACCTCGACGAGAAGCATCCACCCCTGCCGCCAGACGATTTCCCGTATGGGGGCCTGCTTTTTTACAGCGATACCTGGCTGCAAGCCTACGCGCAGCAAGCCGAGAAAATTGACGTCACGATCGGTATTGTCGGTGAATACTCGTTCGCCGAGGAATTCCAGAAAGGTTTCCACACGGTTATTGATGCGACCGACCCCAAGGGCTGGGACACTCAACTCAATGACGAGATCGTGTTCCGGTTGAGCCGCAGCCATATGTGGCGAAGCTGGGTTTCCGCTAACGGCAGCTCTGACCTTTTGCTGAGTGGCGACGCTGCGCTGGGAACGATTTCAAGCTCGGTCGGCGTGGGCGCGATGTATCGGTTCGGCGAACAACTGGAGCGAAACTATGCGACGGCACTGCAGATCGCTTCGCGAGCAGCTAATCCGATTTCGGCCGGTCCAATCTCGGTCCAGTCTGGCTGGTATTTTTTTGCGGGAGTGAACGCGAGCTACCTGGCCAACCAGATATTTCTCGACGGCAATACCTTTGATAACAATGGCCAGGAGTCGATGGACTACGACCATGAAATGATCGGCGCTACCGTCGGTGCTGTCTATTCGTGGCAGAACTGGGCGCTTACCTTTGCGCTGACCGATATGAACCTGATCGAAAGCAACGATCTTATGGACGACTATAACCAGTTTGGCTCTCTCACCCTGGCCTGGCGGAGTGACTAACTACCTGTTCGATGGCCCGGACAGCGGTTCTGGTAAGGGCAGGGTGGATAGTCTTCAGGCGAGAACCCGCTTCAGGGCTGCGATCAACGGAGCACACTCGGCGTCGCAGCCAACGATTATGCGCAGCCAAAAGTCATGACTTTCTGTTGCCGCCAGACTCCAGTATCTCTCCCTGTATTTCGCTGCCGCCAAGCGGGTTTGTAGCTGTTACCTTATGTTCCGGGGACTCGGCGGAACTCCGTTAAACTGACTGGACTATCTCAAGGGTGTGATTTCAATCAACAGCCTGTGCCGGTAGCAATTGGCTTGAATGCGATTTCACGCCCGTTTTCAATGATTTGACCGTTCCCTTTGATAACCCATGCAGCTAAGATTGCAGGCTGCCAATCTAACCTGGAAAGCACCACGATGGACATTGTTTTTATTCATGACCTGCAAATTGAAACCGTGATTGGTATTTATGACTGGGAACGCAAGATTCGCCAGACCATCAGCCTCGATGTGGAAATGGCTACCGATATCGGCAAGGCGGGTAAAAGCGATAACATCGAGGATGCCCTGAGTTACAAAACGGTGGCCAAACGCCTGATCGATTTTGTTGAGCAAAGCGAGTATGAGCTGGTCGAGGCGCTGGCTGAAAAGATTTGCAGCATAATCCTTGAAGAATTTTCCGTGCCCTGGGTGAAGTTGACACTGCGTAAACCGGGTGCAGTGCGCGGCTCGAAATCAGTCGGCGTCATAATCGAGCGCGGCAAGCGGGTCGATTGATGGCACGCGTATACGTCAGCCTCGGTAGTAACGTGGATCGGGAAAACCGCTTGCGCCAGGCAATGGCCCTGTTGCGAGAACGCTTCGGCGATATTGAAATGTCACCGGTATACGACTCAGTTGCGGTTGGCTTCGTGGGCAGCAATTTCCTTAATCTGGTTGCCGGGTTTGATACTGAACTGGGAGTCGAAGCCGTTGCGGGCGCGTTTCATAATATCGAAAATCAGTTAGGCCGAGATCGTAGTCTGCCTAAATTTGCCAGCCGCTCGATCGACCTGGATATCCTGGTATACGATGACCTGATCCTTAACGCCGCCGGCATCAGCGTGCCGCGTCCGGAAATCCTGGTCAATGCCTTCGTGCTTAAACCGCTGCAGGACATCGCGCCGGACCGCCTGCATCCGGAAACCGGTCTAAGCTACTCCGCTCACTGGCAGAAAATGGCACCCACAGCCCCGCATCTCGATTTGTGTTTGCTGCAGCTTTGAGGGGAAAGGCGATTGTTGCCAGTGATATTTGATCGCCGCTGGTTACTTGCCCCCTAATGAGTCGATAAAGACCAATCGATAAAGATCAGCCGATAATTTGTTGCAGTGCTGCGAGCAGGCTGTCGCATTCGGCATCACTGCCCACGGTGATGCGCAGGCAGTTATCGATACGAGGCTTGTTAAAGTAGCGCACCAGAATGCCCGCCTGCTTCAGTTGCTGATAAAGCGATGCCGCTGGCTCCGTGCTATGACGTACAAAAACGAAATTACTACTCGAAGGGAAGATCTCGAATCCGAGGGTCACAAGCGCGATGCTCAGCCGCTCGCGACTTGCGATAACCCGCTGTCGGCACTGCTCGAAGTAGGGCTCGTCGCCGAGCGATGCCAGCGCGCAGGCGCTGGCCAGGCTGTCGATCGGGTAAGAGTTGAACGAGTTCTTGACCCGCTGCAGCGCTTCGATGAGTTCGCTCGAGCCGTAGGCGGCGCCAAGACGCAGCCCGGCAAGGCTGCGCGACTTGGAAGCCGTCTGCACTACCAGCAGGTTGTCGTGATCGCCAAGCAGTGCGATCGCAGAGCGAGCACCGAAATCGACGTAGGCTTCGTCGACAATAACCACCGACTCGGGATTGTTGTCGAGCAACTGCTCGATCGCACCGAGATCCAGCGCGATACCGGTTGGTGCGTTCGGGTTGGGAATGACAATGCCACCATTGCCGGACTGATAATCATTTATGTCGATGTTAAATCCAGCGTCGAGCGCAACGGTTTCGAATTCGATCTGGTAAAGAGCGCAGTAGACCGGGTAAAAGCTGTAACTGATATCAGGAAACAGAATCGGCGCCGGTTTCTGCAGCAATGCCTGAAAAGCATGTGCCAGCACCTCGTCGGAACCGTTGCCGACAAATACCTGCTGCGCTGATAAGCCATGATATTCGGCCAGCGCGCTTACCAGGCGGCCACTTTCGGGATCGGGGTAGCGCCGCAGAGTTGCACAGTCGAAATCGGCCAGCGCCTCGGCCACCGCGGGTGAGGGTGGGTAGGGACTTTCGTTGGTGTTCAGTTTGATGTATTGCAGGTCCTGTGGTTGCTCACCCGGTACATAGGGGTCGAGCCGTCCTACGATATCACTCCAGAATTTGCTCATGCCTGTTTACTCATGCCTGATTATTGATGTCTCTTGGCTCCGGGGACCATTTAATTCAGCAGCCGACCGCCATCGACGCGGATCACTTCGCCGGTGATGTAGTCGTTGGTTGCAAGGAACAACGCCGTATCGGCGATTACCTGCGCGCCACCCAGGCGATTTAAAGGTATCCGCTGTAGCAATTCCCGTTGTTGTTCACTATCCGCACCATCATGCCCTGCTTTTTCAGGCCATAAGATTGCGCCCGGTGCTATGCCATTGACGCGCACCTCGGGTGCCAGCTCGAGCGCCAGCGATTCCACTAAAAAGCGGTTGGCGGCCTTGGCGCTGCAGTAAACGCTGTGCTGGTTGAGCGGACGTGAGGCATAAATATCGAGCATATTGATGATGCAGCCGCGGTTGTGTTGCAGCGACGGATAGCAGGCCTGTGCCAGGAAAAGCGGTGCGCGGTAGTTACTTGCGATCAAATCGTCCCAGGCCTGGCGATCGATATCACCGAATGGGGTCGGGTAGAAACTGGAAGCATTGTTGACCAGGATGTGCAGGCCGTCGAAAGCGTTGCAGGCTTGTTCAGCGAGATCGTCGATGCCCGCGTCCGTCGCGAGGTCAGCCGGGATCGCCACTGCCGATTCGCCACGCAGCCGGTTGAGTTCATCGACAAGAGCCAGCGCCGCTGTAGCGGAGCGACGATAATGAATAATGAGATTTGCACCATTTTGATGTAGAGTGCGGGCGATCTGGGCGCCGAGGCGATTGGCTGCGCCGGTGACCAGCGCAGATTTTTCAGTTAACGACATCAATTAAACAACAGGGACAAAGTGGTATCATATCATCCTTGCCTGCGACTGCGAATCACCAGTTTTTACTCCTCATGGCGCCTGCAGATATGACTCCCGCAGATAATCGGCAGGGTATTGAATTGCCGGTTCCGGATGACGCGGCGATCGAACATAGCATGCGGCTGGTAAACGCAATAATCGAGCGCATCGAACAGCGTGGTGGTGTGATCGGTTTCGACGAGTATATGCAGATGGCCCTGTACCAGCCGGGGCTCGGATACTACTCGGCTTCCCAGCCAAAGTTCGGTGCCGAGGGTGATTTCGTTACCG
>Ga0316193_10002337_pt1 | contig 13311 bp, 9 predicted proteins | sample MerIslsedime2_MG_FD_207735 | JGI IMG/M metagenome (GOLD analysis project Ga0316193, IMG submission 207735) | Coastal sediment microbial communities from Maine, United States - Merrow Island sediment 2 | ecosystem: Environmental > Aquatic > Marine > Coastal > Sediment | place: USA: Maine...
TGATCAGATTTTTCCGGTAATGCCACTGCAACGTTTAAATGAGCAACCTGTACGACGCGTGGTACTGGAAGATATTACCTGTGACTCAGATGGCAGAATTGACGATTATGTCGACAGCGAAGGTTTGGAAACCAGCCTGCCATTACATTCGATCAAGCCGGATGAAGAATACCTGCTGGGTATTTTTCTGGTTGGGGCGTACCAGGAGATCCTGGGTGATATGCATAACCTGTTTGGTGATACCGATTCCATCAATGTGCGACTGAGAAAAGATGGCAGTTATCACTACAGCCAACCCCTGCAGGGTGATACGGTCGATAGTGTACTGCGCTATGTGCATTTCAACCCGGATGAACTGCTGGAGCAGTATCGTGCCAAGCTAGATGTGACTGATCTGAATGAGGCGCAACAGCAACAGTACTGGAATGAATTGAGTACCGGGTTACATGGCTATACTTATCTTGAAGATTAAAAAAACCTTGGAAGGAAACAATAATGGATAAAATTCTGGTTGAAAAGCATGCTTCTTCCGCCAAGCTTGAAGTCATGGGCGTTTATGACTGGCCCATCTGGAGCAAAGAGGTTTCCACATTTCCGTGGAGCTATGATAAAACCGAGACCTGTTATTTTCTCGACGGTAATGTGATTGTGACACCGGAAGGCGGTGAACCGGTTGAAATGGGAAGTGGTGATCTGGTGATTTTTCCCAAGGGCATGAAATGTACCTGGGAGATCCGTGAGGACGTTAACAAGCACTACAATTTCAGTTAAGGCTTACGTCCCTGCGTTTCAGCGGCGAAGAATCGCAATCCAGCGCCACAGGTTTAGCAGACTGGCAAGGGAGCCGGCCAGATAGGTAAGGGCAGCGGCGCGCAGGACTTTTCTTACCTTGGGTTCATCGTCTTTACTGACGTAACCTTCACGTAAAATCGGCAGGGCTTTATTGAAACTCGCATCCAGCTCCACCGGGAGTGTCACCAGGTGGACGAGTGAGGCGATAAACATGGAGCCAACTCCGGCGATCAGGAGTATTAAACCAATCGAGGGTGCACGGGTAACAAGGGCCGCAATTGGCATCACCACCAGGGCGGCGGCACCGATTTTTTGTGATACCGAGGCAACCTGTATCAGGCGGGTGCGCAGGCTCAGCAGGGCCTCACCACGGTGATGCTGAATGGCATGTCCTACTTCATGAGTCGCAACGGCGATTGCGGTTAACGAGTTTTGATCATGATTGTCGGGACTCAGACGTACGCAACGGCTTTGTGGATCATAGTGATCATTACCGGCTTCTGTTTTTTCAACACTGACCGATTGCATTTCAAAGCGATCCAGCAGGTGACGTGCCAGTTCGGCGCCACTACCAGGAATGTGTTTCAGGGGTTTGGCGTAGCGCCGAAAAGTATATTGCGCCCACCACTGGGGGCCGAACAGTAAAACTAGCAGGATTAGGATAACGATGAGATAGGGCACGTTTGCTGTTCAAGCCATCGAATATGGGTAAAGAAGTTTATCCAGGCGGGTGTTTAACCCTTATCTTTGATCACAATGGAAGGTACGCCGATATCAGTCAGTCGTTTGCGGGTTTGGTTGAGTGTTGCAATATCAGTCATCGGACCAACGCGTACACGATGCCAGGTTTCACCGTCGCGGATGCGTACGGTCTGGATGGTTGCAACAATACCCTGCAGGGCAAGTTTGGCTTTAAGTCGATCCGCCTGCTCCATATTGCGAAAGGAACCTGCCTGCAGCATATAGTTGATACCATCGCTGGTGTTTTGTGTAACGGGTTTTTTACTTGCTTCAATTAATTCTTCTTCAGGGATGGCAACTTCCAGTTCCGGCAGGATGGTGTAGAAATCGAAGCGAGGCAGCGTTTTGCTGTCGGTGGGTTTTGATTCGGTTTTTGTTTCCGGTCGGGTAGCCTCACGGACATCCTGAGCTTTTTGTTGAAAGAACTGGCTGACGGCTTCACCAATATTGGCTGTTTCCCGTTTTGGATTGGTTTTATCGAGATAAATCAACAATGCAACAAACAGACCGATGAATAACCCGCCCAGCAGCCATACCCAGCCTGGCAGGGAGGCCTTGTGTTTTGGGCGTGGGGTTTTGGCGTAATCGCGTGGCATGAAATGTATCGAGTGACCAGGGACAAAAAACCAGCTTTGAGTATATAGAAAAGGCGGAGCCGTGTGCAGTGAATAGCCTGTTTTGTTACAAGCGGCCTCGCGATGGCCACCTGATTTGTAACTCGGTCCTCGTGATTACATTTGTTCCGGGGCTGACACGCCTAGCAGGGCAAGACCATTGGCAATTACTTGCCGCACGGCGCTGATAAGTGCCAGGCGTGCATATCGCAAGTCAGCATCGTCCACCAGGAACTGATGGGCGTTGTAATAGGTATGGAAGTCGTTCGCCAGTTCGCGCAGGTAATGGGCCAGCTGATGGGGTTCATGAGTCAAGGCGGCAGCTTCGATCAATTCCGGATAGCGAGACAGGCGGGTGATCAAGGCCTGTTCATGCGCCTCATTCAGACGTGACAGGCCGGCAATGCCTCTGGCCTGATCGTAGTCCATACCTTTTTCATGCAGTTGCCGGAAGACACTGCATACCCGGGCATGGGCATACTGGATGTAGTACATGGGATTATCATTCGACTGGGACTTGGCCAAATCCAGGTCGAAGTCCAGGTGTTGCTCACACTTGCGCATCACATAGAAGAAACGAGCAGCATCACTGCCGACTTCTTTACGCAGTTGACGCAGGGTGACGAACTCCCCGGATCGCGTTGACATCTGGGCCTTTTCGCCGCCGCGATACAGAATGGCAAACTGTACCAGTAAGACGTCGAGTTTCTCGGCGTTGTCACCCAGGGCAGTTAATGCCGCCTTGACGCGTGGCACGTAACCGTGATGATCGGCTCCCCAGACATCGATGACCCGCTCAAAGCCACGTTCCAGTTTGTCCATGTGATAGGCGATATCTGATGCAAAGTAGGTGCTCTGACCATTATCGCGCACCAGGACGCGATCTTTTTCATCCCCAAAGTCAGAAGAGCGGAACCACAGGGCACCATTTTTTTCATAGGTATGACCGCTTTCGCGTAAGCGTGAAATGGCACGACTAACAGCGCCACTGCTGGTGAGGGAACGCTCGGAAAACCACTCCTCGTAGGTGATGCCAAACTGCATCAGGTCATCGCGAATATCAGCCAGAATATAGTTGAGGCCGGTATCAAACACAAAGCGGTAGTCTTCTTCGCCCATGTAGTTGCGGGCCTGGCCGATAAGCGCATCGATATAGGCTTCCTTGTCACCACCATCCGGTTCATCTGCGGGCAGACTGGCTTGAATCACCGGCCAGGCATGGCGAAATTTTTCCCCGTTTTCCCGATGCAACTTGGCGGCAATGTCCCACACATAGTCGCCCTTGTAGCCATTGGTGGGGAAGGGCAGTTCTTCACCGCATAGTTCCAGGTAACGTAGCCAGACGCTGGCTGCCAGAATGTCCATCTGGCGGCCAGCATCATTGACATAGTATTCACGATGAACCTCAAACCCGGCGGCGGCCAACAGGTCAGCCACTGCTGCGCCATAGGCAGCGCCACGTCCATGGCCAACATGGAGCGGTCCGGTGGGATTGGCGGAGACGAATTCAACCTGGACCTTTTTTTCATTCCCGATGGTGGAACGACCAAATGCTTCACCGGCTTCCAGGACAGCAGGGATGACGGCGGTAATGGCATCAGGTTTGAGAAAAAAGTTGATAAATCCAGGGCCGGCTATCTCGACTTTCTCAACTTCATTGCTGGACGGGATGGCAGCGACAATTTTCTCGGCCAGATCACGGGGTTTGGCGCGAGCAGGCTTGGCCAGCAGCATGGCGATATTACAGGCGAAATCACCATGGCTACTGTCACGGGTCCGGTCAATCTGGATATTGGGATCGAGCTCAGCCGGGAGCGTGCCATTCTGTTGCAGGTTGGCGACAGCTTCCGCCACCAGGTCTTTGAGTCGGGACTTCATTTCAGGGTTTTATCACTTGTATCAACAAAGGCGCGGATTATACCTGTTTATGGTGGGTTGCTGGAGGCTTAGTGATAACAAGAATTTAGGTGTGCTGCCTGGAGGCGAACGCACCTATATCTTGTCGATAGTACGAATTATTTGACGGGTCTGGTCAGCAGCACTTCGGCCTTGGCGATGTTGCCTAACGGTACCGTCATGGTAAACCTGCCGCGATGCACCCGTTGTTCCACGTGGGCCACATTACTGCCGATCTTGGTCAGAAATCCCAGACGGGTTTTTCCGGAAGTTGTCTGCAAACGGACTTCTTCGCCGACATACTTTTCCAGGCTGGAAACCGGAACGGTGTGGTATTTAGTTTCATACTTAACTATTTTCTTTTCTCTCAGGGGGGCAACCGGTGCTGCCTCCGGCTTGGCAAACAAGCGATCGATATTGCCACTCAGATCAAGTTTTTTCCCTTTATAGAAATCGAAGCTGAGATCCTTGACCGCCTCGCCATTGACGCTGACTTGCAGGTTGAGCAGTCCGGGGATGTCTTCGGGCTTGAACAGGTGCACATTGTCCGGGGTGACGGATTCGGGTAGTTCCAGGCTTACATCGATCTGCCCCGGATTGGTGAGAAACGCACCATAGGCCTGGCGCAGACCGGGGCCGGGAACAAATCCCCAGGTGAGGCCATAGTAAGCCGGCCGTTGGTTTGCCTCGGCTGCAATGTATTCATTAATTCCGAGTTTACTCAGGCCGGCACAGTACTTGGTGAAACGTGTGGTGTAGGACTGATCAATGTAATTAACGGTGACGGTGTTAAGGCGTGGTGGATTGCCTGGTTGCATCATGCTAACAAAGGAAGTGTCGCTGATCCCTTCAATGATGCCCTGTATTCTGGCGGCAGCCATATCTTCTGTACTCGAAATCATGTCAACAATGATCTGGGCATTAGCCGGGTCGAATCGGTATCCAATCTGGATATTGCTGGTAATTTCTTCATAACCCATATCGCGCAGTTCGCGTGGTCCGAAAAACAAGCGACCGCCGCACAACGGGTTGACTCCCTGTCGCTGGAAGTTAAGTTCACTAATAATTTGTTCGAGCCGGTCGGTAAACTCTCCGAACAGGCCTATATTGAGACCCTCAATACTCAAGCTCAGGCTTTCCGGGATACGACCTTGCTCAAGTTGTTTGTTGGCCTGCAGCAGGTATAACAGGTTGGGTGTCTGGTATCGAATGGCATTGATACGCAGTTCGTCATCTATGCCGTGAATGCGGATTTCTAAATCCTCTACCGCGAGACTGCCTTTTACTGAAGTTGTGAGGTCACCATATTTAAGCTGACCGAAAAGACTGAACTGTTGCGCTAATCGGTCCATGTTATTTTTGAGGCTGTAATACATATAGGCCTTGATGCCACCATAAGCAAGCACCACAACGACCAGCAGTCCGAGGACGAAATATTTCAATTTTTCCATGGCGTTAACCCTGTTCGAGTAATATGTCAGGCAGCTTGTTATTAAATTTGGTGATGTAAGACGCGGCCTGTCGTCCACCTCAAGCACTTGATTAGCATATCGACTAAATCACTGTCTGGCTTGAGTATTTTTTACTTATGAGGGCTTAGAACATCTCCAGTGGGTCGACATCGATCGACCAGCGCACCTTACGGCCGCTTTTGAGAGTTTCCAGTCGCGGCAACCAGGTCGAAAGTAATAGCTGCAGGGTCGTACGCGAGTTGGATTGCAACAGTAACTGGGCGCGGTTTCGACCCGCGCGCCGTTCCATCGGGGCCGGAAAGGGCCCATAAACCTCAATACCGTTGTCATCCAGTCGGGATGCAAGGGAGTGCGCCTCCTCCAGAAAACGATAGGGAGCTTGAGCATCAACCGCTTCGGCCCGCAGTAAGGCAAGGTGGCTATAAGGGGGTAGGTTGGCGGCCTGGCGCTCAGATAATAGGGCTTGCGCGAAACGCCCATAGTCATGACTGAGCAGGCTTTGCAGTAGCGGTGATTCAGGGTGATGAGTCTGGATTAACACTTCCCCCTGTCGCTCGGCTCGCCCGGCTCGCCCGGCAACCTGGAGTACCAACTGGCCCAGACGTTCGGCGGCACGAAAGTCAGCACTGAACAAGCCATAATCCGCATCCAGCAGTCCCACCAGGGTCAGATTGGGGAAGTGGTGGCCCTTGGCCAGCATCTGGGTGCCAACCAAAATTTGGGGCGCACCTGCCTTGATTTGTTCCAGCATGGTCTGCATGGCGCCCTTACGGCGTGTGGTGTCGCGATCGATACGTAATATCGGTGTGGTGGGAAAGTGTGATTTCAGCACCTGTTCTACCCGCTCAGTCCCGTAGCCGGCCTGGAATAAATCGGCGCTATTACACTCAGGACAATTGGCAGGAAGTGGTCGCTCACTACCGCAATGATGACAACGCAAGCGGCGGGCATGCTGGTGTATGGTCATATGGGCATCACAGCGATCACAACGGGCATGCCAACCACAGTCGTGGCACATCAACACAGGTGCAAATCCACGGCGGTTAATAAACAGTAAGACTTGCCCACCTGCAGCCAGATGAGTTTGCATCTGGAGCAGAAGTTGGGCGGATAGACCGTTGTCCAGTTTCTGGCCGCGTACATCGATCAGGCTGAATTTTGGCGGAGTGGCTGTTCCGGCGCGTTCCGGTAAATGCAGTCGAGTGAAGCGCTCGCGCTCACAGTTATAGAGACTTTCCAGTGCCGGGGTGGCCGAGCCAAGAATGACAGGCACTTTCAGGTGTTGGGCCCTCACGATGGCCAGGTCACGGGCCGAGTAGCGAAATCCTTCCTGTTGCTTCAATGAGAGATCGTGCTCCTCATCCACGATAATGATGCCGGGACGATCCAGCGGGGTGAGCAATGCCGAGCGGGTACCGATGATGATACCGGCGTCTCCTTTACTGGCACTTAACCAGGCCTGCAGGCGTTCCTGATCATTGAGCCCTGAATGTAGAACAGCGATTGAAATATCAGGGAAGCGGCGCTGAAAGCGGCTCAGCAACTGGGGAGTCAGGCCGATTTCCGGTACCAGGATCAAGGCTTGCTTGTTGGCTGCCAGGACTGATTCGATAACGCGCAGATAGACCTCGGTTTTACCACTGCCGGTAACCCCGTCGAGCAAAAATGCGTGGTACTGATCAAGGTGGTCCAAAAGCCGCTGCACGGCCAGCAGTTGGTCGGCGTTGAGTTCAGGTTTTTCACTCGGCTGTTGTTCGTGGTTGGAAGCCAGTTGTTGTTCACTCATCTCAACCCAGCTTTTTTCCACCAGTCGCGCCATCACCGGGCGCCACTGATCCTGCTGTTGATTCAGTTCGGCGCTGGTGATATCCCCGGCGTGCTGCTGAAGCAGGGATATCAGGGCTGCCTGGCGCGGAGCACGCGAAATGTCATCAGGCTGCAGGGCTTGTCCGGCGGAAGTAAGATGCCAGTGCTCAACGCCTTTCACGCGGGCCGGCCGGCCCTGGCGCAACAAGGTGGGTAAGGCTTGCTGTACGACCTCGCCGATGGGGTGCTGGTAATAATGACTGGCCCAATTAAGTAGCCATAACAATTCGGGACTCAGGACAGGTTCCGCATCAAGTCGCTGTTTGGCGCGTTTCAGGCGTACTGCCGCAACCTGGGCCTGCTGGGTAATTTCAAGCAACACTCCGATGACTTCAGTTCGGCCAAAGGGCAGCCGCAATCGTATCCCGGGTTTGAGCGTGGCGATATCAACATCACTGGGGGGCAAATAATCAAAACTTCGCCGCAGGGGGGTGGCGACAGCGACTCGTAATACGGGTGGAGCTGATTTTTGACTCACAATAATCCGGTCTCCAGGAGTCTCCATTTAGCGATGAGGATTAAGAACATTTCTAAGTATTTATACTTAAGTGCTTGTCGAGTCTTGAGAAGTATTGTTATCCACAGAAGTTGTGGATAACTCTGTGGAAGTTTTGGGGTAAAACAGATCGAGCCCGCATGTATGTTACCGCCCGGTTAAAATGGTTACAAATTAAACGTGCAAATAAAATATTATAAATCAAAGTCTTATGCTATTTTTGTAGTGTTGGACGTGTTTTTGTGACATTTCTATTACGTAACATATTGTAATTTCAGGCCCTGTGTATAACCCGCACTAAATCTGTGCCTCACCCTTGCCATGAGCTGGAATCCTGTGATACACGAAATGGCCGGCAAATGCCCCTGGTAGTTTTTATCAAGGATGGGTAAATCATCAATTGCGCAAGCTGTGCTTACTCTGAAACCGCTCAGGCCAGTCATCAACCACTTTAATTGCCTGTATCAACAAATCGGCTTGATGTCGCACATATTGCCTCAATCAACCCCGATTCCACCTGAAGTTTTTGTGTTTTGATCTGGGCTAGGTATTCAGGATTCAATCTGAGAGTGTACCTGTCCCTTTGTCTTTTGGGTACGGGATATCAGCTAAGCAATTATGAAATAATAAACCTGGTTTAAACGATATTTGAGTATAAGCAATGAACTGGAATCATATTGCGGAGGCCATCACTGCGGCGAGCGGCGAGCCATTTTATTTCCAACGTGCCGATAGTATTGGTGGTGGCTGTATTAACAGTGCCTATCAATTGCTAGGTGACAGGCAAAGCTATTTCATAAAGCTGAATCGTGCCGAGCGACTCGATATGTTCGAGGCGGAAGCGGACGGCTTGCAAGCATTGGCTGCCGCGCGCACCATCAGGGTGCCTTCCCCGGTTTGTACCGGGGTGGAAGGGAGCCAGGCCTATCTGGTCATGGAGTATTTTGAGGGCGGTGGCGGACATAGCGGCGCAGCAGGAAACTTAGGTCAGCAACTTGCTCGAATGCATCAACATACCCGTGATCAGTTTGGCTGGCACCGCGATAATACTATCGGCTCTACTCCCCAGCCGAATACACCCAATGATGACTGGCAGGGGTTCTGGCGAGAACATCGGCTTGGCTATCAACTTAGCCTGGTTGAACAGCGAGGGGGCCCAAGCAGTTTGCTGCACAAGGGTGAACAGTTAATGCAAGCGATGCCCGACTTGTTCGCGGACTATCAGCCGATGCCTTCTTTATTGCACGGCGATCTGTGGTCGGGCAACTATGCGGTCACTCAAGCAGGCGAGCCGATTATCTTTGACCCGGCGGTCTACTATGGTGATCGGGAAGCAGACCTTGCGATGACCGAACTGTTCGGCGGATTTTCGCAACGGTTTTATGCGGCCTATAATGAAACCTGGCCACTGGATAGTGGTTACCAGCTGCGCAAAACCTTCTACAACCTTTACCATATCCTTAACCACTTTAATATGTTTGGTGGAGGCTATGCCAGGCAGGCAGAGCGAATGATTGAGCAATTGTTAAGTGACTTACGTTAGTCGATAGTTTATTTACGGCGATAGAGGGGATCCTCACCCTCGGGGCGAGTGCGAAAGCGGTTGTAGCCCCACCAGTATTGCGCCGGGTTTGTACGAATAATGCTTTCTAAATCCTGATTCATGCTGGTTGCTGCTTCCTGATTGTCAGCGGAATAAATGCCTTCACCTGCAGGGGTAAATTTAATCCGGAAGCCGCGACCCCAGGGCAGGCGTTCGGCCACCACCATCACCACGCTCGCACCGGTACGGTTCGCCAGGCGTCCGGCAAAAACCGGGGTATAGGTATTGATGCCGAAAAAAGGCACAAATACTCCCGTGCCGGCGCCCGGATTCTGGTCCGGCAAGGCACCAATCAGCTTACCTTGCTGCAGGCTGCGTAATAAATCGCGCATGCCCTTGTTATTGGAGGGCACCAGTTGCGCCCCGAAACGTTCCCGCCCCTGCTTGAACATGGTATCCATACCGGGGTGACGTTGCGGCCGATACATACTGGTTATGGCGTAATGCCGTGAAGTATATAAGTTGGTCACTTCCCAGTTTCCGAGATGGGGGACGAGGGCTATCACGCCTTTGCCCCGAGCCAGCCCTTCCTTTAACAGGGATTCACCGCTGACTTCCCGTACCAGATTCAGGACGCGATTGCCGCGGCCCAGAAATAACAGCGGGTATTCCAGCAGAACTTTGACGGTTTCTATCAGGCTGCCTCGTGTGAGGCGCCGCCGCTCGATCTCGGAGAGTTCCGGGAAGCACAATGCCAGGTTGGTCTCGGTATAGTAACGCTGCCTTGTTTGAAGGCCATAGAGCAACCAGCCCATTGGGTGGGCGACGGCATGCAGTAGGGGTAAGGGGATCCAGGCGAGGAACTTAAGGAATGTCAGCAGCATGATTTATATAGTATGAGAATTTGGGCCATTGGTATCGATTAAAAGTGATTGATTCTAGACCCACATAAATATTATAAAATGACAATATTTGTATGATATTACCCACTTAGAGTGGTAATTTGTCATTAATTACAAGGATCAGTCTCGCTCAGCCTCTTTTATGGATAAAAGTGGGGTGATTGCCCGTAAAATGCTCTTAAAAAGATAGCTGTTGTGGGTTTCTTCCTGCGCTAATAGACTTTTCATGTGGGCCCGCTCAGTGGGTTTTGCGAAACAGGCCGGGCAACTGTCCGCCACGACCGGTAGCCCTGCGGCGAGGGCGAAGTCTGCGGTCTGCCGTTCACGCACATAAATCATGGGCCGAATGATGCGTACATCGCCGTCACGGTTGGTGTAATTCGCCTTCATGGTGGAGAGTTGACCGCCGCGGAAGGCCGACATCAGGAAGCTTTCTGCCAGATCATCCAGGTGCTGTGCCAGTGCCAGGACGTTATACCCTTCCCGTCGACAGGTGGAATACATGATGCCGCGCTTCATGCGGGAGCAGAAGGCGCAGAAGGAATCGCCCTTCATCTGGGTCCGGGCCTGTTCAGCGATAGGCTGGCTTTCGTAAAAATAGGGTATACCCAGATCGGCCAGATAGGGCTTAAGGCCAGAGGGATCGAAGCCTTCCACTTGCGGGTCAACAGTGACGGCCGCCAGGTCAAAATGAATGGGGGCATGGCGCTGAAAATGCGTCAGGCAATGCAATAGTGACAGCGAATCCTTACCACCGGATATCCCCAGCAGCACCCGGTCACCCTCCTCAATCATACGGTGCTCGACCAGAGCCTGGCCGATAGGTCGTAACAGGGCCTTGGGTAATTTTGTTTCCTCGCTCATGGAGACGAAGTGTAACGGTGGCGTTAGTAAGGCGCCAGATCAAGGTCAGCCATGTTAAACTGCGCGGCTAAATCAACAACGGCAAGACGCGGTGAAAAGTGGAACGCTATGAGTAAATTTGAACAACTTCTGAGGGAACGTATCCTTATTCTGGATGGCGCGATGGGGACCATGATCCAGGCTTACAACCTGGAGGAAGACGGCTACCGTGGCGAGCGCTTCAAAGACTGGCCTTCGGATCTGAAGGGCAACAACGACCTGCTGGTTCTCACTCAGCCACAGATTATCAAAGAAATTCATGCCGAATATCTCGAAGCCGGTGCCGACATCATCGAGACCAATACCTTCAATTCGAATGCCTATGGCATGGCTGACTATGGCATGCAGGAGCTGGTTTATGAATTGAATGTTGCGGCTGCGCAGCTGGCCCGTGAGGCCGCCGATACTTACAGTGACACGGATAAACCGCGTTTTGTCGCCGGGGTATTGGGTCCGATGCCCGTGACCGCCTCCATGTCCAAGGACGTTAACGATCCTGGCGCTCGTGATGTGACTTTCGATCAGTTACGCGAGGCCTACACTGTGTCCCTGCAGGGCTTGATTGATGGTGGTGTTGACATTGTGCTGGTGGAAACGGTATTCGATACCCTGAATGCCAAGGCGGCATTGTTTGCGATTGATGAATTTTTCGAAGCGAACAAGATTAAATTGCCGGTCGTGATCTCCGGCACCATAACCGATGCCAGTGGCCGCATCCTTACCGGTCAGACACCGGAGGCGTTCTGGAATTCGCTCCGCCATATCAAACCGGTGAGCTTTGGTTTCAACTGTGCCCTCGGTGCCAAAGAATTGCGTCCGCATGTGGAAGAAATGTCAGGTATTGCTGACTGCTACATCAATGTTCACCCCAATGCCGGCCTGCCTAATGCATTTGGTGGCTTTGACGAAACGCCGGAAATGCTGGCGGAAGAAATTGGTGACTGGGCCAGGAATGGTTTTGTCAATATTGTGGGGGGGTGTTGCGGCACCACGCCGGCGCACATCCGCGCCATTGTTGAGGCGGTTAGTCCGTACCCACCCCGGCTGGTGCCGAAAGTGCCGGTGGAATGTCGTTTGAGCGGTCTTGAGGCCTGCAACATTCGTGATGACTCCTTGTTCGTGAATGTGGGCGAGCGAACCAATGTTACCGGTTCAGCCAAATTCAAACGCCTGATCCTGGAAGAAAACTACGGTGAAGCCCTGGATGTGGCGCGCCAGCAAGTCGAAAATGGTGCGCAAATCATCGATATCAATATGGATGAAGGCATGCTGGACGGTGAGCAGGCCATGCGCACTTTCCTGAACCTGATTGCGGCTGAACCGGATATAGCCCGTGTGCCGGTTATGCTTGACTCCAGTAAGTGGGACATCATCGAGACAGGATTGAAGTGTATTCAAGGCAAGGGGGTAGTGAATTCCATTAGCCTGAAGGAAGGTGAGGAAAATTTCATTGCACATGCCAACCTTTGTCGGCGATATGGTGCCGCGATTATCGTTATGGCCTTTGACGAAGAGGGTCAGGCTGACACCTATGCGCGCAAGACTGAAATTTGTCAACGGGCATATAGCATACTTACCGAGCAGGTCGGGTTTCCGGCGGAAGATATTATATTCGATCCAAATATATTCGCCGTCGCTACCGGAATTGAAGAGCATAACAACTATGGGGTGGATTTCATTGAGGCGACGCGTTGGATCAAGCAGCATTTACCTTATGCCATGATCAGCGGTGGTGTCTCGAATGTTTCATTTTCTTTCCGCGGTAATAACCCGGTTCGTGAAGCTATCCATTCGGTCTTTTTGTATCACGCCGTTCAGGCGGGAATGGACATGGGTATAGTGAATGCCGGTCAGTTAGCAGTGTATGACGAATTGCCTGAAGACCTGCGTGAACGGGTTGAAGATGTGGTGCTTAACCGTCGTACGGATGCGACAGAGGGTTTACTCGACGTGGCCGACAAATACAAAGGCGACGGTAGCGGTGGCAAGAAAGAAGAAGATCTTGAGTGGCGTAGTTGGCCTGTGGCCAAGCGGATTGAATATGCCATGGTGAAAGGTATTGATAGCTTTGTCGTCGATGATGCGG
>Ga0316193_10002338_pt1 | contig 13311 bp, 15 predicted proteins | sample MerIslsedime2_MG_FD_207735 | JGI IMG/M metagenome (GOLD analysis project Ga0316193, IMG submission 207735) | Coastal sediment microbial communities from Maine, United States - Merrow Island sediment 2 | ecosystem: Environmental > Aquatic > Marine > Coastal > Sediment | place: USA: Maine...
CAGTCGACATTTTTTGGACCCGCCAAGTACGCCATCCTGCCCGAGCTTCTGGATGACGAGACCCTGGTCGGTGGCAACGCGCTGGTCGCCATGGCGACCTTCCTCGCGATCCTCCTCGGCACCATCACAGGAGGTCTCGTTGTGGCGGGTGGTGAGCGGTGGGTGTCGAAGCTTGGTCTGATGGTGGTCGCGGTTGCGGCTTTGGGATTCGTGACCAGCATTTTCATCAAGAAGCTGCCCGCCGCCAATCCGGATCTTCCGGTCAGTCTCAACCCGGTCAAACCCACCATCGACATTCTGAGGCTGACCCGCCGGGTCCGCTCGGTCTTCCTGTCGGTCCTCGCGATCTCGTGGTTCTGGTTTCTCGGCGCTTCGTTCCTGTCGTTGCTTCCCAATTTCTCCAAAGATGTCCTCGCGGGTGGCGAGACGGTGGTGACGCTCTGTCTCGCGACCTTCTGTGTCGGTATCGGCTCGGGCTCCATGCTCTGCGAACGGTTGTCCCGCCGTCACCTTGAGCTGGGGCTGGTGCCGCTCGGGTCGATCGGCATCAGCGTTTTCGCGATTGATCTGGCGTTCTCCGGCTGGCGCTTCGTGGCGCCGGCGGACGGCGTAATGCTCACCGTCGCTGAGTACCTGCGACAGCCCGGTGGCATTCACGTTCTGATCGATCTCTTCATGATTGCTGTCTTCTCGGGCTTCTACACCGTGCCGCTCATGACCTTCATCCAACAGCGATCGGCGAGCGCCGAGCGGTCGCGAGTCATCGCCGGCAACAACATCCTCAACGCGCTGCTGATGGTCCTGTCGTCGCTCATGCTGGTGGGCCTGCTGGCGGCAGCGGTGTCGATCCCGGGGATCTTCCTGATTCTCGCCCTGCTCAACGTGGCCGTTGCCATTTACATCTACACCGTGATTCCCGAGTTCCTATTGCGATTCGCCGCCTGGTGTCTGGCAAATATCCTCTACCGGGTGCGGGTGGATCATCCCGAGCGGATCCCATCCGAAGGTGCGGCGGTATTGGCCGCCAACCACATCAGTTTCATTGACTCGCTTTTGATTTCGTCGGCTTCGCCGCGTCCCGTGCGATTCATCATGGACGCGGAGTACGCGCGCCTGCCATTGTTGCGGTTCCTCTTCCGCGATGCCAAGGTCATTCCGATCGCCCCGGCCGGCGAAGATCCCGAGCTCCTCGACCGCGCGTTTGACCGTATTGCTGAGGAGCTCGCGGAAGGCGAGTTGGTGTGCATCTTCCCGGAGGGTGGGATCTCCTCTGACGGTCATCTGGCCCCGTTCCGTCGCGGCGTCGAGCAGATCGTCCGGCGAACACCGGTTCCGGTGGTGCCGGTGGCCCTGGTGGGATTGTGGGGGAGCTTTTTCAGCCGCAAGGGCGGCAGGGCGATGAGCCGACCGTTCCGGCGCTTCTGGTCACGCGTGGAGATTCGGGTTGGGGAGGGGATCTCTCCGGAGGCGGTGAGTGCCCAGGCCGTTGCGGAGCGCGTCGCGGATCTTGGCGGCTGGGAAGTCCCGGAGGTGTACGACCCGCCTCCGGAAAATGAGGAATGAGGAATGAGGAATTAGGAATGCCACCCGCCCAATAAAAAACCCGCCGCTCCCGAGAGGGGAGGGCGGGGGCCATTCCTAATTCCTGACTCCTAATTCCTAATTCGTGTTCACCACATCTTGACCGAGACGCGAACGCCGTCGTCGGTGGCCACCGTGACCAGATCGCCGTTCTCCGCGGCACGCAGCACGTCGAAGAACATTTGCGGATCTACGGTTTCCCAGTCCCAGTCCTCGAGAGCTTCGAGGATCCCGTCGATGGGGACGTTGCAGCGAACGACCGCATCGTCGGCATCGACTGCGATCCTCAAGGTGTCGCCGTCCTTGGAGATATCGACGTTGGCGTCATCGGTCCGCACCTTGACGAGCTCGGCGTCGGGTGTGTCCAACAGCGCACGGATGGTCTCCAGCACGAGCTCTTTGTGGACTCTGGCTTCGGGTGGAATCCGCGCGTCCTCGAACGCCTCGTCCGGGATGAAGCCGGTCGCGATATCGGCGATGAGAAGTGGGAACGGCACCTTGATGTGGAGCGGCACGTCGGCATGAATATCATCCTGATCCGACACATCGAGCACGTGCACATCGACGACCATCCAGTCCATCATCAGGGTCGCGGTGAGCAGACCTGCGGTCGCGGCGAGGAGCACCGCGCCGAAGGTCGACATTCCGCGTTGGCTTTTCATTATTCGATCCAGATGCGGACGTTGGCTTCGTTGGAGGTGACTTTGACGATGTCACCGTTGGGCAACTTGTCGAAGCTCTGGAGCAGGGCGGCCACATCGAGGGTGTTTTCTTCGCCAAAGCTGAGGGCGTCCATCAGCTCCATCGGCATCGTGACCTCGACCTGGGCCATCTCGTCCTCTTTCTGGTTGACGGTGACGTAGAGATTTCCCGCCTGCTTGTGGACGTTGACGTCGGCTTCGTCCGAGGTCACGGTCACGAACTTCCCGTCAGGCGCATCTTTGACCGCGGCCAAGATTTCGGGGAAGTTGATGTCCATGTCGTCATCGAGCTCGAGATCTACGTGCCCGCCGTGGAAGTTCTCCACATCGACGTTGCGCAGAACGGTCAGCACCAGGCTGAGGGGCAGATGCACCTCGACATTGGTGTTGCTCGAGTTCTCGGTCACGTGGACGTTGACCCAGCGGGTCTTCTCGGCTGAGAATGCGGCCGGGGCCGCCAACAGCGCCGCGACGGTGACTAGGATCAGTACTTTGCGTTTCATGTCTCACCTCCGTGTTGTCTTTAAGACGTCCGATCGCCAGCTTTGTTAACGACCGTTCTCACAGATCACAACGGAGGCGCATCAAAAAGGTTCGCAGGAGAATGAGGAATGAGGAATGAGGAATTAGGAATGCCGCCCACCCACCCGGAATGCCGAACACCCTCTCCGGGAGGGCGGAGGGGAATTCCTAATTCCTAACTCCTAATTCAGGCCGTCAGGCCTTCGGCATTACCAGCCACAGGATGAGATAGACCAGCAGGCCGGGGAAGGCGGCGGAGAGTATCGAGAGGACGACATAGAGCACGCGAAAGGTAGTCGGGTTCCAACCCAGCCACTCGGCAAAGCCGCCGCAGACGCCGGCGATGATTCGGTTTTTGTTCGAACGGTGCAGCTTGCCGCTTGTGGAAGACATGGGACCTCCTATACTCATGCGATTCTACGCGCGCCTCGGTAAAAAATTCAGCAATGGGGGCGGTTTCGCTTGACTGTTGATGTTATTTGGCTATATTGCCAAATATGGTGTCGAAGCAGAAACTCGACGGTGAAGCCAAGGCACATATGGAATGCCGTGCCAAAGTGATGAAGGCGCTGGCGCACTCAAGTCGGCTCTTCATTGTTGATGAGCTCTCGCGTGGCGAGCGCTGCGTGTGTGAGCTCACCGAAATGATCGGCGCCGACGTGTCGACGGTCTCCAAGCACCTGGCGGTGCTGCGGGAAGCGGGGCTGGTGCTGGACGAACGAAGGGGCGTGCAGGTGTTTTATCGGCTTCGCGTGCCGTGCATCCTCAACTTCTTCGGCTGCGTGGAGGCGGTGCTCGAGGAAACGGCTCGGGAGCGAACCGCGGTTGGCGAATGATCGGTGTTGTTTTGAAGGATATTTGGCGAAATTGCCAATGATTTTTTATCAAGAGGCCTGAAGTGATCAACTGGAAGACCGAATGGAAGGTTCTCGCGTTGGGGGTCGGCGTTTTCGCGGCGATCTTCTGGCTTCCTGTGGGTGTTCCCCGTTTTGAAGGGGCGGTGACCGAAGCTCTTGCCCTGACCCGGTGGTATGCGCGAGAGCACGTCCTGCTGTGTCTCGTGCCCGCCTTTTTCATTGCCGGCGCCATCGCCAGCTTTGTCAGCCAGGCGGCGGTCATGAAGTACCTGGGACCGAAGGCGCCGAGGGCCGTGGCCTACGGGGTTGCGTCGGTCAGCGGCGCAATCCTGGCGGTGTGCTCGTGCACCGTGCTGCCGTTGTTTGCGGGCATCCACACCATGGGAGCCGGGCTCGGACCGGCGACGGCTTTTCTCTACTCGGGGCCGGCCATCAATGTGCTTGCGGTGATCCTCACCTCGAGCGTACTCGGGGCCAAGCTGGGCGCGGCGCGGGCGGTGGGCGCGGTGCTCTTCGCGCTTGTGGTCGGAGGCCTGATGGCGGTCATCTTCAGCCGCTCCGAGCGGGAGCGGGAGGCGGCCGCTATGGCTATGCCCGAGCCGGACGACGTCCGGCCGCTCGGCCAGACGGCCTCCTTCTTCGCCGCCCTGGTGGCGATCCTGGTCTTCGCCAACTGGGCGCGTCCAGACGATCCCACCGGCGTTTGGTTTGCGATCTGGCGGGCGAAGTGGTGGCTGACCTCGGCGGGAGCGGTCGCCCTCGGCCTTGTTCTCGTGCGCTGGTACGGGCTCTCTACGTGGAAGGCCGTGGCCATCGGATTGCCGACGGCGGTGCTTGCGTTCGCCAGGCCCGAAAACCCGGCGCTCGCTTTCACTGCCGGCGTGGTCGGGCTCGCGGTGGTGACTGCGCGTGATCAGGGGGAGCTGGGCCAGTGGTTCGCCTCGAGCTGGGGCTATGCGAAACAGATCCTGCCACTTCTTCTCGGCGGTGTGCTGGTGGCCGGTCTCCTGCTCGGCCGGCCTGGTCACGAGGGGTTGATACCTTCGGGATGGGTGGAAGGCGCCGTCGGCGGTAACGGTTTCGGGGCGACCCTCTTTGCATCGATGGCGGGCGCATTGATGTACTTCGCCACCCTGACCGAGGTGCCGATTCTTCAGGGGTTGATCGGTGCGGGCATGGGCCCCGGGCCGGCCCTGGCCCTGCTGCTTGCGGGCCCTGCGCTGTCGCTGCCGAACATGATTGTCATCGCCAGCGTGATCGGCTGGAAGAAAACCGGCGTTTACATCGGCCTGGTGGTGGTGATGGCCACCGTCACCGGTTTGATTTACGGAACATTCATAGCTTAGGAGGTGTGTCATGAAAAAGCTGATAGTCCTTGGTCCGGGTTGTCCACGTTGTGACCAACTGCTTCGGTCCACGGGCCAGGCAGCGGAGGAGCTCGGCATCGAGTACCACCTCGAGAAGCTCACCGACATTACGAAGTTCTCAGACTTCGGACTGATGATGACCCCGGGGCTCGTCGTGGACGGCGAGCTCAAGGTGCAGGGCAAAGTACCGTCGGTCGACGACATCAAGGCCTTGCTGGCATAGGAGGAGATATGAATCGGACTGCCCCTCTCGTGATCGTGGTTCTGGCCGCAGTCGTGGCCTTTGCGTTTTCATTTCTCACGCCCGGAGTGTCGGCCCAGGAGCCAGACAAGGGCGCGGTGTCGGGCGCCGTTGCGGACGGTGTCGTCGCGATCTATTTCCACGGCAACGTCCGCTGTGCGACGTGCAAGAAAATCGAAGCCTACGCAGACGAGGCCGTCCAATCGGGCTTCCCGGAAGCGCTCGAAGAAGGCGCTCTGGCGTGGCGGGTGATCAACGTCGACGAGGCGGACAACACACACTTCGTCCAGGACTTCCAGCTCGTAACCAGGTCGGTCGTGTTGGCGGAGTACCGCGAAGGGAAAGTGGTCCGTTGGGAAAATCTCGACCAGGTCTGGCAGCTGGTGCGCAACAAGGACCGCTTTGTCGACTACATACAGAGTGAGACTCGGGAGTTCCTCGGAGAGAGCTGATGGGTTCGATGTGGTTGGCCGTTGGATCGGCGCTGTGGCTCGGGATCCTGACCTCGATCAGCCCCTGCCCGCTGTCCACCAACATCGCCGCGGTGTCGTATGTCGGCCGGCGGGTCGGCAGCGGCCGTGCGGTGCTCCTCTCCGGCGCGCTCTACACCAGCGGCCGCAGCCTCGTCTATCTGGTGCTCGGAGCGGCGTCGGTGTGGTCGTTGATGTCGATGGTGTCGGTCTCGAGCTTTTTGCAGGGGACCTTTTCGCGGCTGCTCGGCCCGATCTTGATCGCACTCGGACTCCTGTTGCTCGGCATCTTCGAGCTGAGATTGCCATCGGTCGGCGTCAACGATCGGTTGCAGGCGAGGGTTGATCGCGCAGGCATATGGGGAGCGGGAATCCTCGGTCTGGTCTTCGCCCTCGCCTTTTGTCCGGTGTCGGCCGGTCTCTTCTTCGGCGGGCTCTTGCCGCTGGCGGTCGAGCAGAGCTCGCCGCTGCTGCTGCCCGTGGTCTACGGCATCGGCACCGCGCTGCCGGTCATCGTTTTCGCCGCGTTGCTGGCGGCGGGCGCCCGGCGCCTGGGCGAGGCACTGGACCGCGTACAGGTCTTCGAACGCTGGGCACGGCGCGTGACGGCGGTGGTGTTCATCGGGGTCGGAGTCTACGAAACCCTGCGATCGACCCTGTTTCTGATCTGACGCGACCTGCCCCTCGATTGAGGCCCCGTAGGGGATTCGATCAACCAGCCGAGGTGACGGGTTGTTGAGCGAAGAAGCGCTGGCGGAACCAAAGCGATACGTTGACCAACCCGATCAGCACGGGGACCTCGACAAGGGGACCGATGACCGCCGCGAATGCTGCGCCGTGGTCGATCCCGAAGGTGGCAATGGCGACCGCAATCGCAAGCTCGAAGTTGTTCGATGCCGCGGTGAACGAGAGGGTGGCCGAACGGCCGTAGTCGGCGCCGACTTTCTTCGACATGAAGAACGACACCAGGAACATCAGGACGAAGTAGATCAGCAGCGGGATCGCGATGCGAACGACGTCGAAGGGCAGCTGGACGATGACTTCGCCCTTGAGCGAGAACATGACGATGATGGTGAAGAGGAGCGCGATCAGGGTGATGGGGCTGATCTTCGGGATGAAGACCTCGTGATACCACTCCTTGCTCTTGAGCGCGATCAACGAAAAGCGGGTGATCACGCCGGCAAGGAACGGAATGCCGAGGTAGATGAACACACTTTTGGCGATCTGACCGATCGTGATGTGGACCTCGGTGCCCTGGAGACCGAAGAGCGGCGGCAGCACGGTGATGAAGAACCAGGCGTAGACCGAGAAGAAGAGCACCTGGAAAATGGAATTAAAGGCCACCAGCCCGGCGCAGTACTCGCTGTCGCCGCTGGCCAGCTCGTTCCAGACGATAACCATGGCGATGCAACGGGCGAGGCCGATGAGGATCAGACCGACCATGTACTCCGGTTTGTCGGCGAGGAGGGCGATGGCAAGCAGGAACATCAGCACCGGCCCGACGATCCAGTTCTGGACCAGCGACAGCCCGAGCACCTTCCAGTCTCTGAATACCCGGCCCATCTCCTCGTATCGCACCTTGGCCAGTGGCGGGTACATCATCAGAATGAGGCCGACGGCTATCGGGATGTTGGTGGTGCCGACCGAGAACCGGTTCCAAAAGGTGGCGATGCCGGGCCACAGCCAGCCCGCACTGACGCCGACAGCCATCGCAAGGAAGATCCACAGGGTGAGATAACGGTCGAGGAGTGACAGGCGTTTGGAAACACTGCTTCGAGCAGTCATTTCGGTTCCTTTCGCTGGTAAATCATTTTTCGGTTCCCGCTGAGGTCGTTCTCTTTTTGGCAGCTTCGTAACCGAGTCGGCAAAGGTCTTCTACCGGCAACCGGCGCAGTTCTTCGACCAGTCGATCGTCGGCCTCGATCTGTGGATCATTTACGAGGGGAGAGAGCGCGGCCTCGGACCACGACCTGGTGCTCTCGTCGTCGATCAGGTCGAAGTAGACCCATTTCCCGTCCTTGCGTTCGGAGACTAGACCGGCCTGCTTGAGCTCCTTGAGGTGGGCGGACACGGTGGACGGCGCGAGCTTGAGGACCTCGGTGATTTGGCAAACGCAGAGCTCGCCCGAGCGGAGCATGCCTACGGTCCGGAGACGGGCGGGGTGACCGAGGGCGCGGGCGGCGGCAACTGCGGATTCGAAAGTCGATATCTTCATTTCGTCATCTCGCGAAATGTAGTAATGTTATCGGGCATTGTCAACCTTGGAGGACCGATGAAACGAGTTCTGATCCTGTGCACCGGCAACTCCTGCCGTTCGCAGATGGCGGAGGGGTGGGTCAACCACCAACTCGGCGAAACGTGGGAGGCGCGGTCGGCGGGAACGCGGCCGGCCGAGGCTGTGCATCCTCTGGCGGTGCGAGTTATGGCCGAAGTTGGCGCGGATATCTCCGGTGGCCGGCCGGAGATCGTCGACGCCTATCTTCGTGAATCCTGGGACCTTGTCGTCACGGTCTGCGATTCGGCGAGGGAGACCTGCCCGGTCTTCCCGCTGCCCGTCGAAACCCTTCACCTGTCTTTTCCCGATCCTGCCGAGGCCGAAGGGACAAACGAAGAGGTTATGACGGTCTTTCGGACGGTTCGAGACGCGATCAGAGATCGATTGTTGCCCGAAATCCGTGACCGAACGGTTTGACATTGGCCTTGTGACGACCGATCATGATCTCGTGAATTCTCGCGTTCAATTCGAACGAGAGTACGTCTCATTTTTGAGAGACGAGGGGGAGCGGCGGGCCTCGCGGGGGCGCGCCGCATTTTGTTTGAGAGGGGGGTCATGATGAATCGATCGGCCGTCTTGCTTGTAGTGTTTGGGCTCATGATGTCAGGCTGCGCGAAGCCTGCGGAGGAGCCGGTGGAGGTCGAGGAGGTGGCGGCGGTCGAGTGGGAGAAGGTCCTCGCCGGCTCGATGACCGACACCCAGAAGGCGCAGCAGGAACTGGTGGTTACCGCGGTCAATGCGCTGGCCGCCGAGATGATGGGCGAGCTGACCGCGGCCCTCGACTCGGGTGATGCGGGTGCGGCGATCGCCGTCTGTCAGGAGAAGGCGCCGGGTGTGGCGGCAAACGTCAACGAGACCTACGGAGTGAAGATCGGCCGTACATCGCACAAGCTGCGCAACGCGGCCAATGCTGCTCCGGAATGGGCGGATCTCTATGTTGCCGATCTCGCCGAGGATCCCACCTACGTCGTTGGACCGAACGGTGAGCTCGGCGCCCTGCTGCCGATCAAGCTGAGGGCCGAGTGCCAGATGTGCCACGGTCCGGTCGAGGGGATCGACGAGGGCATCATGGCGGCGATCACGGAAGCCTATCCTGACGATCAAGCGGTCGGCTTTGTCGAAGGCGACCTCCGCGGCTGGTTCTGGGTTGAAGCGCCTCCTGGTGAACCGGAGGTCTCGACGACCGAGATGTAGCTGCTGGCCAGATACTCGATTCTCGTTTCTCGATACTCGATCCGCCCACCCACCCATCGACAGGGCGGCGAGAGAACCTACGGACTGATTGCATCGAGCATCGAGGATCCGGGTGGGTGGGAGGAGATTTGACACCGGGAAGGATTCGAGTTACTTTCGCCTTCGGATCAGTAATGGTAATGACTCGCCACCACCATCATCACCAACATATCCCAGATGGGGCAGGGTGATGGTGTAGGTAGATTCAAAACCGAAACCACGACGCCGGCCCCGCCGGCGTCTTTTTTTGTTGGCGCCGCGCGAGGTCGGGAAAGGAAGCAACATGGTCCCGACCGAAAACCAGGATGTTCTCAAAATCGCGATACCCAAGGGGAGGATGCATGACGGTGTGGTGTCCCTGCTCGCCGAAGCCGGCATTCACATCAGCCAGACCGCGCGAAGCTACCGACCCCACGCCGACATCGAAGGGTGCGAGGTCAAAATCCTCAAGCCGCAGAACATCGTCGAAATGCTGCATGCGGGTTCGCGGGATCTCGGATTTGCCGGCGCCGACTGGGTCGCTGAACTCGACGGCGAGCTCGTCGAGCTGCTCGACACCGGGCTCGATCCGGTGCAGGTGGTGGCGGCGGCGCCCTCCTCATTACTCGAAAATGGGAGGTTGCCCGAGCAAGGCCTTGTGGTTGCGTCCGAGTACGAACGGCTGACAAGGACCTGGATCTCCGGTTGTGGGTTGGATGCGCAATTCGTGAGGTCTTATGGGGCCACTGAGGTCTTCCCGCCAGAAGACGCCGATCTCATCGTCGACAACACAGCTACTGGATCGACCCTCGTGGCCAACGACCTCGAAATATTCGATACGCTGATGGAATCATCGACCCGTCTGTACGCCTGTCCCCGGGCACTCGAAGATCCCCGGCTGCGAGCGCGAATCGAAGACTTGGTGTTACTGGTGGGATCGGTCCTCGAGGCCCGGCGGAGGGTCATGGTCGAAGTCAATGTCTCCGAGGACCGGCTCGAAGCTCTGCTCGAGGTGTTGCCGTGCATGCGTCAGCCGACGATTTCGGCATTGGCGGGTGGTGACGGTTATGCGGTCAAGGCGGCGGTGCCTCGATCCGAGTTGCCGTCGGTAGTGCCTCGAATCAAGGCTGCAGGAGGCTCGGACATCGTCGTCACCCGTCTCGCCCAGATCGTGGCGTAGGGGGGAAGATGAAGGTCAAACCGCTCCTGGTCGAGCCCAACCCGGTTGTTGCCGGGCTCCTCCCCTATGTGATTGATCGTCCCGGTGTCGATCCGGATCTGGTGCTTGATTTCAACGAGAGCCTCGCTTCGCCACCGTCACTCGCGGGCTGTGTTCCTCCTGTCAATCGCTACCCGGACTATCGGGAGATCGAGACGGCCTTAGCGAATATAGCCGGCGTTGAACCGGAAAGCGTCCTGGTCACAAACGGTGCGGATGATGCCCTCGAGAGAATTTTCCGGTGCGCAATTCCCGGCCGGCGCGCGGTGCTCGGGACACCCACCTACGGCATGATCAGACGATTTGCGGTTCTCTCCGGCGCCGAAGTGGTTGAAGTGCCGTGGTGGGACGGCGACTATCCGGTCGACGAGGTGTGCCGCGCTGCCAAAGATGGTGGTGGGCTTGTCGCTGTTGTGAGCCCTTCGAACCCGACCGGTTCGGTCGCTTCGAGGAACGCTGTTGAAGAGCTCCTCAATCGGCTGCCCCGGTCCCTGGTGATCCTCGATCAGGCGTATGTCGATTTCACTGAACCGGACGACGACTTGATCGAGCTGGCAATGGATTACCCGAATGCGGTGGTCGTGCGGACCTTTTCTAAAGCGTGGGGCTGTGCAGGTCTCCGTGTCGGGTGGGCGATCGGCGATCAGCGGGTGATCGACTGGCTGCGGCGGGCTGGACTGCCCTTTCCGATTGCAGCACTGTCGGTCCGGGCGGTGATGGCGGCTCTATCTGAGGGACCAGACGTTGAACGAATCGCGGCGATCTGCACACAGCGAGAGGCGTTAATTGAAATCCTGCGTGAGCTTGGCAACTATGTGCTCCCGTCAAACGCCAGCTTTGTTTTTGCCCGTTTCAACGATGCCGACTTCGTGTGGCGAAGCCTCGGTGCGCTCGGAATTTCGGTGCGCCGATTCCCGGGCCGGCCGGACGTCGATGGCTGGCTCAGGATCACGCTGCCGGGAGACAATGAAAACTTCGAGCGGCTGTCGCGAGGTCTTCGGACGGTGTGCGCACCGGCCGGCCTGCTCTTCGACATGGACGGGGTCCTGGCCGATGTCAGGGATTCCTACCGGCAATCCATCATCGAAACTGCGAGGGCTTGGGGCGTGGAGCTGACCCCTGGTGATGTAACGGGGGCCAAAGCGGGCGGTGGCGCCACCAACGACTGGCAGCTGACCAGGCGCTTGCTTGCGGACCGCGGTGTCGATGTCGGGCTTGAGGAGGTCACTGAACGCTTCGAGTCTCTCTATCAGGGGACGGACCATGCGCCGGGTTTGCGGCGATTCGAGTCTCTGCGGATCGACCGCGAAATCCTCGAGCGGCTCGCGGCGCGGTTCGCGCTCGGGGTCGTTACGGGGCGACCTCGGTCGGACGCCATGCGTTTCCTCGAGGAGCAGGGTGTCGACGATTTATTTTCGGCGGTGGTGTGCATGGAAGACGCACCGTCAAAACCGAATCCGGCACCGGTGGCCCTCGCGCTGGAACGTCTGGGTGTTGCAACCGCGTGGATGGTCGGAGACACACCGGATGATCTACGCGCTGCCCGGGGTGCCGGGGTGCTACCAATTGGTGCCACCGCCTCCGGTGACGATCGTGAGACAGCATCAGCGGTGTTGAAATCTGCCGGGGCGGCAGAGGTGCTGGGCGAACCAAAGGATATCGAGGAGTTGATGCCATGAACAAACGTGCTGTGAAAATCGAACGCGAAACGAAGGAAACAACCATTCGCGGTGCCCTTTCGCTCGACGGTGAGCGGAAGATCTCGGTCGCAACCGGAATCGGTTTTCTCGATCACCTGCTGACGACGCTCGCGTTCCACGCCGGTTGGGACCTCGAGCTCGAGTGCAGCGGCGATATCGAGATCGACGACCATCACACCGCCGAGGATTGCGCCCTCGCCCTCGGCGACGCAGTCGGACGCGCTCTCGGCGACCGGGCCGGGATCTCCCGTTTCGGCTGGGCTTATGCGCCATTGGATGAAGCCCTGGCGCGAACGGTCGTTGATCTCTCGGGCCGACCATGGCCCGAAGTCGAGCTCGGCCTTGAACGGGAAATATTGGGAGCCCTGGCGACCGAAAATATTCAACATTTCTTCGTCTCACTGGCGATGTCCTTGAAGGCGGCAATCCACGTCGATGTGTTACGTGGCGACAACGACCACCACCGGGCGGAAGCAGCGTTCAAGGCGTTGGCCCTGGCCCTCAAGGAGGCGACGGCTGCAGTCGGCAAGGAAGGCGTACCGAGCACCAAGGGCACGCTGGAAGGGGATGACGGCATATGACCGCCAATGTGACGATCATACGCACTGGAGCGGCCAACCTGGCATCGGTGGTGGCCGCGATCGAGAGGCTCGGCCGCTCTGTTCAGATCACCGACAACGCCTTCGCGGTGAGGAGCGCGAAGCGGGTGGTGCTCCCCGGTGTTGGCGCCTTTGGGCCGGTGGCGGAAAGACTGCGAGAAAACGGCATGGGAGCCGCGCTCCGGTACAGAGTCGACAACGACCTGCCGACTCTCGCCGTCTGCCTCGGTCTCCACCTTTTGGCGTTGGGCAGCGAAGAGGGCGTGGGAGTGGAAGGGCTCGGGCTTCTGGAAGTGAAGGCCTCGAGATACCCGAGCACCGTTGTCGTGCCTCAGCTCGGGTGGAACTCGATTGTGGCCGACAGTGATTGCAGTCTGCTCCGGGACGGAGCAGCCTACTTTGCTAACTCGTATCGACTGATCGACCATCCTCCTGGATGGAACGCCGCCTGGAGTGATCACGGTGGCTCCTTTGTCGCCGCTGTCGAAAAAGGTTCTGTTCTTGGCTGCCAGTTCCACCCGGAGCTCTCGGGCACGTGGGGACAGGAGCTCATCGAACGGTGGCTCA
>Ga0316193_10002340_pt1 | contig 13303 bp, 11 predicted proteins | sample MerIslsedime2_MG_FD_207735 | JGI IMG/M metagenome (GOLD analysis project Ga0316193, IMG submission 207735) | Coastal sediment microbial communities from Maine, United States - Merrow Island sediment 2 | ecosystem: Environmental > Aquatic > Marine > Coastal > Sediment | place: USA: Maine...
ACCCTTTCTTTGCTGGGGCAAAAGCGTGCCCTTGGCGCCCTCTCCCAGCTCGCCAAAGATCATGATGCAGCGGTCGGAGCCCTGGTCGAAGCGGCTCGCTCGGACGACGAGGAGATCCGAGAACGTGCGCTCGCGATCTTGAGGCGGACCACACCCCGGGGACGCGACGGGCTGGTTGCGCTGCTGGCCGATCCAGAGGTCGGCGACCGCGCGGCATCGCTGCTGGCGCGCACCGAGCCCGACTTCGCCCTCGAGCCGTTGCTCGAAGCGATCGCCAAGCCGGGGGGCGCGGACCGGCGTGGGCTCCGGAGCGCGCTCGGGACTGCGGTCCAGCGCGGGGACAGCGACGCGAAGCGGCGGCTACGCGCGTGGCTTGCCGGTGGGCCTCCGGCGAAAGCGGTCGCAAGTGTCGCGATGGGCCTCTCCTCGCTCGACGAGTACCATGAGGTCATCGCTTCCTTCGTGGAGTATGCGGTCGTGCACTCGACCGACGAGTATGCGGTCGCACAGTCGACCGACTTCGCGACCAAGTGGCGATTGCTTCAAAGCGCCGGAGCGGCAGGCGCGAGCGGTGAGGTCGACCGATGGGTGCGAAGTCAACTCGATGGCCCCGAGGAATGGATGCTTCGCCAAGCCGCGGTTGACGCGATCACGGCACGCGGTCATCGGGAAGATGCGCGCGGCTCGTTGAGCGATCCCTACCCGCGCGTTCGCGCGAGCGCTGCGACTGTCTTGTCCGGTGATCCGGATAGCTTGACGGAGCGCGCCACGCTCGCGCGCCGGGACACCTGGCCCATGGTTCGTGCCGAAGCGGTGACGAGCCTTCGGACCGAGAGCGATGCGATTCCGGTGATCGTTGCATCGGTGGACGACTCCATGTCGTTGGTGCGCGCGGCGGCCATCGCCGTGCTTGCCGCCTCCTCCCACGATCGGGGCTGGGAGCGCGTTCACCAGAGGCTGCGAGCCCGCAACGAATGGCCGGAGGTGACCGCGGCGGCTATCGACTATGTCGTCGCACACTGCCGGACGGACGGAGTCGAGGCCCTCTTCCGGGTCGTCATGCGCGCCGCGCCGAGCAACGCGCTCACCGAGGACCTCAACAACGCCGCTCGTGCAATCGAGGCCCTGCGCGCCCTCGGATCGCCCGAGGCCAAGGCGACCGTCGAGCAGCTCCGAGGCACCGAAGGAGTTCCGCCCACGCTGAAAATGGCACTCGAACAGCCCCTACCCGAGGACAGTCGCTGTGCGCCGGCGGGCCGCTAGATTGTCGCTCGCGAATCCGCCGTGTTACTTTGTTGGGAACAGGGGGAAACATGGGAGCTCGTCTAATTGGCCTGATTTTGGCTGGGGTGCTGCTGAGCACCGGTTGTGAACAGATTACGTCCGCTTCGGAGCCCGAGTCCGAGGCTGAACAGCTACCCGAAATCGTTCCGAACCTTCCGGAGGTTCCGACACTACCGCCGCCGCCGTTTCCAACGACCTACGAAGATGAATCGTACAGCGTGTACGGCGTTCGTCTGCGGCCGGTCAAGGTGCTCGACACCGACCTTTCGGTGACCGGCTACATCATGGACATCTACGAGCCGCCGGCCTGCAAGAAGCGGAAAAAAGAGGAGTGTCCGAAAGTCGCCGCGCCGCACATGTTCATCGCGGACACTGCGGACCAGACCGACCGGGCGGAGCAGCTGCTCGTCGTGGGCTACGCCGACAACCAGGAGCAGCTCGCGCGCGCTCGACGCGGACGCAAGACGACCACCATTGCGGGTGCGGTCGTGGTGCCCAAGGACCTGAAGGTCGGCAACAAGGTTCGAGTGAAGGGTCACTTCACGCTGATCTCGTCGGGCGGCTTCAACACGAGCAACGGGTTGCTCGAGTACGCGTCCCACGAGACGCTCGCCAAGGCCGAAGCGAAGTAATCAGGGCGCAGCGACGGCTGCGTCTTGCCCTTGCTCTTCCGTACCGAGGAGGTCCGATAGGTTCGGCGCGCCCGCGTCGCCTTTGATCTCGAAGGAGTCCGCAGTGCGATCAAAGAGCTCGACCACATCATCGCCGACGACCACCACTTCCGGGCCGTCGTCGATGCGCACGTAGCCGCCTCCGTCGACCGGAGAGCCCGAGCCCAGGGACACGCGCACTTTCGCTCGGTCCATCTCGAACGTGACCTCGGCCTTCGGTGTGTCGACGCCGAAGTTCTGGAGGTCCTCCGCGCTTGGGCTCTGGAGCGTGCGAACGGGAATCGCGAACTCCCAGTTGCGCAGGTAGTCCTCGATGACCTCGGGATTGGCCGGCGCTTGTTTCGGCTCTTCGACGGTCCAGGTCTCGTCGAAGCCTTCGCCCTGTCGGAGCAGCGCGACGCGCTCGTCGCCCGACGCGATTCGCACTCGCGTGATCCGCTCGCGGACGACAGCCTCCAGCAATAACCCAGACCTCGAGTCGATCTCCTTGCGCCCGGGGCGGCCGCGCTCGAACAGCAGCACGTAGGCCAACAGAATGGCCGCGATGACCAACAGAATGATCGGGGTTCGCGCGCTCATGAACGCCTCGACCACCAGACACCGAAGCCGGCGATGAATGCCGCCAGCGGCAACAGGACCACCACTCGGAACAGTAGATTCTGCAGATCCGCGTCGCTCATGATGACCGCACGCGCGTTGGTCTTGCGCGGCGCGATGTTGATCAGGGCCTCTCGCTGGGTGAGCCAACCGGCAGTCGAGGAGAGGAAGTCGATGTTCGACAGCTGCGGGTTGTCGAGGAGCTCTGGGCTCATCCAATCGCTGTCGCCGAGGACGAGCAGCCTACCCGGTGTCGGACCCTCGGTCTCCACAGGCTTCAGGTCGTCGCCGAGTGGCGGGACGTACTCCCAAGCGACCGCCAGGGGCACTGCGCTCGGCGGCGTTGGCTCTCCCTTGGCGTCCGGGTCGATCGCGCGTGCGATGTCGGTTTCGGCAACGCCCTTGGGGCTGGTTCGGAACAGCACCTCGGCGTCCCCACCGTCGGCCGCATCTATCGAGCGAGCCACCGCCAAGAGGACGCCGCCGCCGCGCTTCCGGATCGTGTCGACGAGTCGATGCGTCCCGACGTTGGTGACGAGAAACAGGTCTCCCGGGTTGCCGGGGAGCTGCTGCGCCGTGTCGTTCTCGATGACCAGGTTGTCCCCGACGAGGATCCCGCGCCGCCCGAGTGAGGCTTCGAAGCCGGTCGGGGACAACGCTTCCTTCTTCAGGACCGGGTCGAACGCGAGGAGCACATTACCGCCCGAGGCGAGGTAGCGATCCACGATTGCGACCTCATCCCCGGAGAACACGCGTTGCGGACTGATGACGAACAGGGCGTCACACGATTCCGGGACGTCGTCGGTACGAACCTCGAACGGTTCGATGTCTATCTTCTCCCACTCGAGCTCGCGGGCCAGTCCGTCGAGGCTGCGCTCGCCGTAGGCCCCAACCTCCCACTCGCCGTGGCCCGCCGTGACGCAGACCTTGGTCGGCTCGCCAGTAGTGACTTCGAGAATGGCGCCGGTCAGTGCTCGTTCGGATTGCAGGTCGAGCTTGTGGCCATCGGCATCTTCGAAGGTCTCGAAGTCTTCGACGATCAACTGATGGCGCTCCACCTTCCATTTTCGGTCGCCGCTGGTGACCACGACGGGCACCTGGGAAAGCGTCACTTCGCCCGCGAGCCAGGTGTCGATTCCGAACTTGTCCGCGAGGACCTGGTAGCGAGCCCGGTCGCGGTCGGGGTCGACCCACTCGACCGTGATGTTGTCGGTGACCGCCTTGTACTCTTCGAGCAGTGTCTCCACGTCGGCGAAGTCCTGCTCGTCGCGGCCCAGAAAAACGTAGATTTGAACGTCCTGGTCGAGCTCACGCAGCGCCTGCTGGCTACGGTCGGACAGCGTGAAGAGCCCGTGCGTGGTCCAGTCCCAACGCTTGTAGTGACGGGCCGAGAGGTAGTTCACCAACACGACGACCACCAGTCCGAGCACGGTCGTGAGCAGGAGGTTGAGGCGGGTACGAGGTTGAGCGCTCACCCGTGCCTCCGCGCCTTCAAAGCCCCGATGCTCAAGCCGACCGCCAGCACCGCGACCGAGAGATCGAACACGAGGTACCGTGTGTCGACCACACCCTTCGCAAAGCTCTGCATGTGGCCCCACATGCTCAGGTACGCGCAGACCTCGCGCACCGTGCCGTCGAGAACGAACTCGCCGATGCCAACCGTGAACAGAACTCCAAGCGCGACGAACGAGAGCACCGCTGCGATGATCTGGGTGGGCGCAAGCACGCTCATCAGCAGGCCGACGGCCATGAAGTAAGCGCCGAGGCAGAATATCCCGAAGTAACTCGACGCTGTCGCGCCCCAGTCGACGCTCCCGTGCTGGCTCATGATCCAGGCGTAGACGAGCGTTGGAAGCCAGAGCACGCACCAGATCACGAGCGAGGCCCCATACTTCCCGAAGATTACCGACCCCTCGGAGACCGGGGCCGTCAGCAGGGTCTCGATCGTCCCTGACTGCTTCTCGCCCGCGATGAGCCGCATCGTGAGGACAGGGACGAAAACCAGAAGCGGGATGAAGAAGAGCGCGCTTCCGCCGAAAAACCCGGACAGCGGGGTGGACGCGCCCGAGGAGACCGCATTGCGGGCGTAGAATTCGGTGAGAACCCAGAACACAACGCCGTTCCAAACCAACCAGGCGGTGAGCACCACGTACGCCAGCGGAGACACGAAGAACGACCCGAGCTCACGCTTCAAGACGACCCATGCGCTCTTCATGATGCGCCCTCCGCCGCCCCAGAGGTCGTGAGCTCGGCGAACACGTCCTCGAGCTTGGTGTCTGCGTCGCCCGGCTTGAGGTCGGCGACCTTTTGGCCTTCGCGGATGATGATCACCCGATCACATACCGCCTCGACCTCGGACAAGATATGGGTCGAGAGCAGAACTGTCTTCTTCCCGCCGAAGCTTCGCACCAGCTCGCGAAACTGTCGGACCTGGTTCGGATCCAAGCCCGAGGTTGGTTCGTCCAGGATGAGGATGGGCGGATCGGCGATGAGCGCTTCGGCGAGCCCGACCCGCTGCCGGTAGCCTTTCGAGAGCTGTCCCACGATCCGTGTGCGTGCGTCCGCGACGCCCGCGAGCTTGAGAGCGCGGTCGACGGCAGCGGCGAGGTTGGGGACGTTTTTCAATGCGCCGCGATGGCGCAGGTACTCATGGACGCGCATCTCGTGATAGAGCGGCACGCCCTCGGGCATGTACCCGAGCCGCTCGCGGGCTCGAATCGAGTGGGTCACCGCGTCGATGCCGTCGATCCGAATGCGGCCCGAGGTCGGCGCGAGGTACCCCGTCAGCATTCGGAGCGTCGTCGTCTTGCCCGCGCCGTTCGGGCCCAGGAATCCAACGATCTCCCCTGGTTCCACGCGGAACGACACTTCGTTTACCGCGAGTCGGCTTCCGTACCGCCTGCTGAGAACCTCGACTTCGATCACATGTTGCTCGTTGGGCGCACGGGGTACTCGATGCGATCCCCCGTTGCAACTGCAGACTTGTCCAGGTGCTGCGGCTTTCTCGCATCGGCCACCCCCGCTTCCGTACGATCGCTTTCGAGATGCCCCGAATCCCATGGAAGGTTCGACTGAGTTGCTGCGCCCTCGCGCTGGTCGCTGGCGGCTCGCTTGCGGGCGCCTCCGAGGTCAGCACCGCGCCGGCGGCGATCGCGCCCATGGCGATCCGTCCCACCCCTGCCCCCATCGTCGAGCCCGTGCACGCCGAGCCGGGACCGGCGGAGGTGACGCCGATTCCCAACCTCGACGTGACAGGACTGCGCTTTCCCAGCGGCTTGACGATCCCCGGTGGCACCAAGCACCGCGCGCTCTTGTTCACGTTTGACGACGGTCCTTCGCGCAGGACCACGCCGCGCCTCTTGGACATGCTCGACGAGCTGGGCATCAAGGCGGTCTTCTTCGTGAAGAGCGAGAGCTTTGGCAACGGGAATCCCTGGGAACGCGAACACGCCGAAATCCTCCGCGAGATCGTTCGCAGGGGCCACATGATTGGAAACCATACCGAGACCCATCGGCAGCTTCCGCTGCTTCGCAACGCGGAGATCCAAGCCGAGCTCGCGCTCAGCGAGCGGAAGATCGAGAGGGTCGTTGGAAGCAAGCCGCGATTGATTCGGCCGCCCGGCGGCGCCCTGTCGAAACGTGTCGAGCAGCTCCTCGGCGAGAACGGGTACACCAGCGTGATGTGGGCGCTATACGGCGGGGACCTCGAGGTGAGCACGGCCGAGGACGTGGTTCGCACCTTTTTTCGGGTCCTCGAGCGCCGAGAGCAGGACACCGGGGACCGGGGTGGCATCGTCCTGATGCACGACACCAAGCCACACAGCCTCGATGCGTTGCCCCGCTTGGTGAGCGCGCTTCAGAAGCGCAACTGCAAGCTCCTCGCGGACGGCGAAGAGCTCTACGACATCGTCGACGACCTCGGCTACTTCATCCCGGGTCACGAGCCAGACGAGACACTCGAAGAGCGCCAGGAAGACCTCCGGGCCCGCACTCGGCGCGCGTGTAACACCGTCGCCTTTCGCTGATCAGTCTCGCGCCGCGAGGATGCGCCAGACCGGCAGGCCGTCCTCGATGGCCCGTTTCTCCCGATTGGAGCGCGCGTCGAACGGGTTCGCATCGAGGTAGCCGCTGTCGGACGCGAGCGTGAAGCCAGCCGTCGCGCGGAGCTGCGCCAGATACTGCTCGGCGCGGTGTTCCACGTCGGTCTGGATGAAGAGCTCCCCGCCGGGCTTCATCAGGCGGTGGAGCTCGGTCAGGAGGGCCTCCCCGATGACGCGTCGCTTGTCATGCCGCTTCTTCCACCAGGGGTCGGGGAAGTGCAGCGCCACCCGCTGAACCGATCTGGCTGGTTCAGCTCTTTTCAAGATTTCGCGTGCATCCCCGCACAAGACCGCCACATTCTGGAGATCGTGCTTTTGGAGCCGCTCATTGATTCTGTAGGCGAGCTTCGTCTTGACCTCGATGCCGATGATGCGGCTTTCGGGCGAGGCCGCCGCGCGCTCGAAAAGCGACAAACCGCGCCCAAAACCGATGTCTAGCTCGATCGGGCCTGAACCCTCGATCAGCTCGTCCAGCGAAAAACGGCCTTCCGGAGCCCTCGGGGCCTCGTCGCGATAGAGCCAGCGTAGGTCCGAATCCGACACGAGCGCTCCGTACCGGCGACCGCCTACGGGGTCAAACCGGGCGCGCCGCTTCTTGACCGGGAAGGTGCCGATCGCGTATGTCAGCGAGCATACATCTAGGTGAACGGGGCTTGAGTCGATGAGGATTCTGATCGTCGAAGACAGCGTGACCATGCGCAAGGTCATGGAGATGACTTTCGCAGGGGAAGACGCGGAGCTGCTTGCCGTCGAAAGCGGCGAGCTTGCACTTCAGCATGGGCGTGACTTCGGTCCGGACGTCGCATTCATCGATGCGTCGCTGCCCGGGATCGATGGGTACGAGGTAACCCGCGCGATCAAATCCGACCCGCAGCTTGCGGCCACGTCTGTGATCCTGATGGCCAGCCAGCATCGTCCGCTCGACGAGGCGCGCGCCTCTGAAGTCGGCGCCGACGGTCACATCCTGAAGCCCTTCGACACGCAAGAAGCGATCGACAAGGCCACCTACCTCGCGAGCCAGGCCGAAGCCCTCTACGAGGCACCCTCGATTCCTGTCGGGCGTCCTGCGACCACTCCGCCGACACCGATTTCGCAGCCTTCCTATCGGCCGACGCCGCCGCCGCTGCCGATCAACGGTCCGTCTGCTCCCTCTGGGCGCCCCATGGCTCCTGCTCCGGTCGCCAGCACACCGCTGACCGGCGCGCACGTCGCGGTCGCGTCCACGTATCCGTCGGAGCCGATTGCTACAGTGATCTCGTCGACGTCGATTCCAGCGCAGACAAGCGCTGCGGTCAACGAAGCCCTGTCGCACTCGGTCGTGGAACGGCTCGAGACGCTCGGTCTCACGCCCGACCAAGTCGAAGGCGTGCTCAAGCTGTCCGCTGAGGTCGTCGAGCGTGTGGTTTGGGAGGTCGTTCCCGAGCTAGCCGAGGCGATGATCCGCGAGGAATTGCACAGTCTCGTCGGTGACTGACGCTTGACTGCCCCGCGATTTCGCCGCACACGGTCGGTCGGATGAGCGAACCCTCTGACGAGATGCCCAAGCAGTACTCGCCGACCGAAAGCGAGGGGCGATGGTACGAGTTCTGGGAGAGCTCGGGGTACTTTGCTGCGTCTGAGGATCCGGCCGACCATCGGCCGACGTACACGCTGGCGATACCGCCGCCCAACGTCACTGGATCGCTCCACATGGGGCACGCTTGCCGGACCACCTTCGAGGACGTCCTCTGCCGACACAAGCGGATGCAGGGCTACAACACTCTTTGGGTTCCCGGCATCGACCACGCCGGCATTGCGACACAGGTCGTCGTCGAGCGTCAGCTCAAGAAGGAAGGCTTGACGCGCCACGACCTCGGCCGTGAGAAGTTCATCGAGCGGGTCTGGGAGTGGAAGGAGGAGTCCGGCGGCCGGATCCTTCAGCAGCTCCGAAAGATGGGCGCGTCGTGCGACTGGCCGCGCACCAAGTTCACGATGGACCCTGACATGGTGCGGGCGGTCCGTGAGGCGTTCGTGCGGCTCTACGAAGAGGGGCTGATCTACCGCGACACCCGGCTGGTCAACTGGGACGTCGAGTCGCAGACCGTGCTGTCGGACCTCGAGGTCGAGCAGGAGGAGAACGTCGAAGGGATCATGTTCGACTTTGCCTATCCGCTGGCGGACGGGCCCGGCGAGGTGGTGGTCTCGACGACGCGTCCCGAGACCATGCTCGGGGATACGGCCGTGGCGATTCACCCGGACGACGACCGCTACCGGCATCTGCATGGCAAGTATGTCCGCCATCCATTCGTCGACCGGATGATTCCGGTGATCCTCGACGCGGAGCTCGTCGACCCGGAGCTGGGCACCGGCGTCGTGAAGGTGACCCCCGCCCACGACCCCAACGACTTCGCAACCGGAAAGCGGCACGGCCTCGAAGAAATCAACATCTTCGAGCTCGACGGCACGCTCAACGAGCACGGCGGGCCGTTCCAAGGGCTCGAACGGTTCGAGGCGCGCAACGCGGTCGAGACCGAGCTCTCCAACCTCGGGCTCGCTCGCGGTAGCAAGAAGCACATGATGACGCTGCCGCGTTCGCACCGTTCTGGGACGATCGTCGAGCCGATGATCTCCACCCAATGGTTCGTGAACATGAAGCCCTTGGCCGAGCCTGCGATCAAAGCGGTCGAAGACGGTACGATCCAGATCCTTCCGCCAGAGTGGAGCAAGACGTACTTCCATTGGCTGCGCAACATCCAGGACTGGTGCATCTCTCGGCAGCTCTGGTGGGGGCACCCGATTCCGGCATGGTATTGCGACGACTGCGAGCATGTCACCGTGGCGCGCGAGGACGCGACGGCGTGCGGCGGATGTGGTGGCACTTCGCTTCGCCAAGACGAGGACGTGCTCGACACCTGGTTCAGCTCGGGGTTGTGGCCCTTTTCGACGCTCGGCTGGCCTGAGAAGACCCTGGCGCTCGACCGTTTCTACCCGACGCAGGACATGGAAACGGGCTACGACATCCTCTTCTTCTGGGTCGCGCGGATGATCATGATGGGCCTGCACTTCATGGGCGAGGTTCCGTTCACGCGCGTCTTGCTGGCTGGCTTGGTGACCGACGAGCACGGCGAGAAGATGAGCAAGGTCAAGGGAAACGTCGTCGATCCGCTCGACGTGATTTACGGCGCGACCGGTGAAGAGCTCATTGCAAAGGCCGAAAAGGCTGGCGCCAAGAAGTCCGGCATCAAGTACCTGCGGACGACCTATCCTGACGGCTTCGTGGCCTACGGCGCGGACGCGCTTCGGATGACCTTACTCAGCTATTCGCCGCAGTCGCGCCGCATCGCGCTCTCGATGAAGCGCATCGAGGGCTACCGGAACTTCGCCAACAAGCTTTGGAACGCGTCACGCTATGCACTGATGCGGTTGAGCGGTTCGTCCACGCAGGCGTCGCAGAACTGCCCGCAACCCAAGGCGCTCGCGAACCGCTGGGTGCTCTCACGCCTCTATCAAGCGCTCGACGTCACCTCCGCGGGTCTCGACGGGTACCGGCTCGATGAGGCGTCCGGCGCGCTGTATCACTTCGTGTGGGACGAGCTCTGCGACTGGTATCTCGAGGTCAGCAAGCCCGCGCTCGATAGCGGCGACACGGCCTTGGTGCAGGAGACCGAGGCGACCTTGGTCCACGCGCTCGAGACTGTGCTGCGCGCGCTGCACCCTATGATGCCGCACATTACCGAGGAGATCTGGCAGCGGGTTCCAAAGTGGGCCGAGGCCCCGCAGAGCATCATGATCAGCCGGTTCCCGTCGGCGTTGGTCGATGCAAAGATCGACCGAGACGCCGAGCGCGACTTCCAAGTGGTACAAGCGTTTGTCGGCAGCGCGCGAACGATCCGTGCTGAACACCACGTTCCCATGAGTCAGCCCTTGAAGATCCACTGGCACACGGACGACGAAGGCAAGCGTGCGGTGCTCGAAGCCGAGCGATCGACCATCGAGACCTTGGCGCGGGGCGAGATGTGCTTTGAGGCGGACGCTGCCAAGCTCAATGATGCGGCTGCCCATTTCGACAACGCGGCGGTCTTCGTGAATCCAGGGGTGCGAGCTGCGGTGCCAGGCGTCATCGACACCGAAAAGGAACGCGACCGCCTCCAGCGGGAGCTCAAGAAAGTCGAAAAAGAGCTCGGTGTCGTCGAGAAGAAGCTCGGGAACCCCAGCTTCGTGGAGCGCGCGCCCGAGGCCGTGGTCGAGAAGTCGAACCGTGATGCGACCGAGCTTCGGGAGAAGCGCGAGCGCCTCGAGACGGCCTTGAATAGTCTGTGAGATGGGGACTTTGAACACGCCGACGACAGGTTCCGCCTCCGCTTCGACAAAGGGGCCGCTTTGCGTAGACCTCGACGGGACGCTGGTGGCCACCGACACGATGGGCGAGAGCTTCCTGAGGTTGCTCAAGACGGCGCCGTGGAAGCTTTTTGCGCTCCTCGCTGCCCTGATGAGCGGTCGGCCCAAGTTTAAGCGCTACTTGGCCCAGAACGCGCTGGTCGACCCGGCCAGCTTACCTTACCGAGATGAAGTCCTGGCGGAGATACGACAGGCGCGCGAGGACGGCCGCCAGGTGCTTCTCGTCACCGCGTCTGACCAGGCCACCGCGGACGCCGTCGCCGGGCACGTCGGGCTGTTCGACGAGGCGATCGGTAGCGACGGCAAGAGCAATCTCAAGGCCGGCCGGAAGGCGGAGCTTCTCGTGTCGCGCTTCGGTACTGCCGGATTTCAGTACGTCGGCGACTCATCGGCGGACCTGCCGATCTGGAAGGCCGCGAACGAGGCGATCATGGTTGCGCCCAGCCCGAGGACGCGAAGGAGCGCCGAGCAATCGATTCCGCAAGTGACGGTCCTTTCGGAGCGGCCCAAGAAGTGGAAGGCCGTGGTGAAAGAGCTTCGCCCCCACCAGTGGGCGAAGAACATTTTGCTCTTCGTACCGCTGTACTTCTCGCACCAGTACACGGACCTGAGCCTGGTTTTCACGGCGCTGATGGCGTTCCTTTCGTTCAGCTTCTGCGCATCGTCGATTTACGTATTGAACGACCTGATCGACCTGCCGGCCGACCGCCAGCACCGGAGCAAGAGCAAGCGGCCACTTGCGGCCGGCACGCTGTCGATTCCTGAGGGCATCGCGCTTTCCGCGGCCTCGCTCGCTTTGGCACTGGCACTTGCCGTGGCGTTCGTGCACCCGAAATTCGTCTTGGTGTTGCTGGGCTATGTCGTGCTCACCACGGCGTATACGTTCGTCTTGAAGCAGCAGATGATCCTCGACGTGCTCACCCTGGCGTCGCTGTTCACCTATCGAGTCATCGCGGGTGGTGTGGCCGTAGGGGTCTCGCTCTCGCCCTGGCTGCTCGCCTTCTCGATCTTCTTCTTCACGAGCTTGGCATTCGTGAAGCGGTATTCCGAGCTGATTCAGATCAAGGGCGACCTCACCCAATCGCTCAAGGGTCGCAACTACGTTCCCGCGGACATCCCGATCATCGTGTCGGCCGGACCCGCGTCGGGGTTGCTCGCGGTGCTCGTGTTTGCCCTGTACATCAACAGCCCGGCGATGGTGGTGTACTACTCGCAACCTAAGGCGCTTTGGGGCATCTGCTTGATCTTGGTCTACTGGATCATACGCATCTGGTTCCTCGCCGCGCGCGACCAGATGCACGATGACCCGGTGCTCTTTGCCGTGAAGGACAAGATCAGCCTCGCAGCGGGCGCGCTCGTGGTCGCCTGTTTGTTGTTCGCGCGCTACGCGTAGCTCAGAAGAGCTCCATCTGCCCCGGCTGCACGACGCCCTCGTGGAAGCGCACGCCTTCGAGCTCGAGGAGGAGTTGCTTGCGTTCGAGTCCCCCGCCGTAGCCGCCGAGATGATGCCCCGCTTCGACGACGCGATGGCAAGGGACGATGACCGGCACGGGATTGACATGATTGGCTTGGCCCACGGCGCGCATCGCTCGTGGAGAGTGAATCTCCTGAGCCACGCCACCGTAGGTGCGAACCTCGCCCCAAGGGATCTCGCGTAGCGCGTTCCACACGCGTAACTGGAAGTCGGTTCCTCGTAGGTCGAGCGGTACGGACGAGAAGTCTTCCGGCTCGCTGTTGAAGTAGCGGGTCAGGGGACCGGCGTAGACCGCCGGAACGACTGTCTGCTGCGCCTGGAGACCCTCCGCACGCTCGAAGGAGAGCCGTAGCAACCCGGTGTCCGTCCATACGAGCCACAGCGTCCCGAGACCCTCGGCCTCGAACGTGCCCCAGCCCGCGACCGGAGCTTGGTTGGGCTCGTCGGCGGTGATACCTTCCGCCGTCATGGCTCGTTTGCTGTTCTCATGTTGTCTGTTGATTTCAATTGCATGCGGACCCAGCCTTAAACAAGCCCAAAGAAGCACCGACTATTACGAGCAGTGCTACGGAGCCGACTTCGATCCATCGGTGACCCCCGATCAGCGCCGAAACTGCTGGAGCCGCTGGCTCGACGAGCAGTCTGAGAATCAGCCGCCCGAGCTCGTTCGCTACGCAGAAATGCGCCTGCAACAGCTGGCCGTCGACGGGTCGACGAGGCCGCTTCCGAACGAGGAGCCAGAGCCGGTCCCTGCGCGCGAGCACGAGTATCCACGGGCGCCACCTGGCGAGTACCAGAGC
>Ga0316193_10002342_pt1 | contig 13298 bp, 15 predicted proteins | sample MerIslsedime2_MG_FD_207735 | JGI IMG/M metagenome (GOLD analysis project Ga0316193, IMG submission 207735) | Coastal sediment microbial communities from Maine, United States - Merrow Island sediment 2 | ecosystem: Environmental > Aquatic > Marine > Coastal > Sediment | place: USA: Maine...
TCATCGAGCAGTTGACCCGCGCAAAACTTGAACGTGTATTGCCCGATGGTATGAAAATTTCTCAGTTTACCGTGCTCAACCATTTGGTTCGCTTACCTGGTAGCTGGAGTCCTGCAAGGCTTGCAAGCGCATTTCAGGTAACCAGGGCTGCGATGACTAACACGTTGCAACGCCTTGAATCCCGCGGCTTGATAAAGATCGAAGCTGATCCTGGCGATGGTCGGGGAAAGCTGATACGGCTGCGCCAGACGGGACGAGACATGCGTGAGAAATGCATTAGCAACATCCACCCATTCCTTGCCGACATGGAAAAGGAGTTTAGTGAACAGAGTTTTGTAAGCGCTCTACCATTGCTCGAAGAGGTACGAAACTACCTGGATGAACACCGATAAAGATCTGCATTCTAGCCAACCCCTTGTATAACGAGTGAGAAAGAAACAGTGGTGGGGATATCTTTCAAATGATGTTTTCAAGACATGACTAGCACCTGCAGTCGCCGAAGAAAAACTTAATTTACTGTCGGGAATTAGTTGATCACTACAACCGGGTTGGGCGGTAAGCAACAAGGTCAATTTTTATTGTAAGCAGGCCCCGCATTATTTCCTGAGTTACAATGCCAATTCGTTAAACAAACAACAACCAAAAACGCCATGGTCAAAGAGCCTGCCAAAACGGACCGTACAGAAGAAAACCTGGATCCCATTACCATCAGCGAGGAGCAGTTCGATCGCGCCTCGTATTACGTCAAAGACCTCAAAAAAGGTCTGGTGGAGTTCCTGAAAAAACCCAAGCGCGTAAATATCGTGAATTTCCCGATTGAGATGGACGATGACAGCGTGCAGAGTTTTCAGGGCTTCCGTGTGCAGCACAACCGCGTATTCGGACCCGGCAAGGGTGGTATCCGCTATCACCCGGATGTAACGATGGAAGACGTCATTTCGCTGGCCAAGTTGATGACCTGGAAGTGCGCACTCGTTAATATTCCCTTCGGCGGTGCCAAGGGCGGTTTGATCTGCGATACCAAGAAGCTGAGCGAAAAGGAATTGCGACGTATCACGCGTCGATATACCTCCGAGTTGTTCGACGAGCTTGGTCCGCAACAGGATATCCCCGCGCCCGACCTCTACACCAATGAGCAGACCATGGCCTGGATATTCGACACCTATGATGTTTTGCATCCAGGTTTCAACAACCGGCCCGTGGTGACCGGAAAACCTATCGAAATGGGTGGTTCCTATGGCCGCCACGAGGCGACTGGTAACGGTTGCCTTTTCGCAACGCAGCGCTTTTTGTCCAAAGCGTTGATTCCGGATCATCAGGATGTTGCCGGAATGCGCGTCGCCATCCAGGGTTTCGGTGACGTCGGTGCGGTCGCTGCGAAAGCATTCCATCGTCAGGGCGCAAAGATTATTGCAGTTAGTGACAGCAAGGGCGGTATCTATAGCGAAGCGGGATTGAACCCGGAAGAGGTTGAAGGTTTCAAGGCTGAGCAGGGAACCGTGGTCGGCATGACAGATTCCATCAGCATCACCAACGAGCAACTGCTGGAACTGGAGTGCGATATTCTGCTACCGGCAGCGCTCGGCAACCAGATTCACGCAGGTAACGCGGCCAATATCAAGGCCAGTCTGGTGGTCGAGGGCGCGAACAATCCGACCACGCCGCAGGCCGACCGGATTTTGCAGGGCCGTGGGATACATGTGTTACCAGACATCCTGGTCAACGCCGGTGGCGTCACGGTCAGCTATTACGAATGGGTGCAGAACCAGGTCAACGAGCAATGGGACTACGATACCACCACCGAAAAAATGCGTGTCAAGATTCATACAGCCATGGACACGGTGTTCAACCGCTGGCAGGCATTTGTGGTCGGCGAAGAATCGACGCAGAATCATCTTCCTGATTTTCGCACTATCGCCCTGGTAATCGCCATCGAGCGCGTCGCGCATGCGACCCTGTTACGTGGAATATGGCCTTGAGCAAAGCGATGCTTCAAGCACAGGCTTCCTGATTTCATATCGAGCTTGAAACTCTTGAACTATCTGCTCTTAATGGCGGACACAGGTCAAAACATGGTTGGTTTGGGTGAGAATAAATCCAGTCAGCCTGTTAACAAATCCTTGTGCTCCAAAACTGGAGCCAGTAATTCTGTCACTTTTTTGAGACTATTCATTATTATTCCTCCCAAATTGGCAGTGCCATTGGGCCCTGTTATTTGCTGAGAGTTAATTTTTTATTCGGGGAAGTGCCGGCATCGTTGGCTCGGTGCCCTCTATATCGGCTTCGGGATAATTCTATTTCCAGCTTAACCTGCGATATCTCGAACTAAATTGCCGCCCTTTGTGGCAATACTGGAAGATTTTCATTTCTTAAGCCACTGGCCTTGCTCGTTTTGAAGCCAGGTGCCAGCCGGAACTTTGTTGAATATCTCCTTTGCATAAACCTTACCAACCTGATCTATGCTTACGCCCTGAGCAGCCGCCTTTTCTGCATAGACTGCCTTGCGTTTCTCGTTGATGGAGGCAACCTCTGCAGTTGCGCTGGAATCACGTGCCACCGCATAGCCACTGGCGCTTTCACCGAGCGCGCCGGAAGCGCGCAAATCCTGAAGTGAAGCGGCCGAGGCGATTATTCCACCCGCCAATAGAAATACCGCAATAGTCATCATGATCGATCTGTAGAAACCTGAACTGAAATTTCGCAGCATGCTGCCCTCCCGAAAAATAGTTTTACTGGTAAATACCTTCATTAAAAAACATCCGGATTGGATGCAATATCTTCTTTTGCCTGCTCTTCCAGTTTCACGCGTACATCAGCATCCAGTTTGATATTGAGGTTAATCGTGATCGGTTCTTTTGGCGCTTCGACTCTGACCGTGGGTGTGCAGGCCGTCATTAGTAGCAGCACTGCAACAACCGAGACAAAATTCATAGGATAGTTCCTGCGCATAGATCGTACTCGCTCCGGGTTATTTTTACATTAATCTTAGCGGATGAATGCTTGCCAAATACAAAGCCAGCTTAGCAGTAATCGAAATGCCGCTCTACCCCCAGTCATCAACGATGGACAGTATGCTTAGTGTAATCTGAACGCTCGCTGAAGGGCTTTACTGGATACTCCATAAGCCTGGCCGATGGCCCTCAGGATATCACCGATGTTACTTTCCAGATTGATATTCAAACGAAATAGCCGTCCTTCCAGGACATTCGGATTATTGCCAAGTAAGGAAAGCGTGGTCAGCAGGTCATTGTTTGCAGAATTATTCAATTTCAATATCAGTTCGGTGTAATGAAAATTCGTCAGTGCCTGCAGCAGCAGATCGACATCCTCAGCGCTGCCAGCCAGTAACTGCGACAGCTTTTCTGATTTAAGACGAATTATCCCTGGCTTCTTCGCGGCAAGCACGCCGTCTTCAATCGACACAGAATCACCTGTCAAAGTCAGTGGAATACTGCCGTCAAGACGCCCGTCCCCTTCAAGCCCCTCGACATCTATCAACTTGAACAGCGCTTCGAGGTCGAGATCAGCCACTTGCAACACCAGGCTGGTAGAGCTGGATAACGGATCAATCACAACAGGGCCTGTTGACAGCGCTCCGCCGATCATAGACAGCCGGGCCTTGTCGATGGCGAGCTGAGCCGAATCTGTCCCCTGAATTTTGTATATAATTTCCATATTCTCCATGGGAACACCAGGATCGATACGTCGAGCTGTTATTTTTTGGCGCGGCAAGCTTTTGGGTGATATCAGGTCAGTCAGTTGTAACGCGGCTGAAAGGCCACTGACAGTGGTTCCATCCTGGGTAAAAGACAGGTTCTGTAAATCAATCTCGGCACCGCTTTCAATACCCGTTTTCAACCAACTGACATGGTTACTGGCGCTGGCAGATCCACTGACGGATTCCAGCATCGCCAGATCAGGGAAAAGCGCAACGGGTTGCAGTGCACCGGGTGAGAATGTCAGCGGGCCAACGTCCAGTTTCAGGTTACCCTCGCCTGTATCGAGTCCATGCTCGGCAGCTAATTTTAAATATCGTTTGCCGGGAATGCCGCCAAGGGCATCGATGAATAAACGCTCGCGCCCGAGCTTCACGTTGCCGGTCAGGCTGATCGGCGCAAAATAAGGTTTTGCCGCCAGATGCAGCAGCTGACCGATTCTGAAATCAGCGAGTTGGAGATCGCCTGGCTCACCGTGGCTTATCGTAGTTGTGATATTTTCCAGTTGCACCTGGTATTGCGGCAAAGTAATGCCTGCTGCATTGATAGTGCTCTTGCCATTGAACTGACCTGTACTTTCCATCCTGCCCCTGTGCAAAATTTCTCCGGGACGAATTTCCATTTCCAGTGCCGGCGCGTCATCACGGTTGACAAGCAATGTGAAGCTGCCAGGTTGTAGCGTGACCTGATTTTCTGACGACAGGCCCTGGGATCCCCACGCAAACCGGATGTCAGACCTGGGAAGGTGAAATTCCAAAGGCCCTTTGACTCGAAACGCCTCGAACGGCGCAAGTTCTGTAACCGTCATTTTTCCCGGCTTGCGCAGTGACAGTTGCCCGCCCTGTTGTTTGAAGTCGACCCGCACTGGTAAAGTAATGCTTGTCTTACGCGCGTCTAGTTGTTCGAGCTGAAATCGTTTTGCATCTGCGGCAAGGTCCAGCTCCCCCGACCAGGTATCGGTTGACCCCTGCAAGTTACCGCTCAAAGTCAATTTGTCGATCGTGTTACCGGCGTATTTGAATCCTGAAGAGGTAACACTGACCTCACCAAGTTTGAATGCTGTCACCTGGTTTTGCGGACTAATGGTGATCTCTGCCTGTGCGCTGATGTCGGCTCGCGCATTATCAACGATAAACTCCAGGTCAGTTGCAAGATCCATTTGAATTTCGTCAGCTATCGTGCCGGGGGTAGCGTTTGCACTATTTTCACCTTTGCTCTTAATGCGCAGTTTTGTCTCCTGTTTTAGCTCGGTGAGCAGCGTCGGTGGGATTCCGAGACGCTCGACCCAACCAGGGTCCAGGCCGGAGGCTTCGATGCTGCTGTCTTCTGCAAGCGTTAATTTTCCCAGACCATCAGCCCACTCAGTTTTAATCTCAACATCAGCGTTCAGGTCAGCAACTTCTTGTGCAAAATCGAGCCCGTCCAGTCTGAGAATAGCCTGGCCCTGAAGTGTGCTGTGCTGCAACCAGCTTCGCCAGTTGGCACCAGCTGTCCGCAATGCAGGTGTTTTCCCGTCAGCCCTCACTGTCAAGCGGGCAGATCCTTTGTCTGGCTGAGATAGTCCGAATAAACGCCAGATAACACTGTCAGCATTAACGTCTGCCGTGACATCAGCTGCGATGCCGGGTTCATGCCGGTAATCAGTCAACGCCACAGTAAAAGCAAGTCCAGACGCTCGCTCTGCCGCCAATAGTTCGCCTTTCATGCGCACATCCGTCGCATTCATTCGTAGAGTGATTACGCCCTGTTCAAAGGCTTCATCCCGTGGTCCACCGCCTGGAAGGCCGATATGTGATAAAACAAAATCAGCGCTGACAGCCTGCGGCTGGTTATCTTTCCATTCGAAGGAGCTTTTGCCCCGTATCCCAGAAATATTTAAATCGGGTAATGACAGCGCAGCTTGCGATACCGTTAGTACTCCCTGTAGATTTCCGCCAGTTTCCAGCGTTGCAGTGAGATCAGCAATTACATGGCCTTGCTCTGCGGTGGCCTCAATATTGATGGCTATTAGATTTTTGCCTGACGGCCCTGGTTTAACGTCGCCCTGCAGATTGACTGTAAAATTACCTGATGTGGTGTGTAGATCGACTTTTGCATCGAGCAGCGATACCTGTGGAAGTTTATTATTTTCGGTATCGCCTTCATTCCCAGTCAGTTTCTGTAACGATCCGAGAGGAGGGTTTTTTCCAGTCAGGTCGAGCAATAGCTGCAGACCGCTAATCTCCACCGTTTCCAGCTCTCCCTGAAACAAGCCTGGCAGCGTCCATGTGGCGTTTATTTTATCTGCCCGCAATTCGTTAGCAGCACCTAGTGAAAGTTTGTGCAATTCAAGTTCATTCAGTGAAAGCGCTTTGACTGTGACGGAGTTCATTGGAACACCGAGCCGCGTTAACTGGCCAATCAGCAGACTGTCCATAAGCGGTACACGAAACAAATATAAGCCGAATCCGGCCAGGAATAATAGCCCGGACAGTAGTTTCAAAAAAGTGAGAAGGTATTTACCCATCGCCTCCAATGACCGTGGCGAAAAACGATTATTCTCAGTTTAACGCAGGCTCAGGGATGGCCCAATGAGTAAAAGAAGAATAAACACCTGCCTGCAGCGAACCGTGTAAATCGACCGGGTGATACCCCTGGCAGGGTGAAATTATCGTCGGCCAGTCCTGCTAATTCTCCAGACACTACAAAGCGCTAGCTGGGCTTCTGATGTCTCATACACTGGACTCTCAGATAATTGCGACGAGCAGCCGTTAACGATCCCAGGCTGACTATTAACGTGACAAATAACCTGAACCTTTGAAGTAAGCAGCGCGCGGGAAAAAGGTTCAGGTTGATTCGATTTATTATGTGTCGCCGGTTGTTGGCCCGTTATCGACGTCGCCTGGTTCAGGTTGAACGTCTTGCGACTGATCATCAGCTAATTCCTTTTTCTGCAAGAGCTTCTCTTCCTTCTTTTTCTTTTTGGCGATTTCTTTTTGGCGCTTTTGAAAAGCGTAATTGGGTTTAGCCATTCGTATTCTCTTTTATATAACTCTAGAATTGGTGCGCTCAGGATACGGCATTTTCCAACCGATTGCGCTCTTCATAGAACTTACAATAGCAAAGTCTCGAGAGGCCACGTACCGATAGCGGCTTTTAACTCCGACACGCAACAGTTCGCTAACGCGCGCCGATTTCAAGGTTTCGCATTTAGCGCCTGGTTAACTTTATTTACAAATCAAGATTACGTGTTAAAACTTCCGCTGATTTAATAATACGTTTTGTGCGATAAAGCTCCGGATGTTTCTCGTCGTCATTGTACCCTGCTGGATCTCCGGTTCCCGAGTTAACAAGCCAGGAGATTTCCGGCCTGCGCTCACCCAGCAGTTTCTTTAAAGCGTGTGGTGTAATACCTAAGGCTTCTGCCGCCGCATTGTAGGTGCAGCGAGTTTTAACCTCGTTAAGGTAATCAACTACGACGGTAATTTTGTCCTGCATTAGAAGGGCCCCTTAAAAAGTTAACGCTGCGTATCAGCGGTAAAATGGGCGCTTAGCCGGCACTTTGTCTGCCTGCATGCGCATTGTCAGGAATGCTTTTTATCTTTTCGATGCATCCAATAAAAATTCCTTATTAATCGGGATATATTTTGATGCTGAACTTATCAGTGAAGTAGAAGTGAATTTAGGTACACCGTAGACCTCTACTAACACATTTTGATCCTTGCGGATTTTATCGACCAGCATATCAAAATCTCCGTCACCGGATACTAACACGACCACATCCGCATATCTGGCATACTCTACAGCGTCGAGAGTAATACCGACATCCCAATCGCCTTTTGCCGACCCATCCACCCTCTGGATGAATGGTTTAAGTTTTACCTCAAAACCAATCGCCCTAAGTATGTTTTGAAACTGTCTTTGTTTTTCATCACCGCGATCTACAGCGTAAGCAATCGCTTTTATTACCTTCCTGTTTGAGGTGACTTTTGACCAAAACTTATTGTAATCAAAATTACAATCATAAGCTTGCTTAGTGGTGTAATAAATATTCTGCACATCAACTAGTACAACTATTTTTTCCATAAAACGGGGAGCTCGATTTGCTTACAGCTGAACTATAAGGTTTTTAATCTGACAACACATTATCAATTCTTTGCTGAGCGACCGTTATTGTCCGCATCTTTCTACTGGCCTTCATGCTGCGAGAGTTGGCTTCGGGCACTTTATAGCGGAAGTCCAATTTCCCCTGGGAGAGTCTGTTTTCTCCGAAGCAGGTGCTGAAAAGCGCAGTCCGGGCTTCTGCATTCGGCACATAGCACTCACTTGCCACATGCAATAACAAGGGATTCCTGATGATTTTTAAACTGGCTTGTAAGCCCATGCGCTGACAGTGAATGGTGTACCTTGCTCGAAGGCGCTTCAAGGTATATGGTTGCCCTCTTGCCCGTCATATTTTTTGCCAGAAATTCTGATCGGTAAGTGCCGTATAGCGAACCCATTCGGTCAGGCCATAAATTTAACAGAATCTCCTTTCCGACTGAAAAGCTAACAAGATTTCCGCCAGGTCGTCTAACGGCTGCGGAATCGTAATTGACCGAGGGGAAAAATCATGAATTTGTATGCTATTTTACGTCGCGATGGATTTGCCGATGGGCCTACGCTTGAGGCTGCTGCTGCCCGTTCAACTGAAGTTGGCAACAACATGCCGGATGACATTCGTTGGATTCGTTCTTATGTACTCGGTGAGGGGAGTGGCGCTCTGGGTACTGTCTGCATCTATCAGGCAAGCAGTGAAGATGCAATTCGAAAGCATGCTGAGGACGCCAACCTGGCGGTGACAGAAATTATTCCAATTGCTGACACGGTGGTCGTTCGCCCTGATCCATAAAACCTGAATCGATCGCAAAAAGCTTCGTGCTGGGAGCACGCTGTAATCATGCAGCGGCATGGGTTATGGAACTGTACTTTCTCATTAAGGGACACTGAAAAGCTTTGCCAGGGCTTATCACTTCGGCACTCAGCGGACACTCAAATAAAATACCGAGCTATTTGAATTTCGGCAATTTAGTGACGATCTTTATTCTGCTGGCTTTACTGCGAGTTTTCGCCAGTCTAGTTTCTAAATTCGATATTTTTCTCTTTAAGAAAAGCAGTCTGTGCGAGGAAGGATTCTCTGTTTCTAATTGCTTAATCAGTGCCGATGAATTTTTGATAGATTTGATTTGCTTAATTTCATCGATTGCAAGATTCAGAGAAATTAAAAGACGAGCTGTTGATACTGGGTCGATTTGAGTGCGAGTATCCATATTTTCTCATCGTTATACGTAATTTAACTCGATACTACACAAAGGATTGGCTCATTCACATCGCCCATATGGGTTAAATCGACCAGATTGCTGTATTTTGCTTTGCCTGCTTTTATCCCTTAAATAGACACTTAAATGCGGGGTCCGAGCTTCTCAGTTCGGCACTCACCAGACGCCGAGGAAATTACGCCGGACTTGCGGAAAGGACCCTGATTCGATAATAACAGAGCGTCGAATCAGGTCCCGGCACTCAAGATTCTGCGCAGAGCGATTGGCGAAACAATGCTCGTAGCCAACGAAACCAACACTATCCCGGCAAACATCTCGGGCGGCACAATACGGTTATCTATCACCTGGCACTCGTAGATCACTACCAGTGCAATCTCCGCCCGCGGGACCATGCTAATGCCGAGATTTACCGCATTGCGCCTGTTCATCGACAACAATGCCGGAGCTATGGTGAAGACGAGCTTCGATACGACCGCCATAACCAGCAACAACAGACCCACATCGATGGAATCAACCAGCATCCCCAGTTCAACTTGCATACCAATGTGAATAAAGAAGAACGGCGTCAGGAATTCATAAAAATAGGTGAAGTTGCCATCCGTCCGTACTGCTTCAGGGTCACGGCTAAAAGCCAGTCCTGCGAATAAAGCACCAATTGCGCTGGAAAATCCCATGTAGTCGGCAATCGCTGCAATGACCAGTCCGGCGCCTAAAATTGAAATTGTGAGTGATGCCCGGGTGTCGCTCATCCGGCGATTGAAGTCCGTAAAACGGGCTTCAAGATAGTGCGCGAACAAATAGCAGCCGGCAATGAAAATCGCCAGTTTGACGAGGACAAATATCGAAGAAGAGCCGACGCGAATCCACAAGCTGTCATCGCCGTTCAACATCCCCGGCAACGTACCCAAAAGAACTGCAAGCAGGACAACCGCGGACAGGTCATCGAGTTCCGCGACGTCGAGAAGCATCGCTCCCGTGTCCGAATTTGCCAGTCCCAGTTCATCCCACACAGCCAACGAAATCGCGATGCTCGTCGCACTAAAAGCAGTACCTAAAACGAGGCTTGTCTCCAGCGACCAATGCAACCCGAACCGCGATACTGCGAATCCGACTGCAAACGTACCCAGCACGTTACCAATCCAGATGACACTGGCATCTGGAAGCTTCCTCAGTAATTCACTCGTATGGCTCCTAAGCCCCACCCGGAATAGCAACGCGACGACCCCGAGTTGCGCTAACGCCGAGAAGGTTCCACTGAAAATCGGTATCGATGCGGCGTCAGCAGGTCCGATAACCGAGCCCAGGATGAGACCGAGGACGATGTATCCGACCGACACCGGCGTACCCAGTCGCCGGCAAATACCTTTTGTAAGCGGGCCAAGTGCCAGAATCGCGCCAAGCGCGATTAGTAGCAATCCGCTACCCGAGTCGAGATCCATAGCCGGGAGAGGTTATGTTCGAGAGCAAAAGTCTATCATACGTATGATCTGTTTCAGGCCCTTAGATGAGTTTGAGGGTGCTGTCTAAATGGTAGTTTCTCGCCATATCCTGCAGCCCGGCGCGGGCATTTCGGCGCCTGCCATGAAGAAACCCAACACTCAGGATGGGAATACAGGCGTTAACTGACGGCTCCGAGGAATCGCTCAGGGAAAAGGGGCGAGAGTGGATTCGATTTCCATGGACGCCGCTATCCAATACCATTGGATTCCAGCAAACCGTCGCTAATTTTCTTAAGTTTCTAAAAAATACTTTACGTATCAGGATTTTTTAGACGTTTGTACACTGACGGTACTTATTACGCGTTCAATATCTTTACTTTTACACTTCGGACACTTTTCTTTGTGTTCGTCATGCTCTTTGAACGTCTCGATGATGTCAAAATTATGACCGCAACTGTTACATTTGAATTCGTAGACTGGCATGGTTTCTCAAAAATAATATCTGTTTTTGCTTTATATAGTGATTGGTATTTTTCCAGTTGATTTGCATCAATAAAACATTTAAGAACTCATTCGCTACCCCTTTCCGCTAACCAATCCAGTTGATTCTCAACTTCCAGGCTGGTAAGGCCTGAGTTTTCTTTGGTAGATCTGATCCTGTTCTGGTTTCTCCAACAGGCTCATAAAATGCTATCTCTTTCTCCAAATTTGCAGCGTATATAGGCGCCGCACACAGGATCAAACAGAAGCTGAGAATGTACGAGACTAAACTGAGCTTGTTTGTCATTGTCCCTTCCTTCCTGAATATTGAGACACCATGATTCGTGTACGTGCATTAGTATTTTTATACCGCCTTACAAGGCTATTTGATATTTTAATTTATCACGAATGACTGTTTATGACCGGAGATTACCGCCCATGTTCATGTTACGGGCGTCCGCTGTGGGCTTTTCGGTCTCTGATCAATCAATTCTGAGCGTCTGGTTTCTACATAGGAGACGCTGAGAACGGCTGCCTCGGAGGCAGTGAACGTTTTGGACACTCTGATTTGCAAGGACTCTTGGTTTATTGCCTAAATTTATACCGGTTTACGACCTCGAATATGTCCTGGGCGAAGTTGGCCCTGAGCTGATATGACTGCTCTTGCGTTGGCTCGAGCTAACCAATCATCAGCGTCGTCCTGTCCCAGAGTGGCAACCATATAGCTGTAACCTGGACCGCCCATTTGATCGACCAATTTTCTGGAAAAATCTGCAAACCATTCGTTGCGATCTAGTATCGCGGTATCCGAAAATCCCAACTCGCCAAGCAGGGAGCCATCATTCCGGATCGGTGTCATGGCAAAACTTAAGCCAGTTCTCTCGGCCCAGCTTGACATCTCTTTCGAGAATGGCTCTTCGCTGCAATACCAGTCACTCATAACTACCCATCCACCCGGTTTAAGCACGCGATAAACTTCACCGAAAAGTGCTCGCTTATCCGGAATGTGAATAATCGAATCTTTGCTAAATACGATGTCAAAACTGGCGTCATCAAAAGGTAACGGGCCAGGTTCGACTAATTGCAGGTCAATCTGATTCTGTAAGTTCTGGGAATTGACGGTAGCCTGGGCTTCCTTGAGTACCGGTTCCTCAACGTCTATGCCGGTTACTTTGCCAGCAGCGTGACTGGTCACCAGCAGACAGGCTGGGCCACCGATGCCCACACCGATATCGAGCACCTCCTTGCCGCTCAAATCGATTCCCTCAACGATCTTGGCTACCTCTTCAATTCCCCCAGGTGACAGGAATCCTTTACCAAAAGCTATTTGCAGTTTGGTAATAAAATCATCCGTATACTCTATATCTCTATTACTAGACATATCCGACTCCGTTATTTTTGTTTTGACGTGGCATTATAGCAATTTTGCGCTGAGAGCTTTTTTCCCCTTAGCTGGCGCTCAGTTCCATGGCAGGAACTTGGTGTTTCGGCACGAAGCAGACGCCTGACAGTAGATAATATATTATCGGGTCAGTTACCTATTAGTCATGCTGTTAGGCGATTGGAGGAGCAATGATCAATCACCAAGGAGGATGTCACTGCGGAAGAGTCCGTTTTGAAGTGCTAGCAGCCGCAATCATCAATGTATCCGAATGCAATTGCAGTATTTGTTCGAAATCGGGTTATCTGGGTTTGATTGTTCCTGAGGATAGATTCACTCTTAATTCCGGAGAAGAAAGTCTTACTGAGTACACGTTTGGTAGCGGCGATGCGAAGCATCTATTTTGTAAGCATTGTGGGATCAAGTCGTTCTACATACCTCGATCACACCCTGACGGAGTGAGCGTCAATGCAAGATGCCTTGATCCAGGAACGGTGGAAAAAATAAATATCAAACAGTTCGATGGAAAAAATTGGGAGCGATACTATCCGAACGGTAAAGCAGATGGATATTCGAACTAGTAACGGAAAATCGCCTAACAATTGCATGCAGTCGGACAAATTGCTGCGCCCCTGATGCGAGGCGTTAGCCGTACAAAGTACAATATTAAGGATCGATTATGGAAATGCATTTAGATGGAAGTATCTCTACTTTTAGACAGAGTAAAAATTCAGTCTGAATTACTCGTTCCGCTACTTAAGGGTCTCAGAGAAGAGCTAGGCGTGGAAATGGCGAATGAAATAGTTTTTAGATCACTTCGCAAGCATTTGCAAAACCATTATCAATTGTTGGCCGAGTCAAAGCCTGGCAGCGGTAAAGATAAGTGGTCTGCTTTGTCGGCAGATATGCTTGTCACTATTGGGGATGACTTAGAAATCGAGCACCTCAGAGACGACGAACAGGCATTAAATTTAAATGTTATTGG
>Ga0316193_10002343_pt1 | contig 13294 bp, 11 predicted proteins | sample MerIslsedime2_MG_FD_207735 | JGI IMG/M metagenome (GOLD analysis project Ga0316193, IMG submission 207735) | Coastal sediment microbial communities from Maine, United States - Merrow Island sediment 2 | ecosystem: Environmental > Aquatic > Marine > Coastal > Sediment | place: USA: Maine...
AGAGCACACGGTCGACAGCGGGGTGTCCGACGAGGAGGTCCACCACAGCGCGGGCGTTCTCGCAGTGTCGATCCATCCGCACGGCGAGGGTCTTCACGCCGCGCAGCACGAGGTAGCAGTCGAACGGCGCCGGCACTGCCCCTGCTGCGTTCTGGGTGAAGCGGAGGCGTTCGCCGAGGTCGTCATCGTTCACGGCGACGAACCCGCCGACCACGTCACTGTGACCGCCGAGGTACTTCGTGGCGGAGTGGACGACGATGTCTGCGCCGAGCGTGAGCGGCTGCTGAAGGTAGGGGGTGGCGAAGGTGTTGTCGACGACCACGATCGCCCCCCGGTTGTGGGAGATCTCACTGATCGCCTCGATGTCGAAGCATGTGAGCAAGGGGTTGGTCGGTGTTTCCAGCCAAACGAGGCCGACATCGTCGGGCCAGTCGGCTCGCAGCGCATCGAGGTCGGTCAGGTCGACAGCGGTCCAGGGGAATCCGAGAGGGCTCCACACCTTGGAGATCAGCCGGAACGTACCGCCGTAGGCGTCGTTGCCGAGCAGGATCCGCTGGCCGGGACGCAGGAGTCGCAGGATGTTGTCCTCGGCGGCGAGTCCGCTTGCGAACGCCAAGCCGTGGTGGGCCTCTTCGAGCGCAGCGACCTGGGCTTCGAGGGCTGACCGGGTCGGGTTTCCCGATCGGGAGTACTCGAATCCCTTGTGGCCACCGACGCCTTCCTGAGCGAACGTGGTCGACAGCGACAGAGGCGTGACGACGGCTCCCGTCGTGGGATCGGGATCCTGACCGGCGTGGATCGCCCGGGTCGAGAATCCGCGTCGTTCGTTGGCTTCGTCGAGATCACCCATCACCAGTCACGGTACCGGAGCGGCCATCGAGGGCCGCTTCAGCGACTGCGCTGAAGTATGCGAGCACGTCGGTGCGGGTGAGGACGCTGAGCGGTCGGCCACCGGACAACACCAGGAGTGCGGGCGCTGACTCGAGCATCTGGACGGCGACTTCCAGCTTCTGGCCGACGCCGATCGTCGGGAGCTTCGGGCCCATCGCCTTCTCGACCGGGGTCGACATCACGCCGGGGTCGTGATGGATCGAGTCCATCAATTCGAGTTCGTCGATCGAACCGGAGACTTCAGCCGCAGCGAACGGCGGCGTGTTCTTGCACACCGGGAGCTGGCTGACGCCGGTCGAGCGCATCAGCTCGATCGCTTCGGAGACCAGCTGGTGCGGGTTGACGTAGAGCAGGTTCTCGATCGATGCGTTGCGCGTGTCGAGGACGGCGCCGACGCACTGGTCGCATTCGCGCAGGAAGCCGAAGTTGGCCATCCACGCGTCGTCGAACACCCGTGAGAGGTAGCCGCGGCCGGAGTCGGGGTTGAACACGACGACGACATCGTCGGGGTCCGCTGCCTTCGCGACCTTGATCGCCGCTGCGACGGCCATGCCACCGGAACCCCCGATGAGGATGCCCTCACGTTCGCTGACATAGCGCGCGGTGAGAAAGCTCTCCTCGTCGCTGATCGCAATGATGTCGTCGAGCAGATCGGGCTCCCAGGCAGCGGGGAAGAAGTCCTCCCCGACCCCCTCGACGAGATACGGGCGACCCGAGCCGCCGGAGTACACCGAGCCCTCGGGGTCGGCCGCGATGATCTTGATGTCGGGGTTCATCGACTTCAGGTAGCGAGCGACGCCGGTGATCGAACCGCACGTGCCGGCACCGGCGACGAAGTGCGTGATCCGCCCGCCGGTTTGGCGCCAGATCTCGGGGCCGGTCGTCTTGACGTGAGCCTCGGGGTTGTGCGGGTTCTCGTATTGGTTCGGGCGGAACGCACCGAGCTCGTCGGTGAGCCGCTCGGCGACGCTGTAGTAGCTCTGCGGATCGCTCGGCTCGACCGCAACCGGGCAGACGACGACCTCGGCGCCGTACGCCTTGAGCAGCGAGACCTTCTCCGGTGCGACCTTGTCGGTCATCACGAAGACACAGTTGTAGCCGCGCTGAGCTGCGACGATGGCGAGTCCGACACCGGTGTTGCCGCTCGTCGGCTCGACGATCGTGCCGCCGGGTCGGAGGAGCCCCTCGCGTTCGGCAGCGAGGATCATTTCCAATGCGGGACGGTCCTTGGCAGAGCCGCCAGGATTGGTGCTCTCGTTCTTCATGGCGAACACGCACTCGATGTCCTCGAGTTCGGTCAGCCGTTTCAGACGGACGAGCGGTGTGTTCCCGATCGTGTCGATCACCGAGTCGAAGATCTCGGTTCCCTCGAGACGTGGATCGCTCATGCGTTCGACAGTACTTGTCGAACGGGCCGACGGCTATGGGTCACCGGAAGACCTTGCCGACGAGGCGGCTGGCGGCATTGGACTGGGGAGGTTCGAAGTCGGCAGGGAGCAGGTCAGGGTGGTTCGCGGTCAGGAACGCGACGACTTCACCAGCAGAGGGATTGACGAACCCGGCGCCACCGATCACCACGGTGGGGACGGTCTCGTTGCCGTTGGCGTGCTGACGGACGGTCGCCGCATCCGAAGGGTCGTCCCAGATGTTGTGTTCCACGCGGTCGATGCCGAGCTTGTCGAGCTTGCGTTGCAGCATCGAACAGAAGCCGCATCCTGGCCGCCAGTAGAGATCGATCCGGGTTGCGGCGGGGGAGACGTCGACGGCCATGCCGGTTTCAACGACCCCGTGGTCGATCTATTCCCGCCGGAGGTCCGGGCGTGGCGTTGCGCCCAAGGTGTCACGCGAGAGGCGAGGCGGCGGGACGCGATGGCAGAATGACCGTCATGACCGCCGCCGACCATGCCGTCGACTCCTCCGCGTATCACGATCGTCTGATGAGGGTGCGCAGCGCCATGGCGGAACATGACGTCGACACCCTGCTGTTGTCTGTCGGTCATGATCTTCCGTACCTGACGGGGTACACGGCGATGCCCTTGGAGCGGCTGACGATGCTGGTCGTGCCACGGGCCGGAGTCGCCACGATGGTCATTCCGGCGCTCGAAGCGCCGAGGGTACGTGAGCTGTCGGCCGTGTTCGAGCTGCTGCCGTGGGGTGAGACCCAGGATCCGGTCTCGATCGTGGCCCGGCTGTCATCGGGGTCGACGAAGGTGGCAGTCGGCGACCAGATGTGGGCGAGGTTCCTCGTCGAGCTGTTGCCGCAGCTTCCAGAAGCGTCGTATTCACGTGCCGTCGAGGTGGTGGGCCCGATGCGGATGTCGAAGGATGCTGCCGAGATCGACGCGCTCGCCGCAGCCGGTGCGGCGGTCGACACGATCGCTGGTGAACTCCAGCGCGGGGAGATCCCGTTGGTGGGTCGGAGCGAGGCGCAGGTCTCGGCGCACCTTTCTCGGCGAATGATCGAAGAGGGACACGACAAGGTCAACTTCGCCATCGTCGCGGCGGGGGAGAACGCGGCGAGCCCGCACCATCACGCCGGGTCGCGGGTGATCCGCGAAGGTGAGATCGTGTTGTGCGACTTCGGCGGCACGATGGCCGGCTATTGCTCGGACACCACGCGGTGTGTCTTCACCGGTGATGTGCCCGCGGAGGTTGCCGAGGCCTACGCGGTGTTGCACGAGGCGCAGCGCGTCGGTGTCGCGGCGGGCGTTGTCGGAACCCCCTGCGAGGAGATCGACCGAGTCACCCGCAAGGTGATCGACGACGCAGGGTACGGCGAGTACTTCATCCACCGAACGGGCCACGGCATCGGGATGGAAGAACACGAGGACCCGTACATCGTCGAAGGGAACTCGCTCCCCCTCGACGCCGGCCATGCCTACAGCGTCGAGCCCGGCATCTATGTGCCCGGCAAGTGGGGCATGCGTCTGGAGGACATCGTCGTCGCGACCTCCGACGGTCCGCGTCCGCTCAACACCTCCGATCACGCGCTCCTCAGCGTGTCAGCCTGAGTGACCACCGTGAACCGCTGGGACTCCTGATGTCCGGACTTCCGAAGTCGATCGTTGGTGCGTTGATGATCATCGTCGTCTCGTCGGTGCTCGTGTCGATGCCGAGCTTCGAGCCGGCGGCCGCAGGCGCCGCCGCGCCGGCCCAGGCGTCACCGGTCGGCACGGTGCTTCGTCCCGTGCAGCCGTGTCGGCTCTTCGATGGGAGGAACACGCCGGACCTCGGCCGGATCGACGCGACGACATGGCGCATCCAGATCACGGGACGGTGTGGGGTACCGGCAGACACGAGGGCAGTCGCCATCGGGATCATCGCCGTGGAGGCGCGTGGCGCCGGCTTCGTCACGGTGCGGCAGTCAGGCGTCGCTCGACCGGAGGCCTCGAACCTGAACTTCGGGCCGGGGAACACGGTTGCGAACTCAGCGGTCGTCCAACTCGGACCTTCCGGTGCGATCGATGTGTACGTCTCGGCGCAGGCAGCTCTCATCGTCGACGTCACCGCCGCGTTCGTGGATGTCGGTGCCGAGACCGGCGCTGGCCGATTCATCGTGACCGATCCGACCCGCGTGCTCGACACGCGTCAGACCGGGCTCCGGGGCACCTCTGAGATCGCGCTGCCGCTCCCGGCCGGCGTCCCGTCCGACGCAACTGCGGTGGCTGTGACGGTGACCGCCGTGGACGCGGCCGCCCCGGGGTTCCTGACTGTGTTCCCGGCCGGGACGGGGCGGCCGAATGCGTCGGTGGTCAACACCGACCCCTTCAACACGACTCGCGCATCAGCAGTGTTCCTTCCGGTCACGCCGGCCGGGTTCGTGATCTTCCGTTCGATGACGACCGACGTGATCGTCGATGTGTGGGGTTGGTTCACGGGCGACAGCGCGGCACCGTCAGCGGATGGGCTCTTCGTGCCGCAGTCGCCGACTCGGGCGTGGGACTCGCGGGCAACGCTCGATCCCGTTCACCCGGGGGGCACTGTGGAACGGGCGATTGCGCCACCCGGCGCTGCTGCGGTCGTGGTCAACGTGACTGCCCTCGAGTCGACCCAGGCGGGATTCGTGTCGATCTTCGCCGCTGGTACCGTTCCGGGGGACGTGTCGTCGCTGAACTATCGATGGCGCCAACCCGTCGCCGCGCTCGCCATCAGCCGGATTTCCGATCGAGGGATCGGCATCTCTTCATCTGGTGGTGCACACATGCTCGTCGACGTGGCGGGATGGTTCACCGGCGCGCCCACCACGGCCACACAACCACCACCTTCGAACGCGTTCTCGTCCGAGCAGTCCGAGGTCTTGTTCATCGGAGACTCGTCGTTCTCCGGGATCCGATGGAACGGCGCCCTGGGTTACCTGCAAGGGGCTCGATTCGATCACCGCTTGGAATCTTGTCGTCGTCTCATCGGTGCCTCGTGTCGTGGTCGAGAGGGATATGCGCCCTCGACCGTCGTGACCGAGGTGTGGTCGGTGACACCCGGGCGGTACTCGACGGCGATCATCGCGACGGGGTACAACGACTGGGCGGGTTCGTTCCCCATCGGGCTCGATGCCGTGATCGCTGCCACACGAGCGAAGGGCATCGACCGGGTGGTGTGGATGACCTATCGCGAGAACGTCGGATACGTCTCACCGTCGGCAGCGTCGAATGCCTCCTCCTTCGCGCTCAACAACGTGATACTCCGTGCGGCCGTGGCGTCCGGCGCCTACCCCGAACTCGTCCTCGCCGACTGGCACCAGTACACGTTCACCCGACCGGATTGGCTCACCTACGACGGCGTTCATTTCACCCAATCCGGCGCCCGCGCCGCTGCTGAGTACACCTCCAGGGTGCTCGCGGCGCTGGAACGGCGGCCCTGCCCGGCTGGTCTCGGTGGCGCGACCACCGCCGGCGGCTGGTGCGCCGATCCCGACGTCACGGGTCCACCTGGCTGACGCGCGATGCGTCAGCTACTGGCGAACTTCGACTCGTCGGGAACGTCGCTGAACGAGGTCAGATCGATCAACAGGTCGGCGCCGTCGTACTTGGCCAGCACTCCCGCGTCGAGGGCGCAATACACCTTCGTGCCACCAGACACCGGCACGTCGACGCACGTTGCCGGCTGTCCTGCGATCGTCTCGACGTAGCCGAGTGAATCGGAGATCCGACGGCCGGCGTCGACCCGCAGCCGGCGAGCCATGCTCGACGCGTAGAAGTCGTGGGTCAACTGCACGTTGCTGATGCGAGCGTCGTTGATGACCGCCTCGCACTCCGCGGTGGTCAGGTTGCAGGTGGCGGAGTTCCCGGTCCCATTCAGGAATCGGACCTCGTTGACGGTGACCGACCGTCGGCTGTTGTCGGCTTGCACGACCGATGCGGTCGACTCCAACCCACCGAGCCGGGTGAGAATGTCGTAGCCGGCTGTGAACTGCTCGATTCCGACCGCGTCGAGACGGTCGAGGACCGCATCGATGGCGGGATCGCCGGTTGGCGCTTGCAGCGGTTCGTCGGCGTCGAAACTCGGCCGGGGACCGAGTCCGCACGCCGAGATGGCGAGCGTCGCAGTGATGAGCACGGCGGCAGCGCGAAGACGTGCGAAGGTGCAAGATCGTGGCAGGCGGGGGGTGGCCATGGCGCCGTCAGGCTACGGCGTTACCGTTGGGGAACGTGATCAGCCTGGACCTCGCCACGGTGCTCCTGCAATGGGCCACCGGTGGCATGTTGTTCTGCTGGTTCACGACGCGTCGCCGCATCGCCAGCCTCGGTTACGGGTGGCTGCTCCGCGGTGTGTACTTCTGTTTCGCCGCCGGTTCGCTCGCCGCGGGTCTGTCGTTCGGCACGGTTCCGATCCGCGAGGCGGCCTCGGTCGGAGTGATGGCGAGTTGTCTCCTGGCGCTCGGGGTGTCGGTGCAGCGCAAGAGCGCCGGCGTGAGCGGGGCACGGGCCGAGTACGACCGGCGGTCCGAGCGGGTCGCAGCGATGACCGGGATCGATCGAACCGTCGATTCACCTGCAGATGGCGACGAGGACGGTCCGATCGGGCCCGAGTTCCCGCCGATCCTCGACCTCGTCCCGGCGATCATCGGCTCGATCGGGCTCCTCGCAGCAGCGGTCGATGCGGGAGGGAACACTTCGGTGGCGATCGCCCGCACGCTCGTCGGCGCGGCGTTCATCGGGGCGCTGTCCGACGGCATGCTCCTCGGCCACTGGTACCTCACCCAGCCGGGACTCCCGCGCGTCCTGCTCAACGAAATGGTCAACGCGATCGCTTGGCTCTGGCCGGCCGAAGTGCTCGTGATGTTGCTCCCAACGGGGATGGTCAGCGCGCTCCTCGGAACGGTCGACGACGGATGGGGCGGCATGCTTGGCTGGATGTGGCTGATGTGCGCGGCCACCACGATCATCCTCGTCTTCATCACGAAGGCGGCCTTGAAGGAACGGGCGTACTCAGCGGTGATGGCCGCGACCGGGCTGCTCTACTTGGCGATCCTCACGGGCTTCGGCATGAACATCGTCGCCCGAGCCGTTCTCGCCTCCAACTGACCGCGACGCCAAGCAGTGGTTGGTCGAGTCGCGGGGTCAGACCCCGCGACTCGACCAGATGTGGTTGAATTCTCCGATGGCACGGCCCGTGTGGAGTGGGACGATCTCGTTCGGATTGGTGGCGATCCCCGTCAAGCTGTTCCACGCAGTGCGACGCCAGAGCGTGTCGTTCAACCAACTCGACGATCGGAACATGGCCCGCATCCGCTACCGCAAGGTCAACGCGGAGACCGGCGAGGAGGTCGGCGACGATCACATCGTCAAGGGCTACGAGATCTCCAAGGGCCGCTACGTGGTGGTCAATCCCGATGAACTGGAGCCGTTCATGCCGGCCGCAACGAAGTCGGTCGACCTCGAGGAATTCGTCGACCTCGCCGACATCGACCCGGTGTACTTCGACACCGCGTATCACCTCGCCCCAGACGGACCGCCGAAGCCGTACGTGCTGCTCGCTCGGGCGATGGAGGCCAGCGGCAAGGTGGCGATCGGACGGTTCGTGATGCGCAACAAGCAGTACACGGCGGCGATCCGGGCCGAGGAGGGGCGACTGGTCATGTCGACCCTCGCGTATGCCGACGAGGTCATCGACCCGAGCGACATCGAGGAGCTGAACGGTCTCGATGCGATCGAGGTGAATGACAAGGAGGTCGCGATGGCCGAGTCCCTCGTCGCCTCCTTGGCGGCTGAGTTCACCCCGGAGAAGTACCACGACGAGTACCGCGAAGAGGTCATGGCACTCATCCAGATGAAGGCCGACGGCGAGGAGTTCGCGGTGCCCGAACCCGCGGCCGAGAAGCCCAAGGTGGTCGACATCATGGCCGCGCTCGAGGCGAGTGTCGCCGCGGCGAAGGAAGCTCGGTCGCGACACCCGGCCGAGAAGTCCACGCAGAAGGCGGCGGCGAAGAAGCAGACGGCCTGATCCGGGTCGTGGCTGCACCGATCGAGGTCGAGGTCGCTGGGAGGACTGTCCGCCTCACCAACCTCGACAAGGTCCTGTACCCGTCCGGGTTCACCAAGGCGGAGGTGGTCGACTACCACGCTCGGATCGCCGCGGTCATGGTTCCGCACCTGGCCGGGCGGTGCATCACCTTCCGCAGGTATCCCGACGGCACCGACCGCGATGGGTTCTTCGAGAAGCGGTGCCCGTCGCATCGGCCGGAGTGGGTGCCCGTAGCACTCGGGCCCGGCGACCGACGCGGCGGTATCGAGTACTGCCGCATCGAGGAACCCGCCGCCATGGTGTGGGCTGCCAATCTGGCAGCGATCGAACTCCACGCCCCGATGGCATCGGCGGCCGATCTCGACACCCCTCGCGCGCTCGTGTTCGACTTCGATCCGGGCCCGACGACCTCGATCGTCGAGTGCTGCGAGGTCGCCATCGGTGTCCGAACAGTCCTCGAATCGGTCGGGTTGGAGGGGTGGTGCAAGACCTCTGGTTCCAAGGGGCTCCAGCTGTACGTGCCGCTGAACACGGCGGGCGTGACCCACCAGGCAAGCGCGGACTTCGCGCTCGCGGTCGGCCAAGTGATGGAACGGCAGCTGCCCGGTCGGGTCACGACGGTGATGGCGAAGGTGGAGCGGCCGGGGAAGGTGTTCGTCGACTGGAGCCAGAACGCCCACCACAAGACGACCATTGCGCCGTACTCGCTGCGCGCTCGGCACGATCCGACCGTGTCGACCCCGGTGACCTGGGACGAGGTCGAACACTGTGCGGGCAGCGGAGAACACCTGCGCTTCGAAGCGGGCGACGCCTTGGAACGAGTCGACCAGTTCGGTGACCTCTTCGCCCCGGTCCTGACCCTCGAACAACACCTCCCCACTGCATCCTGACCCGTCCTGCGATGGGCGACACCGGGGATGTCGGGGGGTTCGCCCATCGGGGTCGGCCCCACGTCGACACCGACCCGGATCGACGTGTCAGGTGCGGGGTGCCTGCGCCCCGGGGTGCGGAGCGGTCATCATGGCGAGATGGCACGCCGGACGATCAGCTCCACCCTCGTGGTGCTCGCTGTCGTCGCGACCGCCTGCTCAGCGCCGACGGTGGAGTCCGAGGGGCCGAACACCACGGGTGCGCCGCCGACCACCGAACTGTTCGACATCGCCGAGCCCGATCCGTTGCCGTTCCCGGGGTTCGACGTCGACCGCGTCACGATCGCCCCGCTGCCAGGTGTGGGCAACCCGGATGGAACCGAGCCGCAGCTCACCGGGTGGGCTGCCTTCGACGCCGAGATCGTGCGGTCGGTTCTCGGTGGTGGATCCGACGCGGTGTCGGTCGCCGTGGCCGTGGATGGCGAGACCGTCCACGAAGCCGCCTTCGGCGCTCGCGTGCCCGACACGTTCGAGCTGGTGCAGCCGACAGACCGTTTCCGAGTCGCCAGCATCTCCAAGACGATCACGTCGATCACGATGTTGCAGTTGGTGGAAGATGGTGTGATCGGTCTCGACGACCCGGTCGGATCGCTTGTCGCGCTCGCCGTCGGCGTCGCGTCGCCGAGTGCGGGATCGGCAGACATCACCGTGCGCGAGTTGCTCACCCACACCGGGGGATTCGCGCAGTACGAGAGCCTGTTCTTCCGCAAACAGGTCGCCTCGTGTGAGGAGGCCGCGGCCGTCGGCTTCACCCGATCACTACAAGGCAAGGGGTTCCGCTACAGCAACATGAACTACTGCGTCTTGGGGCTGCTCATCGAGCAGCTCACCGGGCAGCCCTACGAGGAGGTCGTGTACGAGCGGCTCCTGACACCGCTGGGGATCTCCGGCATGCGACTCGCTCCGACCTACGACCCTGGCCCTGGCGAAGTCGAGCATCGTTCCGTCCCCGGTCGTAACTACATGGAGGTCCTCGGCGCGGCCGGCGCCTGGGTGGCCTCCCCGACCGATCTCGTCACGATCATCGGCTCACTTGACTCCGAGACCTCCGGTTGGAAGCCACTGGAACCCGACACGGTGGCCGCGATGAAGACGAGCGTGAACGATCCGCTCGTTCCCGACCGCGGGTACGGCATGGGGTTGATCCTCTATGGCGGTGGCACCTCCGGCCACACCGGGACGATCGAGAGCACCCACGCAATGGTCCTCGACCGGGCCGACGACGTCACCTGGGCGGTGACCGTGAGCGGGGAGAACCCGAGCGAGACGATTCGCCTCGCCGGCATCGTCGATCGGGCGCTGGTCGCCGGCGGGTTCATCGCCGGCTGAGGTCACCGTCCCCGTCGAGCTGATGGGCTCAGAAGATGACCGCTGAGTCCCGCAGGGCTGCCGGGTCGAGCCCGAGTTCGCTCACGATCTCGTCACTGTGCTGTCCGAATCCGGGGGCGTGATCGCCCAGACGTTGCGGGGTCGCCGACAGCCGGGCGGCTGCCCGGGGTTCACGGAATCGACCGGCGAGTGGATGCTCGCGTTCGACGAAGACATCGTTGTGGATCACCTGCGGGTCATCGTGGATCTCCCCGAGCGACGTGATCTTGGACGCCGGGACGTCGTGTTCGACCGCTCGTTCGGCGAAATCGGAGATGGTGCACGCCGCGGCCGCGTCGACGAGGACTTCGACCATGGCGTCGACGTTGGCCATCCGAGACATGACGTCGGCGAATCTCGGATCGTCGGCCACGTCGGGCACTCCGAGCGCAGCGCACAGGCCGCGGAACTCGGAGTCGGTCACCGGCGATGCCGCTGCGAATCCGTCCGCGAGCCGCGTGATCGAATAGTTGGCAGCGATCGTCGGCGACCGTGACGCGTCGTCGTCGAGCAGCGCTGCGTCCATCGCGGAATCGGGCCACATGAAGGCGATCGCGGTGTCGAGCATCGCCAACTCGATGTGCTGACCGGTGGCGCGACCCGAGGCCCGAGCGAAGAGCGCAGCGGTGATCGCCTGCGCCGCGGTGTACGCGGTGGTCTTGTCGCAGATGAGGGTTCGGTACAACGCCGGCTCGCCCGACGCCGGGTCGCCCTGAACGCTCGCCAGACCGGATGCCGCTTGGATGACATTGTCGTAGACCCGCCGTGTGCTGTACGGCCCGTCTTGGCCGTACCCGGAGATCGAGGTGTAGATCAGGTTCGGGTTGATCGTCTTGATGTCGTCGTAGCCGAGGCCGAGGCGATCCATCGCGCCCGGACGGAAGTTCTGGATCAGCACGTCGGCATCCTCGATCAGACGGCGCACGACATCGGTGCCGGCGGGCTGTTTGAGGTCGACGACGATCGACCGCTTGCCGCGATTGTTGTTCGCGAAGATCCCGGTCATGCCGCCCTTGTTCGTTCCGAGGAACCGCATGATGTCGCCCAGCCCCGGCGATTCGATCTTCACGACGTCGGCGCCTTGATCAGCGAGCATCATCGCGGCGAGCGGCCCCGAAATCATCACCGAGAAGTCGAGTACCTTGACGCCGTCCAGCGGCCCATTCGTCCCGTTGATCCCCATGCGGCATCCTCGCGCGCACGGGCGTGACATCATGCAGACGTGCGGCGCAAGGCGATTCCCCTGACCGTTCTCGGCGGGTACCTCGGGGCCGGGAAGACGACGCTCCTCAACCATCTCCTTCGCCACCCCGGCGGTCGCCGGATCGGCGTGATCGTCAACGACTTCGGGTCGCTGGCCATCGATGCAGGCTTGCTGGCCGATGCCGGCGTCGACGACGTGATCAGCCTCCCGAACGGCTGTGTCTGCTGTACGGTCGGAGCAGGCCTCCACGAGGCGCTCGCAGCCATCACGGGCCGGCCGAACCCGCCCGACCATGTGGTGATCGAGGCGAGTGGCGTTGCCGATCCGTCGGTCGCGGCGGCGTGGGGAACGGTGGCGCCATTCGAGCCGGCCGGGGTCGTCGTGCTCGCTGACGCGACGTCGGTGCTCCAGCGCTCGCGTGACCGCTACGTCGGCGCGGAGGTGACCCGGCAGCTCCGCGGGGCGGACCTCGTCATCGTGACGAAGTCGGATGCGTGCGACGAGCGCCGGGCGGTCGAAGTCGAGGAGTGGTTGGCGGCGACGAGTGACGGCGCTCCCTCGATCCGGGTGGTCGACGGTCGGGTTCCGGCCGAGGTGGTGCTGGGTGTGCGATCGGACCGACCGTTGCCGTCGAGCGCCGAGGTCGCCCACGACGACCGGTACGTCGCTTGGTCGTGGACCTCGACGGATGCACTGCGCCGCGAGACGTTGGACGGGTTCCTCGCCACGCTTCCCGCCGAGCTCCTCCGGGTGAAGGGTCGGGTGCTGCTCGACGACGGTTCGTGGGTCATCGTGCAGAGGGTCGGTCGTCGCGTCGACGTGTCGGTGGCCGCCCCCGGTGGTCGCTCCGAGATGGTTGCCATCGCCCTCCGCCGCGATCCGCCGACCCCGTCCCCGTTTGCGTCACACTTCGGGTGACCCGCCCCACCGGATCCGTCACGCAAACGCAAGCTCGTTCGGGCTCACCCGTTTGCGTCACACTTCGGGTGACCAGTCCCACCGGAATCGTCACGCAAACAGGGTGGGATTGTCAGGCAGGGTGGGATTGTCAGGCAGGGTGGGATTGTCAGGCGGGTTGGGATTGTCAGGCGGGGTGGGCCGCTTCGAACGGCCGGCCGGCCACGACGGTGCCCCACACGCCGATGTCTCGGATGGCCATCGGGTCGACGGTGAGGGGGTTGTCCTCCAGCACGGTGAAGTCGGCCGCCTTGCCGCACTCGATGGTGCCGAACTCCGCGTCGAGGTGGAGCTGGTAGGCCGAGCCGAGCGTGACCGCACGGAGCGCCGACTCCACCGAGATCCGTTCGTACTCGCCGAGTACCCGACCCGACGGGGTCACCCGATTGACCGCACACCACATCGTGTGGAGGTGCCCCAGCGGGGTGACGTTCGCGTCGGAGTGCAACGAGAACGAAACGCCTTCACGCTCGGCCGTCGCTGC
>Ga0316193_10002344_pt1 | contig 13293 bp, 16 predicted proteins | sample MerIslsedime2_MG_FD_207735 | JGI IMG/M metagenome (GOLD analysis project Ga0316193, IMG submission 207735) | Coastal sediment microbial communities from Maine, United States - Merrow Island sediment 2 | ecosystem: Environmental > Aquatic > Marine > Coastal > Sediment | place: USA: Maine...
CCAGGCCAAGTAAATTTCACCTTCGAGTGCCTGCTTTTGGACGACACTGCCATCTGGCGAGATCAAGGTAACGTTGCCGGTTTTTCTAATGCCCTGTTTCTCGTTCGTGAGAATTTTTTCGATGTTAACCTTAAACTCCTCGATGATACTGGCCCCTTCGGGAACTTTTGCGACTGGGTACCCCATCGAGACATTGTTACCAACCCAAACATAGCCTTTTGAATCAACGGCAAGACCTCGTGGAGCCCGTGTGGTCAAAAAACTCATCCGTACTGCGATATCAGCATCTTAACATCTATAATACGTGTCACAATGCCTTTGTGTCTTGCCTCAAATGAGGCTTACAATTGACTGATTAATTCTAATCGGCGATGGGTGGTTTTATGGATTGGGCTCGTATTCTGGCCTACATTACCGGGACAGTGGACCAGGAACTCCTTTTGCGTAATGAGTATCTTGGCGCCGAAAACAGGATCCTCAAAGCTCAACTCAAGACCCCGTTGCGGCTCACAGACACGGAGCGGGTGACTCTCGCTGAAATCGCGCATTGCCTTGGCCGTAAAGCCCTTGAGGATGTTGCCAATGTTGTGAAACCCGACACCCTCATGGGCTGGTACCGGAGGCTGGTAGCCCGTAAGTTCGATGGGTCTAGGTCGCATCGCTATCCGGGTCGCCCCAGAGTTGACGGTGAAATTGAACAGTTAGTTGTGTGTATGGCCAAGGAGAACTCGGGCTGGGGCTATGACCGCATCATGGGTGCCATGGCGAACCTCGGCTACACGCTATCCGATCAAACGGTGGGCAATATTCTAAGACGTCACGGTATTCTGCCCGCGCCGGAGCGGAAGCGTACGACAACGTGGGCAGACTTCATCCGCACGCACATGGCTGTCCTTGCGGGGACTGACTTTTTCTCGGTGGAGGTACTGACGCTGCGCGGGTTGGTCACTTATTATGTACTGTTCTTTATCCATCTTGAGAGCCGCAAGGGCGAGATCGCCGGCATCACACCGCATCCGAATGAGCGATGGATGAAACAAATCGCCAGAAATGTGACCATGGATGAATGGGGTTTTCTCAATAATTGCCGGTATCTCATTCATGACCGTGATACCAAATACTGTGAGTCATTTGGGAAAATCATCGAATCCGGTGATGTCAAAACACTGCCGCTCCCTGCGCGCAGTCCGAACTTGAATGCGTTTGCGGAGCGCTGGGTAAAATCGGTCAAGGACGACTGTTTATTAAAGTTGATTCTGTTTGGCGAAACGTCGTTACGACGTGCACTACGTGAGTACCTCATCCATTATCATGCCGAACGAAATCATCAAGGTAAAGACAACGTATTGTTATTTCCAACCGCCACAAAAGCAATGAATCGCATTGACGGATCGGTCGGTTGTAAGGAACGGTTAGGTGGACTGCTGAGATATTATCACCGGGAAGCTGCATGAGTATTTTGACCGCACGGGAAACTATAGGCTAAATGGTTCCCTTCTCGTAGGCCACGCCCGGCATCTCGTATAGTGCACATCCTGAAGTGCCGGTAAGCTATTGCACCGGTGTCACGAAGCCGTCCGGCTTGACAGTCAGTACCGCAGTCTGTGCTTCACGCAGTACATCTTCCGCCGTATTGCCGATGAACAGGCCCGCCATACCCACTCTACCCAGGGTGCCCATTACAATGAGGTCAAGTTCCTGCTTACTCGAAAATTTTGAAATGATCTGCGCCGGCCGACCCTTCAGCAGGTGAACATTGTCGGATCCGGTACTCAGGTTATAGGGTGAGAGCAGGTCATCGAGGGCCTCAGTGTGACTGGTTTTCGTGGCCTCAAGCAACAAATTGAGTTCAGTGCGCGAAATGCGGGCCCGTCCGTTGGCAAGCATGGACTCGCCGGGCATCTCCCAGACATGCACCACGTCCAGCGTCGCATGCTCACGTTCGGAGAGCGAGGTGGCGAGGTCCAGTATCAATCGCTGCAGGTTACCGGACTCATCGTCAAACGGATCAACCGCAGCAAGTATTCGATGGTATGCAGGTTCGTTTCCTGCCTGGTCGATCCAGACAGGGCAGGGGCATTTTCGCAAGAGGTGCATGTCAGTACTGCCGAACAGCGATGAAACAAGGCCGCTGTCGTGCTCAGCTACCTTCATGACCAGATCATGCGCATTGCGTCGCACGGCTCGCACCACCTCGATGAAAGGTATTCCGCTCGCTACCCTGGTGTAAACCGGAATATCCTTATCTGCATAGGGCTGTGTAAGTGTCTCAAGGAACTGCATACGCTGTTCCCTCAGTTGCGCATTCAGATCGACGGAATAAGTCCGCTGGATATAGTCGGCAAGACCAATTTCGGCTGTCACATCCATGACTGTCAGGCGTGCGTCGTTGGTCTTTGCAGTTTCAACAGCCCTGTTGAGTGATGCGGACAGCCCTTTTTCGCGGTCTGCAAGAAAGAGTATGTTCTTGAAACGTTTCATCAGTTGGCTCCTGTTCGTCGCTTCTATAGGGTGAAAATAAATCCTGTTAGTAATAAAGCATAGATGCCCAGCCACAGGCCGCCGGCCAGCTGCCAGCGCTCGTCGTCATCACTCGAATGGCGTGGCTTGGAGAAACCCTGTCCCATGGTTCGCTTTAACCGTTCATACTGGTTACGCACCGCTACCCGCAGTGTTTCGATAGAAAGCTCTCCTGTGTAGACCAGCTGCCGGATTTCGCGTCTGCGTTGCAAGGCAAAACCCCTGGCAACCAGTCGATATGGCCGAGTGGTGATGCGCACGGGAAAATGACGGCTTGCCAGCAGTACCATCAGGGAAACAAGTGCGCCGAGTAATACCGGTATCGTGTTGGCCATGAGTTGCCCAGATTGCGTGATAACAACGGGGAAGACGGCAATGATTGCCACCAGTATCAGCCATGCAGTTATTGATTCAGCCGGCAGTGATAAAGGCTTGCCGACAGCTAATTCGCGGACCAGATACAGGAAACGCACCATCAGCAGCGTGGTTGCGAATGCCGAAGTCGCGAGCAGCGTTAACAGGTACTGCGCATCTTCGGGAAGGCTGGACGAGAGAACAGACTTGGCCAATGCACCACTGGTCAGGGGTGCGCCTGCCAGGGCGAGTGCCAGAAAGACGAGTCCCGCCTGTATCCAGGGGCGAAGACCACCACGCTCAGCGAGGCCCAAGCCGAGAAACAGTGCCCCCTTGACCAGGGCATGGTGCGCCGCATAAATGACCACTGCGCCGACCACGACAGGCGCTGTCTCGGGCCAGGCCAGTGCGGCTCCCATACCGCTCGTCAGCACACCCATCTTGCTGATGCTGGAATAGCCCAGCAGCAGGCGTGGACTGCGTTGTAACAGACCGGCTGTTGCACCGAAGAAGATACCCGCAATACCTGCCGCCAGCAGCAGCTGACCCCAGTCGACGAGTGCTGCATTGCCGAGCGGCAGAAAGCGCAACCAGCCCAGCAGACCGGCGTTGATCATACTGCCGCTCATTACTGCAACAGCGGGCGTCGGGGTTACCGCGTAGGCCTGTGGCAGCCACAGATGCAAACCGGGAAGCGCCAGCTTGATGCCGAAGCCGACCAGCAGCATCAGTATTACCAGCCCGGCAGGTGGGTTTGACTGCAGGACGCTGAAAAACACGACACCACTGTGTTGTGCCGCCAGCATGACAACCGCGACAAACAACAACATCTCGCCGGCAATCGTCCAGACAAGGTAGCGGCGCGCTGCACGCCGGGCATGTTGCGATCGAGACTGTGCGACAAGGCCATACGTGGCCAGGCCCATGAGGGTGAAACCGAGGTAGAAGCTCAGCATATCCTGAGCCACAATCAGACCCAGATTACCCGCCATAGCTAACAGGAAGAACATGCGGTAGCGGATGCCATGGCGTCTATGCGTCTCGCTGCGGGCCCCGTAGAGGCTTGCGATAAGCCATAGCAGGCCGCTGAAGAGAAGAAATATACGGCCGGTATCATCCAGTCCGAGCTGCACACCGAGTAACAGCCAGGGTAACGAAACGCTGCTGCCGACCGGTACGACGGCAGCCGCGAGCAGCGCTGGCAATGGTGCAATTACCATAGCCCAGCTGGCATGACGCTGACCTGCAAGGACCACCAGCGACAGTGGCAGCATCCAGACCAGTAGCAGAATGAAGGTATTCACAGGCCATACTCCCGGTGCGCGATCAGTGTTGCCCACTCCAGCGGGCTGTACGGTGCGGCGGCGAACAGGCCGGCCGCCAGTGCCAGCGTCGCGGTTATGACCGGTGGCCACAGCAGGGCCGCGCTGGTCTCGAAGCGCGCAGCCGGTATGTGCTCTGCCGGCCAGGCAGGGCCAGGCTCGCGGAACCATGCCCGGTACAGCACGGGAAGAAAATACGCCGCGTTGAGCAGGCTGCTGGTTATCAACACCGGCATGACCCAGCTCGCCATGCCGGCTTCAAGGGCACCCAGACCCAGATACCACTTGCTCACGAACCCCGCCACTGGCGGTACACCGATCATGCCCAGTGCGGCGACGCTAAAGGCTAGTGTCGTGGCGGGCATGCGCCGGCCGACCCCGTTCATCTCGCTGACCTTGTGAATACCCAGTGTTTCGGCATAGTTGCCTGCGGTAAAAAACAGGGTTATCTTCATTATGCCCTGGTGCACCAGATGGACTATGCCACCGATGCTACCGATCGGCCCGAGGATCGCCGTGCCCAGTGCAATGTAGGAAACCTGGCTGACGGTTGAGTAGGCGAGGCGCTTTTTCAGGTTGTCCTGAAACAGTGCCTTGACGGAGCCGTAGACAATGGTTATCGCAGCAGCGATACCCAGCCCGGTGAGCAGTCCCAGCTGATCGGTGAAGTTCACTCCGTAAACATCATAAACCACACGCACGATGCCAAAAGCGCCGGCCTTGACCACGGCGACGGCGTGCAGCAGTGCACTTACTGGTGCCGGGGCGACCATCGCTTGGGGTAACCAGCCATGCAGAGGCACCAGCGCCGCTTTGACGCCAAGACCGACGATCAACAGCAGGAATATTATCTTCAGCTGCGGGTGGTATGCAGTCGGCAAACTACCCAGTATGCCGCCTTCAACAAAGGCCGTTGGTCCCGCAAGTACGTGCAGCCACACAGTGCCGATCAGCAGCAGCATGCCGCCACCCAGGGTATAAGCAAGATAAATCCGCGCACCGCGCACTGCCTCGGGTGTTCCGCGGTGGGCCACCAGCGGGTAGGTCGCCAGTGTCAGCAGTTCGTAGAAGACAACAAAGGTAAACAGGTTGCCTGCCAGTGCCAGGCCGACGGTGGCCGATACACACAGACTGAAGAAGCCGAAAAAGCGGCTGCGGTGCGGTGCCTTTTCCAGATAACCGATGGCATAGATGGTGGTCACCAGCCACAGCACGGTAGAGAGCGTAACAAACAGAACCGAGAGTGTGTCGGCGTGCAGTACCAGGTCGAGACCGGGGGCCAGCGTCCAGCGGCTTTCGTAGACATGTTCGTGAAACACGCCCCAGATCAGTATTCCGACCAGTACCAACTTTAAGATGGCACCGAGGAGATTCAGTACGGTGCGCAGCCGGTGATTTTCTTCGCGCAGGAAGAAAATGACGAGCCCTGGCAACAATGAACTTGCCACTACCAGCACTGGCAACCAGGTATCCCAGTTCATATGTCGATCTCCAGCAACCCCCACACCGGCGCGCCGGCGAGACCAAGGCCCAGCGCCGCCATGGCGGCGAGCAGCAATGCTGGCCATTCCTCGCGCGCCACTGTGACCGGCTGGTGCGTATACGGCCGGTGGCCGAAGGCATGGCCCAGTACCCGGAAGATGTACGCCGCGGCCAGCAACGAACCGATGGCGGTCACCAGGAGCCATACCCACTGATCGGTGGCGACAGCGCCGGCAAGTAATTGCCACTTGCCGAGAAAGGCGCCACTGGGTGGCAGACCGATCAGGGCGACGCCGGCCAAAGCAATGGCAAACGTGGTCGCGGGCAGGCGCTGGGCGGTACCGTCCAACTCGCGGATGGTGTCGTGACCGCAACGTTGCTGGATAACACCAATCGCCAGAAACAGGCCGGCCTTGGCAAAGCCGTGCGTCAGTGCCAGCAGCACCAGTCCACCCGCTGCGAGATCGCGGGCCGGGCCGGTCGGCAAGGCCAGCAGCAGGGGAAAGAACAGGAACAGATAGCCCAGCTGGGCGACGGTGGAATAGGCCGCCATAAGTTTGAGTCGTTCCGCCTGCAGCGCACGCCAGGAACCCCAGAGGACCGCGCAGGCACCCAGCAGACCGAGCAGATTGGCCGCCACCGGGGTGACCACGGTTGCGAAGACACCCAGCCACAGGCGCAACACGAGATAGAAGGCGGCCTTGACGACCAGTGCCGACAGCACGGCGCTGACCGGTGCCGGTGCGCTTGCATGCGCCGGTGGCAACCAGAAATGCAGTGGAAACAGGGCGGTCTTTAACAGCAGTCCGGTGGTCATTAATGACAGCGCCGTCCACGCAACTGGTCCGGGCTCAACCATGTTTGTCAGCGTTGCTAGATCCAGCGTCCCGTAACCGGCATAGATCAGGCTCACCCCGGCGAGAAACATCATCGAGCCCAGCAGGCCGACCAGCAGATAGCGCAGCGCCGCTGCTACCGCGGCGCGCTTGCCGCCAAGCGAGGCCAGTGCAACCGCGCTCAGGCCAAGCAGCTCCAGTGTGACGTAGAGGTTGAACAGGTCGCCGGACAGCAACAGGGCATTCAGTGCCGTCCACAACAACAGCCACAATGGCCAGAAGCGGGTGCGCTCGGAAGCGGCGTTGAAGTAGGCGCTGGCGTAGACGCTGGCCGCCAGCGCGACCAGAGCGGTCATCATCAGCAGCAGCGCGGAGAGTCCGTCGGCGCGCAGCGCAATACCGAGTCCGGCGCTCCAGCCACCGATCTCGTAGTGCATTGCGCCCTGTGTGGCGACGCCAAAGAGCAGCAGGCCGGCGGCAATGGTGGTTGCCAGTGCGGTGCCAATGGCCATGGTCGTCGCCGAGCGCGGCAGCAGCAGTGTCGCCAGCGCACCGGCCAGCGGCAGGGCGACCAGCCCGATCATGGCGTCAGTCATCATCTTGCTCCGCATGCAGGCGTCGCGCCAGGGCGAGGGCCAGAGCGGTGGCGCTCACCGCGACGACGATGCCGGTCAACACGAGTGCGTGGGGGAGAGGATCCGGCGGCAGTCCGGGGCCGCGATAGGCGACAGCAATCAGCAGCATGAAAACGCCAGCTCCCATGACATTGATGGCTACTATCCGCTGCAACAGTGAAGCATGCAGCAGTGCTCCCCGCAGTCCGAGTGCCACGATCACGCAACCTGTCAGTGCATACAGTATTTGTGTCGTCATCATAGGGATATCTCCTCGCGCTGCTGTTTCGCAGCTGCCTTGACACCAGTCGATTCCGGCTGGCCGCCGAGGAATGCCAGCAACAGGGTCGCAGCGATCGACAGCATGGCGGCAGTCTCAATCAACAGGATCAGGGCGCCGGCCCAGGCTGGTGGGTAGCCAAGAAACGGCCGCCCAAGTAGGAGCAGGCTCAGACCCACCAGCAAAAACACACCCACCCCGGCGGCCATGACGATGCGCAGCGCAGAACCGTCGGGTAATCCAATGCGGGACCGGCCCGCGAGGCGCAATACCACACCGGCGGCGGCAAGTGCGGCGCCTGCCTGGAATGCGCCACCCGGTGCATGGGCACCCACCCATAACAGGTAGCCGGCCATGAGGATCAGCACGGGTACCAGCCAGTGAACCAGTCCGTCGAAGACCGGGCCGGCCGGCTGGTAGCCAGGGGTTGCCTGGCCCAGGGAAAAAATGCCGAGCACAGCGGTCAGCAACACCGCCAGCTCCAGCAGCGTGTCGTAGGCACGAAAGTTCAACAGCACAGCAGTCACCGGGTTGCTGACCCCGCTGGCCGCCAGATTTCCGGAAATGGCCTGGGGTAGCATGTTGTGCGGTGTGCTGCTGAATGCATGCAGCAAGGCCCAGGCAAGCGTGCCGGCCAACGCGGCAGATAACAGCGTGACCGCCCATCGAACCACTATGCTCAGACCGTTGGGACCCTGATGCCGGCTGTCATTGCTTGACACTGGCGACAGCGGGCGTGGTTGCCTGTGTACCGCAGCCAGCAGCAGTGCACCTGACAGACCTGCGCCGATAGCCGCCTCCGCAAGGGCGACGTCCGGGGCCAGCAGCCGACCCCACGCCACGGCCAATACCAGTCCGAATGCCATGAACAAAATGACGCTACGGCGTACATCAGTGGTTGCGAGTGACGCCCAGGCGAGGGCGACGATCGAGAGCAGCAACAGCCCGTCGAAGACGTGCAGAGTCATAGTCTTCATGAATCTGTCTCCTGGCGACGTGCCTGGCGTGCGATCAGGTGTGCGCTGGTGGCGCTGGCCGCGAGCACAGCCAGCCAGATCAACAGCAGCTTCAGCACCGTAAACAGGTCTTGCGAGTGCAGTGCCAGACCGGCTATCAGCAGGCCCAGACCGAGATTGTCCGCCTTGGTTAGGGCGTGCAGCCGTGAATAGAGATCCGGGAGGCGCAGCAAGCCAATGCTGCCTGCCAGGTAAAAGAACACACCCGCCAGTATCAGTATGGAAGACAGGATGTTAATCATGATCTGTCTTCTGCTGTCCGGTGAAGGCTGTCGCAGTCACCCCCGCGAGCAATGCCAGTAGCAGCGCGACGTCGATCAGGGCCGGTTGATCAAGCAGCACACTGAGTAGCAAGAGCATGCCCACGCCAGCCGTACCGATAAGCTGTATGGCTAGCATGCGATCACCGGCGCCCGGACCATGCAGCACTCGCAGCAGACCAAGCAGCAGGGCGAAGACCAGTCCGAGTGCAGTGATTGAGAGTAACTCAGGCATCGCCAGTCTCCAGCGATGCACCGAACAGCCTGGCGACTGCCTGTTCGAGTTGCCGCAGCTTGGGGGTCGGATCAACACCGGTGTCGAGCAGGTGCAGTTCTACGTGGTCACCGTCGAGGTCAGCCGCCAGGGTGCCGGGCAATAGTCCGATACAATTGATCAGCAGCACGCGCGCAGCCGGATGATCGAGCCGGAGCCGATAGCGTTGGAATCCCGGTGCGACCCGGAGTTTTGGTCCCAGGGTACGCAACGCCACATCGAACCCGCCGTGTATAGAATCGCGCAGGAACAGAATGAGAAAGGCTGGTATGGCCGCCGGTGAAAACCCCAAACGCCGGTCATTGCCCAGCGCGACACTGGCAAGCCCCGCGAGCACAACCACCGGCAGTCCCACCAGCCAGGCATCTGTCCGGCCCTGGGTGATCAGCCACCACAGTACTGCCAGCAAGAGTGTCCGCCAGGCGATGCTAGATACCCTGTTGGTTCGGCCGCGTGCGATCTTGTTCGATTCCATACAGCGTTCAGGCCCGGAGATCCAGTCGAGGATGTCCGGTCGAAGACCGCCTGGGCGCGGCTTTGCGCTGTCCTGTACGCGCGGCCAGGTTGGACACCAAAAGTACCGCTGCTGTGGCCAGCAGTATGACCTTCAGGCGGATCAGTACAGCAACAATACGAAGAATTACGGTGTCGAAAATGATCATTTCACATGACTCCTGTGGTTGGTAATCGCAGACAGATCCTGTTTTCGTAGACAGGGTCGGTACAGGCTTATGCCGCGTCGTGAATACCGCAGGCCCGATTTGCAGGCACAGCAATGTCCACCAGTCGGGTATCATCGAGTTCCAGCCTGTTTCCATACATGCATGTCGCCCTCGACGAGCTCAACGTTGGTCAAACCGGACGGTCTCAGGGTTTCAGCCGCACGTGCTGGCCGTAACCCGGCCTGGCAGGTTATATAGAGTGTTTCATCACTGCCCAGCCCGGATCTTCCCATGTGGTTATCGATACTGACGGATGAGAGCTCATCACATGGGATCAGCTGTGCGCCCGGTATGTGGCCCGCACGAAATTCTGCCGCCGTGCGTACATCCGCCAACGCGGGAGATTTTCCAGCAAGCTGTTCGGCATGCAGCTGTTCGGGTGTGACACTTGCTACAACTCTGGACATTCTTCACTCTTTTTGAATATCAATGAATACAGTCTTGTCTAAGTTTCATGTGACTAATGTAGCGATCGTGAAAGATATATAAAATTCGAAAATTTAATAACAAAACATCGGAAAATACGATTTCATCGGGTTGCTTAAGGCAAGCACCCGGCAAGGGTTCGGCTGCAGTTTTTATGTGCAGGGCGCGGGTATTGAATACAGGGAAGACAAAGAGAAGACATGCTGTTACACGGCTGCATGAGTGTAGCAGAGCAGTCGCAGACTGCTACGGTGGGCCTGGTGGACCTCAGGCGGTATCAATCACAGAAAAATTCGATGAATAACTATGAATATATCGATTATTAATTGTGTGATTCATGCGATATGGTGAAATCCTGAGTAATTAGGTCAGGTTTTATTTTTCTATAAATCAGGGGGGGGGTAATAGACATGCCATATAAATGGTTACAGATAAAGGGTGACCCGTCAGTCAGGGCCTTTCTGTTTCAGCAATCCCGGGTCGAGAGCCTGTTTGATGGCGAGATCGATCGTGTACACCGAATTGTCTACGAGCTGCTGACGCGCAAGGGTGCCTTCCATGTGAAGGTGCACTATTCATCAAGCCAGTTGACGTGCTGGTTTGCCGATGATGCGTACAGGTACCGTGTTTATGTGAAAGAGGAAATCCTGTCACCGGACTTCCTTGACCGGTTTCGGGACTGCACCATAGATCACTTGCAGCCGGTCATTGATGACGTGGACATGCTCGCTATTCTCAAGGAGTTCAGGCGGCTTAGAACAACCGACGAGACGATCTACATGCGCAATGGTTCGATCAATCGGGTCAACGGCCAGATCGGTATGACGTTCTCCTGTGACGGTGCGCACTATATCGACCACAAGACCTTTTTCGAAAAACTCGATACCTTCGCGACGAGTGATGTTAAAGAGCCCATGACCGTTTACGCATGATCAAAAGGGGGGGTTAACAATGTCATCCAGATCACTTGCTGCAACTCCGGATGTTAGTCACTCACGCCAAAAGAGAAGTTTTCAGAGTATCATCCAGTGTAAAAATCCCAATCAAACATCAACGCTAATACAGTTTATTCAGGAAACAGGAACTGGAGTTGCAGTCGAAGTTGCCAGTCCGCCCCATACTTCCGCTTTTCAACATTATAGTAGGCAGATGCCTGGGCATTCATGGTCTGTTTCCCGACCCGGAAGACCTTGCCAACACCGCCATCAAATGGCACGGTCCACTTTTCTCCTGTGGGTGGCGAATTACTATCTATGATGGTATATGTGGACTCGAAGCCCCCGCGTGATCAGTACCGGACTTTTACGGGAATCAGTTATGCATCGTTATGCATTGTTGTGCAATTGGAGCAACGGGCGCCTGTGCATGGCGAATTGATAGTCAAGCCGCTACGGGAAGTCGGTAGAGCCCTCGACAGTGAGTCTGCCAACGGAAGTTATTCAGCGTGGTTTGCAATTTGGGAGTATCTCCAGAAAATTCAGCCGGGGTATCGCCACCGAGTGAACTGTGTGTGCGGTGATGGTTGTAATATGTTTGGAAGTCCGCAAGCTTTCTCTCCAGGTCGCCGGTATTCCAGAATAAAATGTGGTCAATAAACTCACGGCGAATGGTTCCGATGAGTCGCTCAATGAAAGGATGCGAGCAGGGCGTATAGGGAATGCTTTTGAGTTCATCAACATTGAGGATGCGAAGATTCGCTTGCCATTGGTGACACTGGAATAGCGGATCGTTGTCAGAGCTGAGATATTTCGGGACACCCCTGGTTGAGATAGCCGTGTTGAACATTCGACACAACGCCACACCATCGACATCACCGGCGTGCACGCCAAAGCCAATGATGCGCCGCGTGTATTGGTCCATGACTACGAGCACCCAGTGGGTGTTGAGTAAAATGGATTCGCAACGAAAAAAATCAATGCTCCAGAGGCTGTCTTTCAGATGGCCGATAAACGTCAGCCAGGAAGGGCCGACCCCGGAGTCGGGTCCTGATCGGTAGTGCTTTTCAAGCACGCGCCTGACAACATCTTTATCGATGGCTACTCCGAATGCTTTGTTGATCTCCTGCGCTATCCGGGGACAGCCAAACCGCACGTTACGCCTTCGCCTAAAGCGCCTACTGTTGGTTCAATTCGACAATGGCTTCTATGAGTTCCTGTGAAGGGCCTTTGGACCCCGGTTTAACTTTTCTGTGTGCGGTATACAGCAATCGATATTTGCGTTTCTTGAGCATGTTGTGAAATTTTAAAAGTGTCGATGGCCTGAGAATGACTGCTGCTCGCTGAATGTGGTGTGGATTGAGAAACAGCGACCAGAAGCCAAGCAGCATTCGGTCAATAGGCGTCAGATTGGGTGCACGTCGCCGAGACCGATTAATGATCAGGAGTTGCTGTTTCATAAGAAGGTTGTCGGCGACGATAGCCCTGGCCCCGCCAGGTCCAAGCAGTTTGGCGAGTGTTGTCAACAAGTGTGCAAGCATCAGCAGCAGGACCTTCATGGGAGGGTAGAGTAGGGAAGGTTTCCTTCGGGAACAAGACTGGCTAAGTGTCGGTGTTCAGGCGATAATTAGCATTTCGCTAGGCACACCTTGGAAAGATAGTACAATTACCAGAGGTCGGTGGTTTACATCATCATTACGAACGGTTGGCGACATGATAATATGTGATATTAGTTTTCGGGAAGGATAGCCTACAACGCTTGGGCGAGAAATCATTCTCGCCATAACCAAGAAACTTTCATACTAATTTCTCCGGGAACAACCCAGGCATCCACTGTGGGGCCAGCTTGGCCGGGAAGGCGAGGTGATAGGGCGCGCGCGTTGTCTCGGAAACCAGTACGCCCAGGTCAGTCAAAGACTCGACATAGCGCCGGGCCTGACGCGGTGTCACGTCGAACATGGAGGTGATCTCCTCCCGCGCAAGCTCGCCTTGGTACAAAAGTCGTTCAAGGATAGTGAGCGATTGGGGAAGAAGGGTTTTGGCTTTGATTTCTTCATTGGCCCAGGCAAAGATACGGTTTCTCAGCTTGTCTGGAGCCACAAGCTCTTCCATGAATTTAACCTGATCGATACAGGTCTCAAGAAAAAAGCGCGTGAATTCTGCCAATGCTTCTTCGCTTAAGTTGCCGCGTCCGTCCAGATCATTGCGGCGTTGAGCGTCACAGGCGGTGAGCAGGGCCTTGTATTGGGTTT
>Ga0316193_10002345_pt1 | contig 13293 bp, 8 predicted proteins | sample MerIslsedime2_MG_FD_207735 | JGI IMG/M metagenome (GOLD analysis project Ga0316193, IMG submission 207735) | Coastal sediment microbial communities from Maine, United States - Merrow Island sediment 2 | ecosystem: Environmental > Aquatic > Marine > Coastal > Sediment | place: USA: Maine...
GTACCGCTACACCGTGGAAGGCCTCGCGATGCGAGGGGCCCAGTAACACCACCCGCTCTATCTGCGCGGCGACCGGAGCCAGACTGGCGTAGCCGCTGGCGGCAACCGGACCGGAGTAGATGTATCCCGCGTGAGGTACGATCATCGCCTTGGGTGGCGGGGGAAGGGTACGGACGCCTGCGAACAATTCTTCCAGCTGGGCTCGCAACACCAGCGGATCGGCAGGATAGAAACTGCCGGCTACTGCGGGTTCTCTGGTCGTTACCATCACAGCTTCGCCTGAGAGTTTACGATCGCCGGTCAGCCCGGCTGGATCTTCAGCACAACGCCGGCGAGCGGTGGCAGCAGCAACGACAGAGAGTGGGGGCGCCCGTTGAAGGTGACGGGTTCAGTGGCAATCTCTCCACTGTTGCCGACGTCTGTGCCGGCATAATAGCTGGAATCGGAGTTCAGTAATTCCCGGTAGTTACCCGCGACGGGTACACCGACACGGTAGTCGTGACGCGGTACCGGAGTGAAGTTGAGAACGACGACAACAAAACTGTCGCCGTCGCGTCGCAAGTAACTCAATATCGACTGCTCGGATGCATTGCTGTCGATCCACTCGAAGCCATCATGAGTAAAGTCATGTCGATGCAACTCGGAATTGCTGCGATACAGCTGATTCAGGTCGCTGACGAGTGTCAGCATGCCACTGTGGCTTGCGTATTCAAGCAGGTACCACTCAATACTGGCATCGAAGTTCCACTCCCGTCCCTGGGCTATTTCATTGCCCATGAACAGCAGTTTCTTACCGGGGAAGGTAAACATGTAGGTATATAACAGACGCAGGTTGGCAAAACGCTGCCAGTCATCCCCGGGTTGCTTATAGAGCATGGACTGCTTTCCGTGCACCACCTCGTCGTGTGAAAATGGCAACACAAAGTTTTCCGTGAAGGCGTACAGCAAGCCAAAAGTCAGATCATTGTGGTGGTACTGCCGGTGTATCGCGTCATGTGACATGTAACGCAGGGTGTCATGCATCCAGCCCATGTTCCATTTCATGCTGAAACCAAGACCACCGGTATCGACCGGACGACTGACGCCCGGCCAGGCCGTGGATTCCTCGGCCATGATCATGGTGCCAGGAAACTCGGCATGGGTAATGGTATTCAGCTCGCGCAGGAACGCTACCGCTTCCAGGTTTTCCCGCCCGCCATAGATATTGGGCAACCACTCGCCTGCATCGCGTGAATAGTCGTGATACAACATGGAGGCGACGGCATCGACGCGCAAGCCGTCAAGATGGAAATCTTCCAGCCAGTAGACTGCACTTGCAAGCAGGAAGTTCTTAACCTCGTTACGGCCGTAGTTGTAGATCAAAGTGCCCCAGTCACTGTGTTCACCACGCCGCGGGTCACTGTGCTCGTAGAGGGCGGTTCCGTCAAAACTTGCCAGCCCGTGGGAGTCACGGGGAAAGTGCGCGGGTACCCAGTCGAGTAACACGCCAATATTGTGCTGGTGGCAGTGATCGACAAAGAAACGGAAATCATCCGGCTCGCCAAAGCGGCTGGTCGGTGCGAAATAGCCGGTGGTTTGATATCCCCATGAGGCATCCAGCGGGTGCTCGGTAATGGGTAACAGCTCGATGTGCGTAAATCCGGCCTTTTTAACGTGTTCAACCAGCTCGGTGGCAAGCTGGCGATAATTCATAAAATGTCCGTGCTCATCCCGTTTCCATGAGCCGAGATGGACTTCGTAGATGGAAATGGGATCTTTCTGCCAGTCTGAATCGTGTCGCTGTTGCATCCAGACGGCATCCTGCCATGTGTAGGACTGCTGTGCCGGCACGCGCGAGGCAGTGGCCGGACGCTGCTCGAATTGCTGCCCGTAAGGGTCTGTTTTCAGCAGTATGTGACCGTGATCACGGGTGCGGATCTCGTATTTGTAGGGTTGTCCGACACTTAGGCCGGGCATGAATAATTCCCAGACCCCGCTGCTGCCATGTACCTGCATGGCATGGCAACGACCATCCCAGTTATTAAAATCGCCCACCACGCTGACGCGTTCCGCAGACGGTGCCCAGACTGCAAAGCGCACACCGTGAACATCATCGATCTGGGCCCTGTGGGCACCAAGAATCCGGTAGATGTGCCAGTGTTTGCCTTCACCAAAAAGATGCAGGTCAAAACTCGTGATTTGCGGCAGGAAACAATAGGGATCGTAAGCAACGTGCTCAGCGCCATGACTGTCACGCCAAATCAGGCGGTAGCGGTCAGGCACCTGATTCGCCGGGCCATGCCAGGCAAACAGATCGGTATTGCCCATGCGCTGCATGGAGGCACCATTTTCGGCGATTCGGACCCACTCGGCACCGGGTATGAAGGCGCGTATCAGGTCCGAATTGGTAAAGTTATGCTTACCCAGCAGACTGAACGGGTCATGGTGGCGGGCATCAATCAAACGCTGGATATCAGCGGAGATTGCCATTGAAGAATTATCGGGATTGTCTTGCAACATTTAGCTTGATGATCTGCTTAGGAGTTTCGGGTCGCGAGTGAAAGATCGAGAAATTTAAGCGCGGTGCAACTATACAGTCAAACCTCTTGGCCATACAATAACGCCCTAGTTAAATTTCGCCCACACTGCCAGCCAATCACCGTATCCATGCCTACTACTAAAACGAATAGTTCTGAAAATCTGCGTTTCGTCAGTCGATTAACCCAAAACACCCTGGCCCTGGTTCTGGCGGGCGGGCGAGGCTCTCGTTTACGCCAGTTGACGCTGTGGCGCGCCAAGCCGGCGGTTCCTTTTGGCGGGAAGTTCCGCATTATTGATTTCCCGCTGTCGAACTGCGTGAATTCGGGTATCCGCATGATCGGTGTTTTGACCCAGTACAAGGCACATTCCCTGATTCAGCATATTCAGCATGGCTGGAGCTTCCTGCGTGGTGAATTCAAGGAATTTATCGAGCTGCTACCGGCACAACAGCGGATACAGGACTCCTGGTACGCGGGAACCGCGGATGCGGTGTATCAGAATCTGGATATCATCCGCACTCACAAACCGGACTATGTACTGATACTGGCCGGCGACCATGTCTATAAAATGGATTACGGCCCCATGATTGCCCACCATGTCGACACCGGTGCTGACATGACGGTGGGATGCATTGAGGTGCCGTTACAGACTGCCAAGGCATTTGGTGTCATCTCCGTCGATGCTGTTGGTCGCGTGACCGAGTTCAAGGAAAAACCGGCCGAACCGGAACCCATTCCCGGCAGCCCTGATACCGCGCTGGCCTCCATGGGTATCTATATATTCAATACCGCGTTTCTCTACGAACAGTTGATCAAGGATGCCGATTCCAGCTACTCAACACATGATTTCGGTCACGATATCATCCCGGTCCTTATCAAGAAGTACCGCGTTTACAGTTACCCGTTCAGATCCTCCGAAAAAGGGCAAAATGCCTATTGGCGGGATGTCGGCACCATAGATTCCTTCTGGGAAGCCAATCTGGAATTGATCGGCGTACTGCCGGAACTGAACCTCTATGATGATCAGTGGCCTATCTGGACCTACCAGGAACAGTTGCCACCGGCCAAGTTCATTTTCGATGACGATGACCGCCGCGGCATGGCGACGGATTCAATGGTATCCGGCGGCTGCCTGATCTCCGGGGCTACGGTACGGCATTCACTGCTGTTCTCGAATGTTCGCGTCAATTCCTTTTCCCTGTTGCAGGATGTGGTGGCATTACCCAACGTCCGCATCGGCAGGAAATGCCGGGTCACCAAGGCCATTATAGATAAAAACTGTGACCTGCCAGACGGTACCGTTATCGGTGAAGACCCCGAGGCGGACGCCGAGCGTTTCTATGTCAGCCCCAACGGGGTAGTGCTGGTTACCCCCGAGATGCTTGGTCAGGAAATACATCATGTCCGTTGAGTCACCACTCAACATTGTCATCTGCTGGCACATGCACCAGCCCCAGTACTGCGATCTGATCAGCGGCACCTACCAGTTACCCTGGTCCTATCTACATGCCACCAAAGACTACATCGATATGGCGGCACATCTTGAAGCCGTGCCGGAGGCGAGGGCAGTGGTTAACTTTGCGCCGATCCTGCTGGAACAGTTGTCCGACTATGCCGGTCAGGTAAATGGCTTTCTCTCGGAAAACAAGCCCATCCGTGACCCGTTGCTGGCGGCACTGGCCTCCGCTGTTTTACCCGGTAGCAAGGACCAGCGGATGGAGCTGGTCAGCGCCTGTCTGCGCGCCAATGAACTGCGTTCGATTAAACGTTTCGAGCCTTATCAAAAACTTGCCGAAATGGCGCGCTGGTTTCATGAGCATCCTTCAGGCATGTTGTATATCGGTGACCCGTTTATAACCGACCTGCTGGTCTGGTATCACCTCGCCTGGATGGGCGAAACCGTACGTCGAAAAAACAATCTGCTACAGCAATTGATGGACAAGGGCACCGGTTTCTCGCTGCATGACCGGCGAGAACTGGTAAAACTGATCGGCGAACTGCTCTCCAGTGTCATCGATCGCTACCGCGAACTCGCCGAACACGGCCGTATAGAACTGGCAATGTCACCCTACGCGCACCCGATTGTGCCGCTGTTGCTGGATATTGACACGGCCCGGGATGCGATGCCGGAGGTCGTGATGCCGGATTTGCCGGACTATCCGGGTGGCGAGGAGCGTGCACGCTGGCACATCAAGGAAGGTATTGCGACCTTTGAACAGTATTTTGGCAAGCGGCCAAACGGCTGCTGGCCTTCGGAAGGTGGCGTCAGCACGGCGGCACTGGCGCAGCTGGAAGAATTCGGATTTACCTGGGCGGCCAGTGGTGAATCGGTGTTTCGTCACAGTCAGGCAAACCCGGCCAACAAGTCGATCTCTGGCAGCAGCCTGTACCAGGGTTTCAGGATGGCTGACGGCGAACTGGCCTGCTTCTTTCGCGACGACGGCCTCTCGGACCTGATTGGTTTTACCTATTCTGACTGGCATGCCGATGATGCCGTGAGCAATCTCATCGAGCATCTGGAGAATATTGCTGCGAGTACCCGTGAACAGGATAACCCGCTGGTGTCGATCATCCTCGATGGTGAGAATGCCTGGGAACATTTCCCCGAGAACGGCTACTATTTTCTCAACACGCTCTACAAGCGCCTGGCAGCTCACCCCGACATCAGGATGACCACATTCTCCGACTACCTGGAGAGCAGCCATAAACTTCCACGCATCAAGAAGCTGGTCAGCGGCAGCTGGGTTTACGGAACATTTTCAACCTGGATTGGTGACAAGGACAAGAACCGCGGCTGGGAAATGCTCGGCGATGCAAAAAAAGTGTTTGATGCAACCCTGCAGGAAAACAGTCTCAGCGGCGAACAGGTACTGGCGGCCCAGCACCAGTTATCGATCTGCGAGGGTTCCGACTGGTTCTGGTGGTTTGGCGATTACAACTCGGCAGACACCGTCAGTGACTTTGAACGTATCTTCCGCATGCACTTGTCCAATCTCTATACCATGCTGGGCAAGGAACCCCCGGAATACCTTTCACTGGTGTTTGCACAGGGTGGTGGAGCGCCTGTTCAGGGCGGCGTCATGCGCAAGGGCCAGTACACAGCGTAGCCATACGCTGAGTCGCCATCATTTCATTCCGGTGTGAAAAACCCGCTCAATCACCGTCGTGCCGGTGTGCTACTGCACCCGACATCCCTGCCCGGGGCACGTGAGCAGGGCAACATAGGCCAGGATGCGCGTCGTTTTGTTGATTTCCTGCAGGCGGCAGGCATCAGTGTCTGGCAAATGTTGCCACTGGGACCGACGCATGCAGACCATTCCCCGTATCAATGCCTGTCGGCGCATGCCGGTAACACCGCCCTGATCTGTCTGCATGATCTGGTTGACAGCGGTTGGCTGTCCACGGAAGCGGCCCACAACGCCCCCCTTGATGACTGCCTGAGACAGGCAAAAAGCAGCTTTGATGCGACGGCAAGACCGTCACAGAAAGGGGCATTCACGCGATTCAAGCGCACCCACGCCTTCTGGCTGGACGACTATTCGCTGTACCAGGCTATCAGGCAACAGCAGGACAACCGTTCCTGGTATCAGTGGCCTGAAGCACTACGTGACTGGCAACAGGCATGCTCTGTCAGGGATCAATATACAGAATCTACAGAACAGGTCTGCTTTGAACAATACCTGTTTTTCAGCCAGTGGTCCGCGCTGCACGGCTATGCGCATCAACACGGTGTGGCATTGTTTGGCGACATGCCCATCTATGTCGCACATGACAGTGCCGATGTCTGGTCCAATGCCGGAATCTTCACTATCGACGCGTCCGGAACACTCGAAACTGTCGCCGGGGTACCACCGGATTATTTCTCTGCCACCGGTCAGCGCTGGGGCAATCCGCTGTACCGCTGGGAAGTCCTTGATGAGCAGGATTATCGCTGGTGGGTGGATCGTTTCAAAACCCAGCTGGAACTGTTTGACCTCATGCGGCTGGATCATTTCCGCGGCTTCGAAAAATACTGGGAGATTCCGGCCACAGCAGATACCGCAATCGATGGCCGCTGGGTTGAGGGCCCGGGTGGCAAGTTGTTTGACCGCTTGCGGCAGGTGTTTGGCGATTTACCGCTGGTCGCTGAAGACCTCGGCATTATCACGCCTGAAGTCGATGCCCTGCGGCAGGCCTATGGTTTCCCCGGGATGAAGATACTGCAGTTTGCTTTTGACGGGGGAGAGGACAACCCCTATCTGCCTCACAATCACGAGCGCTTGTCGATTGTTTATACCGGCACGCATGATAACGATACGACGCTGGGCTGGTTTGGCAGTCTTGATGAAGTCAGCAGGGACTATGTTAACAGTCACCTCAGCCGGTATCACAGTGCCATGCCATGGACACTCATGGAAGCGGCGCTGGATTCAGTCGCCATTCTCGCGGTTTTCCCGCTGCAGGACGTGTTGTCTCTGGGCAGCGAAGGCCGCATGAATACCCCGGGGACGTCCGAGGACAACTGGTGCTGGCGTTTCAACTGGTCGCAGCTGCAGCCGGAAATGGCGGAGCAACTACGCCAACTGGTGGAACACTACCAGCGAAACCCCTCACCGGGTTCCTCATCACAGCCAGATGATACGACCGGTCTCGAAAGGATGCGCTAACAACGGGTGATTCGGATACAGGCGCAGCTTGTAGAACTGCAACCCGGACAGTGGTGGCGACAGGTTAATACTGAACACAGCCTCACCATTCCCGGTACTTCCTGCTGATTTCAGCTTGATATGTTCACGTTCCACGAAGCTGTTGTGATCGGAGCTGGTGCCAATGATGCATTCAAGCACCAAATCATCGGCCGTTAATCCACCCAGGGTAACGGCAACTTCTATTTTCAGACTGTCGCCCGACATCAACCAGCTTTTGGCGTTGTCGATGCGGCGCATGGAGACACCGTCCCAGGCGCTGTTGACCTTGGCCTTCCACGCGGCAAGTTCAAGCGCACCCTTGTAGTCGTCAGCACAAAGTTTCCTGTTCTGGCGGCTCGCCGGGGCATAAAAACTGGTGACGTAATCCCTGACCATGCGCTGGGAATTGAAATTGGGTATACAGGATTTCATCGAGGCCTTGGATATTTTTACCCAGCCTTCGGAATATCCCTGTGCATTACGATCGTAGTAGAGCGGTGCAACCTTGCTTTCCAGCAGGTCCAGCAGCTCACTGGCTTCTTCATGGTTGCGGTAATCAGGATCAAAATGCGGGTCATGCGGGGTGATAGCCCAGCCATTTTCGCCGTTATAACCCTCTGCCCACCAGCCATCCAGCACGCTGAGATTGATGACACCGTTCATGCCCGCTTTTTGTCCGGAGGTGCCACTGGCTTCGAGCGGGTATTCCGGCGTGTTCAGCCAGACGTCGACGCCGGTAACCAGTTTCCGGCCCAGCGCCAGGTCATAACCCTCGAGCAACAGGATATGCCCCATGAATTCAGGCATCAGTGAGAATTCATGAATGGTGCGGATCAGTTGTTGACCGGGGGCATCACTGGGGTGAGCCTTACCGGCAAAAATCAGCAGCACCGGGCGTTGCGGATTTTTCAGAATGCGGCTGAGACGTTCCGGATCGGAAAATAACAGGGTTGCACGCTTGTAAGTTGCAAAGCGGCGTGCGAAACCGACGGTCAGGATATCGGACTCACCGCCGCTTATGTGCTGTGTCAAACGTTCCATCAGGACTTCGCTGCAACCATTGCGGCGATACTGACGCAGTGCACGGTAGGTGACATTTTCAAACAGCTCTGTTTTCAGCGACTGGCGCAAACTCCAGTAACTGTGGTCGGGAATTTCATCAACACGTTCCCAGTACTCTTCATTCAGCAGTTCGTCGCGCCAGGCACGACCAAACCGCATGTCATAGAGGTTGGACCAGTCGCGCGCCAGGAATGTCTGCAGATGCACGCCATTGGTGACGTAGCGGATGGGGTTTTCCCGGTAGGGTACGTCCGGCCAGATGTAGTGCTCCATCTCCGAGGCAACCGTTCCGTGGATACGACTGACGCCGTTATGAAAACGCGAGCCGCGCAAGGCCAGCGCCGTCTGGTTGAAGGCACCGTGGTTACCCGGTGTGGCACCCAGTTGCAGGAACGTCTGCATATCGATACCCAGATCCTTGATAAAACTCCGGAAGTAACTGGATACCAGCTCATGGTCAAAGATGTCATGACCGGCGGCAACCGGTGTATGCGTGGTAAAGACAGTACCGCCCGCAATCACTTCCAGTGCGCAGGCAAAGTCAAAACCCTTTAGCGTGCCTTCGCGACAGCGCTCCAGGATCTGGAACGCGGAATGACCTTCATTGATATGCCAGACGGTCGGCTTGATCCCCAGGGCCCGCAGTGCCCGCACGCCGCCGATGCCAAGCACGATTTCCTGCTGGATGCGGGTATTCTTGTCGCCACCGTAGAGCTGGTGGGTAATGATGCGGTCGTGATCCTGGTTCTTGTCCAGATCACTGTCCAGCAGGTACAGGTTAATATGGCCTGCCTTGGCACACCAGACATGCAGGTAAACCTTGCGCCCCGGGAAATCAATCTCGATCTCGAGCGGATTGCCCTCTTTGTCAACGGCCTGCGAGATCGGCAGATCATAAAAATCAGACGGCGAGTAATGGGAAATCTGGCTACCGTGTTCGTCAATCGTCTGGTTGAAATAACCCTGGCGATAAAGGATGCCTACCCCGACAAAAGGCAGGCACAGGTCGCTGGCGGCCTTGCAATGGTCGCCTGCCAGTATGCCCAGACCACCCGAGTAGATAGGCAGGCTCTCGTGGAAACCGAACTCTGCACAGAAATAGGCAATCAGGTCATCTTTGGCATCGATGTGCTGACTGATGCCCTCTGGCATGCTCTGTTTGTGGTACGTGTCATAAGCGGCCAGTACCCGCTGGTAATCTTCCATAAACACGCGATCATCGGCAGCTGCCTCGAGCCGTTCCTGCGAGACCCGCCGTAAAAAGGTTTTCGGATTGTGGCCGGAACTGCCCCACAGGTCCTGGTCAAGCCGGGTAAACAGGCGCCTGACCTGACGATCCCAGCTGTAAAACAGGTCATTGGCAAGATCTTCGAGTTGTCTTAGTGCTGCCGGAATGTGTGGCTGTACTTCGAGGGAAAAGCGTGTACCTGACATCTATTGTTCCTGCCTAGTGATAATTTGTGAGATCCAAGAATCCCGATGATGCTTAACGACAATGCGTGATTATGGTGCCGAGGGCGAGAGTCGAACTCGCACGGTATTGCTACCGGTGGATTTTGAGTCCACTGCGTCTACCAGTTCCGCCACCCCGGCAATTAAGGAACCATTGAACGATGCAAAGGCCGCTTAGTATAAAGATTCCGTGAGCATGGGCAAGCGTCAGCCTCTATCGGGCCTGTGCTACTATCCCGCGCCATGCAGCGCAGCGACTTTCACTACAACCTTCCCGATGAACAAATTGCACGCCACCCCTCCAGGGTGCGCAGTGCCAGCCGCCTGCTGTGCGTTAAACCTGACACGGATGAGCTGCTGGATAGCCACTTCAGTGATTTTCCCGCTAAACTCGATCACGGTGACCTGCTGGTATTTAATGACACGCGTGTCATCCCTGCACGGTTGTGGGGCATCAAGGACTCCGGCGGCCGGGTCGAGGTGCTGGTCGAGCGCATTACTGCAGACCATGAGGTCCTCGCCCAGGTCCGCGCAAGCAAGTCGCCGCGTCCCGGTAGCACACTGTTGCTCGACAACACCCTGACCGTCCATGTCGTTGAACGCGTTAATGATTTATTCAGGCTGGTATTCGCAGGCAAGCAAACAGTACTGGATCTGCTTGCGACGCACGGTCATGTTCCCTTGCCGCCGTATATAAATAGAAGCGACGAACCACAGGACCATGCACGCTACCAGACCATTTATGCGAAGACACCCGGCGCGGTGGCGGCGCCGACAGCCGGCCTGCATTTCGATGACGCTATCATGCAGCAATTACAGCAGCGCGGCGTGGACAGGGCGTTTGTCACCCTGCACGTCGGAGCAGGCACCTTTCAGCCGCTGCGGGTTGAAAGGCTGGAAGACCATGTGATGCACCATGAATGCTATGAAATCAATGCGGCGACCTGTGACAAGATTGCAGAAACGCGGCGCCGGGGCGGACGCGTTGTGGCCGTGGGCACCACCGTGGTGCGCACGCTGGAAGCGGCCTGCAAAGACGGCCTGCCGGAACCGTGCAAGGGTGAAACCAACCTGTTTATTACGCCGGGTTATACGTTTCGCTGCGTGGATGCGTTACTGACCAACTTTCACCTGCCGGAATCGACATTGTTGATGCTGGTGTGTGCATTTGCCGGGTACCAGCGCGTGATGCGAGCCTATGAGCATGCTATAGAACAGGGTTACCGTTTCTACAGCTACGGTGATGCCATGTTTATTGAGTCGCGTCACACTACCTGAACCACCATGTAATGAAATTCGAGCGCCAGCAGACAGACGGACACGCCCGCCGCGGGCAACTGATCTTTGAGCGGGGCCGTGTGGACACGCCGGCATTCATGCCGGTCGGCACCTATGGCACGGTCAAGGCAATGACGCCGGAAGCGGTCAGCAGCACCGGTGCACAGATTATTCTTGGCAACACCTTCCATCTCATGCTGCGCCCGGGTACCGACATTATTAACCTGCATGGCAGTTTGCATGATTTCATGCACTGGGAGGGGCCGATCCTGACGGATTCGGGCGGATTTCAGGTTTTCAGCCTTGGCGCGCTACGAAAAATTACTGAAGCAGGGGTGCGCTTCAGTTCCCCCGTCAACGGCGACAAGGTGTTCCTCGGCCCGGAAGAATCCATGCAGGTGCAACGTGCGCTTGGCGCGGACATTGTCATGATATTTGATGAATGCACGCCTTATCCGGCCACGGAAACTGAGGCACGGCTCTCCATGGAACTGTCGCTGCGCTGGGCACGTCGCAGCCATGACGCACATGGCGATAATCCGGCAGCCCTGTTCGGCATTGTGCAGGGGGGGATGTACCCGGCGCTCAGGCAGGAATCGCTCGCCGGCCTGCAGGACATCGGCTTCGATGGCTATGCCCTCGGCGGCCTGTCAGTGGGGGAAAGCCGAGCGGAACGCGAGGCGGTGCTGCAGCAAACCGTCAGGGCAATGCCTGAAAACGCCCCGCGTTACCTGATGGGGGTGGGTACGCCGGAAGATATCGTCGAGGCCGTGTATACCGGTATCGACATGTTTGACTGTGTATTGCCGACCCGCAATGCGCGCAATGGTCATCTGTACGTATCCGACGGCATCGTAAAATTGCGCAACAGTGCCAATAGAACCGATACCCGACCGCTGGATGCGGCCTGCGGCTGCTATACCTGCCAGAACTACAGCCGCGCCTACCTGCACCATCTGGACAAGTGCAACGAGATTCTGGGTGCGCACCTGAACACCCTGCATAACCTGACGTATTACCAGAATCTGATGACCGCTCTCCGCAGCGCCATCGAGGAACAGTCACTGGATGCCTTCCGCAGGGATTTTTATCATCAGCGGGGTCAAATGGCGCCAGCTGTGCCATAATACCGCGCTTTTATCGGGATCTGTCGTCTGCTGGCCATCCCGAACAGTCAACAAGGCCGTCATCGCACACGGCACAGAGGAGTGAGGACAAGGCATGAATTTCTTTATTTCAGATGCACTCGCAGCAGCACCGGAAGGATCGGCTGATCCAATCACCAGCCTGTTACCGCTGGTTTTTATTTTCGTGGTTTTCTACTTTCTGCTGATACGCCCGCAGAGCAAAAAGGCCAAAGAGCACAAGCAAATGGTCGAATCGCTGGCAAAGGGTGATGAAGTCGTCACCAATGGCGGCCTGCTGGGCAAGCTGACGAAGATCGGTGATAACTTCGTCGAGCTGGAACTGACCGATGGCGTAACAGTAAAACTGCAGCGTCATGCGATAGCCAATGTGATGCCGAAGGGAACAATCAAAGGGCTGTAAGTCTCTGGAAGGACAATCTACATGATAAATCAGTACCCCCTGTGGAAATACCTGCTGCTCGTTTTTGTGCTGGTAATCGGCGTGATATACGCCTTGCCCAATGTGTACGGAGAAGACCCGGCACTGCAAATATCAGGCAGCCGCAACGCGACCCTGGACACAGCGGCAATAGACAAGGTTACCGCTGCACTGCAAGACGCAGACATAGCGGTGAAGGCTACCGAGCTGAAACCCGGGCAGTTACTCATTCGCTTTAACGATACCGAAGCACAGCTGAAGGCGGTTGACTTCGTAAAGTCCGCGCTGGGAACGGATTACATCATCGCCCTGAATCTGGCACCGGCGACGCCTGGCTGGCTGGAGAAGGCGAATGCATTACCGATGTACCTGGGGCTCGATTTGCGCGGTGGCGTTCACTTCCTCATGGAAGTCGATATGCAAGCCGCAGCTGAACAGGCAATTGAGCGCTACAGCAATGATATTCGCACCCTGTTACGCGATGATCGCATCCGCTACGCATCGATTCGGGCAGAAGGGCAGGGGGTGCGCGTCATGTTCCGCAGTGAGGCAGACCGGGAGCAGTCTCGCAAGCTTCTGAACAAGGAACTGCCGCTGCTGGTGCTTGAGGATATCGACACAGAAAATCCCGGCCTGCAGGCAAAGCTGGCCGAACAGGAAATTCGAGACATTGAAAAATTTGCCCTGCAGCAGAATATTTTAACGCTGCGTAATCGTGTCAACGAGCTGGGCGTGGCCGAGCCGGTCAT
>Ga0316193_10002346_pt1 | contig 13292 bp, 9 predicted proteins | sample MerIslsedime2_MG_FD_207735 | JGI IMG/M metagenome (GOLD analysis project Ga0316193, IMG submission 207735) | Coastal sediment microbial communities from Maine, United States - Merrow Island sediment 2 | ecosystem: Environmental > Aquatic > Marine > Coastal > Sediment | place: USA: Maine...
CCACGTGACCCTGCGCGGGTCTATGTCGAGTTGGTTTTCCCAGTGAATATGATTGTCGATGAGCGCTGACAATAAATTATGCGCCACACCAATTGCGTGAAAATCTCCGGTGAAATGCAGGTTTATGTCAGTCATAGGTATGACTTGCGCATAACCGCCACCCGCAGCGCCGCCTTTCATGCCGAAGCAGGGCCCGAGGCTGGGTTCCCGCAAACACATTATGGCCTTCTTGCCTATTTCACAGAGACCGTCGCCAAGTCCGACTGTCGTTGTGGTCTTTCCCTCTCCCGCAGGTGTTGGGGATATCGCAGTGACCAGAATGAGTTTGCCATCCGGCTTGCCTTCGAGGCCCTTAAGGAAGTCATAGCTGATCTTGGCTTTATCATGGCCATAAGGAATCAGTTCGCTTTCGGGTATCCCTAGTTTGGCCGCAATATCGGTAATAGGCAGTTTGCTCGCTGCCTGGGCTATGTCGAGATCGGAGGGGACGTTGGCCATAATATTCTTCTTGAAAACATGCGGGATACGAATTCTAACAATGGCCGCGATCACCGCAAGTATTGATGTCATTATCTGGACCCAGGATCTTCACCCTGGCAAATGCCGTATCAACGGTTCTGGCGCGAGCAACGGCACTGGCTGGTGTCAACCCGATGCTGCATAATTCCGTAAAGCGGATATCGCTGATCGGGATTATTGGTTGAGGCCACAGTCAGGAATACCATATGAATGATGACGTGAATGTAAAAAACGGCGCTGAGGATGAGGAACTCATCCTGGCCGATCTTGCGGACGCGGAGTTGGTCGAGCAAATGCACGACGATCTCTACGATGGCATGAGAGAGGAGATCGAAGAGGGCACGACAATCCTTCTTGATCGTGGCTGGTCTGCCGAGAAGATTCTAAACAAAGCATTGGTCGGTGGCATGCAGATAGTCGGTGTTGATTTTCGCGACGGAATTCTATTCGTGCCCGAGGTGTTGCTGGCGGCAAACGCCATGAAAGGCGGCATGGCAATACTGCAGCCACTGCTTGCCGAAAGCGGAGTCGAACCGGTCGGAAAAATGGTAATTGGCACCGTCAAAGGTGACATTCACGATATCGGGAAAAATCTCGTCGCGATGATGATGGAAGGCGCTGGATTTGAGGTTATCGATATCGGCATCAACAATTCGGTGGAAGACTATTTTGCCGCACTCGAAGAACACAAGCCGGACATACTGGGCATGTCAGCGCTACTGACAACAACGATGCCCTACATGAAAGTTGTCATCGACGAGATGGTCGCGAGCGGTATTCGCAATGACTATATCGTGTTCGTGGGTGGTGCACCGCTGAATGAAGAATTCGGGGAGGCAGTTGGCGCTGATCACTATTGTCGCGACGCCGCCCAGGCGGCTGAACTGGGGCCGAAGGTAGTGCAAGAGCGACGCGACGCTGTCCGTGCGTAAACCGGTTCTCGTAATCGCTTGCGGCGCACTGGCTCGGGAGATTCACGAGCTCAAACGTTCGCATGGCTGGGAGCATTTGCATATGCAATGCATTGATGCCCGGCTGCACCTGCGTCCGGCACTTATCCCTGAGCGTTTGAGGGACAAGATCCGCGAAAACAAAGGAAAATACGAGCACATATTTGTTGCTTACGCAGATTGTGGCACGACCGGTGGTATAGACCGTGTTATTGAAGAGGAATGCGTTGAGCGATTGCCTGGCGCACATTGCTACCAGTTTTTTGCCGGGACCGAACGATTTGCCGCGATGGCCGATGAAGAACCCGGCACGTTTTATCTCACCGATTTTCTGGCGCAGCACTTTGATCGCCTGGTGATCAGGCCGCTGCAACTGGACAAACATCCACAACTCAGGGATGCGTATTTTGGCAACTACCGCCGCCTGATCTACCTGTCTCAAAAAAAGGATGCCGATCTTTTGCGGGCGGCTAAATTGGCTGCTGGCCGGCTAGCGCTCGAATTCGAGCATGTCCACTGCGGATATGGAGAGCTGGAATCGAGTTTACAGGTGCGTTTCAACGGAAAAGTGGATGGTCAAGATAACAGTCATCTACTGGCGTGACATCCCGTCCCAGATCGTCGTCCAGCGAGGCCGTAAGCGAGAAAAAGCGCTACTGAGTTCGCGTTTTCAGGAAGCAATCGATCGTGCAGCAATGCGGGCCGGGAAGGGCAGCAGCAATGCCTACCTGGAGGAGTGGCGTCGGGAATCATTCACGCTTGATTCTGCAGATGAGCTTAAGGACATCGCCGATCGTAAGGCTGGCGAGCTGGAGGGCAAATTTCCAGATGATCAACTGCTGCACTTGATTCGCAATCATGGATCGGCAAGCGGTTAAAAGAATACGGCGATGTTGCAACGGGGAGTGAGCCATGACGGATACACTGATTAGTTCTGCCAGCAAGGAAGTCATCATTGGCTTCGACCGGCCGTTCGTCATAATTGGTGAGCGAATCAACCCCACCGGCAGAAAGATTCTTGCCGAAGAGATGAAGCGGGGAGACTACAGTCGCGTGGAGGCTGACGCACTGGCGCAGGTTGCTGCGGGCGCGCAAATGCTTGACGTTAATGCAGGCATACCGCTTGCGGACGAGCCCGCAATGCTGGCGGATGTCGTCAAACTGGTCCAGTCCATAACCGACGTGCCGCTCTCTATCGACTCGTCTATCGTTGCTGCTCTCGAATCCGGTTTGTCCGTATACCAGGGCAAGGCGTTGGTTAATTCTGTGACCGGTGAGGAGGAGCGGCTTGAGGTCGTATTGCCGTTGGTCGCAAAATTCGGAGCTGCAGTCGTTGCGATCTCGAACGACGAAAGCGGCATCTCGGAAGATCCCGATGAACGCTTTGCCGTGGCGAAGAAAATTGTAGAGCGGGCTGCGGACTACGGTATTCCCGCCAGCGACGTGGTGGTTGACCCATTGGTAATGCCAATCGGCGCAATCAATTCGGCCGGCATCCAGGTGATGCATCTTGTCCGTCGGTTGCGTGAAGAGCTCAAAGTGAACACAACCTGCGGTGCGTCCAATGTCAGTTTTGGTTTGCCGAATCGGAATGGCATAAACAGTGCGTTTCTTACGATGGCAATAGCGGCAGGAATGACATCTGCGATTACCAGCCCGTTGCATGCCGAAGTCATGCAAGCGGTGCTCGGCGCTGACGTGATGATGGGCAAAGACCCGAACTGTTCCAACTGGATCCGGAAGTACCGCGAGCCATCAGCCGATGGCACGGACGGTGCAAAGCGTGGCCGCGGTGGACGCCGCCGCCGTCGTTCCGCCTGAGGAAAGGGGTACGATTGGGGACAAAAGACGCCAAGCTCGTGTTTACGCCGTCTGGCAAGCGCGGCACATTTGCGCGGGGAACAGCTGTACTGGACGCCGCGCGCAGCCTTGGCGTCGATATTGATTCCGTTTGTGGCGGTCGCGGTATTTGCGGACGCTGCCAGATCATCTGTGTCGAAGGCGAGTTTGCAAAACACGCCATTACATCCAAAGTCGACCATCTCTCACCTTCTGGCGAGGTCGAGCGACGATATGGTGAGCGGCGCTCGCCGCTGGCTAATAGCCGGCGCCTGAGTTGCCAGGCGAAGATCCAGGGCGATCTCGTCATAGACGTGCCACCCGAAAGTCAGATGCATCGGCAACTTGTTCGCAAAAAAGCGGAACATAGAGATATTACGCTCGATACCGCCGTGCACTTGCACTATGTCGAAGTCCAGGAAGCGGACATGGCCGACCCAAGCGGTGACCTGCAACGCTTGCTGCGCGCGATATCCGTGGAATGGGATCTGCACGATCTGGATTGTGATTCAACAGTACTACGCAGCTTGCAAGCCGCGTTGCGCGAAGGTAAGTGGAAGGTCACCGTCGCCGTTCACGCTCAATCGCAGATTATCGCAATCTGGCCTGACTTCAAACGCGATGCGTTCGGACTGGCTGTCGATATTGGTTCAACGACCATTGCGGCCCACCTCTGTAATCTTACCAATGGGGAAGTCGTTGCGACCGGCGGCATTATGAATCCACAGATTCGTTTCGGCGAAGATCTGATGAGCCGGGTCTCCTACGTGATGATGCATCCCGAGGGTGCCGGAGAAATGACCGACGCGGTGCGGGCCGGAATCAACTCACTGATTCAGGACGCTGCCAGAGACGCCGGTATTTCGTCGCACGATATTCTTGAAGTTACGATCGCGGGCAACCCGATCATGCACCATTTGTTCTTAGGAATCAGTCCCGTAGAACTGGGCGGTGCGCCATTCGCACTGGCTACCGATGCGGCACTGAACCTGGCGGCGAACGCACTCGACCTGAACATCAATCCTGGTGGTGTTGTGTATGTGTTGCCGTGTATCGCCGGCCATGTCGGTGCCGATGCCGCGGCAATGGTATTAGCAGAAGAACCGCATTTGCTTGAGGCGATGTCGCTGGTCGTTGATGTTGGCACCAACGCTGAAATCGTGCTGGGGAACCGTGACCGACTGCTGGCGTGTTCGAGTCCGACCGGCCCGGCTTTCGAAGGCGCGCAGATCAGTTGCGGACAGCGGGCTGCTCCGGGAGCAATTGAGCGCGTACGCATCGATCCCAATACGCTCGAGGTTCGTTTCAGTGTTATCGGTTCAGATATCTGGTCCGACGAGCCGGGCTTTTCCGAATCCATCAATGCGTTTGGCGTAACCGGCATTTGCGGGTCCGGCATTATCGAAGCCGTCGCGGAGATGTATCTGAGTGCGGTCGTCAGCGAAGACGGAGTTATCGACGGATCAATGGCAGAGCGAAGTAAACGGTTGATTCCCGATGATCGAACGTGGTCTTTTATATTGCACGACGGCGATCAACGAATTGCGGTCACTCAAAATGACGTTCGGCAGATCCAGTTAGCCAAAGCCGCGTTGTATGCCGGCGCCAAGCTTCTGATGGACCGTGCAAACATCAAATCGGTCGATCGGATTCGACTGGCCGGTGCGTTTGGCAGCCACATCGACGCCCGTTACGCTATGGTTCTCGGGCTTATACCTGACTGCGATCTCGAGAATGTTGAGTCTGCCGGAAACGCAGCCGGAACCGGGGCAAGGATCGCGTTGTTAAATGTCGCGGCGCGGCGTGAAATCGAATCAGTCGTGCGCGGAATCGAAAAAATAGAAACGGCGATAGAGCCGAAGTTTCAGGACTATTTTGTGAATGCCATGGCGTTTCCAAACAAGACCGACGCGTTTCCGAAACTGTTTTCGGTAGTGACGAAACCGGAACCCAAGATATTGTCCAATGGTCGTGTCGACGGTCGACCACGACGTCGACGGCGCCGATAAGTTAATTCACTTACATCCAACTAACCGCTCATACGGAAGATTTCGCCCTGCTCAAGTGAACGCTCGCGGTGCATTAGAATCCACTGGGCATGCTCGCCAAGCGCTACATCACCTAGCACATGCAGGACTCTGCGTTTCTCCTCGTCCTTATCCGTAGCATCGATGCGTCTTTTGGCGTTACGAAAAATGCGGTACATAAATTCGTATTGCTTGATCAGCTCAGCGTCAGCAACGCTAAAGCCGTAGGATTGCCGCACGCCGACGAGAAGTAACATGATGCCCATCAGGATGACGACGGGGTCTCGCAGCACGTTTTCCAGATCGGAACTCATTAATACAAATAGCGTGATTACGGCGAAGCCCATCCAGAAAGCCAGCTGCGCCATGCGCTCCGTACGATTGAAACGTTTCACTCGTTCGTCGCCTTTACGACGGAAATACCCGAGCTGGCCCGAATCTGCATCGCCAATCCATTCACGCAATGTAAAATCCAGGCCGGCCTTATCATTGTAGTCTGATGCGTCACATTCAGTCCCGGCAACGCGTATCACATTGCGTATCCAGCCCAGGTCCGGGTCCTGTGATTGCAGGAACGTATCGAGACCATGTTTTGATTTGCTACCGGAATTCACACCGGCTGCGGCCCAATAAAGTTGAACACGCAATCCTTCCGCCAGGGTTCGGTAGTCGAGGTACTTCCGGTGCCAGGCACGCATAGCGCCAAACTTGTGAATGGTGGCCGCCAACACGAAAAAACCCAGGAACGCGAACAGGAAAACGCGCTTGGGAATAATGTCGGAGTAGGCGATATACATAAGGCCCATGAGCAGTGCGAGCAAATGCGTCGCCTGCAGCGCGAAAAGCGCGCGTTTCTGGAAGTGAATGGCCAGCCAGTCTGCGGCGCGAAATACATGATCGATGTCTCGCAGACCGTGCGGCAATTTCGTGTGATCCTCTTTGTCGAGCAATGGCCAGGCGCCATCTCGAATTTCGTTCGTATGAGTTATGGCATCGAGACTGAACTCGCTGGTGTACTGAAATACGCGACGGTAGTTTTCGGGTATCGATTTGGAACGTGGATTATCTTTGTCGCGCGAATACCACCAGTGATCGCCGGGTTGTAGTGAACCCGCGGGCTCACCGTCCTGCCGGTCACGCGAACAAATGATGTGATAGACGAGGTCGCTTTCATCCTCGGCAAGAATGAGGCCGCTGCCCTTCGTTTCTTCTGTATAACCGGGCATCACATCATCATGATGAAATCGAATGACCTGCCCGGTGCCGCCGATCTTGTCGTTAGTTTTTCCATCCCAAAGTGCGAGCAGAATATGGCAATGGGCGCAAAGAAAAACGCCGACCTGCGCGTATTGCTGATCGCGCGCGTCGCCGTACTCGCTGATCGACTCGACCGAGTTACCCGGTGTAACGGGTAACTCGTAAATTTCCGCAGCGCGGCTGCAAAGGAAGTCGAATTTCTCACGCGATGCGACTGATTCGAAGTCCTTGACGTAAATATTCCTGGGCATCGGCAAGGGCACGATTAACGGGATTCCGAGTCGCAAAGCTTCCTCAGCGACGAGCTGATCCGCGCCCTCTGCAAGGGCTGACATGATTGATACGCCGCGATCGGGGTATTCATTACGCAGGTCAGTCAGGAAGGTGCTGACGCGTTCGCGGATGCCTGGTACCTCACTAGCGACGAGATCGCGATGGCCGGTTACTGCAACGATGAGCGGCACCGCGAATCCGGCCTGGCCGCCGACAATCGTGTTTGACTGGGTCTGAGTGAAGTCCATCCGCCCGGAGATTACCTCAAAGAAGGTGGTTCGCGGGGTATTTCCTTACAAAATCTGGCTGCAGCGGCGCGGGTAGCGCCGCTGCAGCAGCTGAGTCAGGAATTACTGGAAACCGCCGTCCGGGACGCTGTTCAGGACGTAACTGTTCAGGAAGAACAACAACGTTTCGAGACGCGCTCTGAATTCGCCTTCGTAATTCGGACGCAGCACATCCAGGTTGGCGGGAATGTTCGGGTCCGGCCATGCAGCGACATCGAGTCGACTATTCAGATTATTGACCTTGGTGTAGAAAGCGCTGCAATTCTCCGCACTGTTACCTTGCTGTGACGAATACAACGAATCGAGACAAACGCCCAATTTCTGATGTACCTGGTCGAGTTCGTTCCCGATCGAGTTGCAATCAGATGTGGGCAGTAATGGCCCGAGGGTGCCATAGTCCGGGTGGGTAAACGTCGAGCAAAGCAATTCATCCTTGGCCTGTATCAGTTCATCCATCATGCGCAGCGTCTGAGTGACATAGGCGTCCTGGTTGGTGTCATCGAACAGCTCAAGTCCAATTGTATTGGCCGACCATCTGGCTCGGACTGCGCCACCGTTGCAAAAGGAGTTGCCAATAATTCCGCCTCTGTCTGTTTCGGCGCCGCCACGATTAATCGTGCCAAATTCGTTGCCGCTGTTATACAGAATGATGTTTGCGGTTTCGTTTATGTCTGCAACGGCGCTTTCCGGCATGGGAATAGTGCATTCGTCATCGCTGTCGGTACGGAATTCGTTGATCTTGTAGTCAGCAAAAAAGGTACCGGTGAATATCGCGTCCGTAACGGCGAAGAACGAATAGAATTTATAACCGTTCGGTATGCAGGTACCAGGGTTTGCCAAACTCGGAAAGCATTCTTCGCCGCGCATGTAGGACGGAATGGCCATGACATCCACGGGACCGTCGCCCCAGGCTGCGTTCTGGAAATTGCCGGTCAAGTCGGCACGGATCAATACCTGGGCGAGGTCGAGAACCATTTCACTCGGGTCAAGACCACAGTCTCCACCCAGCCCATTGGGATTATCCGCATCCGGGCAGTTTAAGATCGGGCACGGACGATCTCCGCTCCAGCGACAGTCGACCAGGTCGACGAATTGGAACATGCGGTAGGTCGTGTCCGTATTTGGAATCGTCTGTACGTTCCACATGACCGCCTGGTTGGTTTTCACGCCGAATTCGCAGCCTATACCTGTCCCGACCGACGTTCCGTCACCTGGATCGTCGCAATCTTCGTTGAAATCCCCGCTCTGGCCGCTTTGCCAATCCAGCCCGGTAACAGAAAGTTCTGCGGGCGAGTTAAGCTGAAACGGGTTAGCGACCAACCCGTCGGTCATCGAAGCGTCTATTTCCTGCAGGGCTGAATCAAACAGAGTTATTTCCTTGCAGCCCTGGTTGCCAACAAATAGCGTTCCGCTGGGATCGCCTCGCAAGCTGAATTTCTGTGGGTCTTTCCTGCCAAGGCCACAAGCCGAGCCTGTAGGCAAAGATGCAAAAGATGTTGCGGCGCCCGTATCTGTGTCTATAGCGCGCAGCTCGCCACTGTCCAGTGCAACGATGACGCGATTCGGTCCGAAAGGCGTGATGCTGTCTATGCGCACACCTTTCAAGGTCGTAACGACCTCGAAATCATCCGTCGACGTAGGTACCAACGGGAAGAAGAGGACTTTTTTCCTGTCGCCGACTGCCCAGTAACCCGCGCCTTTACGATCAACTGCATCGGCATACTCGTCGCCGTCCATGTCAGAGATCTGCGGTGGCGTGCCATCGGCTATCAGGATGGTAACTTCGCTGACAGGGTCATATCCGGTCACGACGAATCCGCCACCCTTGGTCTGGCCCGCAATGCGAATGGTGCCGTCATCTAATGGTGTAAAAGCGCCGCAGTCCGACAAGGAGTCAGTACCGACGCTGCCGTTTTTCTTTGTAATGCTAAATGACGCCACTGTGCAGTCGAGGGGGTATCCCGCATCAATGATTTCGACACCAGCGCTATTGAATTCGCGAACGATCGTACCATCCAGAACAAGCACGGTGCCCTTCGGCGAGATGGCCATCGCTCTGAAGTCCCGCGAGCCGGCAGGGGCAACCCAGTCAGTGTAATCAATCATGGGCAGTTTGTCGGAGAAGTCAGGTTTAACCACGCCCTGTTCACCGGTATCAAGCTCACCCATGGCACCAACTTCCGCCAGAACCTGCTCCTGAGCGTGCGCGGTCATATTGACCAGTATTAATGGCAAAACGAGCAAACCTGCCGCTGCACAGATCGATTTCTTGATTATGTTCATTCCAAACGTCCCCGTCATTCTTTTTGATTATTGCTGTTGCATCTAAGTGTTTGTTTTTATTGGCAACAAGCTTGACCTCCAATTATACCAACTGGATGTCTATCGAGCCTGATTATATTTTGCTGCCTGGTCCGGTTTTCCCCAGGCCGTATAAAGGGTTACGAGACGTTCCTGGCTTTGGTCGGAGACGCCCGGCATCGGCGCGTCAACCAATATCTTGTCACTTTCAAGAAGTAGTTGCTCTGCTTTCTGATAGTCGCCCAGTCCGGCCAGCGCCGCACCTTCTGTATTTGCTGCCGCAGCAACGCGCCAGTGATCTGCGTCATAGTTTTCTGTGAGAATTGCGCGCGCCGTGCTCGCGCTATCGCGTGCTTCTTCATATTGCTCTGTCGCTAATTGCACGCCCGCTTTGAGCGTCAATGCGCTGGCTACATCGGGATGGTTCTCACCGAAGTTTTCTATCCGTATGTCGAGACATTCGTCCAGCAGTATCTCTGCTTCCACGTATCGACCCATTTGCATTGACCAGTACGCGAGCATCGCTGCACCGTCGGCGATCTGTGGGTGATTGGCATGCAGCAATTTGCGATTGAGGATGAGCGCCTCTTTGGCGGCAGCAATCGCGGCATCTGACTCACCTTTTTCGTAAAGCAACGCCGCTAGATTGGTAATAAAGAAAGCAAGATTCGGGTGCGATTCACCGACCGATTCTCTCTGGACGTCGATTGCCTGACGAATGAGTAGTTCTGCGCTCTCTGCGTCGCCACGAATGTAGAGTACCCAGGACACGTTACTCATCGCCAGCGCAACTTCAGGATGCTTGTCTCCTAGCAATTTCTTTTTCATATCAAGCGCTTCGCGCAGCAACGCTTCGGCTTCGTCCAGCTCATCGATTTCGATAAGTGACCAGGCGAGGTCGTTGATGGCCAATGCAAGATCAGGATGCTCAATACCGTGCAGATCCCGGCGCATCTTTACCGCCTTACGCAGGTACGTAACGGCCTGCTCGAAATCTCGCTTGTTGGAGAAATTAAATCCCAGATCCTGCAGGTTCTCTGCGACATCAGGATGGGATTGGCCCAGCAACTCTCGCCGAAGCTTCAGAGACTCCGTATAAAGCGCTTCAGCCTCCGGATACTTGCCTTGTTCCATATACATTTCAGCCATGCCACTCAAGCTAATCGATGCATCCAAAGATCGCGCATTGCCGATCCGGACTTTCGCACCGAATGCCTTCGCATACAGCGCATACGCCTTCTCGAAGTCGCCGTGCTTACCGAGCACTTCAGCCAAGTGGTCCATGCTGGCAGGAATCGCAGGATCAAGTTCGGCCAGTGCTCGCTCGCGCGTTTCCAATGATGATTCAAGAAGCTCTATAGCCTCCCCGTAAAGTCCCAGGCTTGTATACACAGTACCCATCGTGTCCATCAGTGTGGCCTGTGTTTCGGGCTGGTCTGTCAGTTCGACTTCGATTCGTTCCGCACCTTTGTCGAGTATCTCGCGTGCGGTGATCGAATTTCCGAGCGCTTCACTTGGATCGGATACGCTGAACAGGCTAACCATGAAGTCGGTTGTTTGACGGGCTGTCTCAGCTTCAATATCGGCCTGGCGTTTCTGAATATTTGCCTCGTTACGCGCGAGGATAGCCGTGGTCGCCAATCCAGTGGTTACCACCATTCCGATCAGAGCCGCAGCAGTGATAATGGCCATGCGTCTTTGTCGCCGCTGTTGTTCGCGTTGTTTGAGCGCGTCGAAACCAACACCCAGCATTCCGGAAATAAGCTTGAGTTTCGCGTTTTGCTTTCCGTCTCCCTGCGGCCTGGCGTCAGCGGCGATCGGCTCGGCTGGCCGATCAGACAGCGCGCCGTCGTCACCCATCTGAAAGCGCATGGCGGGAGGAAAGCATTCCGCGTCTTCAGAACCAGGCTCGCCATCGACGATCAGGCAAAAAATTCGATCTTCCCGACCGATACGTTTGTAAGTCAGTATCTCCTCGTTCGTCCAAAGCGAGTTGGCCGCATTGGGTGAGCAAATAACAATCAGGCAGGCTGAGTCTTCAAGCGCCTGGGTCAGTTCCGTTCCGAGACTGTGCGACGATGAAAGCTCTTCGCGGTCACGAAAGACCTTGCCCATCCGATCCGGAATAGTCCCCATGCTGGTGGTGTCACCGATGAGATACTTGGGAATCTTGAATGTCTCAAGCGCTTTGTGTAGCCAGGCAGCCCATTTCTCATCGCTATGGCTGTAGCTAATAAAAGCGCGATACTTGTATTCCGCGGTCAAAATTTCACTCCCCCCGAGTGATTCTCAAGGCTTGATAGTAGTGGATACGCCGGCTGTTTTCGCGGCTTTGTTTGTATTGTAAATCAGGCAGTTGAAGGTTTTCTAACTTCCAGGTTACCCAGGCGGAGTATCGCCACCGTCCCGCCACCCGGCCTGGCTTCAAGTTCTATAGTCCAGCCGTTCTTGGTTGCCAGCTGACGAGCAATTGCCAGCCCGAGTCCGCTGCCGCCTGTGCGATCTTCACGAGCAGTATCCAGCCTGTGGAAAGGGCGAAATACCGCGTCAATTTCGGTTTCAGGAATTCCCGGACCACGGTCACTGATTCGAACACTAATAGGGTCCGGATGGCATAGCAGTTTTGCGTCGATCGCATTGCCGTCACCATAATGAGCCGCGTTATCCAACAGGTTGGACAGAATTCGACCGAGCGCGACGGGGTCACCAACGAATCGACACTCGGAAGCGGGTTCCAGATTCACATCATGTCCGGCCCGTCGCAGGTCTTCAACCTGAGCACTGAGGACTTGCCAGAGATCGAATTCTTCCGCTCGTACTTCCGTAAGCCCTTGCGCCAGTTCCATGAACTGCTTGATCAGGTTCTCCATTGCGGCCAGGTCCGTCCGAATGCCCGCCACCAATTTCGGATCTTCGTCCCGATCCAGCATTTCGATGGCAAGCCCCAGTCGGGTCAATGGCGTTCGCAGATCATGCGAAATGCCAGCAACCATGACCGTTCGATTCTCAAGTAATTCATGGACTTCCATCGACATGCGGTTAAATGTTCGCGCAAGCGATGCCAATTCTTCCGGGCCTTCTTCCGCCAGTGGCGGCGGTTTGCCACCATGGCCAACCTCCGTGACGGCTGACGACAATCGTGCGAGCGGACCAACGACCCGGCGCACGACGATCAGACTGGTAAACAGCACGAGCAAAGCACCACCCGCAATCACCATTAGCAATACGAGAGGAGGGCTCGCAGCAATACGATCCTTGTCCATACCCAGACGAACCTTCCCGCCATCCACAGGGATGTCGATCCACACCCTTTTCCCTCCGGGATTTCTGAGGATATCTATGGGTCCACCGGTTCGTCGTGCCAATGCCGCGCGCAACAGAAGAAAGTATGGATAGTCAATTTTTAGTACTGGCAGAGAGGGCGTTCTCGCAGCGACCACCAGTTCATGATCCTGCAAAAATTGCTCACGCAAGTGGCTGTGGTCTTCGGGAGCGGCTTCATTCCAGGTGTTTGCTGCGAGGATCATTAATGCGGCCAGATCATCTGCCGAGCGCTTGCCGATGGGGAGCGCAACGAAATAAACGGCGGCGCTCAATGTGATAATCATGAACATCAACAGTGCCAGCGAAAGAGTGACCGCTGTTCTGGATAGCAGGGACCGCGGAAGAATGCTCAATTCGTGGCAGGCTCCGGGTTGAATTGATAGCCGATCCCCCAAACGGTCTTTACGAAGTTTGGATGCGCCGGATCTTCTTCAATCTTGTGTCGCAACCGAGTCACACGGACATCGATACTGCGATCGAGCGGGTCACGTTCGTTTCCGGCCATGTCGTCCATA
>Ga0316193_10002350_pt1 | contig 13286 bp, 9 predicted proteins | sample MerIslsedime2_MG_FD_207735 | JGI IMG/M metagenome (GOLD analysis project Ga0316193, IMG submission 207735) | Coastal sediment microbial communities from Maine, United States - Merrow Island sediment 2 | ecosystem: Environmental > Aquatic > Marine > Coastal > Sediment | place: USA: Maine...
TCTTGCAGCGCTTCACCCTGTCCGGTCCCTGACCGATGCAAAAATTTCCGTGGATGAATTCAGGGGTACCGCCTGCGTGGCGGAAGGCTCCGCCGTGGCTCTTGAGCTGCTCAGACCGCTCATCACGTCGATCGGCGGCACCTGGCTACCGGTGGATTCGATCGACCGGGGCTTGTATCACGCGTCGGTCAGTATTGTCAGTAATATCACCAAGGCCGTGGCCTGGAAAGCGCAGAAATGGCAGCAGAAGGCCGGACTCCCGGCAGCAACAGCCGCCTCCGTGACGCACCAGCTCCTGCAGAGCACGATGGTGGACCTGGCCCGCGCCGGTGCAAAGAAGACGATCACAGGCCCGGTTGTGCGCGGTGACACCAGTACGATCGAAGCCCACCTCGACGCCATCAGGGATTCACACCCGGAGGACATCGACGTCTACCGTGTACTTGCAAGGACCGTACTGGAGTTGGCGCAGGAACGAGGGGACCTCAATGAAGAAACCCTGGAGCGTTTTACAAACCTGTTCAGGAACTGACCGTTTTCCGGACCTGCCTCAGTCTCAACACGGTGGCCTGCAGGGGATGCTGCCTGATCGCATTCACTCCATGTTCACCAGTGGTTTGCTGCCAGGGGTCCCGGTGTCCAGTTGATCGTCGTTGTCTTACGATCCAGGCCGCTGCCAAGCATTGTCTGAAAGGCTTCCCTGCTGACGTCTTCTGCGCCCATGGAATACAGGTGCGGATTTCCCACCTGGCAATCCAGCACGTCAAAGCCGTGTTCTTCCAGCAGCCGGCACAGTGCGATCAGGGCAATTTTGCTACCGTCCGTCTGGTGGCTGAACATGGATTCACCAAAGAATATTCCGCCCATCGCCAGGCCGTAGATTCCCCCGGCGAGGCAGTCATTCTTCCACACCTCCAGGGAGTGGGCGTGACCCATGCGATGCAGCAGGACATAGGCTGTCTCCATGTCCCGGGTGATCCAGGTACCGTTTTCATCAGCCCGGGATTCTGCGCAAGCAGCAATGACAGTTTCGAAAGCCGTATCAATACTCAGGCGATAATCGCCACTGTTGAAACGCCGCCGCGTCCTCCTGGACAGATGGACTTTTGCCGGATAGAGCACGCAACGCGGAGCAGGGCTCCACCACAAAACAGGCTGACCTTCAGAATACCAGGGAAATATTCCCTGCCGGTACGCCCGCAAAAGGCGGTCCGGGTGCAGGTCACCACCCCAGGCCAGTAAACCGTTGGGGGATTCCAATGCTGTGGTCACGGGTGGAAACGGCGAGAGGGGGTCAGCGCCGACATGAGGTAACTCGAGAATGCTCCTCATGAGTTTTCCTGCCGGTACGGGCTGTGCGTGAGCAGTTCATCCCGGTATTCCTCGAGCCATTGCTGTTCCCGTTGCAGAAAGGTTCCGATGGCGTCCCTGAAGGCCTCATGCCGGATGAAGTGGAACGAACGCGTCTTCTCAGGCATGAAGCCGCGTGCAACCTTGTGCTCGCCCTGGGCGCCGGATTCAAACACGCTTATGCCATTACGGATAGCGTATTCAATGCCCTGGTAATAAGCTGACTCAAAATGCAAAGCGGGAATGTCTTCCAGGCAACCCCAATACCTGCCATACAGGCGTCCACCGCCGCACAGAAACAGGCTCATGGCGAGCGGTGCTTCATCCCGGCTGGCGATGCACACCTGGAATCCTTTCTTTAATCCGCTGGCGAGTGCGCGAAAAAACGATTCGTTCAGTACGGGGTGATTACCGTAAGCGTGAAAGGTGCTGGCATAACATCTATGAATGAAATGAGCATCGTCTGCCGTGATTTCATTACCGCTTTTCCAGTTGAACCGGATGCCGGCTTGCTGTACCTGTCGCCGCTCCCTTCGGATGTTCTTTCTTTTGCGGGAGCGCAGGCGCAGCAGGAAATCATCAAAACTACGGTAACCCTGGTTGTGCCAGTGAAACTGCCAGTCGGAACGGGCCAGCATGTCCGTATTTTTAAAAAATTCCTTTTCATCGTCCAGGATGAAATTGCAATGCCAGGAAGAAAGCCCGGCACGGTCACACTGCTGGCGGGCAAATTCGGTTAATAGCCTGGCAAGGTCAATCCGCGAAGGATGATCGGTTGCGGTCAGCAGGCGGGGGCCCGTCACGGGGGAGTAGGGCACGGCGGTCAGCAGCTTCGGATAATACGGCAGACCATGACGTTGGAAAGCATCAGCCCAGGCCCAGTCAAAAACGAATTCACCGTGAGAATTGGTTTTGACGTAACTCGGTGCAAATGCTACCAGACGGTCGCCGTCGTAGAGCGCCAGGTGGTTCGGCACCCAGCCGACCCCTGGACCGATGCACCCGCTGGTTTCCAGTCCGGCCAGAAACGCGTGAGAAAGAAACGGGTTGCCCGCGTGATCAAGCTGGTCCCACTCATCCGGTAAGATCGAGCTGAAATCTGAAACGATGCGGCCAGAAAAACTCACACTTTTGTGGGTCTGGATTGCAGTGATTTATTCCTGCTCATCCAGCCAGCGTTCGGCATCCAGAGCCGCCATGCAACCAAAACCGGCCGACGTCACGGCCTGGCGATAAACATGATCCGCTACGTCGCCCGCCGCAAATACACCGTCAACGCTGGTCGCTGTCGCATAACCCGCTGTACCGCTGCGAATATTGATGTAACCGCCGTTCATATCGAGCTGGCCTTCGAAAATACCCGTATTGGGGGTATGGCCGACCGCGATAAAGACTCCGGCCAGATCGACCTGGGTATACTCGCTGGTCTTCACGTTTTTAACCCGTATCCCGGTCACGCCGCTGTCGTCACCCAGCACCTCTTCGAGCACGTGGTCCCACATAATGGTGACATTGCCGTTTTTCTCCCGGTCGAAGATTCGGTCCTGCAGGATTTTTTCGGACCGCAGTTCATCCCGACGGTGAACCAGCACGACCTCTTCTGCGATATTGGACAGGTAAAGCGCCTCTTCAACCGCGGTATTGCCACCGCCGATGACCGCCACTTTGCGGCCGCGATAAAAGAATCCGTCGCAGGTCGCGCACGCAGAAACACCTTTCCCCTTGTACGCTTCTTCGGAAGGAAGGCCCAGGTAACGCGCGCTGGCGCCGGTGGCGATCACGATTGCATCTGCTGTGTATGTGCCGCTATCACCTTCCAGGCGGAACGGGCGCTGGTTCAGATCGGTTGTATTGATGTGATCGAACACCACTTCAGCGTCAAATCGCTCAGTATGTTCGAGCATGTTCTGCATGAGTTCGGGGCCCTGCAATTCGGCATGACCGCCTGGCCAGTTCTCCACTTCCGTGGTCGTCGTCAGCTGTCCGCCTTGCTCAATACCGGTAATAATGACCGGTTTCAGATTGGCGCGCGCACCATAGATTGCGGCCGTGTATCCGGCGGGACCCGATCCGATGATCAGGAATCGGCAGTGCTTGACTTCGCTCATGTATAATCGCTCCAGTTTGATGGCTAGAATATGGGGTCATTATGCGTTGAAAATCAACGCTGAATCTACACAATAAATCTGATAAGGAAGATCAGCTTGCCGCAAGCCAAAAAAAAGTCGAAGAGCGCCATTCCAGAAGGCAACCAAATCGCTCAACGCCTGAGTGAGAGTTTCTTTATTCTGAGCATTTTGCTGGCGGTTTACCTGATCGCCTGCCTGCTCAGTTACGATCCGACCGACCCGGGGCCTTTCAACACTGTCGCCTCGGACCAGGTGAATAACCTCGGCCGGATTCTGGGTGCATGGCTGGCCAACTTTTTCCTGTTCCTGACAGGGTATCTGGCTTATTCACTGCCCCTGCTGCTGGTGTTCACCGGTTGGCTGATCTACGACCGGGCGGGAAAACCGCTTGAAAAAGCAGGGCCCATTGAATGGCTGGCACGCTTTACCGGCTTGCTGCTGTTTGTGTTGTCGGCAACCGGCCTTGCGCATCTCCATACTCTGCCGCCCGCAGGCTCAATGCCGGCCGGGGGAGGGGGTGTCATCGGGCTGCAGATTGCCACGCCCCTGATCCAGGTGACCGGGGCGCTGGGTTCAACCCTGTTCCTGCTGGCGATGTTCATGGTGGGTCTGACCCTGTTTACCGGCATTTCCTGGTTCAAGGTCATGGACCTGACAGGTAAGTACACGCTGAACTCGATCGCCTGGCTGGGCAGTGCGGGGGCCGTTTTGCGTGACTGGTTCGCCGGGCGTCGCGCCAAGGCCCAGCGCGTTGAAGTCAGGAAAGCAGACTCGGTTCGCCAGAAGAGCAAGCCCAAGATGAAGATCGAGCCACAGATTGTGGCGCCCGAGGGAATGCCCAGCGAGCGTGCCAAGCGGGAAAAGCAGCAACCCCTCTTCAAGAATTTGCCGGCGGGGTCATTGCCACCGCTCGATTTACTTGATGATCCGCCGGAACAGGTCGCCGGTTACAGTACCGAGGTGCTCGAGGCCCTGTCCCGACAGGTGGAGCTCAAACTGGCGGATTTCGGTGTCCAGGTCGATGTGGTGGAGGTTCATCCCGGCCCTGTCATCACCCGGTTTGAATTGCAGCCTGCAGCGGGTGTGAAATCGGCGCAGATTTCCAACCTGGCCAAGGATCTTGCCCGCGGATTGAGCGTGATCTCTGTCCGGGTTGTTGAGGTAATTCCCGGTAAAACAACCATCGGTCTCGAAATACCCAATGCGGTGCGGCACACCGTCTATCTTTCCGAGATCATGCGTTCGGAAGTTTTCGACCGCGCCAGTTCTTCATTGACCCTCGCGCTGGGTAAAAGCATCGGCGGTAATCCGGTCATCGCCGACATAGCGAAAATGCCCCATGTGCTGGTGGCCGGTACGACCGGCTCCGGTAAATCGGTGGCGCTCAATGCCATGATTCTCAGTCTGCTCTATAAGGCTACGGCCGACCAGGTTCGGCTGATCATGATCGACCCCAAGATGCTGGAGCTTTCTGTGTATGAAGGCATTCCACACCTGCTGGCGCCGGTCGTAACGGATATGAAAGAGGCCGCCAACGCCCTGCGCTGGTGTGTCGCGGAGATGGAGCGGCGGTACCGGCTCATGGCTTCGCTGGGCGTGCGTAACCTGTCCGGTTTCAATAAGAAAGTGAAAGACGCGGCAGACAAGGGCGAGCCTCTGAAGGACCCGCTGTTCACGCCTCAATTGCCCGATGTGCCGGAAGAGGCGCCGGACCTGGTCGCATTTCCGTATATCGTGGTCGTGATTGACGAATTTGCCGACCTGATGATGATTGTCGGTAAGAAAATCGAAGAATTGATTGCGCGGCTGGCCCAGAAAGCACGTGCAGCCGGCATCCACCTTATCGTCGCTACGCAACGGCCTTCTGTAGACGTCATCACCGGCCTGATCAAGGCCAATATTCCCGCCCGTATCGGTTTCCAGGTATCCTCAAGAGTCGATTCCAGGACCATTCTGGACCAGATGGGCGCCGAGCAGTTGCTGGGGCATGGTGACATGCTCTACCTGCCGCCGGGAATGGCCTTGCCCGAACGTATTCATGGCGCCTTTGTCGGGGACAGTGAAGTACACGCCATCGTGAGATATCTGAAACAATTCGGGGAACCGGATTACATCGAAGAAGTCTTAAATGAAACACAGATGACTACCGATGGCATGAACATCGGAGCGACCGGACTTCCCGAATCTGTCGATGCTGAACAGGATGAACTTTACGATCATGCCGTTGCTTTTGTCACCGAATCTCGAAGGGCTTCCATCTCCAGTGTCCAGCGCCAGCTCCGGATTGGCTATAACCGGGCGGCCCGGCTGGTCGAGGAAATGGAAGCTGCGGGTATTGTCAGTCCGCCGGAGCACAACGGCCAGCGGGAAGTTCTCGCGCCGGCGCCCCCCAGGGATTAATACGCACATGATTCGAATAATGGCTTTCCCTGCAATGCTCATGGGGTTATTGCTTTGCAGCGGTTTGATCTCGGCACAGGAAGGCTCCGGCCGCGCTCAGCTGGAACGCTTTTCCGATGGCTTGCTAACCCTTTACGCGCGGTTCGACCAGCGCGTGATCAGCGGTAACGGTAGCGTGGAAGATGGCAGTTCGGGTGAAGTCTGGCTGCAACGTCCGGGCCTTTTTCGCTGGGAATACGGTGGCGATTTTCCAGAACAGGTAATCGCAGATGGTAAAAACATCTGGATCCATGATGAAGTACTTGAACAGGTCACGGTAAAAAGCCAGACCGAGGCCGCGGTCAACTCACCGCTTACGCTTTTGACTGATCTGGGCCAACTGGACGCGCAGTTCGAGGTCAGAGAAGTAGGGCAGAACGAGGACCTCCAGCTGATCGAGTTACGTTCACGCACTTCGGAAAGCGAGTTCGAGCGGATATTGCTGGGCCTTAACAACGATGTCCTGCAGATGATGATCATGGAAGACGCATTTGGTCTGCGTACTGAGATCCGTTTCAACGACGTCAAACGAAACCCAGAACTCGACCCGGCACTTTTTACCTTTGAGCCGCCTGAATCAGCTGATGTCATCGGTGAAATTCAGCGTTAAACTAACTTGTTTAAACCGTAGAAAATTCCCATGCTTGATCCACAGTTATTAAGAGCCGATCCGGAGGCAGTAGCCGCATCTCTCACTCCACGCGGTTATGAATTCGATGTAACCGCCTGGCGGGAACTCGAGGCGCGTCGAAAAGAGCTCCAGGTTGGCGTCCAGGAGCTTCAGAATCAGAAAAACCAGAGCGCCAAATCCATTGGCCAGGCGAAGGCCCGTGGCGAGGACATCCAGCCCCTGCTCGACGAAGTCAAAAACCTGGGGGAACAACTGGCCCAGTCTGAGGCCCATTTCAATGAAGTGCGTGACCGGCAACAAGCGTGGCTGATGGGAATGCCCAACCTGGCGCTCCCGGAGGTACCGCTGGGCAAAGACGAGAACGACAATGTTGAGATCCGCAAATGGGGCGAACCTGCGACATTTGATTTCGAGCCGCGCGGACATGTCGAACTGGGGGAGGGGAGTGGACTGATCGATTTCGCCTCTGCGGCCAAGATTGCCGGTTCCAGATTCGTCGTGCTCAGGAGCAACCTGTCCCGGATGCACCGTGCGCTGGCCCAGTTCATGCTGGATGTGCACACCCAGGAACATGGCTACACCGAGTTGTACCTGCCTTACCTGGTCAACGCCGAGACGATGACCGGAACCGGCCAGTTGCCCAAATTTGAAGAAGATGCTTTTGCCACCACGGATGACCCGCCGCGCTACCTGATTCCAACGGCCGAAGTGCCAATGACCAACATGATGGCCGGTGACATTATTGAAGCGCCTGATTTACCACTGAAGTTCACATCGCAGACGCCGTGCTTCAGGCGCGAGGCAGGTTCTTACGGCAGGGACACCCGAGGGATTATCCGTCAGCACCAGTTTGAGAAAGTGGAATTGGTGCAGATCACGACCCCTGAACATTCGCTCCAGGCGCTGGATGAATTGACCGGGCACGCAGAATCCATCCTGCAGCGGCTCGAAATACCTTACCGCACCGTCATCCTGTGTACCGGTGATATGGGCTTCTCTGCAGCCAAAACCCACGATATAGAAGCCTGGATGCCCGGGCAGGATACCTACCGTGAAATCTCTTCCTGCAGCGTCTGTACCGATTTCCAGGCCCGCCGGATGAAAACCCGCTGGCGTAATCCCGAAACAGGCAAACCGGAGCTGGTACATACGCTAAATGGCTCCGGGCTCGCGGTGGGCAGGACACTGATAGCGGTGATGGAGAACTACCAGCAACAGGACGGCAGCATCCGGGTTCCGGAAGTCTTAAGGCCCTACATGGGCGGGCTGGAAGTCATTTAGGAGCCTCACTTTGCTGCTCCCAACAAAAAGCCCGCATCAAGCGGGCTTTTCTTAAAGCTCAATTTTGCTTCAGCGGTCAGTCATCACCGAAACCAAATCCCAGTAACGCCAGCAGATGGTTGAACAGAATAAAGATGTCAGCCATCAGGTTGGTCGCTGCCATGATGTAGTTGGTCTGTCCGTTACGGACGATCTGCTGGGTCTGCCAGATGATCCAGCCGCAGGCGATCAGTATGATCATCGTCGACAGTGCCAGGGCCAGCGCGGGAACCTGGAGGAAGTAATTCAGAATGAACGCGCCCAGCACGGCCAGCGTTCCGACACCCAGGAAGGCGAACCAGCCGCTGAAATCGCGCTTGGTGGTCATGGCGTATGCCGACAGCGAAAAGAAAATTCCAGCCGTTAGCCCGAATGCAGCGGTAACCAGTTCGCCGCCGTTGCTGTACTGATAGAGCGCAGCGTTAACATTTGAGCCCGTAACGATTCCCAGGAGGCCAGCAAAGCCGAATGACAGCACCAGGCCCCAGGGACTGTTACGAGTTGCTGCGATCCCGTAAGAGAACGCGAAAATACCGATCAGGAACGGGAAGAATCCAATACGCCAGTTCATGGCTTGTGCAAGCCACGCAGTTGCTGCCCCGAAAACGAACAGCATGCCGAGCAGCGCATAGGTGTTACGCAGTGTCTTGTTGACCGTTGCTGTAGGCAGGGTCCGTGCAGTGGAAACAGTGTAAACAGGATTGTTCATGGGGTATTAATGCTCCTTAAAGGCATGAATTCAATGTCTCAGACAGAGAACTATGGTCTGGAGTTCCCTGCTTCAAGGCTGATACCTTAATCAATCTGGTGGAATATGTCATGTGCCTGTTGTAAGGGCTGGAGGAAAGACGAAATTTAGGGTATTCTTGCGCGCCTCAGGCATACCAAAGTTTTGACACGGAGAGGTGGCAGAGCGGTTGAATGCACTGGTCTTGAAAACCAGCAAGGGTTAATAGCCCTTCGTGGGTTCGAATCCCACCCTCTCCGCCATCCATCGACCCTGAATGGGATCATTTCTTCAATTTTCGTGCCACGAAGACGACGTTATCATCCAGATAACCCCATCCAGAGTTTGAATAGCACACCACGAACCGCTCGGAGAATCCGGCGCGGCCCAATTCTTCCAGCAGGTCCATGCCGAAATCGTAGTAGCTGAGTACGCCCCCGGAAGAAAGGGGGTCGCCGTGGTAACACGGCTCGACAAGATGTTCGATGGTGCCGTCATCCCTCTCTATCGCCCTGACCAGTGTTTCCTGCTGAAAGCTGAAAGGTACGCTGATCAGCAACTGGCCGCCCTTGACCAGTACCCGATGGAACTCGCTGAGCGCTCTGCGGTAATCCGGCACATGCTCAAGCACGTCGAAACTCAACACGGCCTCCAGGCTGCAATCCTCGAAGCTCAGTTGAGTGACATCCTCGTGCCTGACCGGCCTGTCATGGATCTCAACGATCTCACCCGGCTCCGCGCCGGGGAGGTATTCGCTGGAAACGAGCAGAGGGAGGCGGGATTCCAGCCTTTCACAGACGGGCGAAAGCGCTTCGGTCAGATACACACGATCTTCGCTGAAGGGCATGCATACCGCTTCGAACAGATGCAGACAGCCACGCCAGCGGTTGATCATTTCGCACTGTGGGCATTTAAGTGTTTCGCGCCAGTTGATGGGGCTTCCATCGACCGGCTGCTCGACCACGAAATCAACATTGACGCCGCATACCGCGCAATTACCGTTCAGAACGCGGGCGGGTCCCGGGTCGATTTTGGTTTCAACCGAGGTACTCTGAAAGAACCGGTGCAGCTCATCCAAGTCGTCAGTGGCAAAAAACGGCTCGGGCATGTCTGGCGGACGAGCGCATACATGCATCCGCCGCCAGTTGCGGTAGCTGCGCTTGATTCGTTCAAAGTCCATCCGTGACACCGTCCCGGTGCTTAACCTGAATTCCGCCAGCAAGGCTACCCTTTGAACCACCCATCAATTACAACCTGACACGTTACCGAGGGTCGCGCCCTGGCCGTTGCCGGAGACGGTGTTGCTTCCGCTACAGCTGATACTGGATTCGCTCTGCGCGTTCAGGCCGTAACCCGCGTTATTCCGGATGGTACTGCCTTCCACGGAAGCTGTGCTGCCTGCGCCACTCGCCAGCACTCCGGACTCACCGTTTCCAGATACATCGACGCCAGTCAGTGTCAGGCTGGAGCCATCGTAAATCGCAATGCCGTCCAGGCCTGAGTTGGATATCGTGGACTGTTGAAGGGTTACTTCAGCCGCCTGGTACAGGGCGACACCGATTCCCTCGAAAGCAGACACCTCGACCTGGCTCAGATTACCGGTCGAACTGTCGATGGCAATGGAAACGGCGCCGCGGTTATTCAAGACCGAATTGTTGTTGAAATCCGGTATCGACGAGCCCTGCCGGACCAGGACTCCACCGTCTGCGTTATCGTTGAACGAAGAGTTCATTACCGATTCGGCGCTGGACGTGTTGGCTATCTGCATGCCCAGTGAATTGCGGTCGAAGCTGTTGTTTTGAATTTCGTCCACGAATGAACCGCCGAGAATGGCGATGCCGCCCTTGGCCGCTGTACAGCTTTTACAACTGCCATTGCGATTGACCTCGTTGAAAGTGATCGAGCCGACGCTGGAGTCGTTTTCCACGAAGATGCCGGCCAGTCCGCTCTTCGTCACCTGGTTGCCGATCAGGGTCTCCACAGTCGAGCGCTTCTGAATGATCAGGCCGTTTTGCTTGCTGTTGTCGATGATATTTGCTTCGACCAGTTCGGCGGATGAATCTTCGAATACCGCGATGCCACCAGGCCGGTTGTTATAGGCCTGGTTGCCACTGAGTTCGACGGCGTGAGCGAATTCGGTGATCAGGATGCCTGTTCCGGAGAAGGGGAACAGCACGCCGCCATTGTTGGAAGTCAGGTTGCCCCGTACGACTGAATTCAGCGGTGCGGAGTTGTTGCGATTGTTGACCTCGATGCCGGAAATGCCATTGTTGTAGGCACTGTTGTTCAGCACGTGATAATCGCCACCCGTGGTCATCAGGAAACCATCACGCGAGTGTTCGTTAGCGATGTTGTTGATAATGCATGCACCGAAAGCCGCGGGGCAGCCGGTGGGTGGATTGCTTACGTTGATCTTGCGTGCATTGGCAACCGAAAAGCCCGTTTCATTGTTGGCCCGTGCGACGTTCGCCGAAAGCACCAGTCCTCCGGTGCCACTGGCGCCTACCGCAAAACGGCCGTTGCCGACGAAGTAGTTGCTATCGATTTTAACGTTATCGGCATTCAGAATGAAAATACCCACCGCCGAGGACTGACGAACAGTAAAGCCGGCAATGCGCACGCCGTCCGAGCCAACGCCCATCGTATTGACCCGGTTGCCATCGCGCAGGCCTTTCTCAGCATCGATGATGGTTACAGCCGAGCCACTGCCGATCAGCTTGACGTTTGCAGGAATCTTGTTGAGGCCGGGTCCGGGGCTGCCGATCGGCAGTACCTCGCCGGTCGTGCTGGGAGAGTAAGTTCCGGGCCGAACCAGGATCACATCCCCGGCTTTCGCTGCCTTGCCGATGGCCTCGGTGATGCTTTTGAACGGCCGACCGGCGCTGCCCGCGCCCCCTGGTGAAGCACTGGCGTCGACATAAATGTCGGGAACCAGTCCGTTCATGGAGGGCGGAGGCGGTGGTTCGACCGGCGGAGGTGGTGGTGTTGAATTGCTCACTACCTCTACAATTTCACGTTGTCTATTGCGAATCGTGAGGATCAGGCTGCCCGCGCCTTTCTCTCCCCGGGTGGTGCCGGCTTCTGTGCGCATAGCCATGTCCTGGGTCTGTGAAATACAGAAACCGGCAAAAGCGGTCGTGGAATTACCGTTTTCCCTGCGGGTGATGAATCCGCCCACGTTGGCTCCGCCCTGGAAGCCACCACCGGGCCGGTCGACGAAGCTGGTCAGCAGATCCATGAGAAAAGTGCCGCGCGGCGATCCGGGCCGGCTCTTGATTCGAACGATGTAAAAACCAGGTTCCAACTCGACTTCGAGTTCAAGGAAATCCGATCCGATCACCTCTTCGGATACCGGATCGCGGGCGCTGTCGAATACCTGAACCGAAACGCCAAGGTCGGTGGTTGAGAATCCAGGCGTCGGCAGCGCCAGCGCATCGATCTTGATCTTGACGATCTGGTTTTCATTGCCACGGTTGGCGATATTGAAGGCGCCGAATCCGGGGTTTTTTGCGTCCTCTTCGAAGGCCCCGCCCAGGTTGATGCCGCCCTCAAGCAGGCGATTGCCCTCGGTTGTTTTCACCTCCAGCCCCCAGGTTCCCTCGGTAGCGCCTTCCTGCAAGGTGAGGCCGGTCGTGTAGAAGCCACAGGATTCACCCTCGGCACGCTCCAGAAAGGCGACGGTAGCAGGTTCATCAGGCACCTCGACCGGTGGTAACGCTTCCTTGAGCAGGTTTTCGATCGAGTACACCAGCAGGTTTGCGCCGTTGCCGCTTTCCGCCACCAACAGGCTCTTTCCATCTGGCGTTACAGCGACAGCCGCGGCGGCGGAGGCGATCGCTTCGCCGGGCTGCTGAATCGTCACAACACCGAGCACCTCGGGCTTTTCCAGGTCGATGATAGTCACCCAACTGCTTCCCGCATTCGCCACGAAGGCCTGCTTACTGTCCGGGGTGATGGCTATACTAGTTGGCTGGATACCCACCGGAAACTGAAAGCTGCCTGTCTTTGGATCACGGATAAGCCTTGGCGAGTCTTTCACCCCAAAGCTCAGTAGAGAAACCGTGTTGTTGGTCAGATTGCTCACGACCGCCCTGGTACCGTCAGGAGTGATTTGAATCGACGAAGGGTCCTGTCCCACCTTGACCCGGGAAACCTCGGCCGAACTTATTGCGTCTTTCGTATTACCGGGCTTGCGATTGGATTCAGTTTTCGCCTGGTCAAGAAGTTCGAGGTCTATGGTTACCACCGTATTATCATGGCGCAGAACGACGTACAAATAACGGCCCTCCGGCGCCATGGTCACATCACGGGGGTCGCCGCCGACCTCCGTTTCGCCGATCATATTGCAGGTGTCGAGATCCAGGAAACTCAGGCTGCCTCCGGTTCCATTCGTAACGATGGCCAGATTCGTGGTGTCCCCCACCAACGGTGCGCCACTGGTCTGGATGATGAAAACATTGCTGGGATTCTGACCGGTAGGGATACCACAGATTTCATTACCCGACTCCAGTTCTACCAGGGTAAGCAGGTCCACATCCCCGTTGACCAGCGCAACCGGAAGACTGCTGGTGCCCCCGGTTTTCAGCAGGGCAGGGTCGATAGCCCCGATTCTGAACAGACGGTTGCCGAAGCGGTATTGTGAAGTGACGGTTTCGCTCGCCAGATCTACCCAAAACAGATTTGGATCACT
>Ga0316193_10002351_pt1 | contig 13285 bp, 14 predicted proteins | sample MerIslsedime2_MG_FD_207735 | JGI IMG/M metagenome (GOLD analysis project Ga0316193, IMG submission 207735) | Coastal sediment microbial communities from Maine, United States - Merrow Island sediment 2 | ecosystem: Environmental > Aquatic > Marine > Coastal > Sediment | place: USA: Maine...
GACGTTTTCTAATCTCCGCGGCAAACATCGGACCGAAACGGTTCCACCAGAACCGCACCGTCTCGTGACAGATGTCGATGCCCCGCTCGAACAAAATATCCTCGACCTGCCGCAGCGACAGCGGATAGCGGATATACATCATCACCACGAGGCGGATCACCTCGGGCGAGCTGTTGAAATAACGGAAGGGATTGCGCATCGCCGAAGGCTAGGGATGCCCGCTGCTCGGCTCAAACCAATTTACTCTGACAATGCCTCTGGCCGCAATGCCACTGTAGCTCTTTACGAATGGTTAACGCAGGGTTCCGGTTCACCCGGGCGGCTTCAAGGTGCTAGGCGCTAACGGTCAGGCTCTCGTCTACCTCGACGCTCGCGAGACGCCTGAACAAGCCCGCATCGCTAGGGTACTGACGTTCGATAAGGCGCGGCGCATCTGTATGCTTGGACCCTAATCCGAGGGTGATATGCTCGACGCTGGACGTTGGAGGGGCGCACCCAATGCGGAGCATACTTGCCAGTTTAGTTGTCGCCGTGATGTTGACGGGCGGAGCGGTTGCCGGACCGTTTGCGGACGCCCTTCGCGCCCTTCTCGCGGAAGACTATGCAACGGCGTCGCGGTTATTGCGACCGCTGGCAGCGCAGGGCCATGCCGGCGCCCAACACAATCTCGGCGTGATGTACGGGAACGGTCAGGGCGTGCCGCAGAGTTACGCCGAAGCGCTAAAGTGGTACCGCCTCGCTGCCGAGCAAGGTGTTGCCCAATCCCAAAGCAATCTCGGCCTCATGTACGATAACGGTCAGGGCGTGCCGCAGGATTACGCCGAAGCGCTGAAGTGGTACCGCCTCGCTGCCATGCAGGGCCACGGCCCTGCCCAACAAAATCTTGGCGTCATGTACGTCCTAGGTCAGGGCGTGCCACAAGACTACGTTCAGGCCCATATCTGGTTCAATCTAGCCGCCGCCAATGGGGCGAACACTGCAGGTACATACCGTGACCGCATCGCATCCAAAATGACGCCTGAGCAGATTGCCTTGGCGCAAAGGCTGGCGCGTGAATGGAAGCCGAAATGATACGCCGAACCGACCGGCGCTGTGAAGCTCTGTGGGGTTTTCTGTTATCACCGCCACCTGCGTACTCGACGCCTAGTCGTGCGACGCACAGAACCACGCACAACAGAACCACGCACAACGCGACGACGCCCATACCGGCGTCGCCAGCCAACATCCTGCACAAGCAAATTCTGATGTTTGACCGCCGGTATCATCGGCGCAGCTTCTGCTGGTTTAGAAATTAGTCCCGCGCACATCAGCAGCGCGAAAGCACCTAGTCCGATCACAAGCTGCCGCATTGTTTCCTCGCTTGAAGTTGAGAATTTCGTGCAGCGGCATTTGATCCAGATACGCGTTCGGCAGCATGCTGTTCACAGCGTGCTTCGCTACAATGACGTCACGCCGTTTCCCGTAACTCAGTCTCTAGGGTTCAGAGCGAGCAATCTTGAGACAGGTCATTGGGCAAAAGTAGGAGTAGCATCGAAGAGCGTAACTATCGGCTTGCTCCGATGGCGGTAGCGAAAAAATGGTATTGTCCGCACAGCAAGGAAGGCACCGACGCACGACCCTCAAACTCTCGTCCAAATCCAGTGGTCAATCGCTTGCTCTAATCGCGGACTGCGGGCACGCTATGACTGCGCATGATAGGGATTAGACCTCATGGAATTTGCAATCGGCATCGTGGTCGTCGCGATGCTTGGTGGCCTGTCGATCCTAGCGTATAGGCACCACGAAATTTTCCGAAAGATTGCCCTTCCACTCTACTGGGCATCGCTGCTCACGCTGCTCGCGTTAGCAGGCGAGTTTCTTGGTACTCGGACGACAATAAAGGCCATGCGCCCCTTTGTTGATCCAGAAAAAGCCACTGAAGCTCAAGCTGTTGCGGCGTCCCTTGGCACTCCCTGGTGGGCAATGATTTGCGTCTTAGGTTTCGTCGCCTACCTATTCTTCTTGCTGTTTCTTCCCATGATTTTGGGGACACACAAGAAGGCATGATGCCCGGCACACGTGAGACACGCGGCAGCAGGCTGACATAACGCAGCGCTGCACTGCGATGAAGCGCGGCGCATTGCCATTAATGGTGCGAGGCATCGGGAGCTGTTGCAAGCTAAGTGATCCGTTTTCAGGGCCGTCACGTAATCCGTTCATGTGAAAAGTTCGAAGACATAGCCAGATCGTCGGCGGGGCGTTTCTCGCCATTTTGCTCGCCGGTACGGCTGCGCTTTCCGCCGACACGCGCCTTCACGGCAAGTGGATGCGAGACGACCGCAATGTTGTCGTGACCATCAAGCCATGCGGATCGCAAACGTGCGCCACAAACACCTGGATCGGCGACACCTCCGGCGGTGAGAATGTCGGTGATCGTCTCATTATGAAGCTGGACAGAAGCTCTGACAGCCTCTTGACCGGAGACGCTTATGATCCGAAGCGTAGTCTGACCTTGAAGGTCAAGATCGACGTTTCCGAGACGCGATTCGTCAGCCGCGGCTGCATTGCGTTGGGTATGCTCTGCAAGACTGCGAGCTGGAGGCGCGTAGAGGCGCGTTAGCAAAGCCGTCCCAAAAGACGAGTTAAGACGCTGCCGCTGTCGCCTTTCCCGCCCTTATAGAAGACTGCCCCTGCAACGAGGCTAGTTCGACCACAACCTTGGCGCATAGTACGAGGCTGGTACGCTCGGCCGCGACGAGGGGCGGCGCATTGCCGTGAATGTGGCGAATTTGCTGGAGTTGTTGGGGGCGAGATGACGAACGCGCAAAACGCCTCGAGCCATGGCAAGACGGCCGCACGCAAGCTGACGCGCGGCCGCCGTTTATTCTCCCTGGATTAGATTACGATGCAGGCTGAAGCAGCACGCCATCAACCGCGTGGATCATGCCGTTCCCGGCCGGGATGTTCTTCCTGACGATTTGGGCATCGCCCACCATGAACGGATTGCCGGTCGAGCCATCGATCTGGATTTCTTAACCAGATTTGGTTTGCACACTGGCCTTCTCGCCAGACCACTGGCTCACGAAATTCTTGCCAGGAACGATGTGGTTCGTGAGAAGCGAGACCAGCTCGTCCTTGTTCTCCGGTTCAAGGAGGCGCTCGACCGTTCCATCGGGCAGAGCCGCGAATGCCTCGTCGGTTGGAGCGAAGACGGTCCAGTTTTCCTCACTCTTCAAGGCATCGTCGAGACCTGCGGCGTTCACGGCGGCGACGAACGTCTTGAACGATCCGTCGCTTTCAGCGCGTTCATAAAGGTTGGGCTCTGCTTGGCTGGCCTGGGCAGGACCGGCAAGAAACAGTCCCATGACAGCAGCGCCTGCGACTGACTTCCACATCATTTCGAATCTCCTCCTATCCACTGTTGACGTTCACCATAAGCCGAAGTGCTCGGCTGACTGTTGCGTGGGTAGGAGCGCCGCAGGATACCAATCGAAACCCCGCCAAGATTGCATCGACGTTGGCGATTGATATCACCATAATGCATCGGAGTTCCCGATGGGTCCTGCGGGCCTGTATCGCTGGCCATTCAGCCGTGGGAGCCGGCAATTTTGTCCCGCCGGTCTCTGTCTTTGTCTTGCGCATCGCGCCGTGCTTAGCCGACGCGCGGCCCTCTCGTACGCCGGTTCTGGGCACCGCCGGTTGGGTTGAGCGGACGATATCTGAGCCGCTGATGTGCGCCTCGGCTCCCGATCTACGGCCGTTCAGCAGAGGCCCCGCTTTCACATAGATGAGGCAGTCTTCCCCACGCGTCGCCTTGGGTGTTCTTCACCGAGGCGGCGTCGTTGGCCCTGGACCCTGTTTGATCTGCGTCAAGGCGACAGCACCAATATCGGCACGTCATAAGGATACCGAGCGAGGCGTCGCCGGACACCCAATTGACGCAACGCCGATACCGTCGGCTAGCTCGTCATGTGGCTCAGCAGTGCGTGCCGGGTCATTTCTCTTGCCCGCGTCGGCGTAGCCGCGTGCAGCACGTTGGTAGACCGAGACAATGACTGAAACCCTGACAGTGACACAGCTACTGGCGGCTTTTATTGGCATGTACATGCTGGCTGCCGGGATTGGCGTGCTATCCGAACCGAACAGCTACTCCAAGATGTTGGACGAGCTTCAGGAAAATACGGCGCTTGGTTTTCTGACAGGCGCGTTCACGCTCGCGCTGGGCGCTGCGATGGTCGCCTTTCACAATCTTTGGGCCGACCCGCTCGCCATTGTGGTTTCGGTAATCGCGTGGTGGACGCTCATAAAAGGCATACTTTTACTGGCTGCCCGACGCCCATTCCTCAAACTGGCGAACCTTATCTCATTCAAGAACAGCTTCGCTTTGGGCGTGGCGGTCGTTTTGGCTGGCGCTGTGATTCTATATGCGGGTCTGGCTTGATACCCCTCACCCCATCGCGAGAGGCCATCTTGTCCTGCGCGCGGCGGTGTCCAAGCCAGGAGTTCCCTATCGAGAGTGCGCGATAGATGGCGCAACCGCCGGACATCAGGCTCTAGGAACAAAGAGCCGAAGTGCTACCTCGACTGTGCCGCCGACTCCGACGCTTTCCAAAACACGCTAGACACTGCCGCTCAGCAGGTGCCCTGTCTTCACATAGATGAGGCAGCCCTCGTCGGACACGGGTGTGTGTTCGGATTGGTGCGGATTTCGGACCCAGCTCCCTTGCGGATAAACGCCATGTTCGTCCTTGAGCGTGCCTTCCAAGACTAAGATTTCTTCGCCGCCCCAATGAACGTGACGATGAAACTCGGTTCCGGGTTCCCAGCGCACAAGCGCGCAGTTCTCCGTCCCATGCATGTGGAGGAGAAGAACGCTCAAGCCCGGTGCGGAACCCGGCAGAAATGGTGTGCCGCGCGTGTCGATGACGATGTGTGCGCTGTCATCCGGTTCAAACTGGTGGAGCTTCACAAAGATCGTGCAACCGGCGACGCTAAAGGGCGTGTGTTTCGACCCGATCAGGTTGCGCACATAGGTGCCTGCAGGATAGTCGCCATGCTCATCGGAGAAGACACCGTCAAGGACGAGAAACTCTTCACCGCCGCGATGCTCGTGCGCGTCGAAATGGGAGTTTTCTGCATAGCGGACGATCGACGTCGCGCGGGCGACCTCGTCGCCAATGCGGTCCAGCATTTGCCGCTCAACCCCTGCCATTAGCGAGGGGCTCCAGGCAATGTCTCCCGGCCTCACGACCACGGATTGACTGAAATCGGAACGAATTTGCATGAGGTTCTCTAAGAGGTCGGGCTCGACGTAAAAGTTCGAGCGCTCTAAGCCCATGCCGGAGCCGCGGTGACCCCTCGTCTAATAAGCCAATCCTATGAGAATAGAAGAGACTGGGGTCAAATATCGCCCGAACGCCCTCCCCGCATCGTCCGCAAACATTCTCCGATCAACGACACGAAGGGCCGGCCCGGCCCGCGCCTATCCGTCTCTTTGAACTGACCACGCGGTAGCGACCTTAACGGAACAACCGGTTGCTTCGATGCACTGTAGTTCTAATCGCGCAACAAGCGTATTGCAGAGAGTGTATTGCTCAAGAAAAAGGCGATGCTGACTAACGGCTCACGGCGGGGATGTACCGCAGGCGTCTTGAGTTTCGCAGCCCCACAAAGAGGTGGGAAGTCAGTCATACGCCTAGACATATCCCGCGGAGTGACTCAGGAGGGATGCGCGGGAACGACACTCAGCGAATGATATTTCGGGGCAGGTTGCGCGCGGCCGTGGTCTAGTTGCAAGACTGTTCGCGCTGATCGCACATTTGCTGTAGGCGCCCTGTGGACGTGACAGCGAATGAGCCTCTTATCAACTTTCGCTATAGAACTGACATGCCAAGCCCGACGTCGCTTCCAGCAACCCCCTTACCACTGTCATGAACATCCGCAGCGAAGAGTCTGGAGACGAGGATGCGATTGATCGCGTGACGGAGGCGGCGTTTGCAGCCGTCTCTCACAGCAATCATGCCGAGGCGCTGATTGTCCGTGCACTGCGTGATGCAGGCGATCTGACTGTCTCTCTTGTTGCGGATGTGGACGGTGAGATCGTCGCCCACATCGCATTCTCCCCTGTCGCTATTGGCGGGCGGTATGATGGCTGGTTTGGACTCGGCCCTCTTTCCGTCCAGCCGGACAAGCAACGCGACGGCATTGGCAGCGCACTCGTCTTGCAAGGCCTTGCCCGGTTGCGGGCACGCGGGGCCAAGGGCTGCGCACTTCTCGGACACCCAGACTTCTATCGTCGCCTCGGCTTTAGGAGCGACAGCGGGCTCCACTACGGGGATTTGCCCGCGCACTTGATCCAACATCTCGTCTTCGACGGCGCATCACCTTCAGGCGAGCTCATATACACCCCAGCCTTCGATCTGGCAGGGTAAGTGGCACGTCGCACGTGTCTAACGCTGCGGGAAGTTCGGCCGGTCTTCGTTATAGTTCTCAGCTAGGTAATCGAGAATGACCGCGCGGTCGGGATCCTTGATATCAACCATGCCCTGCTCTTCGGTCATCCACGTCAACGCGTCATCCCAACGCTTCCGTGTCTTGCCCTGTTGAACGATGATCATTTCCGAATGGCAGGGCGTGCAATAGGCATGTGTTTTCTCAACACCGGGTGCATCGACGAGAAGACCGAAATCCTGTTTCGTCTGTCCTTGCGCTTCCGATGCATCAGCCTCCGCCGCGGCAAGTTCGGGGTCAATACCAATCGGCAGCGGCTCCGCGCTATTTTGATTGAGATACGCGATGAGGTTCGCCCGACCCGTGCGATCCTCAATGCCGGGGACAACCATCCGCGTTCCAGGGACCACGCCAGCCGGATGGGCAAGAAACTCATCAAGCCTTCCGAGCTCCCAAGTGCCGCCGAACTCTTTCAGGGCCTCGCTATAGGCGTAGCCATCCACACTCGCGACAGGACGGTTGATAACGCCCCAAAGATTGGGCCCAAACAGCGTCGGCCCACCCTCGTCGATACTGTGGCAACCACGGCAGGATGCGAAGACCGCCTCCCCCATTGCGGGGTTGGCCTTGTCGAGGCGATCGTCCAAAGACTGCGCATGCGCGATGCTCAGCACAACGACCGTGACAGCCAAACCCATGCCCGTAACTTGCAAAACATCACGCCACATTGACGGCCACTCGATGCACAGAGTTGTTCAAATAGCCCTTTGGATTCCATGCAATGCCAAAAGGCTGGCTCGCCCCTTCGCTATCGGTCGCGCGCGCCCAAATCTCATAGTACCCGGCTTGGGTAAATGAGACAGTCTGCTTCCAATTCTGCCACGCTCCAAAATTAGCGGGCGGAGCAAGATCGGCCGGCCGCCAGCTCGCGCCGAAATCAATCGAGATCTCCACCGCAGCGATGGTGCGATCTCCGGACCATGCATGCCCGCGCACATCGACCGACGTGCCAGCGACATCCGACTTCGTCGCCGGATTGGTGATCAACGATTTGACGGGCATCCGCTCGATAATTTCGAAGTCTGCCTTAGGCACGTCTTGGCCGGGCGCTACCGGATAGCGCGGCACGCGGTAAGAAGTTCCGCCCATCTTCGGTCCATCATGAACCACATCGCGGAGCCAGATGCGCGTCAGCCATTTCTGTGAGCACGATCCCGGCCAGCCCGCCACCACAAGACGCAAAGGTCGGCCGTTCAACACCGGAATCTCGGTGTCGTTCATCTCGAAGGCGATAAGCACGTCTTCGGCCATGGCCTTTTCGATCGTAAGGCCCCGGGATATCGGCAGTCTGTCTGGGTCACCCGACAAATGCGGGTCCGCTCCCTCATGTGCCGTGTAGATGACACCTTCTTTGACGCCGGCTTTTTTGAGCACGTCACGCAATCTTACGCCCGTGAAATAGGCGCAGCCTACGGCGCCATAGGTCCACTGATTGCCACCTGGCGGGTGGCTGAAAAAGTACCTGCCGTTGCCGCCGCATTCGATCACGAGTGCCAGCTTCACGACCTCGAACCCGGTCTTGAGATCGTCGATCGTGAGCTTGAGGGGATTTTCGACCAGCCCGTCGATGGTCAGCTCCCACCCATCTGCGTCTGTCTCGCGCGGCATCGCACCGTTGTTCCGCACGAAGAAGCGCGCATTGGAGGTGATGGGCTCATCGAGAAGATGAGGCGATGTCTCCGCGTTGATCGGCCGATCATTCAGAAGGACCAATCCGTCCTTCCCCTTCAACAAATCGGACTCTGCCAAGGCGATGGGAACGAGCCCTGCGGGCATCGTGCGGTGAAACGGGATTGCCGTGCCAAGCATCGCACCCATCGTGGCAAGTCCCGCGCCGCGCAAAAACCCCCGACGATCTGGATGGGAGACGCGGCCGAAGACGGTGCGATCCGCACCTTCTGGATCTTCCGCGAAATATGAGAATAGACCCTTGCCAGCGGTTGGCCGTTCGGCTGTCATCGTGTTCTCCTACGCTCAGACACTAAGCATGCCGCGAACACATGACAAAGTAATAGGCGATGTGAACTTCCCAGATAACATCTGTCCGTGACGCTGCCGACCCGCTGCCAGCGCCCCCTCAGAAGCGGTTGCGCACGTTGCGGGGGGCGCCTGCCCGATCCCGCCCGCCGACCCGCTGCGGACCGCCCACGAGCCAAGTTATGTGCCTGTCATCGCCCGCATCAGCGTCGGCACCGGACCGCTCAATAGCGTTCCGTAGTGGCTGCGAGGGCCTCGATTGCGAACCGTTCGTCTGCGCAGGCGTCGCATCTGCCGCGATCGACGGCGCATGGTTTGGCGTTTCCACCGCGCGCGGTTCTACGTTAGTGGACTGTACCCTTGCCGACTCAACTCTTGCCAGCTCAACTCTTGGCGCCTGAACCCTCGGCGCCTGAACCCTTGGCGCCTTCAACTTCGGCCTATCTAATATGTGCCGCTTGGGCTCGGTGGGCGCCAGCACGCGCCGGGGTTCGACCTGAACGGAGACGCTCGCCTCTTCATGTTCCGGCACTTGGGAACTTGGCCGCTCCAAGTGTTCGGACACCGGCTGAGCAGCGGCCTGGCGGTGGGCGCCATGCCCCACCGTCCAAATCAGCGGTCGCTCAATGTCGTACGGCAAGACGGTGTTTGAGTCTCCTTCGGCCTCTTCAATCTGGTCGGCGGTGAGGTTGCGAACATCAGCAAGGCTCGCGCCGCACAGATTGGTTGTCTTGAGGTTGGCGCCTGCCAGATCGGCGCTGTCCAACTGCGCCCCGGACAGTTCCGCGCCTGTCAGGTCGACGCCTTCGAGCCGCGCGCCCCTCAAATCGGCATTCGTCAGATCCGCACCGCGCATATCCGCCCTGATGAGGGTCGCAAAATAGAAGGATGCATCGCACAATTGCGCGCGCGAAAGGTTGATCGGACCGCCATTGATGGGGCCCATCTGACGATCGCCAATGCTCAGAGAAATACCGCTAAGGTCGGGAACAACTGAAGGGTTCTCGGAGCGCCAGGCGTTCCAAATGCGCGGTCCTTGGCGCAATATCTCGACGTGTTCTGAATTTGTCATTTCACTGCCATTGGTACTACGAGAGCAGCCGCGCATTCAACGCGACAAAACGTGTTGCACTGCGACATGATCTAGCAGGCAATTGTGACAGGCATCTCGCAGACCGCCAGTTGTCCACAATCGTTCTCTCAAGACGGCGCATTGCCAAACCCTGGGTTAAATCAGTAGTCGTGAGGCACGCGGAGCACATCTTTACGCACGATCCGGCCCGACTAGCAGTCTAGTCTTTCCCGTGGCGCGGCGCATCTCCGTTGCCGATTTAGGTCTTCTTGCGATTGCGTCGAGCGAGGACGTTGACAACCTCGACGCCTGCGGAGAAGGCCATGGCAAAGTAAATATAGCCCCGCGGAATGTGGAAGTGGAACGCGTCCGCAACGAGCGCGGCGCCGATTAGCAGCAAGAATGACAGGGCCAGCATTTTCGTTGTCGGATGGCGCTCGATGAATGTCGAAACGGGCCCCGAGGCCACATACATGACGGCTATGGCGACCACTACAGCGGCAATCATGACCTCGACATGGTCGGCCATACCCACGGCGGTGATGATCGAGTCGACGGAAAAGACAAGATCAATGACGGCAATCTGAACAATCGCAGCTGTCATCGAGGTGATCATTGGCCCGGACCCGCTGCCATGGTCCTCACCTTCGATCCCGTCGTGAATTTCCCGTGTGCCCTTCACTAAGAGAAAGAGCCCGCCGGCGAGGAGAATGAGGTCGCGCCACGAAAAACTATACTCACCGAATGTGAATATCGGCGTGGTCATGTGAATGAACCAAGTGATGAATCCCAGCATAATCACGCGAAAGATCAAGGCCAGTGACAGGCCGATGCGCCGTGCCATGACCTGCTGCTCCTGCGGCAAGCGCGACACCATCACCGAGATGAACACGACATTGTCGATGCCGAGCACAATCTCCATTGCGCTCAAAGCAAGAAAGCTCGCCCAGATATGAGGATCAGTCAGAAATTCAACGAACGTCATGAAAATCGATTTGGCGTTTGAATTGCTACTCTATAGACGCTCATACCGCATGAGCCCCAGCATGGTCCATTGCCTGATGGGGAATGCTCACCTGAAACGGCAGAGCGACCGGGTCAGGCCTAGCCCCGTGAAATAGGCAGCACTCGCAACCAGCGCGACCTTGATCCAGGGGCCTGATGGAAACGGGTGCGCGACGGCGATCGCGGCCGCAACACCCCAAATGACCACGAAGACACCTGTCAGAACCCGGAGACGTGCGACCCGGAACGGATGGACGCACAGGATCGGAATGAAGGTGAGAAGCACCAATCCGGCAACCAAGGCAAGCGCCCCATAAGGCGGCAGACCGAGTGCGAACAGATAGAGCAGAACGACATTCCAGATACATGGAAAGCCCACGAAATAGCCCTCAGCCGTTTTGCTATCCATGTCGGACACATGGAAAAGGCCGGACAGGAGGATGGCGCTTGCCGCCGGAATTCGCGCCCCTTCTGGGAGAAGCGGGGTCTCGGTCAGCACGAAGGCTGGAATTGCAACATAAGTGAGATAGTCGACGATCAGATCGAGCCGTTCACCGCTAACACTCGGCAACACGCCCTTGACGTTGTACCGGCGCGCAAGCGGCCCATCGATCGCATCGACGAAAAGCGCAAGTCCGAGCCAAACAAACATCTGCCGCCAATTCCCGGCATGGGCGGCACGCAAGGCGAAGAGCGCAAGCACAGCTCCGCTCGCGGTGAGAATATGGATCGATGCGGCCCGGACCTGGCCGTTCATGGTGTGAAAAGGGTCTGCGTCAAAACCAAGTCCTTGAATGCAACTGAGGCGTCGGCGCGCCTCAGAGTATCACGCCCTGGTGGCGAGGACCCTGCGGGCCCGCACTGGGCCGAATTACAACGCTTGGAACGAGAAAAGGCCAGCGGTCAAACCGATAGGCCTTCGCTGTTTTGCACCGGACCCTGCACGCCAAATAAAGTGCCGCCGCCCTGGACAGGAGCGGCGGCGGGTCGGCGATAGGGATCGTTTTCGCTTGTTGCGTCGAGGCTACCAATCCACCTGAGCGCGAAGGCCTACACCGGTGATATCGGCTCCGTTGTTCGCACCACCGGAGATTTCAGACTGGCTGACCTGCAGCTTCATGGCCGTATGGTCAGTCATCCACCAGTTCAACCCGACGAGCCACGTCTTCTGCTCACCACAGTCCGTGCACATCACGGCATTCCGGGTGGTGGAGGCATTGAATGCAGCAGCTCCATCGCTCAGATCGATCGTATCGTAACGACCAGAGAGCTCCCAGGCGCCCCAACCGCCGCTGCCACCCGAAACTGGGTTCTTGACCTTAACGCGGCCAAAATTACCAGTATCGGCTTTATAGTTGCGCATGTCGTCAGTGAGGAACAGGCTCGCATCCACATACCAGCCCGCATAAGTGGGGCTGACACTGCTGATCGTCACCGGCACATCGGTTTCGAGCTGAGCGTACTCGCCCTGCAACGAAAAGCGGTTCCAAACGAAGGCACCTTCGAGAACGAAGAGGTCGTCGTCGGCACCGATCCGTGGCGTCGCAACGAAGCGGTCAGCAAGGTGCAAGTCGGCGCCGCGGGCGCGGTAGCGGAATAGATCCGCAGCACCGGTATCCTCGAGTGTTCCGGCATTGCGATGACGATAGCTCGCACCGAGGTGCACCACTGTCGTGTCGTTGTTGATCGGTGCAATCGTACCGCGCACCGAAGCTGCCGTCGTATCGTCGAAGAAGGTCTCCTGATCGCCCGGTGTGGCACCATAGTAGCCGGTCTGGAACGACCAATGCTCGTCACCGACCCATACGCCGGCACCGATCCGGCGGTCGAGCTCGAAGGCCTCTACGAAGGAGGCGCGCTCCAAGAAAGTGATGAAGCGCGAACTGGTCATCTCTTCAAGCGAGTTGGCGACAAAGTGGTTGCCGAGGATGATCTCCGACTTTTTCCACGGGGCCCAGTTGGCATAAGCGAGATACGCATCCTTGATCGAGGCCTCATTCCCGGCGAAATCCACTTCGAACTTGTACTTCCAGTCGTAGTAGACGACGCCTTCCACACCGATACGGGCTCGGCGTAGCTCGATCGCGTTGATGTCACTCTCACCCGTAATCCGCTGATCCTGATCGATGCTGCCATAATCAAGATTAAGGCGGCCACGAACCTTGAACTTGAACTTGCCGTCGCCGCTGGATAGCTCAGGCGCGCCTTTCCATTTGACCTTGAGGTCCAGATCGCTACCGCCGGCATCCGCGGAAGCCTTAGCCGACGCAGCCGTGGCGTTCGCCTCATCAATCTGTCTTTGCAGGTCGTTCATTTGCGCCTGCATGGCCTTCAATTGAGCTTGAAGCTGCTGAGTCGTCTGCGCTGCTGCTGGCGTAGCTCCAACCGCAAGAAGCCCCAAGACGCTGGTGCCGGCAAGCAAATAGAGACTAGTCTTCCGAAGTCCCCCGATCATGACCCTGTTCTCCACTCTGCTAGAGTTAAGTGTTTCGTCTGCGTTGTTGAGGGGCTCTGTCGGTCCCTCTTGAATTCGTTGGAATGCACCCCCGCAAACCATGCGTACCGTTTTATTTGCTGACCAATGACGTCTGTATGACAGCTTGGCGACGGCGACCATTTCGGCCCGTTACTGTTGCAGATCAGACACGGCCCTTTGTTATCAGCGACCAACACTGTTCGGACCTCGTCTCGCCATAACGTTGCAAGCTATTGATTAGTCGTTTTATTTTGGGAGCAGCTGGT
>Ga0316193_10002352_pt1 | contig 13285 bp, 10 predicted proteins | sample MerIslsedime2_MG_FD_207735 | JGI IMG/M metagenome (GOLD analysis project Ga0316193, IMG submission 207735) | Coastal sediment microbial communities from Maine, United States - Merrow Island sediment 2 | ecosystem: Environmental > Aquatic > Marine > Coastal > Sediment | place: USA: Maine...
GTCGATTATTCATCTGGCAATTTGGACACACGAGACGCTCACGCCAATTCGGCTGCAAAACGCCATTAGGCAGGCGCTGACCACCTGATTGCATATCAACAAGCAATGGCACTGTATTATCGCAAATCATACAACGACCATTTATGAAAAATTCCTCTCCTTCGGCAGATTTGAGAAGCGATCTTTCGGTATCGATAACAGCTTTCACTGCTGAGCCGTTAATCAAACGCTCGAATTGAACTCGATTCTCTATCACCCCTATCGGGACAAGCTGCGTACGATTTTTATTTTCAATATTCGAACCAGGACTTGAATTATATAAACTTAATGGGTAACTTGCCGGGTTAACCGGTATATCCAGATCCAAAAGAATGTTAGCCAGTATCTCCGACGCGGCGGTTGCACCCCAATGCTGATCAGCAAACACCAAACCATTTTCGCTGATTCGCTGCCACATGGTTTTATCCCGATAGATTTTTACAATCGCATTGGAAAATTCCTTTGCTCCATCAGCTATAACTATATTTTCCCCGTCAGCAAGCAACATACCTTCAGCTGCAAGTGGCGTTACCACAACAGGCAAGCCAACGGCCATAGCTGAACCAATTTTACCCTTGATTCCCGCGCCATAACGCAATGGTGCAACCGAGACACGAATTTTGTCCAGCAATGATGCCAAATCCTCAACAAAACCTGTAATGATAATATCTTCCGATGCCAGTGTCTGAATTTCTGCTGGCGGCTTGCTCCCAACCGCATAGAATCGAACTCCTGGAAGGGACTTTCTAAGCAAGGGCATTACTTCCCTGGTAAAATATTGCACCGCATCCACATTGGGAGCGTGTTGATAGCTACCTACAAAAACAATATCCTTTCGCTCCTCATATGTCGTGCTCGTCCCTCGAATATTCATAACCAATGGAAACACATGAAGCTGTGCGCCAGAGAGTATCGGCTGCAGAATTTCCTGTTCAGTCGTGCTGTGTACAATAGTTGAGTCTACGGATTGAATAGCCGAAAGTTCGCGTTGCTTCATTTCAATTGCAGCTTTTTGTTTCCTGTTATCATTTTTAAGCTCGGCTTCCCGTGTCATACGCAAGTAATGCAGGTCAATGGTATGGTACAGAATTTTTGCTTTTGAACTGTGTTTGCGGATACTTTTCAAATTGTGCTCGACAACACCGGGTCTGAACAAAAACACCAGGTCGTAACGCTCTCCATGCTCTTTCAAATGTTGTTCTACCGTTGTTACGTATGGAGCATAGAGCACTTCGATACCGGTTCTCTGTAGCAGAGCGGTGTAACCAGGCATATAAAGAAAGTTATCTTCAGGAATAAATGTTACTTGGAACTCCATCTCCCTTAGCAGCAGCAAAAGGTTATAAACAGTTACTGATCCAGCATCCTGATCAGGCGTCGGTGTACAGTGATCAATCACCAAAACACGGCGATTTGCTCGCCGATCCTTGGCGTTATCTACATCTTCCCCCGGAACCTGGTGAGCTTGCAGTCGCTTCTTCCAACGCTCGAACAGTTTAATGCTGTTCTCGACCTGATAAGCTTTCGTACCCTGAGATATATCTGTGCCAGATGAAATCCCCTCATGGTGAATTATCGTTGAGAACGGCTGATAAATAACTCTGTAGCCTTTTTCACGCAGTTTGAGCGCAAGATCCGAGTCTTCACAGTAGGCAGGCAAGTAGTATTCATCAAAACCACCCAGGTCTTCAAACAAGACTTTAGGCACCATAATTGACGCACCGGAACAATAATCGACTTCACGTGCGTAGTTGTAAATCGGCAAAGATGGATCCTGAAACCGGCCAAAGTTCCATGCACTGCCATCCTGCCAGATAATCCCGCCAGCCTCCTGCAGTCTTCCGTCAGGGTAGATCAACCTGGAACCTGCCAGGCCCGTACCGGGAAACTCGTAAAAAGTGCGCAATAATTCGTCTAACCAACCTGGTGTTACTTCCGTATCATTGTTAAGAAAGTATAAATACTGACCTTTAGCTTCTTTCGCCCCCTTATTGCATGAACGGATAAATCCCAGATTATTTTTGTTACGTATCAATCTCACACCATCGATATCAACAAGCACATCTGCAGACCCATCGGTAGACTGGTCATCAACTACAATCACCTCAAATGTCGCTTGAGGGGGGTTTTCCACAATCGATTCCAAACACTGAACCGTGTATTCAAGTTTTCCATAAACCGGAATTATGACCGAAACGACTGGCTCATCACTGGTTTGTGCAGCAAGAGCGGGCAATGCCGCGCCCGGGGTATATTTGGATACTTCTTTAGATACAGCCTGGTAGCGCTTGTCTGTCGGAGTGCGAAACACTGGGATAGTAGATGAATGGTTCCCACTTGCCAGGAGCATTGAAGGAAAATGTTTGGCAATCCATCGCCGGTGTGCTGCTTTTGTCTGGTAGCTTAATGGTAAGGCCTGGTAACCACGTTTCGAAGTTCTCAGACAACCTCTGAGATAACGTCTGGCCTGTCGTTCTGGTGATGCCAGCCAACGCTTTCCCTCTCGCAAGGGCAAGGTTAACCGCCATGAGCTACTACCAGTGATATTTAGAAAATTGGCCCGCGCCCTTTTCAACTCGGCATCGAGTCGCAGCGCCCATTCACCTCGCTTTACTGCCTCCTCAGTGAGGCCTGCGACCTGTTTATCCCGGTCGGTTAGTTCTTGCTTAATGACTGCGACCTTTGCATCCCGGTCGGTTAGTTCTTGCTTGAGGGTTGCGATCTGTTCATCCCGGTCGGAAACTTCTTTTTCCAACGTCTTCGCCCACCTGGCGAAGCCAACATAGTGCTTGACCAGATCTGTTTTATCCGGATAGACAATTGACATCCCCAGTAACGGCAAATTACTTTCTGACAAGCTACAGACAGCCAGAAAATACTCAGGGTCAACACATTCTCCAGATGATCGCCTCAACTCTTTACCATCATCATGCCACGCAGTGTAACTACTATGCCGCCCTGACAATGGACGTAACAGAGACCCTATCTGTAATCGTTGACCATAGTACGCCACAACCGGGAACTGATGTTTAAGCAAATCGTCAAACTCGCTAAAATCAAGCTCTTTCACATGAAAGTCATTAACTTCACCACTTTCTTCAGAATATACCGGTCTATTTGGTGATGAGATGATTAAACTACCATCCGCCCTCAATACCCGCCGTAACTCGGCAATCATTTCGGTTTGTTCCGCCAGATGCTCTACCGTTTCAAACGAAACAACAACATCGAATGAATCATCTTCAAAATCAAGTTTCGTGACATTTCCCTGCTGAAATACCAGGTTGCTGGTTGCATATGAATCTGAGGCATGCGCAATTACTTCGTCAGATATATCTACACCGACTACTGATTTCGCAACAGTTGCTAACATTGATGATCCGTATCCTTCACCACAAGCGACATCAAGAATATCTTTATCTTTACTTGATTCAAGGGCAACCGCGTAACGGTGATAATGCTCAAGACGAATTTTCCCTTTTTCGCTGGGCATATACCGCTCACCGGTCCACTCAAGCTTGTCAGCCATCTCCGCCTCTAACGTTTTCATTTTCACTAACGCGCCTCAATAGCCAGTCCGGCCGGATATTCAATACAATGAAACGTTACTGCATTAAACCCGGCTTGTAACACATACTTCCAGACATCAACACCAAACTCCAGTATGCACAAGGTAATCGCCCTGTGACTCCTTTTCGTGCCGGGACAGCTGCCAATCCTTGATGAATTGTTCCCACAATACCGGGGTCAGACTAAAACCGGTCCCGCCACACACACTGCAAATCATTATTCCACTACCAACATTTCAATATTTTTCATCGGGACACCTATAAGCCCGTGACAGATGGAGCTCGAGTGGACTTTAACAATCAGTGCGTCGTGGACCCAATGGTAGTGCACATGGTCTTCCTGGGCCCCCTCAGCTATAGCAACGGCTATACTGTAGTCACCGTTGGGCAATACAGGCATACGGAACCGGAACTTCGCGGAAAAATCCTTGCCAGCAGATATTGAAATACCTTTGTTCATGTGTGTAATATAGGTGTTATCACCAAACACGGTCTGACCCAAACGGTCTTTTAAATAAAATCCAACTATTGGATTCCTCAATCCTGTAATTGCACTACACTCGACAACCAAAGTAACCATTTCGCCACCTACAACCCAGGACAGCTTATGTCCTTGCTCGTCCTCGAGGCTTACCAGGGTAACAACAGCTCCTTTCTTCCCGAAAGATTCACCCGCAGGGTTAAATTCAACCAGTTCAATATCATTCCTGAGATTTGTCCCGTTTATATATTCCAGGCGCATGTCCCTGTAATCTTCATCTCCAGCAACGCGGGGGACTTCATTATCCAATACAGCCTGTTTTTCGACATCACTATCGCCATCAAACAGTGATGCGAGGTAGGCCTCGGAAACCTGTTTTGGAGATCCGGAAAGTTTTTCAGCACCATTGTGGATCCAGACAGCCCGATTACAGAGGCTGGTAATGGCACCGATGTCGTGACTCACAAAGAGCACTGACCCCTTTTTCATGAAAGCGCGGAGAAATCGCATACATTTTTGAACAAAGCGCGCATCTCCAACAGCAAGAGCCTCATCAATCACAAGTATATCAGCATCAATATGTGCGATAACCGCAAATGCCAATCTTAAAACCATCCCACTTGAATAAGTCTTAACAGGTTGCTCTATAAACTCACCGATATCCGCAAAGTCGGCTATCTTGTCGAAACGTTCATCCATCTCTTTGGTTCCAAGCCCCAGGATGGCTCCGTACATGTACACGTTCTCCCGACCGGTAAACTCCGGATTAAATCCTGAACCGAGTTCCAATAGAGCTGCAATACGACCATGTACAGCAACGTCACCACTCGTCGGAGCAAGCGTTCCACAGATAATCTGTAACAACGTGGATTTCCCCGAACCATTCCGCCCGATAATACCAACAGTTTCTCCTTTCTTTACCTCAAACGACAGATCCCTTAACGCCCAGAATTCCCGGAAATATTGCTTGGGTGAATAATTAAGCAGCCGACTGGCGCGAGGCAATACGAACTGCTTGAGCCGGTCGCGCGGAGTGTCGTAAATGTGGTAACACTTGGAGACATTCTCCACCCGTATAGCAAATTCGTCACTTGTATACGGTGGGGACTCGCTTTGATTTCCGTTCGTGCTTCGGCGCAATTCAGAGGACATCAGCAAAACCCTTGCGCGTCTTCTGAAACCACCAGAAGCCGGCCCAGGCAAATGCAAAGGCTGCTGCGGTATAGAGGGCAAGTCCCGACCAGTTGGGGTACTGCCCATATACCAGTACCGCACGCGCCTGTCCTATAATAAAGGTAAGCGGGTTAGCCAACAGCCAGGGCCGAAATGCTTCTGGCAACGCCGCTATGGGGTAGAAAATCGGAGAAAGAAAAAGCAAGATTGTGGAGAGGATCCCGACCATTTGCCCCACGTCACGCACAAAAACACCCAGTGAAGCAAGCATCCAGGCGAAACCCAGGGTGGCAATGGCAAGCGGCATCAGAATAAGCGGAAAAAACAATGCCGTTGCCTGCAAAAAACCGTTGGATAGCAGAAACGCCACCAGCAGGACGACGAGGCTGATTAGCGTGTGAAAAAGCGCTGCACCCAGACTGGTTACCGGCAGGAGTTCCAGCGGGAAGACGACTTTCTTGACGTAGTTAACATTGCTCAGCATTAGCCCCGGCGCGCGGTTGATCACTTCGGCGAACAATCCATGGATAATCATACCGACGAACAACACCACGGCAAACTGGGCTTTGCTCTCTTCAACACCCACATTCCATCGAGTTTTGAAGACAACGGAGAAAACAAAAGTGTAGACGGCGAGCATCAGCAGGGGATTAAAGAATGACCATGCCAGGCCCATAACCGAACCGCGATACCTGCCAACCACTTCGCGTTTGGTGAGTTGCCATAGAAGCCCCCGGTTTTGTCTGAGGCTACGAATCAGATCAGCCAGGCTGCCAGGGTGTGAATGGGCAATATTCATAGTGTTGTATCAGCGTGTTTCCAGACTTGTGCTAGGAGTTCATTATGCGGCAGCGGGCGCCAGTGAATTCCTGCCCCATTGACTTCAGGAAGTAGAACGCTTCCCTCACAAACAAAACCCGCCAGCAGTTTCGGTTGTCAACCCACCCTGTTATACACATCTTCAAACCGCACAATATCATCCTCTCCGAGGTAACTCCCCGACTGCACCTCGATAATTTCAAGCGGGATGGTGCCCGGGTTTTCGAGACGGTGATTTGTACCTATCGGGATATAGGTGGATTCGTTCTCGGAAAGCATAAAGACATCCTCACCGCGCGTTACCCGCGCCGCTCCTGACACGACAATCCAGTGTTCCGCGCGATGATGATGCATCTGCAATGATAGTTTCGCACCGGGTTTTACGGTAAGCCGCTTTACCTGGTAGCGGGTTCCGTGATCGATACCTTCATAGTCACCCCAGGGACGGTATACGCGGCGGTGGAAGCGATGCTCTTCCCTGCCTAATTCCTTCAATTTATTAACGATCGCCTTGACGTCCTGGCACGTGTTCTTGTCTGCAACAAGTACCGCGTCTGCCGTTTCGACGACGATCACGTCATCCAGGCCAACTGCGGCGACAAAGCGGTTTTCTGCCATGAACAGGGAGTTTCTGGTGTTGTGCGTCAACACATCACCCCTGGCAACATTGCCTTCATCATCCTGCTTGGATACTTCCCAGATGGATGACCATGAGCCGACATCTGACCAGGATGTCTGCAGCGGAACAACTGCCGCACGATCCGTTTTTTCCATTACCGCATAATCAATAGAATCGGAAGGAGAGGACAGAAAAGCATCCTTTTCTACACGCACAAAATCAACGTCCCTGCTGCCCTTCGCTACTGCCTGCTGGCAGGCCTTCAGAATATCCGGCTGCAAGTTGCCGACCTCTTCCAGCCAGCGATCCGCCCTCAGCAGAAAAATACCCGCATTCCAGTAATAGTCACCGGAGTCGACATAGTCCTGCGCGGTACCCTGGTCCGGTTTTTCGACAAAACGGTCAACCTTGAAGACGCCGGTCGAATCAATCTCTGCGCCACGATGTATATACCCATACCCTGTTTCCGGCTTGTCGGCGACCACGCCGAAGGTGACCAGGTAACCTTCCACGGCCAACTTGCCACCCTGCTCAACCGCAGCCGTAAACGCTTCGGGATCAGGAATGACATGATCGGCAGGCATGACGACCATCATTGCGTCCGGCTCTTTATCGACCAGGTAGAGTGCCGCTATGGTCAGCGCTGGGGCGGTATTGCGCCCTTCCGGTTCCAGCAGGATGGCTTCCGGCTCCTTGCCGAGCGCCCGGACCTGTTCCGCGACCAGGAATCTGTGTTCTTCATTACAGACAAAAACCGGGTTTCCAACAACAGCGCCAATGGAATCCAGTCTGGCGGCAGTATCCTGCAAAAGTGTCTGGTCCCCGAACAGGGGCAGTAGCGGCTTGGGATAGAATTCGCGGGAAACGGGCCACAGGCGACTGCCTGCCCCCCCGGTAAGGATAACTGGATAAAAATGCATGCCGACTGCTTGCCTTGCGTATTTTTCGGTGGCTGAAATCAGCCGCTAACAATACCCAATTCTCAACAACCAGTCAATGAAAAGCCAACAGCGCAGAGACTGTATCTTATTAAATTTAATGGTATTTTCAAACTCAGCTCAGGGTTTATGAGATTGCCGCGCTGCGTTTATGCCCTGCCCGTGGGTACTCGTGCCCTGCCCGTGGGTACTCGTGCCCTGCCCGTGGGTACTCGTGCCCTGCCCGTGGGTACTCGCGCCCTGAAGGATGGCGCAGCCATCCTGTATCAAAAACCAGTGAATATGCCTCTGCGAGGCCCTGCGTCTGGTACTACGTCCCTGTAAGCGCTGTAGTCACATCCGTGTCACCATCCGCCAGGCAGAGGCATAATCACTGATTTCTGTTTCAAGAAGGCCTCTGCCCGGGTGGTGGAAAACCGACCCGGCAGAGGCAAGGGTGGATATCGTTATTTACTGGTTTTGGGAACCGCCACCGTCATCCGGGAACGGTTCTGTTCAACAGTTTTGGCGCCGATACCATCAACAAGCGCCAGATCATCAACCTGTTCGAAAGGCCCGTGCTCCTGGCGGTAACGAACAATGGCCATCGCTTTCTGGGGACCTACACCCACCAGATCTTCCACCAGGGCATCGGAATCGGCGGTATTGATATTGAGAACCACCTCTGACATGGCAGCCAGCGGCATGCACAACAGCCAGACTGCCAGTAAATTGCGTACTAGTTTCATAACTTCCTCCTTGAAGCGTTATTGAACAGTACGCTGGTTACCCGAATTGTTGTTTACAGACTCGCTGTGAATACATCCCTGTAAGCTCGATGGCCGCATCCCTGCGGCCGACGGTCTGTAAACAACAATTCGGGTAACCAACGTACGCATTAGCAACATACCGGTTTTTTATCCATGCATCCGGTAGTAGTTCCGATAACACATCGAAACTGAGCGCATCATACCTTTGTGATTTGATATCGAATATAGCGATTTTCTGATTCTAATGTAGGATATTTCTTACACTTGTAATCTATTTCTTACAGCCTGATTTTACAGCGTCAAATGACTGATTCCAGTTCCCGGTTAATATCCGCCAGCACGGCGACAGGATCTGCAGCCTGGGTAATCGGCCGCCCCATGACGAGGTAGTCGGAGCCCTGTCGAATTGCGTCAGCCGGTGTCAGTACACGCGTCTGATCATCCAGCGCGGCGCCCTTCGGTCTGATACCAGGCGTTACCAGTTTAAACCCGTCACCCAGTTCTGCGCGCAACAACGCAGCTTCCCGCGGCGAGCACACCACACCATCCAGACCTGACGCCTTAGCTAACCCTGCCAGCCGCTTGACCTGCTCTTCCGGACTCGCTTTTATACCCAGTTCCTCGAGATCCTCGTCACCCATACTGGTCAGAACCGTCACGGCGATCAGCAGCGGGCGCTGCGGCCCCAGCCTCTCCAGCGCTGCCCGTGCAGCAGACATCATCTTGCTGCCACCGGAGGCGTGTACGTTGAGCATCCATACACCCAGCGCAGCTGCTGCCTCACAGGCGCGTGCTACTGTATTCGGAATGTCATGGTATTTGAGATCCAGGAATACGTCGTGTCCCTGCCTGACAAAATCCCGCACCAGGTCGGGCCCTTCCCGGGTAAACAGTTCCTTGCCGACTTTCAAGCGGCAACTTCCAGGCTGTAAGCGCTTAACAAATTCGCTGGCGCGTTGCCCGTCGGGAAAATCGAGCGCCACAATAACGCGCGGACCCTTGCCGTCGATTTCAGTCATTCTGAATTACCTGCCTTGATGGGCTTTACACTGCTCCAGCCCTGACACCCCGGGCATTGCCAGAATAGTTTACGGCTGGTAAATCCGCATTTCTCACATCGATAGCGGGCCTGCTGAACAAGCTGATCCTGCGCCTGCCGGTGGACAAGTTTCTTTTGGAAAAAGACCAGGTAACTGTGCCGCGCAACAAGCGCGCTCAAGTAATGTTCCCAACCTTTGACATCGTCCAGTCGGGTATAACAGGTCTGGATTGCACCTATCACTTCCGGCAGCAGGTCAGCGTTCTGCAGCTCTACCCGCTGATAAGTTGCTATTGCGGCGCGATAGTCCCCCCTGAGTTGCAAGACACTCCCCTTAAGCAAGGTTGCACGAACACAGTCCGGGTCTTCCCTTTGTGCAAGTTCTGCTTCCTCCAGCGCCCGATCAAATTCCTCTTTATCCAACGCGATTTCACCGAGCTCGCAATGATATTGCGCCAGACGCAGTTTCCACTGCCCGGAATCCAGGCCCACCAGTCGTTCCCCGACACCCAGGGCCTTGCCCCACTCCTTTTCCTGTTGATACAACTCGACCAGGTGCTGGCACACGTCCTGCTCATACTCCGAGCGATCGAGCAGGTTTTGAAAAAGTCGTTCGGCGCGGTCCAGCAAACCCGCCTTCTGAAAATCCCGGCCCAGTTCCAGTGTCGCCTGGGAACGCAGGGCTTCACTCAGTTTCGAGCGCGCAATAATATTCTGGTGTATCCGAATGGCACGATCCACCTCTCCCCGGCGTCTGAACAGACTGCCCAGTGCAAGGTGCAGTTCGACGGTGTCCGGATCAACTTCAACCATCTGTATAAGCACTTCGGTTGCCTTGTCGGGCTCTTCGTTGAGCAGATGGTTGAGCCCCCGCCCATAGGCCGAGTTTAATCTGGCACGGGCACTGGCCTTGCTTTTTTCAAAGCTGTACTGCGCCATCCACCAGCCGGATGCGGCTGCGACCGGTAACAAAAGCCAGAGCAGCGCTTGCATGATTAAAGCAGGATACGCGCCTGGTCAGCATCTCGCTGGGCGGTTCGCAGCCTTCTGTGCAAACTGCCAGCCTGCTGTTTCAGCCTGACGATGGTACCCAAACTGACCAGAACGCCCGTCACAGCACCTGCCGCCAGAGAAACGACAACAATCATCGACAAAGGGATATCACGGGAGCCAAAATAATAATTCAGCGCTACGGCTTGCGAATTCAGCACCGCAAAGGACAAACCGAGCACCACCAGAATAACCAGTAAAAGAAAACCCAACAGGCGCACCATTTCCGCCCCTCATGTGTAACGTATAGAAACGCAGATTATCTGTCCTTTGCCGGTTGGCGGCAAACACTTGAACAAAAAAAAGAGGCTGATTTCAAATCAGCCTCTTTTCGGTGTGGCGGAATCGCAGGAGCGGGCTTGTTTAGAACAGGCTACCCTCGCCAGCGGATGCAGTCGTGTTCTCGTCTGACACCGGAGCAGCATCAGCAGGGGCATCCTGGCGGGCATAAATATTCACCCGTTCCCGTAATTCCTTACCGGGTTTGAAATGAGGCACATATTTCGCCGCCAGAGCCACTGCATCGCCGGTTTTGGGATTGCGGCCCATACGGGGCGGCCGGTAATGCAGGGAAAAACTGCCAAAACCGCGGATCTCGATGCGATTACCCGTGGACAGTGACTGACTCATCTGCTCAATCAGGCTTTTTACCGCCAGTTCCACATCCTTATGGTTTAAATGACTGTGTTTAGCCGCAAGTACTTCGATTAACTCAGACTTTGTCATAATTCACTGTCCCCATTGGTTGCGGACAGCCGACCGGCCGCCCTTGCACCCTGTTCCCCAAGCATAGACCAATTTGTTGATTAGTCTCCACTATTTTCGAGTTGTTCCTTCAAAGCATCACCCAGCTTAGTGCCTGTCGCCGCTGTACTGCGGCCGTAATCCTTGACCGCGGCGGCCTCTTCTTCATTGTCCTTGGCCTTGATGGACAGCGCGATAGCGCGGGTTTTGCGATCCATGCCAACATACTTGGCCTCGATCTCCTGGCCCACGCTCAGCACGGTGCGGGCATCCTCTACCCGGTCACGTGCCAGTTCGGAAGCGCGCAGGATACCTTCTACGCCGTCACCGAGGTCCACAATCGCCGCTTTGGCGTCGACTTCCTTAATAACGCCCTTGATAATAGAACCTTTAGCGTTATCTGCTGAGAAATTAGAGAAGGGATCTTTCTCAAGCTGCTTGATACCTAAGGAAATTCGCTCACGTTCAGCGTCGACGGACAGAACCACGGCTTCCAGCTCCTCGCCCTTCTTGTATTTGCGGACGGCCTCTTCGCCGGTTTCGTTCCAGGAAATATCGGACAGGTGGATCAGCCCGTCGATACCGCCATCCAGGCCGATAAAGATACCGAAATCGGTAATGGACTTGATGGTGCCCTTGACGTGATCACCCTTGTTACGGGTGGCGCAGAATTCTTCCCAGGGATTGGCGTGAGCCTGCTTCATACCCAGCGAAATGCGGCGACGTTCTTCGTCGATATCCAGCACCACGACTTCGACCTCCTGGCCGATGTGCACCATCTTGCTGGGGTTGACGTTCTTGTTGGTCCAGTCCATTTCGGAAACGTGCACCAGCCCTTCCACACCGTCTTCGATTTCCACAAAGCAGCCGTAATCGGCAATATTGGTAACTGCACCGAACAGGCGTGTGCTTTCCGGGTAGCGGCGTGCCAGATCGGCCCACGGGTCCTGGCCCAGTTGCTTCAGGCCTAGAGAAACGCGGTTGCGTTCACGATCAAACTTGAGCACCTTGACATCGATCTCTTCACCCACTTCAACGATTTCGGATGGATGCCGGACACGCTTCCACGCCATGTCAGTAATATGCAGCAGACCATCGATACCACCCAGATCCACGAACACGCCGTAATCAGTAAGGTTCTTGACAATACCCTTGACCTGGGCGCCTTCCTGCAGGCCTTCCAGCAACTGCTCGCGCTCGGCACTGTATTCGGACTCGACCACGGCACGACGTGATACCACGACATTATTGCGGCGCTGGTCGAGTTTGATAATCTTGAACTCGAGTTCCTTGCCTTCCAGATACGCGGTATCACGTACCGGGCGCACGTCGACCAGCGAACCTGGCAGGAACGCACGGATGTCTTCTATATCGACGGTGAAACCACCTTTCACCTTACCGTTGATAACACCGGTAACAATTTCACCCTCTTCAGAGGCGCGTTCCAGACGTTTCCAGACTTCGGCACGCTTGGCTTTTTCACGCGACAACCGGGTCGCTCCAAAACCGTCTTCAACTGCATCCAGAGAAACCTCAACAGCGTCGCCGACGACGACTTCGACTTCACCCTGATTATTGTAAAACTGTTCGATAGGGATAACGCCTTCCGACTTGAGGCCAGCATTGACAATGACTGCGTCGGATTGGATATCAACAACAGTTCCAGTAACAATAGTGCCCGGACGCATTTCCTTGTTAACCAGGCTTTGTTCAAAGAGTTCAGCAAAACTTTCAGACATGGGTGAAATTTCCTTCCGCTGTATCGAGACAACGGCATCGTAAAATCCGCCCGACCAGTAATACAAGCTGGCGGCGGGTTGAGGTTAAAAGACCGGCGTCTCTGTGAGCTGCCGGACCAGACAGCCGTTGATTATAACTGTATATTCTTTGGAATTCACCGGTTTAGGTGATTTTTTAACAAGCTGCGAACAAGCTCGACTGTGGCGGGAATATCGAGATCACTGGTATCCACCAGCTCGGCGTCTGCGGCGGGGCGTAATGGCGCAACGGCGCGGTTGGCATCACGCTCATCACGTGCCTTTATATCTGCCAGAACATCCTCAAA
>Ga0316193_10002356_pt1 | contig 13277 bp, 8 predicted proteins | sample MerIslsedime2_MG_FD_207735 | JGI IMG/M metagenome (GOLD analysis project Ga0316193, IMG submission 207735) | Coastal sediment microbial communities from Maine, United States - Merrow Island sediment 2 | ecosystem: Environmental > Aquatic > Marine > Coastal > Sediment | place: USA: Maine...
CGCTCGACCACCTGACGGCGCCGAGGATCACGAAAGCTCCTGACGCCGCGGTCTTCGAAAACACCTCCTGGATCCTGTCTTCGACCCGGATAGCGCGCAGCAGGCTGATGACGGCGCCGGCCATGATCGATGCTAGGACAACAGTGGAGAGCATGTGGGCATCGTAGCAGGGGCAGGGGAGCAGGGGGCAGGGGAGAAAGGGACGGTGGTTGGGAGGTATGACAAAAATGATGGGCTCGTGCGTCTGAAGTATTGTGGATGCCGTGACTGACGATCTGCCGACGCTCCCGCCCGAGGTCGATACCCCCCTCCGTCGCGCCGACGAGGATTGGCGCGAAATCTTCGCTGACCTGGCTGAGGGCCGGCTGCAATCCCTCGACGAACTCTACGACGCCGCAGCGCGACAGCTCTACGGCCTGGCGTTGTGGCGAACCGGTTCGGAGGAGGACGCCGCCGACGTCGTGCAAGACGTGTTCGTACGGGTTGCCGAGCAGGGACCGCGCCTGGCCAGGATCAGAAACCCACGAGCGTGGCTGCTGACGGTCACCCACCGCGCCGCAATCGATGTCACACGTCGTCGAGGCCGACGCTCCACCGAGCCTCTTGAGGAATACTCCTTTCTCACTGCTGGCGACGACGGCGAGCGAATGCTGGACGCGGCCCAGGTTTCGACGTTGCTGGCCGGGTTGCCGGAAACACACCGGGATGTGATCTTCTTGAAACATTTCGCGGGGTGCACATTTGTCGAGATAGGCGAGATCGTCGGGGTGCCCAAATTCACCGCCGCGAGCCGGTATCGGAGTGGCATCGAAAAACTCAGAAAACTGATGGAGGGTGATCATGAAGCCCAATGAACGAGATCCTGCCGTCGACCGCCTGATGCGGGGGCTCGAGCCGCCGGCGCCACCGCCCGACCTTCGGTCGAGAGCGCTGGCGGCCGCGCGGAATAGCGTGGCCGATGCAACGACGTCCGATGTCTGGTCCACGATCTGGAACAACCGGGGGATCCGACTTGCGTGGGCGGGCGTTGCCGCTCTGCTCCTGGCCGGGCACGTTTTTCTTGTTCCCGCAAACGGCGCCCCATCAATTCGAGTAGACCCGTCTCTGGTTGCAGAAAACCGTGTCGATGAGTACGTCGTCGAGATGCTCCGGCCGGTCCGGATCTCAGCCGACGTCCAACCGATTTTTGGGTTGTTTGCTGCTGCAAATGGCCTGACCGAACTTGACCTGGAAGGGAATCCCTCATGAATCCAATCACAAACAAATCGAAGATGTGGCCCGTTGTCCTTGCGGCAGCAGTCATCGTCATCCTGGCAGGCTCACTCGGTGCCCGCCTGATCGCCCGAGACGGCGCGGTTGTCGTTCCCCAAGCGCCTGACGCCACGGTTCCAGCGCCGACAGCGTTCGAGGTGGCTGATCTCGAGGTGCCCTGTTGGACCTGTCCCTCAAACACGGACTGGCATTTACGTTTCCAGACCGACCTCGACTTGCTGGCTCCCCTCGGGACCGGTGACGCCAATGCCGCGGAGTGGTTCGCGCTCTTCGAAAAGAACGGCGGTCCGCGGTATGCCGAGGCCACCGCGGCCATGGAGCGACGGATCGAAAGGACGGATTGGGTTGGCAAAACACTGCCGCCTGACGATCCACTGCTGCTTGAAGCGGAACCGTGGTGCGACCAGGCAACCATGAGTTTCTACCCGGAGATATTCCCTCTGAATGGATACGCAACCAGGATCACGAATCTCCTGCTTCCGCTGAACATGGTTCGTTCGTGGGTGGCCCGCGGTCTGGCGGCCGAGAGCAGCGAAGCCGCGATGGCGGACTTCCGAAGGGCCATTCGGCTTGGCCGTCTGCTGCGGCAAGAAGATGTCGTTGTCATTAGCGATCTCGTGGGCTTGGCGTGCATCCATCTCGGGGCACGCGGAATCTACGAACGTTCTCTCGCAGACGGCGATCTCGAGTTGGCGCTCCTGGCGTCTGTGGTTCTTGGCGAGGTGGCGCCGCAGAGGCTCGGGACCAAACAGCACCTCACCTCGACCGATCTCATGGATTCTATGTGGCTCGACGACCGAGGAGAGATGCAATATCGGCTGCGACCCGGGACACTCGATTCCGTGATCGAAGCGGCCACGAGCTCGCCCGACCGTCGCTTTCGATGCGAAGCCATTGTCGGCCTCAACATTATTTTTGGCCTGGGAACGCCAGAGGAGAAGGGTCGGGCGTTCGAGGTCCTTGACGCGCTGGTGGACGATGCCGACCCGATGATCGCAGAAGGTGCCCGCTGGAGCCGTAATATGCCGACGGATGTCGAGCAGCTCAAAAAGTGGGTGGTGCCGCCGAACCAGAAGTAGACCACGCTTCGATTCTCATTCACTACACCGGGCGCAATTGCGTCCGGTTTTTTCGCCCCACCCCACCGGCAACACGGCAATACGGCTCAACGGCTGTACGGCTCAACAGTGAATAGATGGTGATTGGGGTCGGTGCCGTCTAGCCGTGGATGGGTGGGTGGGGGAACCCGTATAGCCGTATAGCCCGATTCGGACGGGAACGCGGACTCGGACGCGGGGAGTTCGTGGTAAACGAATCGGGCTTTTCGGTGCATCATGTAACCAGTGGACAACGACTCTGCGCTGGTGCGGCGGGCCATGGAAGGGGACCGGGAAGCGTTCTCGGACCTTGCTGCTGCGCATTGGCGGCGGTTGCTGGGGTTGGCGCGGTCGATTGTCGCGGATCTGGAGGCCGAAGACGTTGTGCAGGATGCGTTGCTCAAGGCGTGGAAAAAGCTCGGGTCGCTTCGCGAGCCAAGGGCCTTTTCCGCCTGGTTGACCCGCATCGTCGCCAATGCTGCGGTCGCCAGGGCAAGGAGATCACGGTTCTTCGAGCCGATCGATGGCGTTGCCGTCGCTGCCGTTGAGGCGCCGGTAGACGTTCGAATCGATGTCGGCAGGCTCCTTCGCGGTCTGCCCCCACGGCAACGAGCGGTGCTCCACCTGACCGCGGTAGAAGGCTACACGGACAGTGAAATTGCCGAGGCTCTGGGAATCAGTAGCTCATCGGTCCGCGTCCATCGGTTGCGTGCGCGGCGTCGCCTGGACGAGCTGAATCGGGGAGGTAAGAGCGATGAATGATCGTGATCGTGACCTGCCGCCGGAATTGGAAGTCCAGTGGCGGGATTGGGCGTCGACCGAACCCTCCATCGACGAGCGACAGCTCAGACGGAACTTGCTGGCGAGGATTCCTGACCGGAAGCCCCGGACACGATCTCGGCTGGTGCTCGTGGCGGCGGCGGCCTCGCTCCTGGCGGTGCTGATCGGCCTTGAAAATACCCGCCAGCCCCGACAACCAGTGATTACGGATGGTGAAATCGTCCACGAGACCGGGGCCAACGTGATCCTGGTGTTGCGCGAGGGAAGCGAGCCGATTTACATCGCGACCGAACCGCCGAATAGCCGCGTGGGAGAGTGAAAATGGTCCGTCTAGCAATGATGATGTTCACCATACTGATGGCGTTGGTTGTGGGAATCGCCTCCGCTTCGGACGATGTGCAGTGGGTCCGGGTCACCGCGCTCCTCGAACCGGGTTCCGGGGCGACCGTGCGCGCCGAGCAGACGATGGTCCCGGGTGGGGTCTACTCCTTAGCCGAGGTTGATCGCCGGGGGATGGATGCGATCGACAGAGAGATCTTGGAACGAACCGAATTCCTCAGTGGGCAGATGCGCGAAGTCGAAGAGGCAATGCGGCTCGCGACCCTCCTCGCCCGCCAGTACTATCTGCCGCTCGAGGTCGGTGAACCTTCGGTTCTGCCGGCCGTCGATCTGAACCCGCGCCTGGGAATTGTCATCACGCCGTTGCGTTTTGTCGGCGACCGAGCCGTTTGCAGGGTCCAATTCCTCGAACCGGAGGGTCCATCGGGCACATCCGAATTCAGTGGCGAGCCCATCACCCTGCAGCTCAAGGACGCGAGTCTGCAGGATCTTCTCAGGACGTTTTCGAAGCTCACGACCTATTCCGTCGAGATAGATCCTTCGATCGACCGAAAGGTCACCGTCGATCTGCACGATGTGCCCTGGGATCAGGCCCTCGATCTGATTCTGCGGATCAACAGCCTCGGCTGGACCAGAGACGGCGACACATTATGGGTTGCTCCGTTGGACGAGATCAGCCGTCGAAAGCGGGTTCGCACCGAGGCCACTATCAGTCTGCCCCGGGATTCGTGGGGTTCCGCAACCATCGCCAGCAGGGGCGACGCGGAAAACCCGACAGTAGTGCTGGTCGTCGAAAGCGTCGATGGACAACCGGACCTCGCGGCCGAACGCGACGGGCTGGTGATACCGAGACGGGCGGTTTTCCCATCGTCCTCGCACACGAGTGCCGAGGGTTCGGCTGGCGAAATGGCCGTCTTTCGCGCCGGGGTGACCCAAACGGGTGAGCTGCACGATGTCGAGGTGCTCGCCGCGCCGTCTCAGGGATACTCTGAACAGCTGAGAGAGGCCCTCGAAAGTTGGCGGCTTCGAACCGTGCTCGACGAAGCAGGACGCAAGCAGGAAGCGATCGTCGGCTATGGCATACGATTGATGCCGCAACGAGTCCTGGCCTCTGTCGGTGTGGTCGAGCACATCGGAGTCGAGATCAAGAGCAACCCTGTTGCGGAGCAGGATGGCCTCTACGTCATCTCTGCTGTCGTCACCGATCTCGACACGGGGGAGGTGGTTTCGGCGCCGCGAGTCAATGCAAAGAAGGGCACCGAGGCAAATCTGCGCACCGGATTCGTCGCTCCCAGCGGCGAGCCAACGAATCTCGAGATGAGCTTCCTGATCTCTGAGGACGGAAAGGTCATCCGGTATTCCTGGATCCTGACCAGAGACGGCAAAGTGTTGAGCTCGCATCGGGCGGAGTTGAGTTTGTAGCCCACCCGCCCACCCAACCAGGGCTTGAGGCTTGAGACCTGAGGCTTGATGCGTTCGGTACTTTGACGGCCTCCGATAATTCAAGCCCCAAGCCCCAGGCCACAAGCCTATGGGGATGCAGATACCCAACCGAATGCGGGCGCGAGAGACTTTTCTGGAACTTTTGCGCCTCCGCTGTGTCTAAACTGGTGCCATGCGAAAAACACTGAAGTTTTCCAGCTCGCGTCAAATTGTCCTCCTCACCGCCCTCATCGTTGTCGTGGTTTCGGCCGCGGCGTTGCAGGCGTTGACGACCCAGGGATTGGTCGGAAACCCACCGCCCGAGGAGTCTCCGGTTACCATCACCGGTGGAGATCCAGTGACCTGGGAAGATGTCGACCGCCTGATTTCTGAGCAGAAATTCGAGGCCGCTTCGGAAGCCGTCGGGGCCATCCTCGAGGCGGCCAGGGCAGAAGGTGACGCGGCGAGGTGGACCCGAGCCCTGGTCGAGGAGACCAAGCTGCGCATGGCCCTCCACGGCTACGAGACCGCGGTCCGATTCCTGCGTACTCAACCGTGGCCGGAGGACTCCGTATCGCAGGCGGTTCTCGAGCTCTACTATGCGAATTCCCTTGCCACCTACGCGCGCGCATATTCGTGGGAGATCCAGCAGCGCGAGCGAGTCGAATCCGACGGCGAGCTCGACCTCAAGAAATGGGATCTCGAGCAGATCCTGGAGGAGGCGGACAGGTCGTTCCTTGCGGTGTGGTCGGCGCGCGAGGAGTGGGGGAGCGAAAGTCTCGGTGAACTCTCCCGCTACATCCACCAGAATACCTATCCGCCGCGGATCCGCGGCACCCTCCGTGATGCCGTCACCTACCTGTGGGTCGAGCTGTTGGCCAATACCTCCTTTTGGAGCCCGTCCGAATCCAACGAAGTCTTCCAGCTCGATCTGGCCGCGCTGATCAACGGGGACGACAAGACCTCGGCCGAGCTGGATCTCGCCGATTCCACCGTTCACCCTCTCCTCAAGATCGGCGCCCTGCTCGACGACCTCGAGGCCTGGCACAGGGCCGGTAGACACTCCGAGGCGGCATTGGAGACCCGGCTCGAACGGTTGCGCCGGCTGCACGCTGCCTTCGACACGTCGGAGGATAGACGTGCCATCCGGCGCCACCTCGAGGAAATGCAGGAGAGTTCCGACCGCAGCCTCGAGTGGTGGTCGATGGGTCAGGCTACGCTGGCCGAGTTCATTCGTGCGGAAACCGACCCCGATGCACTGGTGCGAGCCCGTGCCGCCGCTATCGAAGGCCGTGATCGGCACCCCCACAGCATCGGCGGCCAACGCTGCGACCACATCTCCGCTTCGATCGAGGCACCTTCCTATAGCATCGCGGCGATGGCGGTTGACGGTGGCGGCCGGCGCTCGTTCCAGATCACCCACCGCAACTTCACCGGGCTCCACTTTCGCGCCTGGCGCTACGACCTTCGCCATTTTGTCGAGAGCTCCGAGGATTACAATATTCTGCCCGGCCACCGTGAGGCCGAAGAAATCATGGACGGCGCCCCCGATGCCGAATGGTCGATCGAGCTGCCTCTGACACCCGACTACCGGTCCCACATCACCTATGACGTCCCGCAACTGGACGAACCGGGTGCCTATCTGGTGGTGGCGTCCATGCGAGCGGATTTCGCGAATCGTGGGAATCAAATGGTGGCGGAGAACTTCATCCTCTCCGATCTCGTGCTGGTCAGACGACATGTCGGGGATGGTTACGAGGTTACCGTTCGCTCGGGTTCGAGCGGACGCGCCATCAGGGGTGTCGACGTCTCGCTCTACCGTTTCGACTATCAGCGGGGCCACCGTGAGATCGAGCGGAAACGGACGGGTGACGATGGGCGGGTGCGATTCAGTCACACCCACTGGAAGCGCGACCAGTATTTTCTGATGGCCAGGCGCGGGGATGACATCGCCCTCGATGCCGATCGTCTCTACCCCTATGACGAGGGCGAACGGGGTGTGTCCTCCTCGGCGTTGATCTACACCGATCGCTCGGTCTACAGGCCGCAACAGACCCTCTACTGGAAAGCGGTGGCGTATCGCGGCGGCGGCGAGGACATCAGCTACGAGACTGTGGGGAATGCCTCCATCCAGGTCTCGCTGATGGACGCCAACCATGAGGAAGTTGCGGCTGCCACGGTGACCACCAACGATTTCGGTTCGGCCTCCGGCTCTTTCGAAATCCCGGCCGGGCGACTGCTCGGCCGGTGGTACCTCCGCACCTCGTTCGGCGGCCAGAGCTGGCTCCGCGTCGAGGAGTACAAACGTCCGACCTTCGAGGTCGAGGTCGCGGACCCCGAGACCCCCCTGCGCCTCAACCAAGATGCAGCGCTGTCGGGCGATGTGCACTACTACTTCGGGCTACCGGTCGTCACGGGCTCGGTGAAGTGGCGAGTGACCCGGGAGCCGGTCTATCCGCGATGGTGGTACTGGTGGTACCCGTCGCCCTCGACCCAGGCCCAGGTGGTGGCTGCCGGTGAAACCACCCTTGACGACGAAGGTCGCTTCAATCTCGAATTCACACCGTCAGCGGACGAGCGGTTGGCGAAGCGGGGTGTCACCTACCGTTACCGCCTTGGCGTCGACGTCACCGACGAGGGCGGCGAAACCCGGTCTGCCGAGCGCGTCTTTCGACTCGGTTTTGTGTCGGTCGAGGCCCGGATCGTTGCTGACCTCGGCTTCCTGACCTCCAAACAGGCCACGGCCGTTCGGGTTCTTCGCACCGATCTCGACGGCGTTCCGCGCGCCGGCAGCGGAGGCTGGCGCCTGGTGCAGCTGGAGCAGCCCGAAGAGACGCTTACTCCGGCCGACCAACCCCGCCTATCGCCGCCCGAGGGTCGCGAGGCGTACCAGACCCCGGGCGACAGCCTCCGCTCTCGCTGGGACCCGGGCTACGACCCGGAGGCGGTTCTTGCGAGCTGGTCCGAAGATCGAGAAATCGTCGCGGGTGAGGCCTCCCACGGCGAGGATGGCGCGGCCGAGCTCGAGCTGCCCGGCCTCGCGGCCGGCGCCTACCGACTGATCTACGCGACCGAAGACGAGTATGGTGCCGAGTTTTCAACCAGCAAGAACTTCGTGGTCGTCGGCTCGCGACGAACTCCGCTTGCGCTGCCGGCGATGCTCGGCTTCGAAAGCTCTTCAGTGGCGGTCGGGGAGACGGCGCGCCTGTTCGTGTTCACCGGCCTCAAGGCGCAGGACATGGTGCTCGAGATCTACCGCGATGGCCGGCGGGTCGAGCGGCGGGAGATCGGCGCCGGACGGTCCGGGGTCGTTGACTTTCCGATCACGGATTCAGATCGGGGCGGTTTCGGCGTCACCCTGACCCTGGTCCGCGACCATCAGCTGATCCGTCGGACGGCGCAGGTCTTCGTGCCCTGGGACGATCGCCGGCTCGATCTCGCCTTCACCTCGTTCCGGGACAAAATGCGCCCGGGTACCAGAGAGACATTCTCGGTCACGGTTCGCGGCCACGACGGCGGAGCGGTCGACAGTGCCGCCGCCGAGCTGCTGGCCTACATGTACGACCGCAGCCTCGACATCTACGGCCCCCACAACCCGCCGAGCCCGCTTTCGCTCTACCCGAACCGCACCGGCATCGGCCAGCTGTGGGACAACCTCGGCGTCGCCCGGCAAGCCTGGGGCCATTCGAGCCTGCCCGGTCTGCCCGGCTATCCCCACCTTCATGGCGATAGCCTGGCCGCCCTCGACGGCTATGGCATCGGCGGCCCCGGCCGCCGTGGGCATTTCCGGACGATGAAGGCCGGGCTCGCGGTGGAATCGAGGATGGAAATGGCGGACGCCGCGGCCCCGATGGTTGCGGAGGAGGCGGAAGCGCTCGCGCAGGAGGGCGACCGGCGCCGGGATCTCGACGAGGCCATGAATGGGGCGTCGGCGACTGAAGAAGGCTCAGCGGTCGAACTTCGCTCCGACTTTTCCGAGACGGCCTTCTGGGAACCTCACCTCAGGCTCGAGGGCGATGGTTCCGTAACGGTCGAGTTCGAAGTCCCGGACTCGGTTACCGATTGGAACCTCTGGGTGCACGCCGTGACCACCGACCTACGTGGCGGTTCTGCAACGCGCCAAGCGCGAAGCGTCAAAGAGCTGATGGTCAGGCCTTATCTGCCGCGCTTCCTGCGCGAGGGCGACCGGGCGGTGCTCAAGGTGGTTGTCAACAACGCCGGCGAGGAGGATTTCGACGGCGCCCTCAACCTCAAGATCTACGACCCCGAGAGCGAAGAGGATCTGCGCGCGGTCTTCGGGCTGACGCCGGAACAAACCTCGGGCGTGCCGTTCTCGGTCGAAGCCGGCAAGGGCACCGATCTCAGCTTCCCCCTCGATGTCCCGGCCCGTGTCGGCACCGTGGCCTTCAAGGTCACTGCCCGCGCCGGGGCCTTTTCAGACGGCGAACTGCGGCCGCTGCCGGTGCTGCCGGGACGCCTCCACCTCATGCAGTCCCGCTTCGTCACTCTGCAGAATGCCGATCGCCGTGAACTCCACTTTGCGGACCTTGCGGCTGATGACGATCCGACGCTGATCAATGACCAGCTGATCGTGACCCTTGATGCGCAGCTTTTCTACAGCGTTCTCAACGCGCTGCCCTATTTGGTCAATTACCCCTACGAGTGCACCGAACAAACGCTCAACCGCTTCCTCTCGACGGGCATCGTCTCGAGCCTCTTCGACCAGTACCCCTCGGTCGAACGGATGGCGGCCAGGCTGTCGGCGCGTGAGACCCGTTTCGAGTCCTGGGAGGCCGACGATCCCAACCGGGCGATGGAGCTGGTCGAGACGCCCTGGCTGCGGACCGCCCGCGGCGGCACCGAAGAGATGGACGACCTCATCAATGTCCTCGATCCGAAAATCACCCGCGCCCAACGCGATGCTGCGCTGGCCGAGCTCAAGAAAAGCCAGACCTCGCTCGGTGGCTTCCCGTGGTGGCCCGGTGGCCCGCCGTCGCCGTGGATGACCCTTTACATCCTGCACGGCTTCTCCAAGGGTCTCGAGTTTGGGGTCGACGCCCCGAAAGACGTGGTGGTTCGCGCCTGGTCCTATATGCATCGCCATTACATCGAAGAGATGGTGGAGTGGATGATGTCTCTCGACTGCTGCTGGGAGACCATTACGTTCCTCAATTACGTGCTCTCGAACTACCCGGATGACTCGTGGACGGGTGGTGTGTTCACCGACGACGAGCGCAAACGTATGCTCGACTTCAGCTTCCGCCACTGGCGGCAGCATTCGCCGCTCACCAAGGGTTATCTGGCCCTGACCCTGGAGCGGGCCGGCCGTCACGACGACGCGGTGCTCGTGTTCGACGCGGTGATGGACTCGGCCAAAACGGATCAGGATCTCGGCACCTACTGGGCGCCCGAGGACCGCGCCTGGCTCTGGTACAACGACACCACCGAGACCCATGCGTTTGCTCTCCGAACCCTGACCGAGCTCGAGCCCGACGACGGCCGCCGCCACGGCCTCGTCCACTGGCTATTGCTCAACAAGAAGCTCAACCACTGGAAATCGACCCGCGCCACCGCCGAGGTGCTCTACTCGCTCGCCCATTACCTCAAACACGAGGATGCGTTGGCGGTCCGCGAAGAAATTTCGGTGGTGGTGGGCCCGCACACAACACAGTTCGTCTTCGAGCCAGACGAGTACACCGGTGGCCGCAATCGCGTGATTGTTGCTGGCGAAGATATTGATCCCAAGACCATGTCCACAATCGTCGTCGAGAAACCGTCCAAGGGCTTTGCCTTTGCCTCGGCGACCTGGCACTTCTCGACCGAGCGATTGCCGCCCGAAGCCCGTGGAGATCTCTTTGGCGTAACTCGCCAGTATTTCCGTCGATTCAACGATGGCACGGGATGGGTTCTGCGACCCCTCGCCGACGGAGAGGAGATCGAACCGGGTGACCAGATCGAAGTCCACCTTTCGATCCGAGCCAAACACGCTGCCGAGTACGTCCACTTGCGCGACCCACGTGGCGCCGGTTTCGAGCCCGAGACCCTGCACTCGAAATACAAATGGGACCTCGGTATCTCGTGGTACGAGGAGGTGCGGGATTCCGGTACGAACTTCTTCTTCGAATGGCTGCCGGCCGGTGAATACACTTTCAAATACCGCCTCCGCGCCAACATGGCCGGCGCCTTCCGAGTTGGTCCGGCGGTCCTGCAGTCCATGTACGCGCCCGAGTTCACGGCCTACTCCGCCGGCCACCGCCTGGAGGTCGAAGCCAACTAACCCGCGTCCGAGTCCGCGCCCGCGTCCGCGTCCGAATACGCCCGCCAGCCGCGGTCTCGCGACCGCGGCATTGGTGTCTTCTTGGTTCGAAGGGTGGGGATGGCGTTTCGAGCCCGGTGTAACCACGAAGGGTCTGCTGCATAACCTCTCTAAGTCGCTAACAACAGAACCTGGTCGGGTCCGGCGGGCACCTGCCTCAGTAATGCTGCGGTCTGACCACACGAGCAGAGAGTGAAAGGTCGCGGATGGACATGCCCAGCAGTACGGTGACGGGTGGCGCGATTGCGCCGCCACACGAGTCGGTCGAGGAGTTGACCGGAGTGAGTTCCCTGAATTTCATTGTCGCGGGCCTACTCCTCCGCGCCAACCCGCTTTGGAACGACATCAAGACCTTTGCCGGGTGGTTTGAAACCGAGTGCCGATTGAGCGACGCAACCGGATACCAGGACGCCATCCGTATTCAAATCAGCTGCGAAGGTCTCGCCACCGTGCCTGACTGCGACAAGCTGACGCCCCTTCAGAACTGGAGACGGTTGTGGAGCTTTCTGAGTGAATTCGGCATACGCCACGTCGAACTCGACGCCCGCCTTGAGAGCAACCAGATCTCAGATGTTCTGACCCTTCTCTTCGCCTGCCGTCGTGACTTGAGGAAGGCGAGACCGCGGTCTGCTGATTCCCTTGCCACTCGCCTTCGCAATGACGGGGGTGTCACCTTCGCCTGTGCGTTGACGAGAATCCACGATGACACTCTCTCCGTCTCCTACTCATATTGCATGACGCGTTTCAGCAGGCTTGTCGCGTGGTTCAAGAAACGCCAACGTCACCTCCAGGACCACCGGGCCCTGTTCCGGTCTGCGCCGAGGTATGGTGCGGTTTTGGGTCTCGCACCGCTCGGGGTCTTCACCCTGTACTACGTCAACGGGAGTTTCTGGTCGCTGTTCATCGCCAGCTGGTTTGCAGCAGCCGGAGTGTTCGCAACCACCTACTTCTTTTTCATGACCGTTGGTAGTCTTGTGTACGACAACGAAGAAAAGACGTTCAGGCTGGAAAAGGCGAACGCACAGCTTCGTCTGTACGCGAATTGGATTCGAGGCGATTTGGAGCGCGCACGTGTAGTCCAGCAGATGCTCCTGCCGGACCTCGCGAACATGCCGATGGCCGATCGTCTCGAATGGGGCGCCAGATTCGTTCCCGAAGAGGAGGTTGGCGGCGATTACTTTGACGCCGCCCAACTGGATGACGACAGGGTGGCGGTCGTATTTGCTGATGTTAGCGGCCATGGCCTTTCAGCGGCCCTGATCACAGCGATCATCAAGACAACGTTCCAGTCGTGGACCGAGCGCAAAGACCCTCTCGAGGACTTTTTGTGTCTGCTCAACCAGAGGCTCTTCGATCTCACTCCGAGTCAGAGCTTCGCCGCGGTTGCGGCTGGAATCTTGGACGTTTCGAAGTTGGATTTCACCTACATCAATTGCGGTCACAATCCGCAGCCCTATCTGATCCGGACCGCTGAGAAACGGCCCATACCGCTCGACCGTGCGCAGAACATCATTCTGGGAGCCGTCGAGGAGATCAGGCCGGTTACTGCGCTGCTCCAGCTGCAACCCGAAGACATGCTGTTTTTCGCCACCGACGGCATTACCGAGGCCACAAATGCACACGGAGAGGAATTCGAGACGAAAGGTCTCGAGGAGTTCCTGTCCAGCCACCGGGATTTGTCGGTTGACGAAATGGTGCGTCGCCTCATCGATGACGTCGAAAGTTACTCGAAAAATACGGACGAGAACGACGACCGCACCGTGCTGGCGTTTCGCGTGCGATAAACCGAAGCATCTCGATTCTCGACGGGCTAGGTGATCAGGAGGATTCAGTCACGACGCTGAGGGATCGCGTGCCGATATAGACCTCGCCTGAAGTCCCGTGAATGGACACGATGTCTCCCGTACGGAGACGGTGACGGACATGACCATCCGCATCGACGATCTTGGCTTCACGTTTTTCGAGGTCGACCTGCAGACCGGCGGCACTCATGACGGAACAGAAGTTCTTGTCTTCGATACCGTTGGCGGCGACCGCGGCGTGAGAAGTCG